>ERZ779852.3323-NODE-3323-length-11692-cov-2.934605_pt1 | contig 11692 bp, 8 predicted proteins | sample MGYA00511559_ERZ779852 | MGnify/ENA primary metagenome ERZ779852 (study PRJEB29588, sample SAMEA2157977) | human gut metagenome | biome: human gut; feature: human-associated habitat; material: faeces | place: Denmark | collected 2008/2010 ...
TTAGCACAAACATTTTTCTTTGCAAGACTATGTTGTATATTTAATTGTATTAATTTTTGTAAATTGCCGTAATACTACACTATATGCGACTTTTTATCATACTGTTTTTGAATATTAGTTCTATTTAGAAATTCAAATTAAAGTTTCTATTAAAAGTGTCCGTTGTTGACTGTATGTAGTGTATTACTTAGAAAATAAAGGAGAAATTTTTTTATGGCAATTCCAGAAATGAATGGTGTAGGTGCAGTTCAAGGTAATGGTAACAAATATGAATTGAAACCACAAAAAGAACAAAAAATGGGTAATCTCCCCGTTGGTCAAGGTTATGGCGAAACAAATGATGTCAGACCAAAATTCGGTGTAGTTAATGATTATGGTGGTGATATTGCAAATTTCGCAAAATTTAAAGGTAATGATAAAAATGACGCAATGCGTTTAACAAATTCTGCAGCTAATGACGTAAAAAAACAATATATGCAATTACAGCATGAATATCCTGGAATTGAATTGCAGTTTGAACCAATGCCGAATCCTCAGACAGCAGGGAAAAAGCGTGAAGGATTTTTTAATTATCAGCAACAACTTGATAATTGGAAAGATAATGCGATGACACAAATTAATAACGCGCGTGAAAGAAATACTGTTGAAGTTGTTGGAGATGCAGTTGAAGCAGTAAACCAAAATACTAATGAAAAAGCAGCTACAAATGCAGCATTAACTGCAGGTTACGGTGAAGCTAATCTTAAAGCTACAGAAGAAGAGGGTGTAAAAACAAGAGAAGCAGTTGCGAAAGATGGTGTAAAAACTAGAAAAGCGGTTCATTCAGAAGGCGTAGCAACACGTAGAACTGTAAGAAATGAAGGACAGAAAACTAGAGAAGCTGTTCATACAGAAAGCGCTATTACACGAAACACTGTTAGAGCAGAGGGAGCCAAAACTCGAAATGTTGTTCGTGAAGCAGCTACTGATATTAAAAATACGGTTCATGAAGAAAGTACAAAAACAAGAGATGTTGTGCGCCAAGCTGGTCAAGAAACACAAGAAATTAACGAATTATCAAATGAAGTATCCGATGTTTTAAATACTGAATATCATACAGGAGCAACCAAAAAACAAGTTGGTGATATGCGAGATAAAATAGTTTCTTCTAATTTGCCACACGAATCTAAGAAAGAAATGTTAAAAGATTTAGCTGATTTTTCTGATCAAGTGGTAATTTCTGATAAAGAAATTACTAATGAACAAAAAGACGTAGATATGAGAATAGCGATAGAAAAGGATACTCAAGAACCTGAAACACCGATTTTTGAGGCTCCTCCTTTAAAAGAAGAACCAATATTTGAACCCCCATTCCCTAATGGAGGAGGAAAATCTGTTCCTAAAGAGCCACCAAAAGATAAATCGATAAGAAAAAATCCGTTTATCCATGATAATAAACCAAAAACGGATGGTGTTGGTGTTCCGTATGCGCCTGAGCCTAGTCAGATTTTAAAACCAAAGTTTAAAAAAGAACTAAAATAATAATCAAACATGTAAGGAGTGACTAGTTCACTCCTTATTTTTTGCAACTCTATTTTGTTTAATATATAATTTTCTCATAAGATTAAAAAAGTAAAGGAATTAGATTATGCTAACCGGAAATCAAATTAGAAAATTATATTTAGATTATTTTAAAGAAAAACACGCACACACTTTAGTTGAAAGTTCGTCACTTGTTCCTGACAACCCGACTGTACTTTTGACAACTGCCGGCATGTTGCAATTTTTACCTATATTCTTGGGTATTCAACCTTGCCCTTATGAACCTGCAAGAGCAACTTCTTGCCAAAAATGTGCTAGAGCAGGCGGGAAAGATTCTGATATCGAAAATGTTGGAAGAACTCCACGCCATCATACTTTCTTTGAAATGTTAGGAAATTTTTCTTTCGGTGATTATTACAAAAAAGAAATTATTCCTTGGGCTTGGGAATTTGTTACAGAAGTTTTGAAGTTGGATAAAGACAGACTTTGGATTACTATTTTTGAAACAGATGACGAAGCTTATGAAATCTGGAGAAGTGTTGGTGTTCCGGCTGAACGTATTAAAAGAAAAGGTAAAAAAGACAATTTCTGGGGACCTCCGGGAGCTTCAGGATCTTGCGGACCTTGCTCAGAAATTCACTATGATTTAGGCGAACAATATAAATGTGATGATCCGAATTGTGGAATTGACACTTGCGAATGTGATAGATGGGTTGAAATTTGGAACTTGGTATTTACGGAACTTTATCAAGATGAAGAAGGTAATCAATCGCCATTGGGCAAGAAAAACGTTGATACAGGCATGGGCTTAGAACGTATTACAATGGTTTGTCAAGGTGTTGCATCTACTTTTGAAACAGACCTTTTGAAACCTATTATGGATAAAGTTTGTGAAATGAGTGGTGTGCCTTACAAAAAATCTGAAAAGACTGACGTTTCTTTGAGAATTATTACTGATCACGCTAGATGTGTAACTTTCTTGATTTCAGATGGTGTAATTCCTGGAAACGAAGGTAGAAGTTACGTATTAAGAATGATTTTACGTCGTGCTTTACGTCACGGAAAAATCTTGGGTATGGAATTGCCATTCTTGTATAAACTTGTTGATGTTATTGTTGAAAATTACGGTGAAGCTTATCCTGATTTGGTTAAAAATAAAGCGAAAATCGTTGACACAATCAAAAAGGAAGAAGAACGTTTTGCAAAAACTCTTGATCGTGGTTATAAAATGCTTGATGAATTTATTGAGGCTAAAAAAGATATTGATGGCGAAAGCGCATTTAGACTTTATGATACATACGGTTTCCCTCTTGAATTGACAAAAGAAATCGCACTTGAAAACGGTTTGAATGTTGACGAAGAAGGCTACAAAGTTGCAATGCAAGAACAAAAAGATAGAGCAAAAGCTGCAGCTGCAAAAATTAGCGTTACAGGTGATATAAAGTATGCCAAAGTTGAAAAAGAAGTTGGTTCAACCGAATTTGTAGGTTATACTGAAAACGAATGCGACGCTAAGATTTTGGCAACAATTGATGGTGAAGGTTATGTTGATGTTGTTCTTGACAAAACTCCATTCTATGCAGAATGTGGCGGACAGGTCGGAGATTCCGGCGTAATTGAAAACGAAAACTTGAAGTTAGAAGTTTTGACAACATTTAAAGTTAACAAATTATTTGTTCACCGATGTGAAGTTGTTAATGGCGAAATTACAATTGGAGAAAATGTTCACGCAAAAATTGATGTTGCTAGACGTGAAGAAATCAGACTTCACCATTCATCTGCTCACTTATTGCAAGCAGCTTTAGTAAAAGTTTTGGGTGACGAAGTTAAACAAGCAGGTTCTCAAGTTGAAGAAAATAGAATGCGTTTTGACTTTACATTCTCTCGTGCAATGGAACCTGATGAAATATTTAAAGCAGAAGAAATCGTAAATGAGTGGATTGCTGCAGCATTGCCTGTTACAACTGAAGAAATGGATATTGAACATGCTAAATTGACCGGTGCAACTGCATTGTTCGGTGAAAAATACGAAGATGTAGTTAGAGTTGTTTCTATGGGAAATCAAACTCATTGTGTTTCAAAAGAATTTTGCGCAGGTACTCATGCAAGAAACACTCGTGATTTGAGATTGTTTAAAATCGTTTCAGAAGGAGCAATTGCTGCTGGTACAAGACGTATCGAAGCTGTTGTTTCAAAGGCTGCATTTGATTTTATGAACGCAAAAGTAAAAGAAATGGACAAATTGTCTTTGATGTTCAAAGCTCATTATGACGAGGTTTTGGAACGTGTTGAAAAATTACAGGAAGAAAATAAAGAACTCCAAAAAGAATTGACTTTAGCAAAAGAAGATTTGACAAGAGCAAAATTTGCTACATTCTTGTCAAAAGCTCAGGATATAACAGGCGGAAAATTATTTATTACAAAAGTTGAAAACATTGATGGTAATGCAATTAAAGCCGGTATTGAATTTGCGGCTCAAAAACTTGGTGAAAGTGTAATAGTTTTAGCATCAGCAAGAACTGTTGCCGTAAAAGTTTCTGACAGTTTTGTTAAAAAAGGTATTAATGCCGGTAAGATTGTTGGAGAAATTGCTCGTGCAACTGGTGCAAACGGTGGCGGACGTCCAAATTTTGCTCAAGGTGGAGTTAAAGATGCGTCAAAATTAGATGAAGTTTTGGCAAAAGTCGAAAATGAAATCAAAAATGCGTAAATAGGTGTAGCTAAGTAGTTAGGAAACGAATTAGTTAGATATAGCTAGGATGCCAAGAGGCGAAGATGCAAAGTCGGTTACAGCAGTTTGGGCTTTCAGCCCAACATTAAAAATAATAAAAAAGAAAGGAAATATAATGACAATATTAAAGATTGAAAGATTACCGCACAACAAATTTTTGCCTGAATATAAAACAGAGGGTGCTGCAGGTATGGATTTGTGTGCAGCGATTTCTGAACCTATTACTTTGCAACCTTTGGAAAGAAAATTAATTCCGACAGGTTTGAAAATTGAACTTGAACATGGTTATGAAGCGCAAGTTAGACCTCGTTCAGGTTTGTCTATTAAACATGGAATTACTTTAATAAATTGTATTGGGACAATTGACGAGGATTATAGAGGGGAAGTTTGTGTTCCTATCGTGAATGTTTCTAATGAAGCATATACAATTGAACCTGATGAAAGAATTGCGCAAATGGTTATTGCTCGTGTAGAACAAGCTGAAATCAAAGTTGCGGTTGAGCTTTCAGAAACTTCTCGTGGAGAAGGCGGTTTTGGCTCTACTGGAAAATAATTACTAAATTCAGGTGTAGTTGCGTAATTTGTCGAACTTGAATTTTCCCCCGCACCCGCATTCGTAACACTCAATTCCCTCAAGAACGACTGCGCCCTCTCCCGACATTGGGGTGAGGATTTGGGTATCGGAATTTCATAATAAAAAAGAACCTTTTGAAAATTAGGTTCTTTTTTTATTAATTGTTGTGTTGAGGAAAAGAGAGGAATTTAAAACTTATTTTTTATTTCCGTTGAAAACTGAAATCTTAGATAAATCGTTTTCAAGCGTAAATTTTGTATTTATGTCAAAGAGTGGATTTTGGAGCTGATTATCGGCGTTGTTGTTTTGTTTTGCCCAATAATCTTTGTCCAATTTAGGTAATCCGTTAGGTATGTCTGCATTAAAATCAACCATATATAATTTCCCTTTGTATTTTTCTTAACGTCAAACAAAAATATTTCTTTAGCTTTTTTGTGTAATTATTAAAAATTTGTTACATACGAGTTATAGTTAAAAGCATTTCATTTGGGACAAAATAGTCTTTTACACCATAATTTGCGTTAACAAACAGAAATTCTAAAGTATCTCCGCTTGAAATATCTATTGTATCAAATGGGATTGCGACATCTACAACTTTGTCATAAGCAGTCTTGATATCTTTTGATGTTGTGATTACCCACAAATTGTTTGGGATTGCTTTTACTAACCTTACGAGATTTATTTCGCCACCAAATATTGAAATTTGCAATTCGTTATGGAATTTTTCTTTAGAAATTGGTAAAATACTTTCTGTTTTTTGGATAATTCTGATTGGAGAAAGAGCCTGTTTTTTATCTTGATTACGCATGTATATATACATTTGATTAACCTGTTTCAATAGCGCAGGAGTTTCTTTCAGGTATTCATTTATATAAAATCTCAAGTACAAGTTGTCTTTATCATAGCCAAAATAAATTTGGTCGTAGAATTTGTTTTCTTTCAGAACAGGACCATCTGGAATTTTTATGCAACCTGCATTTAACCAAATTTCATCGTCGTGTTCTTTGCCGTCAATAATTGGGGTAAATTCTTCTTTTGGGTATCTTGAAGGTTTGGCAATTGCAGATAATAAAGGCGTTTCAAGGTATTCAGGTACATCTAAGCCGAGATACAAGTAGATATTTTTCAGGTGTTCTCTGAATATGTAGTCAAATATGTTGTCACGTCCGGAATCGTTTGGTTCGCCATACCACCAGAACCAGTCACTGCCTTCACATATAAATAATTCTCGTTTGGCGGCTTCAATATTTGGATTTTGTGGGTTGTTTTTTACGTATGCAGAAAAATCATCTCTAACCTGTTTTAGGTATGTCCAAGCAAGGTTTTTGAGCGGTTCATCAATCCACAATTTAAAGTTGCGGTTAATCCAAGAGCCTGCACTAAGTTTGTTTAGCGGTTTTGGAGTGTCTTTTTCTAGGTAATCGCTTATTAAAACTGTTTCTAGGGTTGGGTCGTTTTCGATAAGAGAATAAATTTTTGTCAAAAATTCTTCTCCATCTTGCGGATAATTTTCCCAGCAGTTTTCGCCATCCATTGCGATTGTCAAAAGATGGTTGTCATCAGGAGATGATAATAGTTTGCTCTGTGCAACTTTAATTCTGTCATATAAGTCGTTTGCAGCACCTTCAGCAGAGTGGTTTGGGTATTCAAAACCGATTAGGTTTGGTAACATTGCATCTCTAAAAATTATATCAACTCCATTGTGATTGTACGATTTTAGTAGATGATAAGGGTCTTCTAAATAGCCTCTGAAATCTCTAACAAATTCGAAATTGATTGAATTTGCCAAAATTCCTTCATCAGAAATAGTCCATTTTACTCCTAAATCGCTCAACATTTCTGTTACTTTGGAATTGATACAATGTTCTGACGGCCAAATTCCTTTCGGTCTTTTTCCAAAAATTTCTTCAATTCTGTTTAGTGCCATTTCAGTTTGTTCTTTTGCATCTTTTTCCATTTTTAATGTTTCAGGAAGATCGCTTTCTGATGATGTTTTAATATTTTTGAAATCCAAAAGAATTGGCAAAATCGGGTGATAATATGGGCTTGTTGTAATTTCGATTTTACCATTTTCCATGTATTTTTTGTATGTTGGAATAATTTTTTTGATAATATCACGTTGGATATCAATGATTTTAATTCTGTCTTCAAGTGTGTAGTTTTTCCCTTTTTTGATTAGTTTTTTTAATTCAGGATATTTGTTTTTGTAAATCGGATCAAACCACGCAAGATTAAATAATGCCATAAGATCTGAATATTCTTGATTTGAGAATATATTCAAATCATTGTTTTCATTGAGTTGTGCTTTTTGGTAAAGTCTGTTGTATTCTTCATTAGGCAAAATCATTGAGTGAAAATTTGCATCAAAAAAGTTGTTTATAATAAACTCTTTATCATCATCACTCAAATCGTCAATATTAGTAATAGATAGACGAGAATGTATGTCGTGCAGTCCGTTTTCACCATAATCAATTAGAGCATCCAGCAAAACCGGAACAAGGTTAAAGTTTAATTTTATGTTTTTAAACTTGTCTAAAATCAAGACCATATCAAGGTAATCCTTGATTGCGTGTAGTCTAACCCACGGCATCAAATAATCTCCGGTCGGTGTAAGTTGATAAACAGGTTGGTGCATGTGCCAATAAAATGCAATGGATAATTTTTTTGTCTGAGCTGCCATAATTTTCTCGCTATTCTATGGAATTATTATAGCATAACTTGTAAAATGTGAAAAGGTTAGCTTGATTAATAAATTATTTTAGTGAAAAGTGAAACGTGAAAAGACCGTATCGGTATGAATAAGTGAATGGTGAGGGGTGAATAGAGAGTAGACCTTATTGGAAAAATTATTTTGTGGCATATCTTCAATGCTTCCTTATTTTCCCTCGCCCCCTTGCGTGAGACAAAGGGAACCGCAGAGCTATGCGATGCGTGTGACCCTGTCTGCCTTGTGCTGAGGGAAGGGGGAGGGGGTTAAAATTATGCGGTGCTGAAATAAGTATGACCATAATTTGCCATTGCGCACTTGTTGCGCAATCTCTATTATTTTTGATATAGACTATGTTGCTCATTGCTTTTTGCAATGACATTATTATAGAGCCTACACCAAACTTTTTATTTTATCTTCCTAGCTAATGATAGACCGGCCGGTAGTGGAAGAATTACGTTTTCGTAATTTGGGTTGGCGTTGATTGCGTCTATGAATGGTTTACATTTTGCTTCGTGTGACAAAACATTGTCACAAGCGATTATTCCGCCAACTTTTAGGTGTTTATCAATGACTTCATAGTATTTGATGTATTCGGATTTATTTGCATCAACAAAAGCCAAATCTATTACAAAATCTTCCGGTAAATCTTCTAAAAGTTCTAGTGCTGAACCTTTTAAAGTTGTTATAACATCATCGACTTTACAGGTTTTAAAATTTTCTTTTGCGATATCTAATCTTTTATCCCAAAATTCAATTGTAGTTAAATGTCCACCAATTGATTTTACAGCATTTCCTAGCCAAATTCCTGAATATCCGTTTGATGTCCCAACTTCTACCACATTTTTAGCTTTTTCTGCCCTGATAAGTGTGTATAAAAATTCTGCGGTAACACGTGATATGTTCCAAAATTGTTTTTGAGTTTCTTCCAAACCCGCTAGAATATTTTCTGTGGTTTTATCAAAATATTTCGTCATTTTATTTTGTCCTTAAAAATTATTTATTAATCTTTTTAACTTTTTCCGTTACAACGATTGAATTTGCTGGAATATCAATTGGAATAGTTTTTATAACTTTGTTCATTCCTAAGTCAAATACTGTATATAAAGAAGCTTTTGTATCAGTGATAAGTGCAATATTTGTTCCTTCAATCCAACTTATTTTTGTCGAAAATCCATTTGTGTTCAAATAAATGGATTCTGTAATTGCATCGGTTTTTGCATCAATTACCTGAATTGAATTGTCACCTGCTCCTAAAACGTAAATTCTGTTATGGAAAGTCAACATATCTACAGGTTTTTCGCAAATTTCCATTTCAACAATCAAGCCAACTGTTTCATAATCAATTATTGCGATACGGTTTTTAGTTCTGCTTGTCACGTAAACTTTGTTATTTGTAAACGCAATTTTTGAAACATTTGGGAATTTGCCGATTTCTTTTAACAAATAATTGTTATCAAGCTCGATTGCCCAAATATCACGAGTTTTTTTGTCGTAATAAAAGAGTTTCGTGCCATCTTCTGACAAAGTCAATTTCTCACACATTCCTGCAATTTTGATTTGCTTTGAAAGGGTCATTGTTTCAAGGTTTACCATATAAATACTTGAATCTACGGAGCTTGAAATGTAAGCAATTTTTTTTGCGTTATCAATAACGATTTCATCAGGTTGTGTTTTGGTATAAATCTGTTTGATAATTTGATCGTCAGCAAGCGAAATTACGTCAACTGAAGGTTTTTCATAAGCAGTTACGAGCAAAAAACTATTGTCATAAGCTTTCATTGAAATTGGTACATTGTTTTGTGCTAGTGAATATTCAGGAGTTTTTGCACCTAAATTTAAAACTTGAATATTCTTTGAATAAGGTGAAGAAACATAGAAATTTTTATTTCTCAATTGCGGAATTTGAGAAAGTGTTTTTAGTGTTGTTCCTGACAATGCGGTAACCACAGGTTTCGAGTTTTCTACTTTTATTCCAGGATCATTTGTTGTTTGAATTTCTAGGTTTCCGACAATAGATTTTAGATTTTCAGGTATAACCAAACCTTTTGGAACAAGCATATCTTGAGGAAGTAAGCCGGTTCTTAATTCCATTGGGGGATTGGACATTTTAAAAATAGTTTTGTTCCCGTGTGAATCTGTCAAAACTTTTAATAGGGCAAAATCGTTGTTAAAAATTACGATATTTGGTTTTGCTGCTATTGTTTTGCCGGTTGGAAAAGTTTGTTTTATTTCAAGTTTTGGGAGCTTAATTATTTTTGCAGGATATAGAGGCAAGTACATAGTGCCGTCAGGCAAAATTATCATTCCGTCAAATCTGTAAGTGGTTTTAGGAAAATCTTTGTTAATAATTTGTTGAATGTTATCAGGAATTGTTGCTGCAAAGGCTGGCACAGAACAAGTGATTGCCAATGCTGATAACATTACAAATTTAGCTGCCAAGCGACTTAAATTTTTAGCTGCCTCTTTTTTCATTATTGAAATACTCCCTTTACCTTATCCATGATAGAAGATTGTTGTGTTGCTTTTTTGTTGTTTTGAATTTCGTATAATTTTTTATACAAATTTCTTTCTTCTTCGGTTAATTTTGTCGGTGTTTTTACTGCAACAACAACAATATGATCTCCTCTTTGAGAAGGTCTTTGAATATACGGAACACCTGCACCTTTTATTTTGATTGAATTTCCGCTTTGAACTCCTGCTTGAACAGTAATTTTTTGTTCGCCATCAAGAGTTCTTACAACGATTTCATCTCCCAAAGCAGCTTGAGCGGGAGTTATGTCAAGTCTTGAATATACGTCATTACCTTCACGTTTGAAATAGTCAGAAGCTTTTACATGAAGAACTACGTACAAATCTCCTGCCGGCCCTCCGTTTGTGCCGGCATCTCCTTCTCGAGAAACTCTGATTTTAGACATGTTGTCAACGCCTGCAGGAATTTTTATAGTCAATTTCTTTTCTTTTTGAAGTTTGCCGTGACCTTTACAAGCTTTACAAGGGTTAGAAATCTTCTTGCCTGAGCCTTTACAATCAGGGCAAGGAACGATTTGTGCAATTGAGCCTAGAGGAGTTCTCATTACTTGTTTAACTTGACCTGTGCCATGACAAGTAGGGCAAGTTACAGGCTGAGAACCTTTTTCTGCACCTGTTCCTCCGCACTCAGAACAAAGTTCTAAGTGGTCGAATTTGATTTCTTTTTCACAACCAAAAATAGCTTGTTCAAAATCAATTTCGATATCAAGTCTAAGGTCATCACCTTCAACGGGAGCGTTAGGATCTGGTCTGCCACCAAAACCAAAACCGCCCATTCCTCCGAAAAATGAACTAAATATATCGTTTAAATCTCCAAATCCACCATCAAATGGACCATTTGTATTGAAACCTGCATTTTTAAGTCCATCTTCGCCGTATCTGTCATAAGTTGCACGTTTATTATCATCCATCAATGTTTCATAAGCTTTTCCCAATTCTTTGAATTTTTCTTCAGCATCAGGGGCTTTGTTTACGTCGGGGTGTAATGTTCTGGCTTTTTTTCTAAAAGCCGATTTTATTTCCTCTTTTGTGGCTTCTCGTGAAACCTCAAGTATTTCATAGTAATCAGTCATTTATTATAATTCTTCCCTATTCCAGTTAGTTTATTTTAATTCTATTTTAGCATGTAAATCCTTAAGGGCAAAGTTTTCAAAAAATTACCGCCGAAAAATTAATTTTCGGCGGTTGCAACATTAACAAGAGCAGGTCTTAAAACCTTATCTCCCATTTTGTATCCTTTTTGTAATTCGTTTATAATAGTGTGTTCAGGATGTTCTGAAGTTGGAGTTTGCATTACTGCATCATGGAAATTTGGATCAAACTCTTTGCCTTCTGTTTCAATAGTTTCCAAACCCAATTTCTTTAGAGCTTCAAAAACTTGTTTATGAACAAGATCGAAACTTTCTTTAACTTTTTCGCAATCATTTACACTTTCAAGTGCTTTTTTGCCACGTTCAAAATTATCCAAAACCTCAATCATTTTTTTCAACGCATTTTCAGTTCCAAATTTAAGAAGATTTTCTCTTTCTTGTTCCTGTCTTTTTCTAAAGTTGTCAAAATCTGCCGCAAGTCTTAAATATTGTTGATTAAGTGTATCATATTTTTCTTGTAAAGCAGTTAATTCTTC
>ERZ779852.3325-NODE-3325-length-11691-cov-5.578034_pt1 | contig 11691 bp, 9 predicted proteins | sample MGYA00511559_ERZ779852 | MGnify/ENA primary metagenome ERZ779852 (study PRJEB29588, sample SAMEA2157977) | human gut metagenome | biome: human gut; feature: human-associated habitat; material: faeces | place: Denmark | collected 2008/2010 ...
AAGCTACCATAGCGGCAGCAGACGCTTTCAGAAAGCTGCGGCGCGTGATCTTTTTCATAACAAAATCTCCTTCTTTTTTGTTCGGGTACGTTTCGGTTTTCTGCTGTGATACGGAACTTCTGACGTTCCGCTTCCATTGAGGCTATTATATTACACAAAAGATTTTGTTACAATGAGAAAAGTTTTGGATTAAGTGATGCGATTTTTAGGTTGCAGTCGTTTTTTCTTTTGGACAGAGCCCCACGCCGCGCTCAGCAGGATCAGCACAGCACTCAGGCAATACTCCACATACGAACTACTGATCCGCAGATGGACTTCCAGCATCAGGATCAGCACAAGGCTCATACTGCCCAGCAGCGCCCCCACCGGAAGGCTGCAGCGGGTGGCGTTCATCCATCCGCCGATGGAAGCCGCCGTCAGAATGCGGCAAGTATAGTTCATGCTGGAGTAAAAAGCCGTTGTTCCACCCCGCACAGCCAACAGGATCCCGGAAAGCCCCACCAGAACGCAGCTCAGGACATTTGCAGCCCCAAGGATGAGGTCCAGCTTCAGCCTTGTCCCGGTTTTTATCCGTCGGCTTTCACCGATCTCCTGCCAACGGACATCGTGATACCACGGCAGCAGAAAAAGGGAGCGGCCATAGGTGGTGCGGTTTGGATAGGCAGTCCCCAGCGCCAGCGCCGCCAGCGCGATCCAGCACCACAGCGGCACCCCCAGCCAGCGGGTGCGATCCGCGCCTGCATAAGCATAATTAGAGGTCTGTCTGGTCATCCGGTAGAAAAAGCCGTTCAGGCCGTCCAGCAGCAGGTGAACGCAGAGAGACAGATAAAACAGCGGGATCTGCAGCCGGCTGGACAGCACTGTATAAAGGATCCCTAGCGCCACGGCCACAACCAGCACCACAGCACAGGCCGCCCACACTGGAACGGAGAACCGTTGCAGCAGAACCCCCAGCAACGCCGCCGAAAAGGTCATCTGGGCTCCCACCGCCATGTTGTAGCTGCCCGAAAGCCGCATCAGCATCATGCCCAGCACCGCCGGGACCCACATACTCAACTGCCGCAGGATCAGATGGCACTGGCCCGGCCCCGGCACGCCAAATTCCAGCAGATATACCGTCAGGATCAGCCAAAAAGCCGGAAAGCGTGCTGCCACACGCGGAATTTTATGTTTCATCGCGGCACACCTCCTGAACATCCAAGATCCGGTCGTACCATGGTGCCCACTGCTCTGCAGCGGCGTCTTGTTCCGAAATGCCAAGGTAGGATGTCCGGCTGGAAGAGATCACCAGAATGGCTCCACCCTGCTCCCGGAACCGGGCAAACGCCCGCTGCAAGACCGAGCGGCTGGCGTTGTCCGTGTGCAGGAAGGGCTCCAGCAGGATCAGCACTTTCCGGCGGGCAAGAATCCAGCTTTCCATCTGCAGGGCGATTGCCTGTGCTTGGGTCAGCTGCGCCATGTTTTTGCCATCCAACTGTTTTTTTCTATCCCACTCCTTCAAAGCTGCCTGTTCCAACCCTTTGTCCAACAGCCCAAAAGGCCCGCAGAGTCGCCGTAGGGCTGGAAAGATTAGGTTCTGAGCCACCGACATCTGCGGAAACAGTCCCTGCGCCCCGAACCGATCCAGCGCCGTGATTGGGTAACATTCCGGGCTGTGCGGCCAATTCTGAGGCAGCGGATGCCCCTCGTATTGCAGGGACACCCCCGACACCAGCTGCTGCCCCGAAACGATGCGGTAAAGTTTCTGCTTTTCCCTCACGTCATAGTCTACCAGATGAAGTATCTCACCCCGATGCAGCACAATGGGGCAAGAACACCCCCGAACCTGAAGACCCTGTATCTCAAACAATGTTTCCCGCTGTGGCCGGAGTGCCTCTGAAGCTGCCTGCGCACCGCCCAAATGATCCAGAATGGTGCGGGGAGCGATCTTCTCTCCCCGCAGCTTTTTGGCAATGGTGCCATTCCGGAACACGAACACCTCATCGGCCAGCTTTTCCAGCGCCCGTAAGCTGTTGGTGTTTAGCAAGATGGCCAATCCTGTGGTCTGCTGGAGCTTTTTCAGGATCGGCACCAGCTGGTCGAAGTCCGCCACCGAAAAGCCCTCGAAATCCTCCTGAATGGTCATCAGGCTTGCGCCGGAATCCAAAGCTGCGGCCAGATTGAGCTGGAAGCACTCCATGGGGCTCAGGCGGCTCACGTCCTCCCGGACATCGCGTTCCAGCTGCACCTGATCCAGCAATTCCTGCGCCCACTTCCGCCGTCGGGCGGTATTCCAATGCAGCCGCTTGCAGCCCCCCGGCTGCATCAGAAACAACATTTCTGTCAATTCCACCCCCTGCACCTGGCTGCTGGTTTCCTCAGTGAAAAAACTGCCCGCTGCGAATACCTTTTTCTGCAGCGGAAAGATTTTCCCCTCCGGGGTCAGGATCATGCCACGCTGCACAGCGCAGTCTCCGTTCAGGCCGTCAAACAGTGTCTGCCGCCCGGAGTCCTGCTCTCCCACCAGCGCGGTCAGCTCCCCGCAGCGCAGCACAAAATCAAGATCGCGGGCCTCTGTATGCTCTTCTGTTCCAAAGGCCAATGCCTTCGCTCGCATCAGGACCGGGTTCATGGTGTCACCTCCGCCTTGGTGATCCGCGGGAGTATGATTTCCACATCCGTGCCGCGACCCGGCGTGGAATAAGCGTGCAAGCCGTAGGACCGCCCATACAGCATCATAATGCGGCGGTTCACATTCTGCAGTGCGATGCCGTTCCCGTGGGAGGCAGGTTTCCGCAAAAGGGTCTGGCGGCTCTGAATCTTCCGGTTCAGTTCTTCCAGAACTGCGGCATCCATGCCTTCGCCATCGTCTGAGACCGTAAGCATCAACATACTATCCGAGGCATCCACCGTCAAAGTCACACAGCCGGACTTCTGATTTTGAAACCCGTGGATCAGTGCATTTTCCACAATAGGCTGAAGGGTCAGTTTGGGCACGTAGCACCCCAGAAGCGGCTCTTCGTCCTCTAGATATTCCAGCTCAAATCGATACCGATTCAAAAAGCGATAATTCTGGATCAACATATAGCTGCGGATATTGTTGATCTCATCTGCCAGTGTCACCACATTTTCCCGGCGGCTGATGCTGTAACGGAAGAAATTCCCCAACGCCTCCAGCATATAGGCCACACTGGTATTGCCATCCATCAGTGCTTGACCCCGGATACACTCCAACGTATTGTAGAGGAAATGCGGGTTGATCTGGCTCTGCAAGGCTTGTAGCGTTGCCTGTCGTTCGTATTCTTCTGCAGCGTCACTCTCTTTGGCCATATCTACTTGGTTCATCACCGCATCCCACAGCTGCGGATAAAACGGCAGCGCCTTGTTTTTTTCTTCGTCGGGCAGCAATCTGGTATATTCCTGTTCCTTCAGCCGCCGAAGAATATCCTGCAGCTGTTTTTCAATCCATGCCAGCGTCCCGGCCAGCACCAGCAGCGCCGTTGTTGCCACCAAGAGCAACGCTGTCTGTGCCTGCTTTGCATCGACGATATGTCCGCATAACAGTGCCCCCAGCACTGCGGCGGTAGCCAGCACCAGCAGTGCCCACACCCGATCCATCCACTTCATTGCATTCACCTCTCAGGAATACATTTTTCGGTACAGCGAAGGCTTTACTCCCACCACTTTGACAAAGCACTGACTGAAATACCGTGTGTCCTGATACCCCACCTGCTCGGCAACGCTCATCATGGTCTCATTTGTGGTGCGCAGCAGCTCTTTGGCTTTTTCAATGCGATATTCCGTCAGATAATTCTGGAAGTTCCTTCCGGTTTCCTTTTTGAACAGCGTGGAAAAGTAGGAGCTGTTCATCTGCAGCATTTCGGCGATTTCATCCAGCCCGATCTTCTGTGCATAATTCTCGGCAATGTAATCCAAGGCCATCCGCACCGGACGAGCCGTTTGGTTGTCCAATTCCTTTTGCTGGGTCTGCAATTCTTCCGCGATTGCCTGTTCCACCAGTTCGTTCAGCTGCGGAAGCTGCCAGCAATGCCGCACCTGTTCCAGCCAATTTCGACACTGCCGGGTACGGCGCTCATCCCAAGTCAGGTCGCCGTAGAAGGTATTCAGGAAACACCGGGCCAGCGTATAGTACAAGGCCGGGTCATTCTGGGGATTGCTTTGAATCTGACGCACTAGATCCTGCCACACGCGGCTTGCCGCCGCAGCGTTCAAAGCTTCTACCGCATTCTGCAGCTGGACGCGGGCAATGGTATCCAGCTCTCCGAGTTTTGGATTAGTAACGAAGTGTTCCGGCCCGATGATACGGTTTGCCCCCAGCGCGATCCGCCAATTCATCCGCTGGCGGGCCGTTTGAAGTGACAACTTTCCCTGCTGCGGTGTGATCTCTTCACCGAACGCCAGCGTAGCGACATACTCCGGGAATCCCGACAGATACCGCCGCACATCGGCATACACGGTGTACAATTCCTGCCGCACCATCGTGCTTGCGGCGGGGGCGTAGTTCAACAGACCGATCATCAGGGTCTTATCCTGCACGGCGTACAGTTGCTCATACAAATGTGGCCGCAGTCGATCCTCCGTCATGGTAATTAGATTGTTGATAACCATGCGGTCTTGGATGTCATCCTGCTGGGAAGCATCGTAATAATCCAACTGCAACAGAAAAGCCAGCATCTTCCCATTCTGTACATTACTCTGCATCATCCGGTTCAGTTCCTGCCAATCGACCCACTCTCCAGCACTTTCGATGGCCTGAATCAGGTCAAATCCCCGGATATAACGGCCCCGGCGCGCCTCTTCTTGCAACTGTTTTTCTTCCCGCCGATGCTGCAGCACCTGCTCGTGACCATCGCTCAGTTTCTGAAGAATATTGTTCAGATCTTCTTCCTTCACGGGCTTCAGAAGATAGTCTTCCACGCCATATTGCAAGGCCTTGTGGGCATACTCAAACTCCCGGAAGCCGCTTACAAAGACAAAGCGCGATGCAATCCCTGCCTCCTGTGTCCGCCGCACCAGTTTCAGACCATCCATGCCCGGCATCTTTATATCGGAGATCACAACGTCCGGATGGTGAAGCAAAATCGCCCCCAAGGCCTTTTCGCTATCGTCGAATACATCGATCAGCTCCAGACCCAGCTCTTCAAAATGGATCAGTCTCCGGATCAGTTGCCCAATCCGGAACTCATCGTCCACGATCAAAATCGTCATAAGGATCTCCTCCGTATCCGTTTTTTCCATTCGCACGACACAATACGATCTGCCTATAGTAGTCATTATAGCATATTGTGGCAAAATTCTTCAACGGACACTGCATTCTTTTGAAATATTTTTCTCCTGCTCCAACTTCAGATCATCTCGCTCTGGCCGGTGGTCTGCACTTCCCGTAAACAAACACTACACGGGTTGTTAAGGTGCCCGATGATGCCTACGTGAAGGTTGAGACCTCAAAAATCCTCAAGCAGCACAAGGCATATATGGCACAGTTTGAAGAAATGCTGAACGACGAAAAAATCGCATAACGACAGGCACTTGTAAGCCATCAACGAGCCACCAGCAGCAAGTGTAGGGCGGAAAGCATCCGCGCCCTTGCGCCTGATAAAGAATGGAATTTTGATTTTCTCGCCCGACTTTGCCACGGTGGGACGATCAAAGGAGCGTGCGTTTGAACAAAAAGAAAAAGTCCACAAACACTTCCCCTTATCCCGATGAAGTCATCGACCGTCTGGCACGGGCATTCTACCCGGCCATCCTTGCCTGCTGGAACAGCGAGGAAGGCCAGAGGGAGTTTGCCGTATGGCAGGCAGAACAGGCCCATCATGCAAACAACGAAAAACAGGAAGTTCCCACTGGGGAACTCCCTGTTGTACATATCGCTATCGTCTGTGGCTTTTGGCAGGGTGCGTCCTATTCAGGGGCGCACCCTGTTTTTGTTTTGAGCCTTCACCGGCTTTTTGAGCTTCAGCACTCTGCTTCCTGAATCAGGATCGTCAGCTGCTTCTGAACGCTGTCATCTGCTGTGACGGTCAGATGAATTTCACCCGCAGCTTCTCCTGCACGGATCACCGCCATACAGCAGCCGTCAAAGGTCTCGCTTTCCGGGGTGTCGTAACGCTCCTCGGAGCAGGGGTTTGCGCTGCCTACGGCTTCCAGAATGCCTGCACCCTCCAACTCCACCTTCAGGGTGTGCTTGGTGTGCAGATCTGCGGTGCCATTTGCATCCACGAATTGGATCATCACAAAAGCGGCATCCTCGCCGTTAGCTTGCAGGGTCTTACGATCTGCTGTAAGGGTCATCTGTGCATCCTGTGCGGTGCGCAACGTAAACTCGCCGTCACACACACCGCCGGTATAGCCCACAGCCTTCAGCTCGCCGGGAGTGTAGGGCACACTGTAGGTGGCAGTAAAATCCACCATGGCACGGCGGCCCAGAGAAGCTCCGTTCAGGAACAGCTCCACCTCCTCCGAGGCGGAGTACACATCCACCGAAGCCGTCTGTCCCTCAAAACCGGGCCATGTCCAACTGGAAAGGTTATCCTTGAACATCCAAGGCGTTTTGCTGGAGGTCTGACCGTTGTGTTCCATTCGCAGCACTGCCAGATAGGGCGCCTTCCGCAGACCGTAAACGATCTCCCGCAGATAGCTGATGGGGCGGCGGTTGCCCAGCAGATCCAGATCTCCAATGTAGGCGGTGCGTTCCGGGTAAATGCTGCTGAAGTTGGCACCACCATCGTAATGGAAGATGCCGCAGCCTGCCTCCCCCAGATAATCGTAGCCAGCCCATGTGAAGTCGCCAATCATGTGAGGATTCTCCTCCACGATGCGCCACAGCCGCACGATGTCTGCTGGGTAAGTCTCGGTGCCTAGCACTGCCTTGTGGGGGTGCAGTTCATGCTCCAGCACATGGCGTCCGGTAAGGTAGTTCAGACCGATCACATCGCAGGAATCCTCGCAGCCGGACAGCGCCTCAGTCAGCAGCGGATGAGTGGCAAAGTAATCACCCTTTTCCCCGGACATCAGGCTCATAAAGCTGTTCAGGGCATTGCTGCCGCCGCCATCGCCGCCGGAGGGACCGGGCTGTGCCGGGAACTTTCGCATCACATCCCCCATGATCTCCCGCAGGCGGTAACCGGCTGCCATAAGGCCGTTGAGGGCGTTGGTGGTGTAACGGGTGGGGTCCAGCTCCCGGAAGGTGTTGCAGAGCCGACGGTTGGTCTCCGCTCCGCTTTCCGAGCCTGCCTCGGAGATCTCGTTGCCCACACAGTACAAAATGACACTGGGATGGTTGTAATCCTTGGCCACCATCTTTTGAATGGTGGGCTTCCAGTCCTGCTCAAAGTACAGAGCATAGTCGTAGGGATTTTTCCGCACGTTCCATACGTCGCTCAGTTCGTCCATTACCAGCACACCGTACCGGTCGCAGGCATCCAGCAGCGCCCGCCCTGCCGGGTGATGGGAGGAGCGGATGGCGTTGAAGCCAGCTTCCTTTAGTTGACGAATGCGGCGCTCCTCGGCATCGGGCAGGGTAGCTGCACCAAGAATGCCGTTGTCGTGGTGGATGCAGGCACCCCGCAGCTTGACGGTCTGCCCGTTGATGCGTACCCCATGCGATGCATCGATGCTCAGGGTACGGATGCCGAAGCTGGTTTCTTCCCGGTCCAGTTCTTCCTCGCCCTCCAGCACCTGCATGGTGCTGGTGTAGAGGTTGGGGTTCTCCGGGCTCCACAGAGCCGGGCTGTCCACGCAGTACCGGAAGGAGACAATTCTGCTTTCACCGGGCTGGAGCAGGAGGTTCTGCCGGTCGGTGAGCACTGCCATGCCCTCCCGGCAGATGGTCTGCTGCAGGGTCACCCGTTCTGTAACGGCGCTGGCAGACTGCACCTGCGCCGTCACATCCACTAGGGCAAAGCCCTCGCCCACCTCCCGCGTGGTGATACGCACGGTATCCTGCGGCAGATAGACCTTGTTGCCCACCAGCAGCCGCACCGGGCGGTAGATACCGCTGCCGGTATACCAGCGGCTGTTGGGTTCCAGACTGTTGTCTGCAATGACCTTCAGCAGGTTGTCGGCACCATATTTCAGGTAGGGATCAGCCTCCACGGTAAACTCCGCATAGCCGTTCACATTCCGGGTCAGCAGCCAGCCGTTCAGGTAGACCAGCGCCGTCTGGTACACGCCCTCAAACACCAGCGACACCGGCTTGCCCTGCCACGCCTGGGGTGCGGTGAAATGCTTCTGAAAAATGTACTCACCGCCGGGGTAGAAGCCGGTCTGCGCACCATTTTTCGTGTCCGGGGTGCGGGCTTCGTGGATCATGGCATCGTAGGGCAGATGCACGGTTTGGGTCTGGGTATTTCCCAGAAAGGAATTCATCCGGGAATTGCCATCGCCCTTTTCTACCGTCCAATCTGCGTTGAAATTCTGTCGAATCATGCCTGTGCCTCTTTCTGGTGTTCAGCATCCCACTTCTTATTGGCCTTTTCCACATCAAGGAAAGCCAGCAGCACTGTAATAATGATGCCGATCACAAAGGGGAAGGTGATGTACAGGTTGAAGATCATCCGAATGGCACTTTCGCTCTGGACCGTTGCCGTGCCCACAAAGCCGCCCAGCTTCAACAGCCAACCCACAGCCGCAGTACCGATGCCGCCGCCCACCTTCACGCCCAGAGAGGAGCAGCTGTACATCATACCGTCCATGTGGACGCCGGTGGTGCGTGTGGTGTAGCCGCTGGCCTCAGCAATAAGAGCGTTCAAAGAGCCGCTGAGGGTACCTGCAAAGATGCCCTTGATGAACATGAACAGCAGGAACATGGAGATGTTCTTCTGCATGGCAAAGTAGATCATGGGAATGCCCAGCACGCTGCTGATGGCGTAGCCCCAGAAGTTGACCTTCTGCATACTGCCGGTCTTTTTGATGAGGACAGGTGCAATGGCCAGTGCGATGATAACAGGGAACATCTTCATCATGGAGAACTGACCCAGCAGGCTGCCATCGCCCCAGTAATAGGTGGCGCAGAACACACCGGCACCGGTGGTCAGGTTGCTCATGATATAGTACACGATGTAGATGGCCAGGAGCATTAGGTAATACTTGTTGTGGATCAGGAGCTTTACGGTCTCGGCAAAGCCACGCTTTTCCTCCGGGGCAGCCTTGGTGTCGGTGCCTGCCTCTGGGGCGTTGTCGCTCAGCTCCTCCTCCGGCAGCTCCTTGACAGCCAGGCAGCTGATGGTGTTGACCACCAGACCAATGATGGCAAAGATCAGGGCAGTGGTGCGCCAGCCTGCGGTGCCGCCGCCGAACTTCTCCACCAGACCGGTGACGCTGAAGCCCATGACGATGTTGGTGATGACTGCAAACATGAAGCGGAAGGAGCCCAGCTGTACACGCTCGTTGTTGTTCTTGGTGATCAGCGCAGTCAGGGCGGAGTAAGCAATGTTATTGGCGGTGTAGAACACAGCGTTCAGTGCGGTGTACACCACAAAGAAGTAGATATACTGCATGGTGGTGCTGCCAGCCGGGATGGCAAACAGCAAAAACAGGCAGAGAGAAACGCCTACCTGGCCATACAGCATCCACGGACGTGCCTTGCCCAGCTTGGAGTGGGTGCGGTCAATAAGGGTGCCAAAGATCACATCGCTGATGCCGTCCAGGACCTTGGAGGCCAGCATCAAAGAGCCAATGATGGCACTATCCAGGCCCATGGTCCCGGTGAGATACAGCAGTACAAAGCTGGCAACCAGACCGTAGGAACAGTTGGACGCCAGGTCGCCGGCACCGTAGGCCAGCTTCTGATACCATTTCAGGTATGTTTTCTCCTTAGTGGCAGACATGAGGACTCTCCTTTCCGAGCGCACTGTATCATTCCCAGCGGCAGCGTGCGCCTGCCGCTTTACTTTTTTGCCAAAGCATTCTATAATAAAGCCATCGGCCGCACGGCTTTTACAGAATGTTTTTGGATTGTGCTTTTATTTTAGCAATTCTGTGCAGTCCATTCAATGACAGTACCGTGTTCTCCCTCAGCCAAACTGTATCATATCCGCACATTACAGAGAAGGAGGCTTCTATGACGCCGGGTTCTACCAGCTACGAAAACATTTTGGAAGTGGAGAACCAGGGCAGCCAGCTCTCTCGCTTTTTCAAGATCCTCGCTCCGGTGCAGATCACACTGGAGTCCTGTACCGGTCTGGGAGAAATCGACCAATACAGCATTCAGATGTTCTCACCGAATGGCTGCTGGCTGCATGAAAACTCTATGGATGCTTTATTCCGTGCCCTCAGCTCCCGTCCGCTGCACCGCCACGATTATTTTGAACTGATGCTGGTGCTGGAAGGGGAGGTCATCCAACAGATCGAGGAAAAAGAATACCCCTACCGTGCCGGAACCTGTTGTCTGGTAAACCGCAGCATCCTCCATAACGAACGCTTCATTGGCCCCGCCAAACTCTGTTTTCTTGGTCTGTCTGTGGATTTTGTCCGCAGCCTGACGGAATCTGCATCCCTGCAATTATTTGAAGCCGAGCGTCATCTGCCGGAAAATCCCGTTTTGCAGTTCATGCTGGCCAATCTGGGACAGGATCTCCGAAAGGAATATCAGGACCTTTTCCCCACACCAGAAAACACCGATAGCGTTCAAACCCTGACAACGCTCATCGCCCGCATGACCCACATCCTGCACGAACCCAGTACTGCCGCCACCTATTATTTGAAGGGCGCACTTTGCGAACTGTTCGATTTTCTGTCGTCCGGGTTCTATGTCACCCCGGTGCACCTGAGCAGCAGCCCCGAAAGCCTGCTCTTTCTGCGTATCAGCCGTTTGCTGGAAGATACAGATGGTCGGTTGCCTCGCAGCGAACTGGCACGGCTTTTGAATTACAATGGCAGCTACCTCAATTCCATCGTCCAGCGCCGCACCGGTCTGTGTCTTTTCGATTACGGCATGACCTTCTGTTTCCAGAAGGCTGAACGGCTTTTGCGGGAAACAACACTTTCCGTCAGCGAGATCGCCCTACAACTCAAATTTACCAACCGCACCCACTTCTACGAACTGTTCCGGCAAAAGTACGGCATGACCCCGCAACAATGGCGCAAGATGCAGAAAAGCGCAGAGCACCCTGAATAAGGTGCTCTGCACTTTTCTCTTAATCTTCTAACCCATGGCTCCCGGTTACGTTTTTCAAGTATTCTTCTGGATTGCCATTCAGAATCAAATCCGCATAGCCCAGTGGGTCATTGTAAATAAGGTAATCCAGCTCCGTCTGCTGCGCCATGGTCACATCCAGCGCATCCTCGACCCCGGTGCAGTCGATAGAAACCTTTCTGCCATCCCGGAGCAACAGCTCCACGCAGCTGGTGTCCATGTTGAAATGACAAGCTCTTGCATCGTACTTCATGTTTGTGTCCTTTCCGCCTTACGGCACTCTTACCGTGGTCTGTCGTGCTTTTTTGTGATAAGGTCTAGGACGTTTTTCGATGGAAGCAAGGGATTCGTTCTGTTTTCCGAAGAATACAAAAAATCCGAACCCTTCTCCTATTGGAAAAAAGTTCGGATTTTGTTGTTGTGGTGCACCTCCAGGGACTCGAACCCTGGGCCCACTGATTAAGAGTCAGTTGCTCTACCAACTGAGCTAGAGGTGCATATGGTGACCCGTACCGGAATCGAACCGATGTTAAAGGCGTGAGAGGCCTCTGTCT
>ERZ779852.3334-NODE-3334-length-11666-cov-2.866678_pt1 | contig 11666 bp, 6 predicted proteins | sample MGYA00511559_ERZ779852 | MGnify/ENA primary metagenome ERZ779852 (study PRJEB29588, sample SAMEA2157977) | human gut metagenome | biome: human gut; feature: human-associated habitat; material: faeces | place: Denmark | collected 2008/2010 ...
GTTCTGCCCGACGTAGGTCATGACGGCGATGCCGATGGCGTTGGAGATGGGCCAGTAGTAGTCATCGAACTTGTTGAAGGCGGTCCAGCCCGCCATGGAGTCCGTACCGAGCATATTGATGCCGACCTGCAGGACGATGTTGGCAATGCCGTACATCGAGCTTTGAAGGGCAGCGGGGATGCCGACGTGGAGTATCCGGCGGAGAATGCCGCGGTCAAGCTCCTCACGGTCGTAGAGCAGACGCTGCTCCTCGGCATGCACAGTTGCCGCGAGACGGGCAGCGTAGCCGACCATGAGTACTGCGTCCGCGCCTTCACGGAGTTCTACTCCCTGTAGCCTCCTGCTGCCCTCAGCACCCGCCCCGTCGGACGGCTGAGGGTCCAGATAAAAAACGATCGGCCATTGGAAATCATTTCTCATTTCCAATGGCCGATGATTATTTCAAGGGCAATATCCCAAAATCATTCTGACATCATCCCGAAGACTTCCCGAAAGCATCCCGAAGAAACAGCCTATGCGGATCGTCCCGATTTCGTTACATCGCAATCGCTACTTGTTCATCAGTTTGCCAAACAGCGTGAGCATCTGCATGACGGTATCCTTGCTACCGACGGGTATCTTCAAGTGGGCCTCACCCGTCTCCTTGTCGGTCTCCACGATGCTATCGACCAACTGCTGAGTAGCCTCAGCCGACTTGAGTGTTTCGGCCAGTCCACTAAAGAAGGAGACACCCTGACTGACCAATTGCTGGGGATGGGGCGAAGCATGGTGGCTGGAAGGCCGCTCCTGCGCGCCGTCCTGTGCCTTCGTTGGCGTCTGTCCTTGAGAAGGATCGTGATTCGCAGGAGGCTCCTGGTCTGCAATAGCCCCATGGTCTGCTGAAGGAAGCTGCCCCTCGGAAGACTGGTGGGTTGCTAAAGATTCATAATCTGCTAAAGATTCATAATCTGCTGAAGACTCATACTCTGCTGAAGGCCCATAGTCCACAGACGATTCCTGATCTACAGAAGACTCATCGTCTGCCTCCGATGCGTCAGCGAGCGCTTCGTCCAAAGAGGCCTCCACAGACGTCTTCCCCTTCTGCTCTTGCTCCACCTCTTCGTCCACATACTCCACCTCGGGAGCGTCTGGCGTTGCCTCCATGACAACTGCGAGGTCGTCCATGAGTTTCTTAAACTTGCTCTCATCGACAAATACGGTGTCTGCACCGCCGTCCAAGACTCCCTCAAACATCGACTTCTTAAATCGCAGTTTGTTGATCATACCCTCCTCGATAGAACCTTTCGAGACAAGGTTGATGATCTGCACGGGCTTCTCCTGTCCGAGACGGAAGATACGAGCAATGCGTTGTTCAAGGACAGCAGGATTCCATGGCAAATCCATATTGATGAGTGTGCTCGCCACCTGGAGGTTGAGACCCGTAGATCCTGCATCAGTGGAAAGAAACACCCTACTCTCAGGAAGCGTTGTGAAATCATCTACCAGTTCCCCGCGCCTCTTCGACGGCACTCGCCCATTGAGATACTCGTAGCGTACGCCCCGCTTGTCCAGTTCCATCGCCACCAGACGGGTCATGCGCTCCCATTCGCTGAAGACGACCACCTTCTCGTCCCCACTCTCCAAGACATTGTCCAGCAGGTTCATCACCTCCGCTATCTTGACATCACTACGCGTCGTGAGATTTTGTTCCAAGATAAAGGTACTGTCGGCCACCATTCGCATCTGACCCAGCAACTTGAGCACGCGCAGCCTGTCCTGCTCCGTCATGTAGTGGTATTTGCGATACTTGTTCAGGATCACCAACAAGTCCCACTTAAACTCCGAGTGGAGATCGTCCTGGCGTTGAGTCATCGGGACCAGCACAAACTGGTCGCTCCGCTTGGGCAACTGCAGGCGCACGCCTTTCTTCGTCCTCCGCAACAGTCGGTTGCTGACGGCCTCGCCAATGGCGTTGAGATCCTTATAGCCCATGATACCACCCGTCTCGGGATGGAGCAGGATGTGCTGGTCGCGAAACTGGTAGTAAGGTCCGAGACAAAACTGGTCCACCAGTTCCATGTTGGCATAGAGCTCCTCCAACTTATTCTCCATCGGCGTGCCAGACAGCAAGACCGCATAGCGCGACGCTATCTTGCGGGCGGCACGGGAGATCAGCGTGTCCCAATTCTTCAGCCGCTGTATCTCGTCCATGATCAACACGTCGGTATCCAACTTGCCCAGGTGTCTGACGTCGTTGCTCATCGTGTGGTAAGAGACAATCTTGTAGGGTGCGGGCGCCTTATACAGTTTGGCGCGCTTGGCAGGAGCGCCTTCTACGACCACCACCTTCGGAATGGTCAAGCCGTCCTCCACGCCTTTCCCACTACTCTCTACCCTGTCACTGCCCGTGAATCGTTCTATCTCCCGCTTCCACTGGTATTTCAGCGACGTGGGACAGACCACCAGCACCTGCTCAGCCATGCCCTCACGCAGATAGACCTCTGCCGAGGCGATGGCCTGCAACGTCTTGCCCAGTCCCATCTCGTCGGCAATGATGGCCTTGCCGGCACGCACGGCGAAGCGCGTCCCCTCCTTTTGGTAGGGATAGAGCGGCACAGTGAGCATTTGGTCGAGATATTCGTCCGTGTATTTTTCCTCCAACAACCGGCAACGCTTGATCCGGTCACGCCGCTCCAGGACATAATCGAGGGCGTCGTCATAGCAGCGAAAGTCGGGAGCAATGGCCTTGGCAGCCTGAACGAACACGTCAAAGCGGGCATAGGCATCCTCGCGAAGCACACCCAACTCGTCAAAATAGTCTTTCGCCAATCGCTCCAGCATTTCCCGACCATGGTCGCCGATGCGTATCTTCACCCTGCGCGGCCCTTTATAGTCGATATAGACCGAACTATAGTCGGGCTCTGCCACCTGCACCTTCTTGCGCTTCTTCCTCACCCAGAGTTTCACGGCCTCCATGTGCTTACAAGTGCCGAGCTGCGAAGTCTTGAAGTCATAGCAGGAGCAGTAGTTCCACTGGCTGTCCTTCCCCCGATATACCACCTTGTATTCGCTTCTCGTAGCCGCATTGGCCACCCGAAACTCTCCCGGAGCATACTGTTCGTCCACCATCCGTATGGCAAAGGTCTCCTTCTCGGCCTGCAGCTTTCGCAACGCGATCTGCCACTCCTCGAGCTTCATGCCCGCAGGCTTCTGCATATTGTTTATTTTCGGCATCACCACCTTGGCTCGCTTGTGCCGGCCCTTCGTCTTCTTGGCGCCTTGGGCTGTCGCCTTCCCTCGCCTTTTGCCCCCGCCCTTTTCAGGGCTTGAAGCTTCCACTGGAGATTGTTCTTCTTTCTTCTCTATATGTACCTTTTTCATGGTGCTCATGATGTTCTAACAGTATTAATGTGACTATTCGCTGACTTTATTTCCATGCGCTACCTACGCCTCCTTCCAGTCATCAATCGTTCCCGTCCGCGACGAGAAACTGACGCCCACGCGATGGACGGGACGGGAGTCGGCCTCATAGGGGCGCGCATACCCCTTCTCCTCTATCTGGCGCAAGGCGTCGTCCGCCGTGCCGTCGAGCTTGAACTCAAAGATATACACTCCCTTGGGCGTCTCGACGATGCAGTCGGCCCGCCCCTCGCTCTGCTGCTTCTCCGTAAGCACGAGGTAGGTGCTGAGGATGCGGAAGATAAGGTAGAAAGTATAGTGGAAATAGCGTTCCTTCTCCGTCTCCATGTCCTTCCGACGCATCGAGTAAGGGATGCTGGCAAAGAAGGCCGTCAGGCTCTTGCGCCATGTGTCGAGGTCATCGCGCAGGAGAGCACGCGTCAGTTGTATCGCCAAGGTGTTCGCCGACTCCTTCGTGCCGAGATAGTTGGAGGCAATCAGCGTGAGGAAACCCTTTTTCACCTCGTTGTTGGGCAGATCGAGCAGGTAGGAGTTGGAGAAGCGGTCGTAGTCCTTGATGGTCAGATAACCGCTCTGATAGATCATGGGCAACGGGCGCTCCACGTCCGCCCTGTAGTCGATAAAGTCCGACGTGTCGTAATACTTCCCCGTCAGTTCGTTGAGGTTCTCGTCCGTATGGCTAAGCAGGCGGACCAGGTAACTGGGCGTACCCGTGCGAAACCAATAATCCTGTATATCCCTAACGCTAAGCGCATTGAGCAGACTAAAGGGATTGAAGATATCCGTCTTCCGCTTACTGAAATGATAACCGTCATAATGCCGCTTCAGCAACAAGCGCACCTCCACGGGGCTCACCCCCATCTCGTCCGCCATAGCATCCATCTCGTCATGAAATGTCCCCTCCAGTTCCGCCTCCGTGATACCGCAGACCGCCTCGTAGGCCGCACTCATACTGATATCCTCCGGCTGGTTGAAACCACTGAACACACTCACCTGCGAAAACTTCGTCACACCCGTGAGCAGCACGAAGCGCAAGTCTTGGTCAGCAGCCTTGAAGGCAGAGTAGAAACCCTTGAGAATATTACGATTGAATTCCTCGATCCGCAGGTTGTTGCCATTGCCATCCGTCGTCCGATAGTCCGTGTCGAGCACATCCAGCAACGGTTTGTCATACTCGTCGATGAGCACCACACACTGCTTGCCTGTACGCTCATGAACAAAAGCCAACAACCTGGCAAAACGCTCCCCCACGCTGAGACGATCGTCCCCCGTCATTCCGTACTGCCTCTCCCAGTCCTCAACACACACGTCCAGCTTGTTCTGCAGCGTGCTGCCCTGGGTGAAGTCGCTGCCATTGAAGTCGATATGAAATACAGGATATTGCTCCCACTCCTGCTCCAAGTCCTCGATGGCCAGACCACGAAACAACTCCCGCTCCCCACCAAAATAATACTTCAGCGTAGAGACGAGCAAGCTCTTGCCAAACCGACGAGGACGGCTCAGAAAGTAAATTTTTCCCTCCGTCACCATCTTGTGCAGCAAGGCCGTCTTGTCCACATAAACAAAACCGCCGTCAACAATACTCTTAAAATCCTGTATGCCGATGGGATACTTCATACACAAACCCTTTTTGTTTGCAAAGATAGTGCAAATCGAAGACAATACAAAAAGAATGTGATTCTTTTTTATTGTTGAGATGCAGCCTATCTTATGCAAAGATAGTGCAAATCGAGAGCAGAACATCAAGCTTGCTTGTTCGTTATGCCGAGATGCAGCCTATCTTATACAAAGATAGTGCAAATCGAAGACAATACAAAAAGAATGTGATTCTTTTTTATTGCCCCAAAACCTTGCAAATCCGGATAAAAACTAATAACTTTGCACCGTGTAAATACTAATAACACCGCACTGGGTATTTACTAATAACCCTGCACTAGGTATTTACTAATAGACACCCATCATGTACATACTAATGGGCAGATTAAAGTTGAAAGAATGGCAAGTATTCAAGAAAAGTTAGCAGATTCACTGAGCGTACTCAAGAAATATCAGGACGAGAACAACAGTGACATCATTCAGGGCATGAAGACCTTGGGCGAGACACATACAAAGCGTCTTATAGATAATGGTTACTTAGAACAAGTAATCAAAGGATGGTATATGCCTACCATGCCAGGGATGGAAGGAGACACAACCGTGTGGTATGCTTCCTATTGGAAATTCATAGTAGCATATTCCAACAACCGTTTCGGAGACAACTGGTGTCTTACTCCAGAAGAATCACTTGATTTCTATGCCGGAGAGACAGCAGCCCCTACTCAATTGATAATCCGTTCATCAAAGGCAAGCAACAATATTGTAAGTTTGAAGCATGGTGACTCGATGCTGGACATCACAGCAACAATGCCAGCACATATTGTAGTTGAGCAAAGATATGGATTAAGGCTCTACCCTTTGGCAGAAGCTTTGGTTTTCTGTACACCAACATATTTCAGCAGAAACTCAGTCAATGCCCGGACCTGTTTGTCTCTGGTTGGCGGAGCTGATGAAATCCTCAAAGTGGTGGCCGACGAAGGAAACTCTTCCAGAGCCTCAAGACTTGTTGGTGCTTTCAGAAACATCGGGCGAACTGACGTTGCAGAAACTATTCTACAATTCATGACGAGACTTGGCCACGAGTTACGCCCAGAGGATCCATTTGAAGACACGACGCCCAGCCTATCAGGAACAAGTAGGAACACTCCACCCCATGCCATCAGGATCAGGCTGATGTGGCAGAAGATGAGAAAGCAAATACTCGACCTTCCACTCATTGCCCCCACACAAAGCCAAACCACAGAGGCAATACTAAGCAACATGGATGACAACTATATACGCGACAGTTACCATTCGTTATCCATTGAAGGCTATCGGGTCACAGAAGGACTTATCGAACGCGTTCGTTCTGGCGAGTGGAATCCGGAAGACGACAAGATTGATGCAGATCGCAAGAACGCTTTAGCAGCACGAGGCTATTACCAGGCATTCCAACAGGTCAAAGAGAGTGTCAAGGCAATCCTTCAAGGAGCCAATGCCGGCAATATCGTCAGCAGAGACTTTGACAAATGGCACTTTGAAATGTTCCAGCCTTGCATTACTGCCGGCATTATCAAACCCTCAGACCTTGTAGGCTATCGATCCCATCAAGTGTATATTCGAGGTTCCAAGCACACGCCTCTTCCACCAGAAGCCCTCAGAGACGCCACGTCTGCGCTCGCCGAACTCATGGAATCAGAGGAAGACGCGATCGTCAGAGCCGTATTAGGCCATTTTTTCTTCGTGTATATCCATCCTTACTTGGACGGAAACGGTCGCACAGCCAGATTTATCATGAACGCGATGCTCGTCACAAGTGGTCACCCGTGGAGGATTATCACAGTTGAAGAAAGACAGTCATACATGGCAGCACTTGAAAAAGCAAGCATTCATGGCGATATCACCGACTTTGCACAAATCATCTGCTCATAGCAAACGCTATCATTCCAGCCGCCAGATTTTGGTATCAGACCGTATTTTGCCACCAAAGATTTTGGTGCCAGACCGTATTTTGCCACCAAAGATTTTGGTATTAGGCAGCATTTTGGCAAAATAAATTTTGGTATTAGGCTTTTTTCATGTAATTTTGCGGGCAAAAAGGGAATTATGGCAGAAGTATTATTCAAGCGTAAAATCTATTCCAAACTAAAGGAATGGAAAGAGACCTCTAAAGGCAAAACAGCATTGCTTATAGAGGGAGCGAGACGTATAGGAAAGTCTACTATTGTGGAAGAATTCGCTAAAAAAGAATATCGCTCATACATTTTGATAGACTTTAATGAAGCCTCGAAAGGAGTAAAGGGACTGTTCGATGATTTGATGGACATGGATTATATTTTTCTGTACTTGCAGAATATTTATAAGACCACTTTGTATGAAAGAGAATCTGTGATTATCTTTGATGAAGTGCAGCAATGTCCAAAGGCTCGCCAGGCAATCAAATATCTAATCAAAGATGGTAGATATGATTATATTGAAACAGGATCCCTTATTAGTATCCGTAAGAACACCAAGGATATCAGCATACCCAGTGAAGAATATCGACTTGAAATGTTCCCATTGGATTATGAAGAATTCAGATGGGCAATGAATGATGATACAACTATGCCTCTGATGCGAAAGTTCTTTGAAAGAAAGATGTCATTAGGCGATAGCTTAAATCGTCAAAAGATGCGCGAATTGAGGTTGTATATGTTGATTGGAGGAATGCCACAGGCAATCAATGCCTATTTAGACACAAACAATTTGCAACATGTTGATATGGTGAAGCGACAGATTATACAACTATATGCAGACGATTTCAGGAAGATAGACCCTACAGGGAAAATTTCAAAGTTGTTTATGGCTATACCGTCACAGTTGAGTCGTAATCTGTTGCGCTACCAACCAACACCTGTAGTTGGGAAAATGGGAGCTGACAAAATCGACGAGATGATTCTTTGCTTGGAAGACAGTAAGACTGTAAACGTGGCTTATCATGCGGATGATCCCAATGTTGGCATGTCTTTGACAGCTGATTATGGAAAATACAAGTTATATATAAGTGATACAGGTTTGTTTGTGACATTAGCATTTTGGGATAAGGATTTTACGGAAAATATCATATACCAGAAACTGCTAAATGATAAATTGTCTGCCAACCTGGGATATGTATATGAAAATTTGATTGCGCAAATGCTTCGTGCTTCAGGCAACAAACTGTTTTACTATACTTTTCCTAAAGATGACACCCATTCTTATGAAGTTGACTTTCTCTTGTCAAGAGGCAACAAACTTTGCCCTATTGAAGTAAAATCGTCTGGATATAAGACTCATGCATCGTTAGATGCTTTCTGTCTTAAATATTCAGACAGAATAAGTCAGCCATATCTACTTTATACGAAGGATTTTCATAAAGACGAGAATGTGTTGCTACTGCCAATATATATGACTTCATTGCTATAAAGTGCCGCCAGCCCTATCGCCCACCCCATGCCAGAGAAGCACCAGCTGCTCTGTCGAAAACCCAAAGCGGGTCTTGCCATCACGCACCACAAACGGTACCAGATGGCAAGACCCGCTTCTCTGCAGAACAGGCTCATATCCTCAAAACGGCAGCGATTCTCTCGGCACACCATAATCCGTACAACTCTCCATTCCCTCAATCTCTTTCCACGCCTCATGCAAATAAACATTCACATCCTCAGGCAGTTTTCCTTCTTTCGCCAACTTCTCAAACTCCTCTGTCAAGTCCCCGATGGCATATTCCGGACTATACATGTCGTCAAAATACTCCCAGTGCCTATCCATCACAAAGTGCCTGCACATCGACTTCGTCAACTGCAGAAACCGCAGCGCAGCCGTTTGGTATTCCCCAACGGCAAGCAACGTCTCAATATTCTTGTTCTCTTCCAACATCAGCTGCCAGATGCTATAACAATCCCAATCCACATTTCTTTTGTTGAAGATACGCTGTTCATAGTCTTTGTTCAGTGGTATCAGTGACTTGGCCTCTTTCTCTGCCTCCAGCATCTGTCGCTCTTTCTCCCGTCGTCTCCGTTCAGTTTCTCTTGCAGCGCGTTCTTCTTCGTCATTCATCTCTCGCTCGATCTTCAATGGCTCTCCCGTGAATTTCTTGCTTGGTGCCAACATCTGTATATTGTTCTGCACTCGTTTGAAGCCATCAAATCGTGACAGATGCGTAAAGATATATGTGAAGACCTCTTCTCGCTTCTCTTCGTTGTTCCATGCTGCCACACTATCTACCAATGCAGCAAAGCTCGCATAGATCAGTTTGCCGATACGTAGCTTGTAATCATTCAGATAGTCTCTAATGTCCTCCCTATATATCAGCAATGGCAGATGCTCACACAGCCCCATCGCAATGGCATACGCAGCGTCAGGCCTCCCTTTCGCCAACACAGCCGGTATCGACTTCTTCTCCCAGCGCTCCAGCAGCCGCAGCATATACAAGAAATCCTCCTTGTTCTCAGGCCGAAACTCCACCTCCTGCTTGAAGTACTCGGCGTAAGCCTCCTCCAAATCCACCGTCAACCCCTTCGGGATATAATCTATCTTCGGACGCGCCATGCAGCTTCTACGCCTGCGCACCTCGGCAGCTTCATCCAGTCTTTTCTGATGGGCAATACGTTCTTCTTTGTCTCTACGAACCTTCTCCAGCTCTTCTTGAAACTCTGCTGTCTGCATGGTCTCTGCACACAGCAGCTTATCTATCTGCTTTGACAGGTATCTGCTCCATGCCTGATAATTGCTTTCATCCACGCAATCAGGGCAGGGAATACCACTCATGCTCCATGTATTTTCTGACAGGTAGAAAACTATGCTATATCTTTTCTTTTTGCTCATATTCTAAATACTTCTCCACCAAACAGTCGTACCCAAACACAAACGTGTCTCTCTTAGCATCCCCATACAGAAAATCCTCGAAACTGGTAAATGAAGACTGAAATATCTGCCCATACAGCATATCGTAAAAAATAGAGTTCCCCACCGCAGTATCGCTCTGCGCTAATGCCGCCACTCGGATGGGGATAAAAGTTTATTTACTATTACTTATTCTGAAAGAATAATCATGACTTATTCTATAATAGTCAAAGCCAAACTGTTCTATTTGTGGACAACTTATCTGTGCTCCATTTTCGCCAGCCTCCTCCGCTTCCATCAGACGATTTCTATTGAAAGCATTAACAGCATTGTCCCCTGTTCGCTTTATGAGGTATGACATTAAACATACCTTTCTTTTCTTGTTGTTTATATACGACGATATTGATGGCACCTCTGTTAAGGTTTCCAAGCTCTGATAGAGTTGAAGCTCAACCTTTTGATATTTTCCTTTTGGAAAAACAACAGTTCTTGTTCCATCTTTTTGGGTCTTTTCAATAGGACGAGATAGATTTTCTATTCCGCCTATAGAGCTTGTCACCTCGCACAATAGAATAATATTATAAGTGTCAGTATCTGTCAAGATAAAGTCACACCTGCGCTTACCATCAGAGATTTTGGTACCTGTATATCTGCCAATATATGTATCATAATTGACTACACTCAAGTTAAACGGATTGCCACAAAAAGACGCATACCCCTTTTTGTAACCAACAACAAATTGTGTATTGTCCTCTGTAAGGTCAAATTCACTCAAACTTGTTGTGTTTTCATCACATATACATCTTCTTCCTACGCCATAAAACGCAGGAAGGTCATTTTCCAAGAGACTCTTCATTTTGCAATTGCTTTAATTCTTGGTATTTATCATATATGTTATTGATATCCTCTGAGAGTCTATCCGTGTTCACGTAATGAATGTTTTTAACTTTCAGGTCAACCACTTCTCCCGACAGAATCTGGTATACCGAAAGGTCATCATAGCCTACATGTGCACCGTCAATATCCGTCTTGCAGTCGTGAGCCTTCATCAACAGATTCAGAGAATTAATTATATATGGACTATGTGTAGCAAGTACCAATCCTATTTCACGGCTGTCGACCTTTGAATAAAACGCCAATCGTATTATTTCGTTCAACATCTGAATCTGAGATGTTGGGTCAAGACTCAATTCCGGTTCCTCTATATGTATGTGTACATATTTTGGCATATCTGTAAGTTCCATTTCTGGGCGATACTGAGTGGTAAGGTTCTTTTCAAACAACAAGTCAATGATACTACGTTTTTGAGCCAACTTAAAGTCAAAAGCCTGGGCATAATAGTTCATCATGGCTATTAAAGGCGCAGTTGTCTGTATACCTGAAGACGCATGGCGAAGTTCAAACGAAGAGTAATTGCTACCCTTAGGCTTAAGTATAAACTTCTTTTGGTTGTTGCCTCCGCGTTCAACATTCATATCCAAACCGATATAGTTAAGATCAAAATGCTTTATTGCGTCAGTTGCATTGTCAAATTCGGTAAATGTTTCATTAAAGAAGAATCCCAAATAAGCGTTTTTAGCCAATGTGCCTTGACTTGATAGTGGAGCAATTGCACTTCTTGATTCTGCTACCCACACTTCTTTGAAGAAGCATAAGTCCTCGTTGGGTATTATAGCATTGTAAGACAGCTTGCCACCTGAATAACTTACAGAATACGAATTCCCGTTTATAGTAACAACATAATGAATGTATGTATCTGCAGTAACCAGTACACTCATATTATCACGCAGCAAGTCTCTGAATCTAAAGTTTACAACATTCTCTTCTAT
>ERZ779852.3361-NODE-3361-length-11602-cov-5.035594_pt1 | contig 11602 bp, 8 predicted proteins | sample MGYA00511559_ERZ779852 | MGnify/ENA primary metagenome ERZ779852 (study PRJEB29588, sample SAMEA2157977) | human gut metagenome | biome: human gut; feature: human-associated habitat; material: faeces | place: Denmark | collected 2008/2010 ...
CCGCCACGCCTTCCTCTGTCAAGAGGTCGATGTCCGTGCCATCGCCGCAGATGGCGATGCCGTCGACGAGCTTGTCCGCCATGAGTCGGCAGCGCTCCGGATCCTTGTCGATGACCTTGACGCGCACGCCCTGCTTCTCGAGCATCGGCGCGAGCGCGCGGCCCGCGCGGCCCGCGCCGATGATGATGACGCGGTGCAGCTTGCGGGCGTCGCGCTGCACGAAGGTCTGGCTGAACTTCTCAATCTCCTCTGGGATGCCGATGAAATAGGCGTTGTCGTGCGGCAGCAGACAGTCGTCGCCATGCGGGATGATCATGCGGTGGTCGCGGAAGATCATGCCGGCCAGCACGCCCTTCGGGAACTCGATGTCCTTCAGGGGGATATTCGCTAGCGGCGACGAGCGACGCACTTTCGTCTCGAACAGCCGGATCTTGCCGTGTGCGAAGTCCTCGACATCGAGCGCAGCCGGTGTCATGAGGATGCGGTTGATCTCGTTGGCAGTGATGAGCTCCGGGTTGAGCATGAGGTCGATGTCGAAATTCTCCTTGAGGTAGTCCTTGGCCTCGCTCATGAACTGCATATCGCGGATGCGCGCAATCGTGTGGCGGATGCCATGCTTCTTCGCGAGGATGCAGGCGACCATGTTGACCTCGTCGCTGGCCGTCACCGCGATGAGGATGTCGGCCCCGCGGATATCGGGGTCATTCATCGTGATGGGGCTCGCACCGTTGGCGAAGATCGTCAGTACATCGAGTGTGTTCTTGACGGCCTCCAACTGGCCTTCATCGTGATCGATGACGATCACGTCGAACTGTTCTTTTGAGAGGAGCGAGGCGATGCTGTAGCCCAGCTTGCCCGCTCCGACCACGACAATACGCAAGACGGCAGCCTCCTATACAAAATTAAATGATACTTTTCATTATACCATCTCCGCCCGTATCCAACAAAATTTTGGGCAAAGAAAAGACAGGGGCCGCTGGCCCCTGTCTCTGACGTGTGATATGTGGGAGGTGTCTTTATTACTCGACGAAGAGTTCCGTCGAGAGGTAACGGTCGCCCGTATCCGGCAACAGAGCGACGATGTTCTTGCCCTCGAACTCCGGACGCTTGGCGAGCTCGATGGCAGCAGCGAGTGCTGCGCCCGAGGAGATGCCGATGAGCACGCCCTCGACATGGGAGAACTGGCGGCCGTACTTGAAGGCATCCTCATTCGGCACGGCGATGACTTCATCGTAGACCTTCGTGTCGAGCGTCTCCGGCACGAAGCCTGCGCCGATGCCCTGGATCTTGTGCGGGCCTGCCTGGCCCTTCGAGAGGACCGGGCTCGTGGCCGGCTCTACAGCGACGACGCGGATGGCCTTGTCCTGCTTCTTGAGGTAGTGGCCGACGCCCGAGAGAGTGCCGCCCGTGCCGACGCCAGCGATGAAGGCATCGACTTTGCCGTCGAGATCGTTGTAGATCTCCGGGCCCGTCGTCGCCTCATGGGCAGCCGGGTTGGCCGGGTTGGCGAACTGCTCCGGGATGAAGGAGTTCGGTGTTTCCTTGGCGAGTTCCTCAGCCTTGGCGATGGCGCCCTTCATTCCCTTCGAGCCGTCCGTCAGGACAATCTTCGCACCGTATGCCTTGAGCAGGTTGCGGCGCTCGACGCTCATCGTCTCCGGCATCGTCAGGATGGCTTTGTAGCCGCGGGCTGCTGCGACGCTGGCGAGGCCGATGCCCGTGTTGCCGGAGGTCGGCTCGATGATCGTAGCGCCCGGCTTCAGTTTGCCGTCTTTCTCGGCCTGCTCGATCATGGCCTTCGCGATGCGGTCCTTGACGGAGCCAGCCGGGTTGAAGTACTCGAGCTTCACGTAGATGTTAGCCTTGATGTCATTGGCCTTGATGAAGTTGTTGGCCTTCAGGAGCGGCGTGCCGCCGATCAGTTCCGTAACGCTGTTGTAGACTTTACCCATGGTGAATACCTCCATTTATATCATGTGCATTTCAGTGCGAGTTAAAACATATATGATTAATATGTTTATATATTAGCACAGCCTCAGCGCCTTGTCAATAGGGATTGACTTTTTCCTGTATTTCTAATATGATATAGCATACAAGAATGACATATATTTTCAATATGATTATTAGGAATGAGGGAATATCGATGAAGATTTCTGCTAAAGGCCGCTACGGGCTTGCGGCCATGACGTACCTGGCCCGCAATTACGCTTCTGGCTCGCCGGTCACGATCGTCAGTATCTCGGAGAAGCTCGGCATCTCGAAGATCTACCTCGAGCAGGTATTCTCGCTGCTGAAGCGCGCGCGCCTCGTCAATTCCATCAAGGGCAGCCAAGGCGGCTACCAGCTCTCACGCGCGCCGCGCGAGATCACGCCGTACGATATCCTCTCCTCCATCGAACTCTCTCTGATGGAGGAAACGGCGCCCGCCGCCCAGGAGAAGATGCCGGAACTCGACCGCGCACTCGCCGCCTGCGTCTTCACTCCGCTCGACGAAGCCATCCAAAAGACGCTCTCCTCTGTCTCGCTCGACGACATCCTCACGGCCATCGACAAAGAGAAATCGACCGAGAGCCTCATGTATTTCATCTGATTGACAGCATCATAGCATCAAAATGCGGCAGAACTTTGACTATCTCATGGTTCTGCCGCTTCTTTCAAGCGAAAATGTGCCTATTTCGCAATAATTTTATAGAAAACGTTCTCTATATGGTATTAATTCCATAAAATGAATCATTTTTCCCGCTATAGCCGTAAAATACAGGTTAACATCAGATTCAAACTGTAGTATAATAGCCGTAAGTTGTAAAGGAATACGCCCCTATCCCTATCATCGCTTACAACAGTCCGCAAGTTTTCTGTGCATGGCAGAAGGAGTCGGCCCGCCCGGTTTCCTGCTTTCATGCCGTCGGTTTTGTTGGAGGTGTTTCCCATGATGATCGACAATATCCGCGTTATCATCGAACAGGGCCCCTTCTCCGCGGAAGACGCACAGTATTATATCGAACGTATCAAAGCTACCACGAAATTCACATTGAAAAAGATCACATTCACACGTTCCGATACTTATCTGGATATCCGCTATGCATTTGCAGAGATTCCATTTGAGCGTATCCGCCGAGTCGCATTGGCGGCCCCACCAGAAAAACGTGCTGTAAATAACTGATTCTATCAGTCCTGTTTGCAAGACAGAAAGCCCCGAAGCAGTCCGCTGCTTCGGGGCTTTCTCTATATGCAGTTACGTCTGTCAGGGATTGAAGCGGAAGGCGTCGAGCTCCCAGACGCGGCCCGTGACCGTCTCTAGTGCGGCGTCGGCCTCGATACGCAGCTCGGGGCGGATGTTCTTCTCGGGGAAGACGAGCATGCTCGCCACGTCTTCGCCGTGCTGGAAGAATGCCTCGACGGCGGCGCGGTCGACGAACATCTGCAACGAGAGCACCTTGTCGACGAACATCTTGAAGCGGCGCACGCCGCGGCCGCCGTTCTTCATGCCCGTGCGGTCGATCGTCATGGCCTGCGTCGTGCGGTCGTACGAGAAGACTGTCTTCTCGAGGCCGTAGGCCAGCGTCATCGTGACCTTCTGCGCCTTGCCCAGAGTGATGTCCAAGAGGACTTCCGAGCCGTCGAAGAGGCGCGTGAGGATGCTGCTCTCCATGTCGGCATCGATGTCGATGGCCGTGCTCTCGATGCGCAGGGCCTTGAGCTCAGCGGCCGGGCGCGAAAAGATGTGGCCCTGGCGCAGCGTCAGCACGCGCGGCAGTGTCAGGCTGTACATCCAGCCCTTCTCGCTCGTCGGGTACTCTGCGTCCTTGTCCGGCATGCCCATCCAGCCGAGCAGGATGTGGCGGCCTTCGTGCTGGATGACCTGCGGCGCGTAGAAGTCGAAGCCGTGGTCGAGCTCCTGGAACTTCGTGTGCTGCATCATGTCCATGCTGTCGAGCGACAGGTGGCCTGCGATGTAGCCGGCCTGGTAGATGTTCTGGCGGTCGAACTCGCGCGCCTCGAGCCCCTGCGGGCAGAAGATCAGCGCGTCGTAGCTGCCGAAGTGCAGCATGTTCGGGCACTCCCACATGTAGCCGAAGTCCTGGAGGCGCGTCTTGAGCTCGCCGAGATTCTGCCAGCCTTCCTTCGTCTCCTTGTAGATGAGGACCGTGCCGCGCGGCTTCTCCTCGTCCGCCTGCGCGCCGATGACGAAGTAGCGCTTGCCGTGGCGGTGGAAGAGGTACGGGTCGCGGAAGTGGCCCGTGATGCCCTCGGGACTGTCCGGCACGACGATCTCGTCCTTCTCGACATGGCCGTCCGCCTGCAGCGTGCCCAGGCGCTGTGCCGGCGTGCGCACGCCGTCATTCTTGGCGTTGCAGGTGTAGAAGACGCGGACCTCGCCCTTCTCCGTGAAGCCGCAGCCCGAATAGCAGCCGTCCTTGTCGTGCTCGTCGCTCGGCCAGAGCGAGAGTTCCGGCAGCGAGTAGTGGACGAAGTCGCGCGTCTTCACGTGTGCCCAGCACTTGTTCTTGTGCTCGCAGCCCAGAGGGTTCCACTGGTAGAAGATGTGGTACTCGCCGTTCGCGAACGTCATGCCATTCGGGTCGTTGATGAGGCCGAACGGCATCTCGAGATGGAAGCGGTTGTGCCAGCGGTCCGTCAGGGGGAAGCCGGCCGCCACCTTGGCATCGATGGCCTTCTTATCAAACTTTTCCATAAGGATCTCCCTTCTATACAAACAAGAAAAGGGCTGCCGTAACGGCAGCCCTCATAGAGTTCTTACGCTTCGTCCTCTTTTTCCGGGTTAAACAGCGTGAACGTCAGAGCAAACGCTACGGCGAAACCAACGACATTGACGAGGATGTACTGCGGCAGGTGGTCGAGGTACAGGAGCGTACCCGGCAGCACCGTGATGCCCATGCCCGTGCCGGCAAGGTGCAGGAAGCCGGCAATGCCGCCTGCGCAGGCGCCGCCGACGAGCGCGTAGAGGAACGGCTTCATAAGGCGCAGGTTGATACCGAAGATGACCGGCTCCGTGATGCCGAGGAAGGCCGGCACGATCGAGGAAACGTAGAGAGCGCGCTTCTTCTTGTTCTTTGTGCGGGCTGCGACAGCGGCAGCGGCACCGCCCTGTGCGATGATGGCGCCCGTGATGATGGCGTTGAACGGATCGACGCCCGTCGTGGCGAGGAGCTGGACCTCAAGGGCATTGAAGACGTGGTGGACACCGAAGACGACGATGACCTGATGGACGCCGCCGACGATGAAGCCGCCGATGCCGTACGGCAGAGCGAGGAACGTCTGGATGGCACCAAAGACGGCGAGCTCAATCCAGTGCATGATCGGGCCGACGATGAGGAGGCCGAGAATCATGGAGATGAAGAGCGTCAGGAACGGCGTGACGATGAGGTCGATGACATCCGGGATGAAGGTCTTGAGCCATTTCTGGAGCTTCGCGGCGAAGATGCCAAGGACGAGGGCCGGCAGGACGGAGCCCTGGTAGCCGACGACCGGCACGCTGAGGCCGAAGATGTCCATCATGATTGGCTGTGCCTCACCGGCTGCGATCGCGTAGGCGTTCGGCAGCTGCGGTGCGACGAGCATGAGGCCGAGGACGATGCCGATGACCGGCGTGCCGCCGAAGCGCTTCGTCGTGGACCAGCAGACGAGCGCCGGCAGGAAGGCGAAGGCCGTATCCGTGAGGATCTGGCTCATGCGCAGGACATTGTCACTGAACTGGACGCCGAGGCTCAGGCTGGCACCGCGCAGGCCCATGAAAAGACCTGTCGCGACGAGGACCGGGATGATCGGCACGAAGACGTCGCCGAGCGTGCGGGAAATCTTCTGGGCCATCGACATCTGTGCGTATGCCTCAGCCTTGTTGTTGCTGGCACCGGCGAGGCCCGTGCCGGCGACAAAGGCGTCGAATACCTTGTCGACGAAGCCCGTGCCGAGAATGATCTGGTACTGGGCCGCGGCGAAGAACTGGCCCTTGACGCCGTCGATATTCTCGATGGCCTTCTCATTGAGCTTCGACTTGTCGTTGATGATCAGGCGCAGGCGCGTCGCGCAGTGCTCTGCGCTGCGGACGTTGTCGCGGCCGCCAACGTACTTCCAAATGAGCTTGGCAACGCGCTCTTCCTTCGGGAGGTCGCTGTAGTCCTCTTCCGGCTCTGCAGGAGCCTCTGCAGCGGGGGCTTCCTCTTCAGCCGGCTCCGCCGTGACCGTCGTGATTTCCTTGTCGCCGAGCGCCACGGTGATCTTGTCGTAGTCGAAGGCATTCGTCACGAGAACCGGCGTCGTCGTGTCGTAGCCGGCCGACTTGATGCCCTCCGGGTCGAACTCGAGCAGGAGCTGGCCCTTCTTGATTGCATCGCCCTGCTCGATCTTGGCGTCGAAGTACTTGCCGCCGAGGTTGACCGTGTCGATGCCAACGTGGATCAGGATATCTGCACCATCCTCTGAATGGATGCCGATGGCATGCTTCGTGCCGAAGAGCACGGTGACGGTGCCGTCGACTGGCGAGAAGACCTTGCCCTCCGGATCCTTGACGGCAGCGCCCTTACCCATAGCGCCGCTGGCAAAAGCCGGGTCCTTGACATCTTTCAATTCGATGAGCTGTCCCTTGAGCGGACTGTTCAAGCGAATCTCTTTCATGAAGATTTCCTCCTTTTCTCTTTTCCTCTCATTTCGATTCGATTCCTCTTTATGAGACCGTTTTCATATTCCAAGTGTATAACGAAGACTGCGTTTTGTCAAGCAAAAAACGTCACTCGCGGATCATATCGCGGAACTTCGTGTACTCCTTCTGGAAGTAGAGATTGACCGTGTCGACAGGACCGTTGCGGTGCTTGGCGATGATGACTTCCGTCTGGTTCTTGTGCTCCGTGTCCTTGTCGTAGTAGTCCTCGCGATAGAGGAACATGACGATATCGGCGTCCTGCTCGAGAGAGCCGGACTCGCGCAGGTCGGAGAGCATCGGGCGCTTGACCTGGCGCGCCTCGACGGAGCGCGAAAGCTGCGAGAGGGCGATGACCGGCACGTTGAGCTCGCGCGCGAGCGCCTTGAGGGAGCGCGAGATCTCGGAGATCTCCTGCTGGCGGTTGTCGCCGTTCTTGCCCGGCCGGCCCTGCATGAGCTGCAGGTAGTCGATGACGATGAGGTCGAGGCCATGCTCCGCCTTGAGGCGGCGCGCCTTTGAGCGCAGGTCCATGATGGTGATGCCCGCTGTGTCGTCGATGTAGATTGGCGCGCGATTGAGCTTGTCGGCGACGGTGACGAGATTCGTCCAGTCCTCGTCGCCGAGCTGCCCCGTGCGCAGGAGCTGCGAGTCAATGCTGCCCTCGGAGCAGAGCATGCGCTGCATGAGCTGCTCCTTGCTCATCTCGAGCGAGAAGAAGGCGACCTTGCCGCCGTGCAGGCCGACGTACGAGGCGATGTTGAGGGTGAAGGCTGTCTTGCCCATCGACGGGCGCGCGGCGACGAGGATGAGGTCGGACGCCTGCAGGCCGCTCGTCAGGCGGTCGAGGTCCTTGAAGCCCGTCGGCAGGCCCGTAATGCCGCCCTTTGACTCGTAGAGCACGTTGATGCGCTCGAACGTGCGCATGAGGATGCTCTTGATCGGCTCGAAGCCGTTGGCCGTCTGCGAGCCTGCCACGGCGAGGATCTTCTGCTCGGCCGCGTCCATGATGTTCTCGACGGGCTGCGAGTCCTCATAGGCGGCGCCGGCGATCTCCGTCGCCGCGTCGATGAGGCGGCGCAACTCGGCCTTCTCCTTGACGATCTTCGCGTGGTAGGTGACATTGGCCGCCGTCGGCACGATATTGGCGATCGTCGTGATGAACGGGATGCCGCCGATTTTCTCGAGCTCGCCGTCCTTGCGCAGCTGCTCTGTCAGCGTGACGAGGTCGACTGCCTCATCGTTCTCCGCGAGCTTCAGCATCGCGTCGTAGACGCGGCGGTGCGCCTCGCGGTAGAAGTCCTCCGGCTGCAGGATCTCCTGCGCCTCGATGATCGCCTCTTTCTTGATCATCATCGCGCCGAGCACTGCCTGCTCAGCTTCGATGTTCTGAGGCGGCACACGATCTGGTAGTGCCATCTTCATTCCCCCTCAAAAATCAGCTGGAATGCCTCCTCGGCCGTCTCCACTGCGTGGATGTCGAGCCCTAAGAGGTCTTCTGGGATGTCACGCTCGTTCTCCTTCGGGATCACGAGCGTCTTGATGCCGGCCTGGCGCGCGCCGTACGCCTTCTCAAAGACGCCGCCCACCGGGCGCACGCGGCCCGCGAGCGAGATCTCGCCCGTCACGGCCACATCCTGGCGGATCTTCTTCCCCGTCACGGCGCTGACGATGCAGGCGAGGATGGCCGTGCCGGCGCTCGGCCCGTCGATGTTGCCGCCGCCGATGACGTTGATGTGCACATCGTAGTCGTGGATATCCTTGCCCGTGAGCTGGCGCATGACGGACGCCGCGTTGAAGACGGAGTCCTTGGCCATGCTGCCGGCCGTCTCGTTGAAGCGCACCATGCCCTTGCCCTTCTCTCGCGCAGGGAAGGCCACGGCCTCGATCTCGATGACGGAGCCGAGGAAGCCCGCGACGCCGAGGCCGAAGATGTGGCCCTGCACGGCCGTGTGGCGCGCCTTGCGCGTGACGAACTGATAGAGGCGCGAGACTTGCGCGACCTCGTAGACGGCCTCGCGGCCGATCGTGAGTCCTGCCATCTCTCCATTCGCCTTCTCGAGCGCGAGGCTGTAGGCGTCGGCGAGGATGTTGATGGCCTTGCGCCCCTCTGTCGTGTACTCGGAAATCAGCGCCGCCACGCCCGGCTCGAGCGCGACCTCGAGCTTTGCCGCCGCATTCTGCACGATGGTCTCGATGTGCTTCGGCGTCAGCGGCTCGAAGTAGATCTCGGCGCAGCGCGAGCGCAGGGCGGGGTTGATGTGACCGGCGTCACGCGTCGTCGCGCCGATCAGCACGAAATCAGCCGGCGCGCCCTCCTCGAAGAGCTTGCGGATGTAGGGCGGCACCTTGGGGTCAGTCGGGTCGTAGTAGGCCGACTCGAAGTAAGCGCGCTTGTCCTCGAGGACCTTCAGAAGCTTGTTCTGCAGCATCTCGTCCATCTCGCCGATCTCGTCGATGAAGAGGATGCCGCCGTGCGCCTCTGTGACGAGGCCCGGCTTCGGTTCGGGGATGCCGCTGTCCGCAAGCGTTCTCTGCGCGCCCTGGTAGATGGGATCGTGGACAGAGCCCAGGAGCGGATTCGTGATGTCGCGCGGGTCCCAACGCAATGTCGTGCCGTCCGTCTCGACGAACGGCGCATCCTCACGGAACGGCGAAAACGGCTTCTTGCACGCGGCCTCGAGCACGAGGCGCGCGGCCGTCGTCTTGCCGACGCCCGGCGGCCCGTAGAGCAGGAGATGCTGCGGGTACGGCGAGGAGAGCTTGGCGAGCAGCGATTTCACGGCGCGCTCCTGCCCGACGATCTCGCTGAAGTCGCGCGGGCGCAAAAGTTCCATGACCGACTGCGTCAGGTGGATGCTGTCGAGCTGCTCGAGCTTCTTGCGCTTCTCGGCGTCCTGCGGCGATTCCGCATCAGGCTTCTCCTCCTTGATGACCTGCTTGCGGATGTCGTCGACGTAGTCCTGGTGCTCCTGCTCAAGCTTCTCGTTGACCTTCTTCTCGATGCGGTCCTCGATATCCTTGCGCGCGCGCTTCTCGGCGATGCGCTCCGTCAGACGCTGGAGCACCTCTGGCAGGTCCTCCTCGCGCGGGGCGGGATGCAGGAGCGGATCCTCGTCGAGGATGCGCTGCAGGGCCAGCACGCGCTCACAGCGCCCCGAGGAGCGAAGGAGATTCATCGCGTTCATGCGGCCGGCCTGTATGACGAGCGAATCGGTGCCGATGAGGTCGATGAGCGCCTGGTAGAGCGCATCGATCTCGCGGTCGATTGGCAGTACCTCCGGCTCTGCGGGCGGCGCCACTTCCTTCTGCTCATCGCGGTGAAAAAAACGATTAAAAAAGGACATATTCCCTCCTCTGTCTGCTATCTGGAATCAAAAAGCCCCCTCTTGCGAGGAGGCTTCTTCTGTGTCAATCACTCTGCGACGACGCTGACCTTGATCTTGCTCGTGACAGACGGATGAACCTTGATGACCGCCTCATAGACGCCGGTGCCCGTCACTTCACCCTGGATGGTGATCTTGCGCTTGTCGATGTCGATGTGCTGCTTCTTGAGCGCATCCGAGACATCCTTGCCCGTCACGCTGCCGAAGAGCTTGCCGCCCTCGCCGATGCGGACCGGGATCTTGACCTCGACCTTCTCGAGCTGCTTGGCCATGAGCTTGGCTTCGTCAGCTGCCATGGCCTCCTTGCGGGCCTTGGAGCCTGCCTGGGCATTGGCTACATTGAGGTTCTGCGACGTGGCCGGCACTGCTGCCTTGCGCGGCAGCAGGAAGTTGCGGCCGTAGCCCTCCGATACCTCTACGATATCGCCTTTCTTGCCGAGTTTCTTAACGTCCTGCTGTAAGATTACTTTCATCTTGATCATTCTCCTCTATGTACTTCTTGGCAATCTCGATTGCCTGTTGTTTGATATCTTCTACATCGCCGCCCTTGACCTGAGCGCCAGCGACGTTCTGGTGGCCGCCGCCGCCGAAGGCCTCCATGATGACCTGGACATTGAGCTCGCCCGTCGAGCGGGCGCTGATGCCCACCGTGTCCTCCGTGAGCTGGAAGACGACGATGCTCATGCGCACGTTCTCGATGCGCAGCAGCGAGTCCGCGACCTGCGCCGCGATGACCTGGCCATTCGAGATGAGCTCGGGGCATGTCGAGACGATGAGGCCGCCCTCGTAGAATTCCGACCGGGCCTCCGCCTTCGCGAGTGCAACGGTCGTCTCATAATCCGTGCGGAAGAGGTGGCGGACCATGACGGGATCGGCACCGCTTCGACGCAGGTAGGCCGCGGCGTCGAAGGTGCGCACGCCCGTCTGCACGGCGAAGTTCTTCGTGTCGACGACGATGCCGGAGTAGAGCGCTGTCGCCTCGACGCGCGAGAGCACGAGGTCGTCGCCGAAGTACATCAAGAGCTCTGTGACGAGCTCGCTCGACGAGCTCGAAGCCGGCTCGATGTAGACGAGCAGCGGGTTCTTGATGAAGTGCTCGCTGCGGCGGTGGTGGTCGATGACGATGACGCGCGGGATGCGCTCCAAGAGCGCCGGCGCCGCGACAAGGTGCGGGATGTGCGTGTCGACGACGACGAGCACGGGATTGAGTGCCGTCGTGCCCGCGAGATCATCCGCGTGCACGATGATGTCCCGGTACTCCTCGTTGTCCTTGAGGATGTCCTCGAACTTGCCGATGCCCTCGTTCATGTCAGACAACACGATCTTGACGGGCTTGCCGAGCTGGCGGGCCATCTTGGCCACGCCCATCGAGGCGCCGAAGCAGTCGAAGTCCTCATTGTGGTGGCCCATGACGTAGACGGCATCGGCCCCCTCCATGATCTCGCGGATGGCGTGCGCGACGACGCGCGCCTTGACGCGCGTGTGCTTCTCCACGGCCTTGGCGCGGCCGCCGAAGAACTGCGTCTTGCCGCCGATCTGCACGGCAACCTGGTCGCCG
>ERZ779852.3366-NODE-3366-length-11576-cov-7.141654_pt1 | contig 11576 bp, 8 predicted proteins | sample MGYA00511559_ERZ779852 | MGnify/ENA primary metagenome ERZ779852 (study PRJEB29588, sample SAMEA2157977) | human gut metagenome | biome: human gut; feature: human-associated habitat; material: faeces | place: Denmark | collected 2008/2010 ...
GGTACGGTAACCCGTACGGCAGTTTAGCAAACTGCTGGTTTCAGCCACTCACCCAAACTTCCTTAGTGACCAGCATTCTTTCGAAATGCGCTGCAAAGGTAGAGAAAGTTTTGGACTGTGCAAACCTTTTGAGCATATTTTTTTTGTGGATTTTTTATTTCAATCGCTAATCTGTTAACTCTCAAAAATATAAGTCTGATAAAAAAGTGTAGCGGATTGAAGATTGTAGAAACGGAAAATACAAAGATCAGAAGAGCCTTTGCAAAAATACTCCGGTAGGCTCGTTTTTCTGTTTTCGATTTTCATCCTTTTTTTAATATGATAAGGCGCGCTTCGGTATAATTATTCGGTATAATCAAATAGAAAAACTCTGTTTTTCATTTGTCTCTGCTCTCACCTTTATGTATCTTTGTGCCTGCTAAACCTAGAACAGAAGTTGCAAATGGATACTTTATTAAAAGAAACTGTAAATGCAGCGGTGAATTCCCGATATCCGACCATGAATCCTGAAGGTCGAAAGCTCATTGAAGAGATTCTGGTGAGAAAAGATTTTGAAAAGGGAGAAATTCTTCTTTCCGAAGGGCAAGTTAGTCATGATATCATGATTGTAGGAAAGGGTATGGTACGCCAATTTTATTATAAAAACGGAAAAGATGTGACTGAGCATTTTTCTTACGAAGGCTGTATCGTTATGTGTATCGAAAGTTTGTTGAAGCAGGAACCTACCCGTTTGATGATAGAGGCCCTGGAAGACGGCACTGGTTATCTTCTGAATCACAAGAAGTTGAATTTGTTGGCAGAGACTTCATGGGAAGTTAATATGTTCTATCGGAAGATTTTGGAGTTTTCGCTCATTACTTCTCAGATTAAAGCTGATTCGTGGCGTTTTGAAACGGCCCGTGAGCGTTATAATCAATTGCTGCAATCGCAGCCAGAAGTGGTTAAAAGGGCTCCTCTCTCACATATTGCTTCCTATCTGTTGATGACACCAGAGACATTAAGCCGGGTTCGTTCGGGTATTTTATAAGAATAAGATTCCTTTGTTTTTGAAAAAACTCTTTTTGATTTATGTCAAAGGCACAATGGAAAGTTGTGAGTACTTTTGCATCGCAAAAACAATAGGAGAATTTAGTTTTTATAGAAGAGAGAGAATTGGTTTTAAAAGGGTACAAAAAGAAACAGGTTCCGAATTTCGGAACCTGTTTCTTTTTGTTATATGCGGGTTACGGTTGTTTTTCATTCCCGAACAATTTGTTGTAATCACGTTGTGAAGCTGTTTTTGTCCACGTTTCAGGAATAAAGCGCCATTGGTTTAAGGCTTTAGGTGAAATGGTTTGCTGCTGTTCGATATACTTCATCAGATAGTAACGCAAATCCTTGTCTGTGGATGAGAGGATGCGTTTTTCCAATTCGTCTTGTGGGATGCCGGCTCCTTTAGTCAGTAGCTCGCCACCACCATTGCCACGGTAAGAGTTGACAGCCACTTTATACATTCTTGTTTCGTCGAAAGGAGTGCCGTCAGCCATGCTTAGGATATGCACCTTTTCGCCTTCGGGTTTGGTTACGTCTACAGTATAGAGGATACCTGCTGCTGAGTCGAAGTTGTAGCTGGGATTCTGGAATACAGCACGGTCCGCTGCGCCTTCACGCGGTTGGGTGCGCAACAAGAGGAGTGGATCGTCGGCAGACTTCATGCGATTTGTCCATAAGGCGTACGACATCTCGAGGGCGCCGCGGATTTCTTTCCCGGAAAGACTCATGGTATATAGCATGTTTTCGTATTTGTAAAGGCTGAACATGTCATTCACGAAAATATCGCCCGCTTTTATTTCAGCATCAAAAGACAAAGGTGCGGCCAATGAGATGTCGGCTCCGCTAATTGCAAGTTGGAGCTGGTGTATGAGGTCGATGAAAGCTGAGGGACCGAAATAGGCAGGCCGTGTAGAAATACTTTCAGTAAATCGGCCTATTCGTTTGGATACAAATTGTTCCACGTCTTTACGTTGTGAGGCGAAATGACTGATGAACTTCGCATCTGGCTCGTAACTGTCCATCCGTACAAGTTCGCCAGAAATTTCTTTTTGGGTTACGTGGCCATCCTGTAGCGTTAGCTTTACGTCTACGGAAGAGATTACTGAGGCATTATTGGCTGGGTTAATGATCAGAACTGAATCACCTTCTGCATTGATTACCTTTTCACAGGCCAGAGCGTGATCGTGTCCCATCATTACTATGTCGAAGCCGGGTATGCGGCGTGCTATGTCGGCCGAAGCGTTTTCGTTATACTTACCATTCATCACATAGGCGTTGCGTCCTGCGTGGAAGATGCCTATTACTAGGTCTGGCTTTTCCTGTTCGCGGATAACCGTCATCCAATGGCGGGCTGTTTCCTCCATGTCATCGAAACGCAGGCCACGCCATAGGTTTTCCGATAGCCAAGCTGGAATAGCTGGAGTTATCATTCCTAATATGGCTATCTTTATTCCATCACGCTCCAGTATAATGTAGGGCTTAAAATGAGGTTGTTCTGTAGCTGTTTCTATTATATTGGCTCCAAGGATAGGGAAGTCGCAGTCTGATGCCCAGCGATCGAACACGGTACGGCCCGTTTCTATGTCGTGGTTACCCATATTGCCCGCATCATAATCCATAAAGTTCATCATTGCGGCGCATAGGTGTGTAGTTGTTGTATCTATATAATTATAGTAATAAGCTGTGGGTTGCCCTTGGAGGATGTCACCGTTGTCCAGTAAGATTAGTCGGTCATTATACTCTTTGCGTTCCTGGCGTACATAGGAACAAACCCTCGACAGACTGCCTGTTGCATCTTGGCGGAGAATGAAGTCGTAGGGGAAATAATTCCCATGCACGTCACTGGTTTGTACCAATTTTAGTTTTACGATTCGCTGTTGAGCCCATGTAAAGGTTGCCAGCAACAGGAATATGCTTAGAATAAGATGGCTCTTTTTCATATAAAAATGATGATATGTAATTAACTTTTAGTGATTTAATCTTCAAACATTCGACTTCTGGCCAGCATGCAGGCACCGATGATGCCGGCTTTATCTTTTAACTTGGATGTGACAATGACAGAATCCTTGTTTACCAGATTAAGTGAATATTTTCGGACGGCTGTCTTAATGGGTTGGGTGATATAATCTCCCGTCAGTGAAAGGGTCCCACCGATTATTACCATTTCTGGGTTGAAGATATTGATGAGTCCTGCAATTTGTTTGCCTAATTTTTGGCCGATTTCTTCTACAATTTCTATGCATAGCGGATCTTCCTTGCATGCAGCTTCGATTAGTTCGTCCAATGTGAGCGGCTTATTTTTTTCTTTAAGCCTGTTGGACAGGATGGAGGTTTCACCGTTCTTTATTCTTTCCAGGAATATTCGGTGGAAAGCGCTACCCGAAGCTTCTGTTTCCAAGCATCCTTTTTTACCGCAGTGGCAGATGATTTCGTTGTCGAATACATTGACGTGTCCGAATTCTCCTGAAAAGCCCGATTTCCCCGTGTATATTTTCCCGTCGATAATTATTCCAATGCCTAGTCCCCAGCTGATATTGACGAAAATGATATTTTTTTCTCCCGTAACACTTCCTTTCATATATTCTCCGTAGGTCATGGCGCGTGTGTCGTTGTCGATGCAGACTGGGAAGCCGATCTTTTCGGTTAATACTTCAGCTAATGGACGTTCTGAGAAGTTAAACATGCTAAAACTGTACCCTGATTCTGGATTAACCCGACCGGAAATGTTGATACAGATATTCATAATTTTTTCAGGGGTTATTTTTATCTGTTTTATGAAATTTCTGATTAACTTACATAGCTCTTCCAAAGCTTCCGGTGTGTTGTCAAACTTATAAGGGATATTCAATTTTAATTCTAACATATCCCCTTTGAAGTTAATTAAAGCTATATTTATAGCAAACTTTTTAATGTCTATTCCTATAAAATATCCAGATTCAGGATTTAATCCATATATACTTGGGTGGCGCCCACCGCTGGTTTCTAGTTTACCATAATCATTAATGTAGCCTTCTTCACACATTTCCGATATAAATTTGGTTACAGTAGGCACACTTAAATCTAGCTCTTTGGCTAGATCCGTAATTGTTGAACTTCCATTATATATATAATGTGTAATAATTCTCTTTTTAAGGAGAGCATTTTTACTACCAATTTCTATTTCTTTTAGTAACGCTTGTGCCATATCATCAAAATTATGAGGTTCGCTACAAAGATACTAAAAAGTTTTATTATATATATCGCTTAATAATTTTATGTATATCATATTGTTTCATTATTCATCGTTTATTTAATAAAATATTTTATTAAATATTTTGCTATTAATAAAATTGTATTTATATTTGTGGCGTTCTAATATAAAAATGAAAAATATGGATAGGAAAAACACTGGTGATCGTAGAGAGTTTCTAAAAAAGTCCATCATGGCAGGTGCGTCCTTGTTGCTGTCTCCGTCATTATTGAAAGCTTCGTCGGATAGTGAAATTTGGGAAATGACAAACAAGAATGGAGGGGTGATGCTTAAGTCTGATGGGTTGAAGATAACAGGTACTTTTTTGGATGAAATTTCTCATGATATTCCTCATCAGAATTGGGGGCTGAAAGAGTGGGATCGAGATTTTCAATATATGAAAGCCATTGGTATTGATACGGTCATCATGATTCGTTCTGGTTATCGGAAGTTTATCACTTATCCTTCCAAGTATCTGTTGGGGAAAGGTTGCTATATGCCTTCGGTTGATTTGCTGGAGATGTTTCTGAAGTTAGCCGAGAAGTATGGCATGAAGTTCTACTTTGGTCTTTACGATTCGGGACGCTATTGGGATACTGGTGACTTGAGTTGGGAAATAGAAGATAATAAATATGTGATAGAAGAAGTTTGGAAGTCGTATGGGAAACGTTACAAAAGTTTTGGAGGATGGTATATCAGTGGCGAGATAAGTCGTGCAACCAAAGGAGCTATTGATGCATTTCATGCTATGGGAAAACAATGCAAGGATGTGTCAGGAGGTCTTCCTACATTTATATCGCCATGGATTGACGGGAAGAAAGCTGTAATGGCCAGTGGCAATAAGCTAACAAAAGAAGAAGCAGTGTCTGTGCAACAACATGAGAAAGAATGGAATGAAATTTTTGATGGTATCCACGATGTTGTAGATGCATGTGCTTTTCAGGATGGGCATATTGATTATGATGAGTTGGATGCTTTTTTTGCCGTTAATAAAAAGTTGGCAGATAAATATGGTATGCAGTGTTGGACTAATGCAGAATCATTTGACCGTGATATGCCAATTAAATTCTTCCCAATAAAATTTGATAAGCTGCGAATGAAACTGGAAGCCGCCAAACGTGCAGGATATGATAAGGCTATAACTTTTGAGTTTTCTCATTTTATGAGTCCACAGTCAGCTTATTTGCAGGCGGGGCATCTGTACGATAGATATAGAGAATATTTTGGTATTGAATAATAGTTTTTTTAATAGGTATGAAATCTGATATAAATTTTTCTTATTTGATATTCCTTTCTGTCGTGGCTGCCTTGGGCGGTTTCTTGTTCGGATATGACGCAGCTGTCATTTCGGGCACTATCTCCCAAGTGACTGAACAGTTTGGTCTCGACCAGATACAGACCGGCTGGTTTGTTGGTTGTGCCTTGGTAGGCTCCATTATCGGTGTGTTGTTTGCCGGTAAGTTGAGCGACCGCTGCGGGCGCAAGGTGACAATGCTGATTGCCGCCTTGTTCTTTTCCGTGTCGGGCATTGGCTGCGCTTTCACGGGTAGCTTCGACCAGCTCGTCATTGCCCGCATCTTGGGTGGTGTGGGCATTGGCGTGGTTTCCATTGTTTCACCGCTTTATATATCTGAAGTTTCCATCGCCCGCTATCGCGGTCGTTTAGTCTCCCTCTACCAGTTAGCAGTGACGCTGGGTTTCTTGGGCGCCTATTTGGCCAATTACCAGCTCCTTCATTACTCTCAAAGCGGTGCGGCATTGGGCGATGGCTGGATGCACACCATTTTCGTGTCTGAAGTATGGCGAGGCATGTTGGGATTGTCTAGTATTCCTTCCCTGCTGTTCTTCGTGGTGGTACTTTTTATTCCCGAAAGTCCACGCTGGCTTGTTCTCAGAAAGTACGACGAACGTGCCCTCGGAGTCTTTCAGCGGATTTATCTTTCCGCTCAAGATGCTCAGGGACAGTTGGATGAAACGAAGTCGGTGGTTCAGTCTGAGACTAAATCCGATTGGAAATTCCTTCTGCAGCCAGGCATTTTCAAGGCTGTATTGATTGGTGCTGCCATCGCCATTTTGGGGCAGTTTATGGGTGTGAATGCCGTGCTCTATTACGGCCCTTCTATCTTTGAAGAAGCCGGCCTTTCGGGTGGCGATGCCTTGTTCAGCCAGGTGTTGGTGGGTTTGGTCAATGCCGTGACGACAGTGATTGCCGTCTTCATCATTGATAAAGTGGGACGCAAGAAACTTGTTTACTATGGTGTATCGGGCATGGTGCTTTCGTTGTTGCTGATAGGTTTCTATTTCCGCTTCTCGGCTTCGTTGGGCTTGCCCAACAGCTTCCTGCTGTTCTTCTTCTTGTTTTATGTATTCTGTTGTGCCATATCCATTTCAGCGGTCATCTTTGTCCTGTTGTCCGAGATGTATCCCACTCGCATTCGCGGTATGGCCATGTCCATTGCCGGCTTTGCCCTTTGGGTTGGCACTTATCTGGTAGGACAGCTTACTCCTTGGATGCTCCAAAATCTTACCCCCGCCGGAACATTCCTGCTGTTTGCCCTCATGTGTGTGCCTTACATGCTGATTGTATGGAAACTGATACCCGAGACTACCGGCAAGTCGCTTGAAGAAATAGAACGTTATTGGATGAAAAAATAATCGACCTAATAAAATATATAATTATGGATTTCAAGAAATTAGCTGAACAGTACAAAACAGAGCTTATGGAGAATGTGCTTCCTTTCTGGTTGCAGCATTCCCAGGATAAGGAGTTTGGTGGCTATTTCACTTGCCTGAAACGTAATGGCGAAGTGTTCGATACAGATAAGTTTATCTGGTTGCAAGGCCGCGAAGTCTGGATGTTTGCCATGCTCTACAACAAGGTAGAGAAACGCCAGGAGTGGCTCGACTGTGCCATTCAGGGTGGTGAGTTCCTGAAGAAGTACGGTCATGACGGCAACTACAACTGGTATTTCTCGCTCGACCGCGAAGGACATCCGTTGGTAGAACCTTACAACATCTTCTCTTACACGTTTGCTACAATGGCTTTCGGACAGTTGAGTCTGGCCACGGGCAATCAGGAATATGCTGATATTGCCAAGAAGACTTTCGATATCGTACTGTCGAAGGTGAACAACCCGAAAGGCAAATGGAACAAACTCCATCCCGGCACACGCGACTTGAAAGGCTTTGCCCTTCCTATGATCCTTTGCAACCTGGCATTGGAAATAGAGCACTTGCTCGACGAAGATTTCCTGGTGAAGACCATGGATACCTGCATCCACGAAGTGATGGACGTATTCTATCGTCCTGAGTTAGGTGGTATTATTGTAGAGAATGTGCTAGCTGACGGTTCATTGTCCGACTCTTTCGAAGGTCGTCAGGTTACTCCAGGCCATGCCATCGAGGCCATGTGGTTCATTATGGACTTGGGTAAGCGCCTTAATCGTCCGGACCTGATAGAGAAGGCCAAGAACATCACACTGAGCATGCTCAACTATGGTTGGGACAAGCAGTACGGTGGCATCTACTACTTCATGGACCGTTTGGGCAATCCTTCCCAGCAACTGGAATGGGACCAGAAACTTTGGTGGGTTCATATCGAAACCTTGATTTCGTTGCTGAAAGGCTATCGCCTGACGGGCGACCGGCAATGTCTGGAATGGTTTGAGAAGGTACACGATTATGTATGGTCTCACTTCAAAGACCAGGAGTATCCCGAATGGTATGGCTATCTGAACCGTCGCGGTGAGGTGCTGTTACCTTTGAAGGGTGGCAAGTGGAAAGGTTGCTTCCATGTTCCTCGCGGACTGTATCAGTGTTGGAAGGTGTTGGAGGAATTAAGTGAAAAGTGTTAGCCTAATAAATATTATTAATTAAAAAGATCGAACTTATGAGAGATTTTATTAAAGATCCTACAAGAAGTTTTCGGTGGATGAGAATGCTTTCGTTCTCATTATTGATGCTCTTATTATATCCTTTGGGTATTCAGGCACAGGATATAACTTTGAAGGGAGTGGTATCTGATGGTACCGGAGAAGGCTTGCCTGGTGTGAGCGTGTTTGTGAAAGGTACCGGTAATGGTACGATTACGGATGTTGAAGGAAAGTATTCGTTGAATGTAAAAAGCAGCGATGTCGTTGTCTTTTCTTTTGTCGGCATGAAAACGCAAGAACATAAAGTGGCTGGTCGTACGGTCATTAATGTAGAGATGAAAGATGATACAGAACTGCTCGACGAAGTGGTTGTCGTTGGTTACGGCACGCAGAAAAAAAGTTCGCTGACTAGTGCTGTTTCAGCCATGAAAGGTGAAGAGTTGCTGAAGGCACCGTCTACAAATGTGTCTCAGTTGTTGGGAGGTCGGTTGCCCGGTATTTCTTCAGTGCAAGAGTCAGGAGAACCGGGTTTGGACCAGGCTTCTTTGAAGATTCGTGGTTCTATCTATAATGTAGCTTACATTGTGGATGGCTTCCCGGTAGACAATATCAATGACCTTGACCCGAACGATATAGAAAGCGTGTCTGTCTTGAAGGATGGTGCTTCAGCTGCTGTGTATGGTCTGAAAGGTGCCGGTGGTGTTATCATCGTAACAACCAAGAAGGGTGAAGTTGGTAAGACGAAAGTGACTTATGATGCATCCTTTGGTGCTTCTATGAATGCCAACTTCCCGCAATTTATGAATGGTCCTCAGTTTGCATACTATTATAATATGGCAGAGATGATGGACCAGTTGGCCAGTGGCGCTATTACCGACCGTAGTCAGTACGTGCCCCATTTCACAAAAGAGAATGTGGAAGCCATGACCAATGGCGATCCTACCGATGGTTGGGACAACGTAGACTATATTGATAAAGTGTTTGGTACAGGTTTCACCCAGAAACACAGTGTAACAGTACAAGGCGGTAATGAAAAGATGCATTATTTCACTTCTTTGGGTTACTTGGGACAAGATGGTAATATTGATAACTTCAATTATCGTCGTTACAATGTACGTACCAACATTGAGTCTGATTTCGCCAAGAATTTCCACTTTACGCTGGGTGTAGCCGGCAATGTTGGCCGTCGTCATACTCCGGGTTATGCTTCTGGTGGAACGGATAGTAATTCTTATTTGGGAGAACAAGGTTGGTTGTCTGTTGCACGTCAGACAATTCAGATGCATCCTTATTTGCCAGTTCAATATAATGGTATGTATACAGCTGCCCTACAGAATAATACTTCATTACCCAATAGCCCATTGGCTGCCATTTATGAGTCAGGATACAAAAATACCCGTAGCCTTGACTTGCAGACAAATTTCTCATTGAGCTACGACGTTCCTTGGATTAAGGGCTTGTCGCTGAAGATTAGCGGTTCTTATAACTACGGAACTTCACATAATAAGAATTTGAATACTCCTTATTCTACGATGGTATACGATAATGCAAGTGGTTGGAGTATAAAGTCCGATCCTCGTGGAACAGACCAGGGTATTAATATAGGCGAAGGTCAGTCTACTTATGAACAGTTGGTTGGTCAGGCCAGCATCAATTATCTTCGTTCATTTGGCAAACACAATGTAGATGCAATGTTCTTGGTAGAAGGCCGCGATTATAAATCGAATAATTTCTCGGCTTATGCACAGAACTTACCATTTTCTCAGCTCCCCGAGTTGAACTACGGTGTTGCAACCAAAGATCCCGTAGCAGGTTCAAGTGATGCATCACGTTCTGCCGGTTATGTTTTCCGTCTGAAATATGACTATAGCAATAAGTATTTGGCAGAGTTTACCGGTCGTTACGATGGCTCTTATAAGTTCTACGGAATGGCAGGTCAGCAGTGGGGTTTCTTCCCGTCGGCTTCTTTAGGTTGGCGTTTGTCCGAAGAAAGTTTTATGGATAATCTCAATTTCCTGGACGACTTGAAGATTCGTGCTTCTGTCGGTTTGCTGGGTAACGACTCTGTGACTCCTTATTCTTTCTTGAGCCAGTATGTTGCTGGAACCAATGTACTTATCAACGGTGTCTTGTCACCAGCTTATTATACCAACGTTATAGCCAACCCCGATTTGACTTGGGAGAAGACATTGTCTTGGAATGCAGGTTTTGATTTCACTATGTGGAATGGTATGCTGGGGATGGAATTTGATGCTTTCTATAACTATACTTATGACATCCTGACTGCTATGGGTGGTGATTATCCTCCTTCTATGGGTGGCTACTATCAGACTTATGCTAACTACAATAAGATTGATAGCAAAGGTGTAGATATTCTGGTTTCTCATCGCAATTCATTCCAGTTGGGTGGCAAACCCTTTACCTATGGTGTAAGTGCCAATATTACATACGCTAAAACTCGTTGGTTGCAATATCCCGATAGTCCTAATATCATGGAATGGCGTAAAGTGACAGGCACTCCTTATGGTGCTACAATGGCATGGGTGGCTGAAGGCCTGTTCCGTTCGGAAGAAGAGATTACCAATTCCGCATGGTATAGTACACGTCCTAACGTAGGCGATATCAAGTATAAAGACCTGAATGGCGATGGAAAAATTACAGAAGATGATAAAGCTCGTGTAGGCCGCAGCAATCGTCCTGAATTGACTTACGGTTTGAATCTGAACTGTTCTTGGAATGGCTTTGATTTTAATGCACAGTTTACAGGTGGTGCTCTGTTTGATGTATCTCTGACCGGAACATATTACAATGGTTATGATGATAATACAATCTGGACACAGACATTCAAAGAAGGTGCTAATTCTCCTTTGTATTTGGTAGAAAATGCTTATAGCATTGATAATCCTGATGGAACTTTCCCACGCATAACTCTTGGTAGCCCTGGACACGGTGGAGATAATGGCTTGGCTTCAACTTTCTGGTTGCGCGATGGTAAATATATTCGTCTGAAATCAGCTCAGTTAGGCTATTCATTCCCACGTCAATGGATGCAGAAAATTAATATTCAGAATCTCCGCATCTTTGTAGAAGGCTCTAACTTGTTCACCATTAGTGGTCTGCCCGAAGGTATTGACCCTGAATCACCGGGCGTGAACAACGGTTATTATCCGCAGCAGAGAACTATAATGGGTGGTATTTCATTAACATTCTAAAAAACGTATAGTCTATGAAAACAAGAATAATCGGTTTATGTATATTGGGGGCTTCATTCGGATTGAGCTCTTGCAATGATTTCTTGGATATGACTCCGACTAATAGTATTTCGGATAAGGTCATGTGGAGTACCACTACGAATGCGGAATATGCAGTCAATGATTTATATAAATACTTTCACTGCTGGGCACTTAGTCCCAGCTGATTTTCAATTGTTTATAATTTAGTTC
>ERZ779852.3373-NODE-3373-length-11549-cov-7.214373_pt1 | contig 11549 bp, 9 predicted proteins | sample MGYA00511559_ERZ779852 | MGnify/ENA primary metagenome ERZ779852 (study PRJEB29588, sample SAMEA2157977) | human gut metagenome | biome: human gut; feature: human-associated habitat; material: faeces | place: Denmark | collected 2008/2010 ...
CCGCCGCGGCCGCCGCTGCCCTAATGACCTCTCCATCGTCGCCTACGACGGCACCTACCTGACGCGACTCGGGCCGCAGACGATGACAGCCGTCGTCCAGCCCATCCCCGCCCTCGGCCGACGCACCGCCGAAGCCATCGTGCACCGCATCCGCAGCGAAGAGCTGCCCTCGCTGACGCCGCTCCCCATGACCTTCCAGGAGGGAGAAACCTGCTGATGCAAAAGGCGGTCCGTGACTCGTTCGAGTCAACGGACCGCCTTTCGTTTGGGGAAATGTCATTCTTGGAGTTCTTGGAATTCTTGGATTGTCAGAGCTTCTATCTCAGGGGGAAAATGAGACAGGCTCAAAGTGTACTCGTCTGCAATCCCGTCAGCGTGACCTCGCTACCAGCGGAGAAGATGCCCCACTGATGTTCCGGCAGGTCGTACATGCGCGTGCTCAGTGCCATCTGGTCATTGATGTAGAGCACGGCGACCGTGCCATCGATGAGCAGCGTGAAGTCATAGCTCTCATCCGGCTGGAGGCTGACCGGCACCGCCAGCTCAGGCTTGGCCGCATGGACACGAGAGGTATCGGTGTTGTAGAAAGCGACCTGCTGCTTCGCCGGGTCAAAGACGAGATTCAGGGAGCCGGTCTGGTTCGGGCCCACATTGAACATGAGGCCGAACTGCCCCTGCTGCTTCGCCACCTTGAAATGGCCCGTGATCTTGCGGATGCCCTCCATCTTCGGCATTACGACATCGGCATAACCCGTGCCGTCAAAATGGTACGACTCACCAGCATCATTCACAGTACCGCGCTCGGTGATTGGCGCCATCTCCACCGGTTTCTGCATGCGCTCGGTCATCTTCTCGACTGGCACCGGATAGAGCGTGCCGTCCTCGCGCTGCTTGAGCTGATGCGCGACGAGATTGCCCGCCCAATCCGTCGGGTTCTTATCCTTACCTCCGGCCTTGGTCGGCGTCCAGCCCACCAGGTAGAGGTTGTCCTTGTCCTCGACCATCTTGCCCGCATAGAAGCCGCTGGCATCGAAGTAATCGCGCTCCGGCTTGACAAACGGGCCCTTGGAGTCCTTCGCCATGCGGTAGTGCACGACGCGCGACGGCCACTGATCCGAGAACGTCAGGTACCAGTAATCGCCGTACTTCAGCAGCGTCGGACATTCCATATTCGCGTCACTGCCCATGTCGTTCTCGAAGAAGATGCCTTGGTCTTCCCAATGCTTGAGATCCTTCGATGTGTAGAGGGCGATGACGCCGCGCGCCTTCTTGCTGCGCGTCGTGATCAGCATCCAATACTCGCCGTAATCCTCATTGTAGAACACATTCGGATCACGGAACGTATCGTCGTAGATATACGGCTTGCTGCCGTGGAACGAATCCTCGGGGACCTTCTGCCAACTCACGAGGTCGCGGCTGATCGCGTGCATGATCGTCTCCTTCGGCATGCTGCGCCAGTTGAAACCCGTGTAGAACGCATGGTATAGCCCATCCTTGCCCTTGACCACCGAGCCCGTGCCGAGCGCGGAGTCCTTGGCGAATTCATTGCTGGTGTCATAGGGAATGACCTTGCTGTCGTGCTGATAGTCGGTGAAATCCTTCGTCGTCAGAAGGCTCCAGGGGTGGAACCCCGTATCACCGTCACGCAGGTCCTCCAGATAGAAGATGCGGAACTCTTCTCCATCGAAAAAGGGCATCGTATCGCCCACCCAGCTGTAGCCGGAGTCCGGGAAAATAGACGGATAAGCCAGCACTGGAGAATTCGTGAGGCAAAGGCTGGAAGCCGCCAGCAAGGCCGCCATAATCTGTTTTTTCATCATTCATGCCATCCTTTCATCTCGTTCATGCGGCTCAGAAGTATACTTCCCACTGCGCGCGGAAGAAGCTGTAGTCGTCCTTCTTGCCCGTGAGCGTGCCCAGGCCCGGGTCAAAGAGGCCCAGCTTGCCGTAGGTGTAATGGAGCAGGAGCTTCGTATTGCGCACCGGCACGAAGTCCGCACCGATGCGGAGGCCGTTGAACTCGCCGGCACGATGATCCCATACCGAGCGGCCTGGATTTCTCTCCGAGAGCTCTTTGTTGTAATCACCATTCGTCGGGTCGATGATATCGTCGTTGAACCAGTTCGTCATGCCGCTGTGGCCACGCTGCAGGTACTTCTTGACGTAGATATCGAACGAGCCCGGCACATCTGGCCGCGCCTCTTTGTACTGCAGCTGGATGAAGTGCGACTTGTTGAGCGTGTCCGAATCCGACTTCGCCATGGCTGCGCTGAGCTTCAGGTCGCGGTTGAGCTTCGTGTCGAAGCCCACGGAGAGCGTCTTCCGGCTCATATGGTCGTCACGGCGCGTCATCTTGCCGTAGTGAGACGTGATATTCGTGTTCTTGGCCACCGGGATCTCACTGATCAGGGACAGAACGCGGAAGTTCGTGCTGCCGCCCTCCCCCCATGGATCGCGCTTATTGTCGCGATCGCCGTAGAGAATCTTGCTGTACGTATTGCCCGAGTTCAGCGTGAACATCGCCTTGCGGCCCCAATGCGTCGGCACGCCGTAGCTTGCCTGCCAGCCATCCACCTTCTCGTCGAACGTAAACTTGTACGGCGACTGCAGGTAGAAGCGGCCGACCTTGACATCGACCTCGCCGACATGGCCCTGTGCGTAGAGCTGCAGGACCGGACGGGAATACTTTTTGCCGCCATCCTTATCGTAACCGCCATCGCCCTCATAGGCACCGTGGTTGTTCGAGAGATTGTTCTCGAACTCATGCTCGCTGTGCAGCGACCACTTGTCGTTGATGCGGTGGTTGACAAAGAGGTTCATCCAGACCGACTTCATATCGATTCCCTTGAAATCCTCGAAGTGCTGCTTATCCCAGCGGAAGCGGCCATAGCCGTGGATGTCGACGGCCGGCTGATCCGTCTTCTTCTCGACCTTGCTCACGCGCTTATTGAGGCTGTCGAGCTGCGCGTTGAGTCCTGCGCCTCGTAGAGCTGCTCCTCCAGCTGGCTGCGCAGCTCCTTCAAAGACTCCTGCGTCACAGGCTCCTCTGCGGTCTCTGCCTGGACAGCTGGTGCACCGCCCTGCTTGAGCTGCACTGCAGCATCAGCGGCAGGCTGTGCGCCGACCGTACCAAAGGTTCCGATCACCAGAGCAGGAACCAGACCACAAGCCAGTAATCTCTTTTTCATGATTCTCCCTCCAAGTATCATCTCAACTATCTTCATGAATCAGTTCTCGAGCGGCTGACCTTCTACGTCCTGGTCATCCTTTTTCAGGATGAGGAACGCGTAGACCGTAGCGCAGAGGACGATGCCCGCGATGAGCAGGAACGTGTGCTGGTAGCCGATGCTGTCGCGCAGGCTGCCGAGCGGCACCGAGAAGATGATGCCGCCCACGGACGCCGCGATCTGGAAGCCGACCATGTAGAGCGTGGCGGATACGCGCGTATCGAAGTGAAGTGTGAAATAACGGAAGATTGCGAGAACAAAGAGTGCCGTTTCCGGTGCATGCAGCAGCTTGATGAGGGCGATGCCGAGCGGCGTGGAGGCGATGCCGCAACCGCTGATGCGGCAGACCATGATCAGGCAGCCGAGGAGCAGCGCGCGGCGCACGCCAATCTTGCGCATGAGAATCGGCACGAGGCTCATCATGATGAACTCGAGGAAGACCTGCACCGAGTTCAGGACACCATAGGCCTGCTGGCCTTCCTCCGGCGTCGCGAAGAAGCGCGTGAAGAACTCAGGGAACATCTGCTGGTCGAAGACCGTGTAGAAGGTCCAGCTGAGGATGACGAAAATGATGATCTTCCAGAGGTCGAGGATGCCGAAGACGCTAATGATCTCCTTGAGCGATGGAGACTTCGCATCCTTATTGCGCTCCTCGCGGTTCTCATACTGCTGGACATTTGCCTCAGAGTTCTCCGGCTTCAGGAAGACCAAGATGGCCAGCAGCACTGCCGACACAGCCGAGCCCGTCCAAAAGACCAGGTACGGATTGATGGTGAACAGGAAGCCAGCCGTCAGGGCCGAGATTGCATAGCCGAGAGAGCCCCAGGCGCGCGCCTGTCCATACTCGAAGCGGTAGCGGCGGCTGAGCCTCTCCGTCACGGCCTCGAAGACCGGGCAGGCGGCGAGATAGGCCACCGAGAGGTAGACCGCGCCGACCATCGCGCCGACGTAGAAGTTGCTTTCGAGCATCGGCACATAGACCCAAGTGAAGAACGGTGCCAATAGCACCTGACAGCTGACCATGAAGATTAGCAGATTCTTCTTCACACCGAGCTTATCCTGCACAGAGCCGTAAACAAACATCAGGACAAGCGCCACGGCCGAGCCGAACGTGTAGATCGTGCCAACCTGCGCCCCCGTGAAGCCCTGCTTCGTCGTCAGCCAGATCTGGAAGAACGACCACCAGATGCCCCAGCCCGCGAAGAACAGCAGGATCTCAAGCGAACTCGTCCTGTAGAACGGATTCGAGAATGCCTTCAGTAGATTCCCCATGATTGATTCCCCTTCCCCAAAATAAGGTCCATACTCAGCGCTCAGGCGAAGATATCGTCGAGCTCGTAGAAGACGCCTTCTGTCATGCGCACCGTGCCTTCCTGCGGCTCGAGCACGATAACGCGCTCCGCCGTCTTCGGATAGAAGCGCGTGCTCATGACGATGTCGCCGTCATTGATGAAGAACTCCAGCGAGGAGCGGTCCTCGTAGACGCGCAGCGAGAGATGCCGTTCGCCTGCCGGCAGCTGCGCGTAGCGCTCTTCCTTGCGGCCCGTCGCGGCCGACTTGCGCACGAGCGTCACAAGGCCACTCTCCTTCTCGACCGTCAGCGAGACCGTATCGTCAAAGCCCGCCGTGAAGTGGACGGCCAGTCCCGCGGCCTCCGTGAGGTCGAAGTCTGCACAGAACTCGCCCGTCTCGTACGACCAGTCCGTCAGCGGCGTCTCGTCCGTCATGACGAGCTCCGGAGCCGTGTGGGCCGCCTTGCGCAGCGCCGTGAGCTCCTTGGCGGGCGGCGTCACGAGCCTGTCCTTGCGGTAGTGCAGCTCGCGCGGCACCGTCATCTGGCACGACCAGCCGTCTGCCTGCTCCGGCATTGCGCTCTCCCACATCGCGAGCCAGCCAATCATCAGGCAGCGGCCGTCCGGCGTCTGCGTGACCTGCGGCGCGTAGAAATCGAAGCCGTGGTCGAGGATGTGGAACGCATCGTGGTAGAAGATGCCCGACTCGTAGTCCATCTTGCCGAGCATCGAGACAGACTGATGCAGGTTGAGGTAGCGCTTGCCTTCCGGCTTGACGCCCTGCGGCGAGAGAATCAGCGCCTCGTGACCGTCGAACTCCGCGAAATTCGGGCACTCCCACATGAAGCCCTGATTGCCGTGCGCCTTGGCCATGACATGCTTGAACTGCCAGTCCTCAAGGTCTTCCGACTCAAAGACGAGCACCTGGCCCACCTCGTCGGCCGTCTGCGCGCCGACGACTGCGTAGTAGCGGCCGTTGTGCTGCCAGACCTTCGGATCGCGGAAGTGGTGATCCTCACCCGTCGAGACACCCTCCGGCAGCGTGATGACCGGATTCTTCTCCGACTTCTCGAAGTGGATGCCATCCGTGCTGACTGCGAGAGCCTGCGTCTCGATGCGGTCCGGCTGGCCCGGCTTCTTCAGGAGGTCGACGTGACCCGTGTAGAGGAGGTAGAGCTTGCCATCCTTCTCGATGCCGCTGCCCGTGAAGCAGCCATCTGCATCGTAGGGATGATCCGGGAAGAGCGCGACTGGCTGACGCTCCCAGTGCACGAGATCCTTGCTCGTCACATGTGCCCAGTGCATCGGCCCCCACTTGGGCTCGTACGGATAGTGCTGGTAGAAGAAATGGTACTGGCCGCCAAAGTAGGCAAAGCCGTTCGGGTCATTGCACCAGCCGACACGCGGCGCAATGTGGAAGCGCGGGTACCAGCGCTTGTTGACCTTGGACTCATTGGCTGCGATGAATTCATCCGGCGTGAGTTGCTTCTGTTCGTTTGACATCACATTCACCTCATATATCTCGTATGTCTCGTGTATCTCATGTATCGAACCGCTTCGATAACCTTGCCTGAAAAATCGAAGCGCGTTTCTTCCGGCTTCACCGGATATCGAACCGCTTCGATGTCTTTATTATATCCATCTTCCCTATTCTTGTCAATCACTTTATCGTATTTATTTTTCTTGTCACTGTCATTTCATTTGTCTGAATACAGTACCGATTGCAGGCGTACAGAAAAAAAAGGCTATCCCCCGAGTAATCTTACTCGAAGGGATAGCCTTCTCTATACTTGATTCACTTACTGAGAATCCAGAACCGCACTCAGTTCTTCTGGTCCATGACGGCCATCGAGGCGACGATGTCGTTCTCGCCGGTCGACATGAGCTTGACGCCCTGGGTGTTGCGGCTGATGACAGAGATGTCGGAGATGTTCGTGCGGATGACGATGCCCTCCGTCGTGATGAGCATGAGCTCCTGGTCTGGGTGGACGACGCGCAGTCCAATGACATCGCCCGTCTTCTCCGTGACCTTGAGGTTGATGAGCCCCTTGCCGCCGCGGTTCTGGGCGCGGTACTCGCTCGTCTCCGTGCGCTTGCCGTAGCCCTCGGCCGTGACCGTCAAGACCTCAGCGTTCGGCGAGAGCGTATCCATGCCGATGACCTCATCGCCGTCGTTGAGGCTGATGCCCTTGACGCCGCGGGCCGCGCGGCCCATCGAGCGCACATCGTCCTCGCCGAAGACGATGGCCATACCCCACTTCGTGCCGAGGATCATGTCGCGCTCGCCGTCCGTGAACTTGACGCCGATGAGCTCGTCATCATCGTCGAGGTTGATGGCGTTGAGGCCGCCCTTGTGCAGGTTCTTGAACTCGACGAGGCTCGTCTTCTTGACGATGCCCTTCTTCGTGGCCATGAAGAGGTAGGCGTCCGGATTGAAGCCCTTGACCTGGATGACCGCCGTGATCTTCTCGTCCTTCTCGAGCTGCAGCAGGTTGATGATGGCCGTGCCTTTCGCCGTGCGGCTCGCCTCCGCGATCTCGTATGCCTTGAGATGATAGACGCGGCCGCGGTTCGTGAAGAACAGGATCGTGTGGTGCGTCGTCGTGATCAGGAGGTTCTCGACGAAATCCTTCTCCTTCGTCGGCATGCCCTTGACGCCCTTGCCGCCGCGGTTCTGGCGGCGGTACGTATCGAGTGCCATGCGCTTGATGTAGTTGTTGTGCGTCAGCGTGATGACGACGTCTTCCTCCGCGATGAGGTCCTCGACGTCAATCTCGCTCGTGTCGACCGTCAGGCGCGTGCGGCGCGCATCGCCGAACTTCGCCTTGACTGCCTTGAGCTCGTCCTTGATGATGCCGAGGATGCGGCTCTCATCCGCGAGGATGGCCTTGTAGTCCTCGATGGCCTTCAAGACTTCCTGATACTCCTCCTCGATCTTCTCGCGCTCGAGGCCCGTCAGGCGCTGCAGGCGCAGGTCCAGGATGGCCTGAGCCTGTTTCTCCGAGAGCTTGAAGCCCGCGATGAGGGCAGCGCGCGCGATATCAGCCGTGCGGCTCTCGCGGATCGTCGTGATGACCGCGTCGAGATGGTCGAGCGCAATCGTCAGGCCCTCCAAGATGTGAGCGCGCGCCTCAGCCTTCTTGAGGTCGTAGCGCGTGCGCCGCGTGATGACATCTTCCTGATGCGCGATGTAGTAGTGCAGGACTTCCTTGAGGTTGAGGATCTTCGGCTTGCCGTCGACGAGCGCCAGCATGATGACGCCGAAGCTGTCCTGCAGCTGCGTGTGCTTGTAGAGCTGGTTGAGGATGACATTCGCATTCGCGTCGCGGCGCAGATCGATGACGATGCGCATGCCGCCGCGGTCCGACTCATCGTTGAGCGCCGTGATGCCCTCAATCTGCTTGTCGCGCACGAGCTGCGCGATCTTCTCGACGAGGCGCGCCTTGTTGACCTGGTACGGCAGCTCCGTGACGATGATGCGCGGCTTGCCGTTCGACAGCGTCTCGATACGGGCATTCGCGCGCATCTTGATGACGCCGCGCCCCGTCGTGTACGCCTGGCGGATACCGTCCTGGCCGAGCACGAGACCAGCTGTCGGGAAGTCCGGTCCCTTGATGACCTTCATGAGGTCATCGATTGTCGCATCCGGGTGGTCAATGAGCATCAGCGTGCCGTCGATGACCTCGCACATGTTGTGCGGCGGGATGTTCGTCGCCATGCCGACCGCGATACCCGACGTGCCGTTGACGAGCAGCTGCGGGAACTTCGCCGGCAGCACCGTCGGCTCCTTCAGCGACTCATCGTAGTTCGGCGCAAAATCGACCGTCTCCTTGTCGATATCCTGCAGCATGAGCTCCGCGATCTTCGACATGCGGACCTCGGTGTAACGCATGGCAGCCGCCGGGTCGCCGTCGACCGAGCCGAAGTTGCCGTGGCCGTCCGCGAGCATGTAGCGCATGGAGAAATCCTGCGCCATGCGCACGATCGCATCGTAGACCGACGAATCGCCGTGCGGATGATATTTACCGAGGACTTCACCGACGATACGGGCCGATTTCTTGTAGGGCTTGTTCGAGCCCATGCCCGCCTCCTGCATCGCGTAAAGGATGCGGCGGTGTACTGGTTTCAAGCCGTCCCGGACATCCGGCAGAGCACGCGCAACGATGACACTCATCGCATAGTCGATGTATGAGTTCTTCATCTCGTGTTCCAGGTTGACCGGCACGATCTTTCCCTGACCAAAATCCACAATCTCACCTCAAAATCTTAAAACAAAAACCGTGTTTCTAGCAAAATCATTTAGCATTTTATTATACCATTTCTGCAAAAAAAAGTCCATCAACCCCCATATCATAAGGGCTGACGGACCTTTCGTCACTGCTTGAGGACCTCCGAATAGATATAGCCCTCGCGCACGCCGGAGTCGCTGTAGGTGATCTCCTTGCTGTGGAAGCGCTCGGCGAGGACCTCCGCGATGATGAGGCCCGGGATGACCGTGTGGATGCGGTCCGGCACCGTCTTCATCAGCACCGCTGTCATATCCTCGTTGATGCCGTGGTCACCCGAGAAGCGCGCGATGATCTCCGAGAGGCGGCGCGTCTCCATCTTCACATTCTCGACGGGCATCGCGTAGAGCGCATTGTAGAGCGCCGCCGCCCCCTTGAATGTGCCGCCGATGCCCGCGATCGACGCCTCGCGCACATCCGAGAAAGCTGTGGCCGACCCGATCGTCGCCTCCGCCTCCTCGCGCATCGCCTCGCACTCCGCATGTGTCGGCAGCATACCGTGCACATACTTCGTTCGGAAGGCCAGAGAGCCGATCGGCAGGCTGATCTTCTGCTCGATCTTGCCCGAGCTGTACGAGACGATCTCCGTGCTCGCGCCGCCGATGTCGATGAGCAGGCCCGCGTCCTCGCTGAGGTCATGCGTCGCGCCGATGAAGTCGTACGTCGCCTCCTCGTCCCCCGAGATCACGCGTATCGGAAGGCCCGTGCGCCGCTCAATCTCACCGACAGCCGCCGCGCTGTTCTTCGCATTGCGCAGCGCCGCCGTCGTGAACGCCACGACATGCGTAATGCCAAATGCGAGCAGGAAGGCCCGGAATTCCTTGAGGATCTCCACCGCCTTGTCGATGCCCTGCTTCTGCATGACCCCCTCCTTGAGGTAGGCCGCCAGCCCGACCGTGTGCTTCTTCTTCATGAGCATCTCGACATGCGTGCCCTCGATGCGATAGATTGCCATGCGGACCGTATTCGAGCCAATATCAATCATTCCATATAACATGATTCTCTCCAATCTCATCGACCGCGGTCACGGGCTCAGCGCTTCAGCCCATTGCCCGTCAGCGGGATGACGACCTTGTAGTTGTCCGGCTTGCCGTCCGCGAAGAACTGCTCCGCGCCCGCCAGCGCCGCCGCCGAAGTCATCTCGACGTAGACACCGTGGTGGCTCAAGTACTTCTGCGCCTTGAGGATGTCCTTGTCCAGCACCTTGACGACATCGCCGCCCGACGCCTTGATCGCCCGCACCATGTCCTTGAGACGCTTCGGCTGCGTGATGCGGATGGCCTCCGCGATCGTCGCGCGCTTCGGCTCAGCCGGTACCTCGTGGTACGCCTCGTAGAGCGGCGCGCACTTCGACGACTGCACCGCGACGAAGTGCGGCAGCCGCCCGATCTCCATGAAGCCGAGGAACAGCCCGAGGAGCATCGTGCCATTGCCGACCGGCATGAAGATGTAGTCCGGCACGTGGTGGCCGAGCTGCTCGTAGAGCTCATGCGCCATCGACTTGATGCCCTCGAAGAACAGCGGGTTGTAGACATGCGACGCATAGTAGGCATCACCGAGATTCTGCTTGACCGCCGCGCACGCCCGCATGCGGCCATTGGCCACCTTCACGATCTTCGCACCGTACGACTCGATCTGCTTCACCTGCTCCTGCGAGATGTCATCCGGCACGTAGACCGTACACTCCATGCCCGCAGCCGCCGCATACGCCGCGATTGCCGCGCCCGCATTGCCTGACGAGTCCAGCGCGATCTTCTTGATGCCGAGCTCGTGCAGCGCATTGACCATGCTGCACGCCCCGCGATCCTTGAACGACCCCGTTGGCAGCAGGTGCTCCATCTTGAGCAGGAAGTCGAGCTTGCCGACCTGCAGCGGCAAAAGAGGCGTCACGAACTCCCCGAGCGAAATCGTATGCTTCGCCACCGCCTCATTGGCGTCCTTGTGCAGGCGGAACATGCCGCCGCAGTCACATTTGTACGAATGTGTGTTCAATGGGTATTCTTTCTTGCAGTCTTCACAGTAGAAGTACATGCCATCGCTTCCTTTCCGACAAAAGCCGCAGGCCCAGCCCGCAGCACCTTGCTATACTAAGAAAGATTCGCCACAAAGCCCCTATTCCCTCTTCCTGCTACTAAAAACATAGACAAAAACGTGCATGTCTTAGAAAAATTCCTTATTCATCGTGTATGCTTTTGCCCAGGCAAGCCTGAGACTACTCACAAGTTCTTGTACACTCCAAAGGCGTTGGCCGTGTTCCTTGCCTCGCAAGGCAACGGCCTGTTCCCGACTAGCCATCGGTACATTTATCAAACGTGAAAACGTGAATCAGGCGATGCGATAGTTTTTCGTATCGCGCAGATTCAGCGCTGCATTCAAATCGCGGTCTTCCGTGAAGCCACATGCGGGGCAGACGTAAACACGGTCTTTGAGTTTCAGGCCGCTATGCACATGCCCGCAGACATGGCAGGTCTTGGAACTCGGGTAGAATCGGTCTGCGATGCGGAATTCAATCCCGATGACCTCTGCCTTGCGCCGCAGTTTCTCACGGAGGAAATAAAAGCGCTGCTGCGCCACGACCTTCGAGAGATGGCGGTTCTTCATCATGCCGGTCACGTTGAGGTCTTCCACCGTGATGAAGCGTGGTTTTTGCTCCACCAGTGCGTGGATGACCTGATTCTCGTGATTGCGGCGGAGATTCGCCAGCCGCTGATGCAATCTCTGTACCGATAATCTCTTTTTCTCTA
>ERZ779852.3374-NODE-3374-length-11543-cov-6.596361_pt1 | contig 11543 bp, 10 predicted proteins | sample MGYA00511559_ERZ779852 | MGnify/ENA primary metagenome ERZ779852 (study PRJEB29588, sample SAMEA2157977) | human gut metagenome | biome: human gut; feature: human-associated habitat; material: faeces | place: Denmark | collected 2008/2010 ...
GTAATAAAAAATGCCATACATCTTTTTCTTAATAATAAATAAATACAAAACATGAAAATATCCATCATTACTGTTTCATATAACAATCAGAAAACTATAGCAGATACAATAAAATCAGTTTTACAACAGAGTTATAATAATATAGAATATATAATAATCGATGGCCAATCTACGGATGGAACTCAAGATATAATAAAAGAATATGAGCCATTATTTCATGGCAAAATGAAATGGATTTCAGAAAAGGATAATGGTATATATGACGCAATGAACAAAGGTATAAAACTATCAACCGGAACTATAATAGGTACCTTAAATGCCGATGATTTTTTTTCATCTAATTCCATCATTGATATAATAGCAAAAAAATTCATTGAATCTCCTAACATAGAAGCTATATATGGTGACGTGCATTTTGTTCATTCTGAAAATCTTACTAAATGTACTAGATATTATTCCTCAAAAATATTTAAAAGGTCACTTATGAGATACGGATTTATGCCTGCGCATCCAAGCTTTTACATAAAAAAGGATAATTTCAAAAAATTTGGCATGTACAATACAAGCTATAAAATAGCTGCTGATTTTGAGTTCCTACTTCGTTGTATTTTTATTGGGAATATTCCTATCTTTTATATACCTATTGATATGGTAACAATGAGAGCTGGTGGAGCCAGTACTTCAGGATTAAAATCACATGTTTTAATAATGAAAGAACATCTCAAAGCATTTAAAGAAAACAAAATACACAGCAATGTATTTTTACTTTCTCTACGATATATATATAAAATTATAGAATTAGCTAGAAAAAATATTTAAAAACAAAGAATATGTCACTATCCCAAGATTCATTAGAAAATGTATTAATAAACTTTTGCCGCCCTCTGTTTGTGAACAAAAAATGTATACTGGCAACAACATGTGTAGGATTCATTCTAGGTTTAATTATATCAATAAGCTTACCATCTAAATACAAAGTGGAAGTTACATTGTCTCCCGAATCAGGACAAACCAATAATAACCTTACAGGAGTTGCTAATATGCTTGGATTAAATGGTATAAATGCTACTAATCAAGATGCTTTAAATTCTACTATGCTTCCAGACATATTAAACTCAACCCCTTTCATTCTAGAAATGTATAATATTAAGGTTCAACCTCATGAAACAACAAAGTCTGTTTTATTATCTGATTATGTTGTACAACAAAAAGCTCCATGGTGGATTTACATCCTAAGATTCCCTAGTTTCATTATTACGAAATTAAGTACCTCATCATCGGAAGAAAATGAGGATATAAGTCTAACGATAGACCCATTCCGTTTAACTAAAGAGCAAACAATCAGAATAAATGCGATAAAAGGGGCTCTTACATCCACAACAGAAGGAAGTATGACAATCGTTTCCGCCACCTTTCAGGATCCCGAGGTAGCCGCCACAGTAGCAGATAGTGCCGTAGCTAAATTACAAAAATACATCATTGATTACCGTACACGCAAAGCACAAGAGGATTGTAACTATCTGGAGAAGCTCTGCAAAGAGCGCAAAGAAGAATATTACAAAGCACAAAAAGCATACGCAGACTTTATGGATGCTAACCGTAATGTTGTGCTACAGCGTACACAGGCAGAAGGAACCCGTTTGCAGAATGATATGAGTATTGCTTTTCAAATTTATAGTCAGGTAGAAACCCAATTACAAGTTGCACGTGCAAAAGTTCAGGAAGCAAAGCCAGTATTTGCCATTGTGGAGCCAGCAACAGTTCCTTTAAGCCCATCTAGTCCTAATAAAAAAATTATCATACTTGGATTAATGTTCCTAGGATTTATTGGAAGTTCTGCATGGATTCTCTTTGGTAAAGAACTTTGGCACAGTCTCAAAAACATGAATAAAGAGTCAAACGATTGATTTTCTGTTGAATTTATTTTATATTATTTCCAGGCCTTCTTCTCCGAAACTTTTTTGGGAAGAAGGCCTGAATTGTATTTGTTCCGCAATTTTGTTCCGCACCATCTTCTGCTGATCAGAAATGTCCTCAAGCAAATAATTATCAACGGTTTACAATCACCGGAGCGAGTCTTATTTCCGAATTTCTGCCAGCTTTGCCAGGCTTCTTTTAAACTATTATAGTTAGTGCGGACAAATTAACAAAATTTTAATTTTACATTTCTGTCCGCACTTTCCCTATAAGTTTATATATAGGGTGGCAAAGCTGGCAGAAAACGATATAACTTGCTCATTAGTTGTCTGTTTCATCTAAAAATCTTATCTTTGTACTATTCCTTTAAATTCACAAGATTATGAGTAATTACATCCGTTTTGACTGGGCTATGAAACGCCTGCTGAGAAACAAGGCTAACTTTGCCGTACTGGAAGGTTTTCTGACGACACTGCTCCGTGACCGGATCAAAATACAGAAACTGCTTGAAAGCGAAAGCAATCAGGAAGAGGAATTTGACAAGTATAACCGGGTGGATCTGCTGGCCGAGGACTCCAAAGGGACTCTGCTGCTGATTGAAATCCAGAACAACAATGAATATGCTTACTTTCAGCGTATGCTCTTCGGTACTTCAAAACTGGTGACTGAATATATCAACCGGGGAGAAGGATACGACAAGGTAAGAAAAGTGTATAGTATCAACATTGTCTATTTCTCATTAGGACATGGAAAGGATATTGTGTATCACGGAAAAACAGAATTCCGGGGAATACACCAGAACGATATACTGGAATTATCTCCATTCCAGCGCCAGACGTTTAAGGTCGACACAGTCAGCCAGTTATATCCGGAATATTATATCCTGAAAGTGAACGATTTCAATCAGGTTGCCCAAACACCGCTGGAAGAATGGATCTATTATCTCAATACCGGAGAAATTCCAGATCAGGCACAGGCTCCGGGACTGAATGCTGCACGTGAAAGGCTGAAACTGGACCGCATGAGCAAGGATGAACTGAAAGCTTATTACCGCCATCTGGATAATATTGTGATCCTGAGAGACAATATCAATACGGAACGTGCGGAAGGAAGAGCGGAAGGAAGAGCAGAAGGCAGAGCGGAAGGCCTGGAAGCAGGACGGCAGGAAGAGCGCCGGCAAAATGCAATCCGGATGAAGACAAAGGGATTCCCCACTCAGGACATTGCAGACATCACCGGACTGTCTCCGGAAGAAATTGACCGCCTGTAAATGGGGACATTCGCATCTGATCTGATATCATTCAGGCCTGAACTGTATTTGTTCCGCAATTTTGCTCCGCACCATCTTCCGCTGATCAGAAACGTCATCAAACAAATAATTATCAACGGTTTACAATCGCCAGAGCGGGTCTTATTCCCAAATTTCTGCCAGCTTTGCCAGGCTTCTTTTAAACTATTATAGTTAGTGCGGACAAATTAACAAAATTTTAATTTTACATTTCTGTCCGCACTTTCCCTATAAGTTTATATATAGGGTGGCAAAGCTGGCAGAAAACGATATAACTTGCTCATACTCACATATCATCGATAGAAATACCCTTATACGAGATCTCATAGCCTTCATAAGGACCTACTGCTTTCATGAAAGTTGCCGCCTTGGATTTTAACAACTCTTCATCGAAATTCTTTGATTGCCTTTTTACTTCAATGAATTCGATCTTGTTGTCCACTTCATCTTCGGCAATGATATCAATCTCATTTTCTCCTTTTCGGTCGTTCCAATAACCAAGACGAGTATAGCAGCCCTGCTCCTTCAGCACCTCCATAAAATAACATTCAAGAGATTTGCCGCTCACTGTCGGAAAATCTCTCTCGGCAATGGACTTTAATTTCTCGTTTGCTCCTGCCTCAATAATGTGAGAGTATTTATACACAAAACGAAACCAGAATCTCAGAAATTGATCTTCAATGGTATAATGCACATTCTTATTGACTGATCTCTCATAGAGAGGCTGCTTCTTGCTTATCAGACCATACTCTTCACTCAAATTCTTTAAATATCCCGACAGTTCCTTGATATTAAGGGCATTCTCCAGCTCTGATCTCGTAGTCTTCCCCTGTGAAATAAGAGTAAGAATAGAAAAATAGATTCCGTAGTCTTTCCCAAACTCATCAACCAGCATATTTTTACCCTCTGATAAAAAATAGGAATCACGCTCAAAAAACATGTTCAGCATTGTTTTCTCTGTAAACTTCTTATGGTCAATAAACAACTCAACATATTTAGCAACTCCGCCTGTTAATGTATATAGAGCCAGCAAATCTGACTTTTTATATTCAGGACAATACTCAGACATGATTTCTTTCAGGACTGATGGCCGGAAAGGCCGGACATGCATTGTACCTGTCTGCCTCCCAAACAGTGGTTCTTTCTTATCCTTAAATATCTTGTTCATCAAAGTATTTACAGAACCTGCTACAATAAGATGAATATGCGCTGTACTCTTGTAACTATCCCAGATATTTTGCATATCAGAATAAATGGAAGAGTTTACCCTGAAGAAATCCTGAAATTCATCGATAAACAAAGTAATATGCTGATTCTGTGACAACTCCATGATAAACTTAAACACGGTAGCAAAAGTTATTCCCTTGCTGTCAATCATCGGAATGTTAAGTTTCGTCCGGATCTCTTCAATGAATATGTCACAAAGATCAGTTTCCGCTTTCCTGGCAACAAAAAAGTATAGCAACGTTTTTCTTGCATAAAACTGCTTCACCAACTCTGTTTTACCAATACGACGTCTGCCGGTTATAATGGTAAACTGAGCAACCTCTTGAGATAACTCCTCAATTTCTCTGAGTTTTTCAAACTCTGCTTCTCTATCAAAAAATCTCATTATTATAAGCTTTAACCGTAATGTGCATTACCGTAACAAATATTACGATAGTGCAAAATTAACAATATTATTGTCAAACGCACAAGAGTTTTACAGAAATAACGATAATTCCCGGAAGAAATTGACCGCCTGTAAATACAGAGGCGGTCAAGAAACGAGCCACCCGGGAAAAAGCATGATCAAGAGCATAAGCAACTCTGCCCGGCGGTTGATACGAATGGCAGTCTGCATATCGCGAGAAGTAAGCGGACGTTCGTGGCTGCCTATAAAGGGTTTGTAAACCCATTCGCCAAAATACTGATGGGGACCTCCAAAACGACAGTCCAGAATTCCGGCCAGAGCAGCTTCCGGATATCCGGAATTGGGACTGGCATGGCGGGGGCCATAACGGAATACAAAACGGAGGAGGGACAAACGGCCGGTAACCAGAACCATCAGAAAAGCTGTCAGACGCGCTGGCAGATAATTGGCTACATCATCCAGACGGGCTGCAAAGCACCCGAAAGCACGATAGCGTTCATTACGGTAACCGATCATGGAATCAAGGGTATTGACCATCTTATAGGCCAGCATGCCGGGGACGCCCAGCAACAGATACCAGAACAGGGGGGCAATCACACCGTCACTGAGGTTCTCAGCCAAAGTCTCCAGAGCTGCTGTACGGACTTCGGTATCGGTCAGTCCGGAAGTGTCACGGCCGACAATGCGGGCTACCTGACGGCGGCCTTCTTCAAGGGAGCGGTCTGCGGCCTCAAAAACCATCCGGACTTCGTCAATCAATGTCTTACCCGCCAGACAATAGAAAACGCCCGTAGCGGCCAGAAAAACGTATAAAACGGGGCTTATCTGCCAGGCATACTGCAACAGGAGGGTTGCAGACAGCCAGGTGAGCGTAACCAGGCCTGCGGCAACACATGCACCTTTGAACTTCCGGCCGGTTCCATGATTCAGACGATGTTCGAAAAAGGCAATCAGTTTTCCGAAACCGACCACCGGATGCGGAAGCCACAACGGATCGCCCAGCAGTTTGTCCAAAAGCACTCCGGCCACAAGGGGAAGTGCGAACATCAATATTGATACATCCATTCTTTAATTGCGGTAATTAACTGGTTATTTTCTTCCGGAGTCTGGACGGCAATACGGAAAAAGCCTTCGTCGAGTCCTTCAAAATTAGATGCGTCACGGATCAGCAGGCCATGGGTGTCTGCCAGCCATTCCTTCAGGGCGGAAGCTTTGCCGCCTCGCAGACGGAGCAGCATGTAGTGGGTATCGGAAGGCCATACTTCAATCCCGCCCAGCTTTTCCAGTTCTCCGGCTACCCGCTGGCGTTCGGCAAGCAGGGCATTCAGATCCAGCTGATAGGCAGACGCATGACGGAGCAGATAGGTTCCGGCTTCGATGGCGAGGGCATTCACAGACCAGGGCATCCGGTAGCGCCGCAGTTTCTGAAGCAGGTCTTTATGTCCGGTGAGATATCCCAGGCGGAGACCGGGAACGGCAAAGCGTTTGGTCATGGAATGAAGCAACAGGACATTGGGCAAAGCCGCAGTCTCTCCTACCCCCAGAACTTCCTTGAGGGTAAAGGCTTCATAGGACTGGTCGATGACAAAGAGCTGCCGGGGATGTTCCTCGATCAGCCGGCGCAAACGGTCAGCCGGACGGACTTCTCCCGTGGGATTATTCGGATTGCAGAGCCATACAAGGGAAGTTCTGCCGGAAAGGGCATCCAGGGTAAACACGGACTCAACCTCGTGGGCATGCAGACGGCAGGCATCGGCATATTCACTGAAAGTCGGCATCAGAATGGCTGAACGGCTTCCCCGCCAGGCCTGGGCAATCAGATAGATCGCTTCGGTGGCTCCATTGGTGACACAGACATTCTCCGGGGATACCTGATAACGGGCTGCCAGCTCGCGCTCCAGAGTATAAGGTTCCGGCTCGGGATAGGTACGGATGCAGGCCATCTGCCGGAACAGGTACCCGTTCAGGGAATCATGGTTTACATGGGTATATACATTCGAGCTGAAGTTTACCCGTATGTGTCCGTAGCGGTAAGCGTCGTCTCCGTGTCCGTCAATCATGGGCTGTCAGTATTTGATAAATTAACGGCATATTGAGGTGCGAGCGCACATGGTCTGCCAGCTTATTGTATTGTTCTTCCTTATAGGCCGCATAATCCGGCGAAGATACGGCTTTTTTCCCGGCATAGGGAGCTACCAGCCAGTCGATGACGGAGGGGTTGTCCAGAATGCCGTGAATGTAGGTTCCTACGCAGCGGGAACCGGACATAGAGCCTTCGGGAGTTCCGTCTTCCAGCCGGGTAAAGGGGGTATAGGTTTCGCCTTCAACCGGAAGTGTGGTTCCGTTATGGATTTCATACCCCTGCCCTGCTCCGGTGGCACCGGCGAGTGTAAAACGGACCTGACGGGTAACTTTTTCTTTTTGCATGACTGTCTGCATAGGCAGCAGTCCCAGTCCCGGCAGTCGGGTCAGACTGCCTTCCACACCTTCGGGATCGCAGATTTCGCGGCCCATCATCTGATAGCCGCCACAGATTCCCATCACCATCGTTCCTTCCCGATGGGCACGAAGAATGGCCTGGGCCACTCCGTTACGGCGCAGTTCATAAAGATCGTCCAGAGTACTCTTGGTACCGGGAAGCAGAATGATATCTGCTTTCAGAAGATCGTCTGTATTGTTGGTGTAGTAAAGGTTGACCCGCTCATCGCGTTCCAGCATATTGAAATCCGTAAAGTTTGACAAATGACGGAGCAGCACGACGGCAATATTGACCTTGCCCTGTACGGCCGCACGTTGTTTCTGTACCAGTTCCAGTGAGTCTTCTTCTTCGATATGGATATCCTTGTAATAAGGAATTACTCCCAGCACAGGTATGCCACAAAGGGATTCCATCTGTCGGATTCCGGACTCGAACAAACGCAGGTCTCCCCGAAATTTGTTGATAATTATTCCCTTGATGCGCTTCCGGTCTTCCGGGGTCTGAAGGACAACGGAACCGTATGCACTGGCAAATACGCCGCCACGGTCAATGTCGGCCACCAGGAATACATCGGCACCGGCATGGCGGGCCATCGGAAGATTGACCAGGTCTTTATCGCGAAGATTGATCTCGGAAATGCTGCCGGCTCCTTCAAGCACAATCGGATTGTAACGGGATGCCAGCCGGTCGTAAGCGGCACAGACTTCAGAACGAAGGGTTTCGAAGCCTTTACCCCGGAAATAATCCCAGGCATCTCTGTTGCCGATGGGCTTTCCGTTCAAAACAACCTGTGAGGTCTGATCGGAACAGGGTTTCAGCAGCAGAGGATTCATATCTGTGTGGCAAGGTACGCCTGCGGCTTCAGCCTGAACGGCCTGAGCGCGTCCGATCTCCAGCCCCTGAGGGGTGGCGTATGAATTGAGTGCCATGTTTTGAGCCTTAAAAGGAGCTGGATGGTATCCGTCCTGCAGAAAAATACGGCACAGAGCCGCTGCCAGGACACTTTTTCCCACATCGCTTCCGGTTCCTGCCAGCATGACAGGATGTAGTTTCTGATTTTGCATAAGCTTTTATTGGTTTAATCCCAGAGTTTCCACAAATCGGCTTCTCCCCAATACCAATGGGTGTATCCGGCTATGACATTTTTATAACGGTATAACGGAGTTGAGACTTCCGTGCCTTTTACATTATACAACGGCGTGACGGACGGGAGCGTGTCGGATCCGGCAATTGAAGAATAATGGAACTCATGGCCGCGCAGGGAAATGCCCTGATAGTCCATCCGGCGGTATCCCAGATGCAGGCGCGCATTTTCCATGGTACAGTCGACCGGCAGAAGACCGGTCATCTGATAAGCTGTTCCTCCTTTACGGGCTGTCAGCGAACGGGTCAGAAACATCATACCTCCACATTCAGCAAAGACTTTTCCTCCGCTTTCCGCGTAATCGCGAAGTTGTTGCATCATCCGTTTCCGGCGATGCAGCTGGCGGGCAAACAGTTCCGGATATCCTCCCGGAAGGTATACCAGATCCGCATCCGGCAGATCACTGCCATAAACGGGACTGAAAAAAGTCAGATTTCCACTTTCTGCCAGCCGGTCCAGGTTCTCCCGATAGATAAAGTTAAAGGCCGGATCTCGGGCCACGGCGATACGCATCTTTTTCCGGCGTCCCGTCTCCATGGCTTCAACTCCCTGCTCGGAAGTATAAGGCAAGGTGTAACGGCACGGGAAGATGCGTGTACACAGGTTCAGCAATTTGTCGACATCAATATATTGCTCGACCAAAGCTGCAGCTTTCTCTGCCAGTTCATCCATGCTTTGTCTGACGGTCAGGGTCAACCCCAAATGACGGGAAGGAACCCGCAGGTCTTCCGAATAAGGCAGATAGCCCAGACATTCCAGACCGGCATCGGAACATGCTTCCTTCAGACAGGCAAAATGAGAAGGGGAAGAGACCTGGCTGAACACCACACCGGCAATCCGGACGGAAGAACGGAAATGCTTGAATCCGTAAAGTACCGGGGCAACGGAATAGGCCGCTGCACGCGCATTGACCACCAGCACTACAGGAATGTTCAGCAAGCCTGCAATCTCGGCACAACTGCCTTTCATCTGATAATAACCGTCGTAAAGCCCCATCATCCCTTCTGCCACACAGACATCGGCCTTTTCTCCATACCGGTTGTAGACATACTGGACATGAGTCGACGAAGCCATCCACGTGTCCAGATTTACGGCATCCCTGTCGGCAGCAATCGTAAGATACTGCGCATCTATATAGTCAGGACCGCCTTTATAGGGTTGAACCTTCAAACCGCGCTTCTTCAATGCACGCAGCAATCCCAAAGTAAACATTGTCTTTCCGCTTCCGGAAGTAGGGGCTCCAATCAACAATTGTGGCTTCATCGGTCTATACGTTAAAAAATCGGGGGCAAATATACGCATAAATGATGGAAATCCGCGGCATCTTATTATCTTTGCGTTCCCTTATCGAAAAAAATTATTGCAATGAAAGTAAAATTCATGAGCCTGGCCAGCGGGAGCAGTGGCAATTGCTACTATCTGGCTACAGACACAGACGCCATATTGATTGATGCGGGAATAGGCATACGCACCATTAAAAAAGTATTCAAGGAAAGAGGACTGGACATGGGACTGATCCGGGCTGTCTTCATCACTCACGATCATGCTGATCATATCAAAGCTGTCGGACACCTGGCGGGCAAACATAACATTCCGATATATTCTACACCTGAAGTACATCAGGGCATCAACCGGAGTTACTGCATGACTGAAAAGCTGGATGAAGCACATACACATTTCATCCGAAAAGGAGAAACCATGCAACTGAAGGATTTTCAGGTAACCTGCTTCGAAGTGCCTCACGACGGTACAGACAATGTAGGCTACTGTATCTCGATTGACGGAAAGACTTTTGCTTTCCTGACGGACATCGGGCATATCACCGAGACAGCCGCACACTATATCGGCATGGCCAATTATCTGGTTCTGGAAGCCAATTATGATGAGACCATGCTGAGAATGGGGCCTTATCCTGCTCACCTGAAAGAACGCATTGCCGGACCGAACGGTCACATGAGCAACCGGGAAATGGCGGACTATATAGCGAATCATAAACCCGAAGGACTCCGGTACCTGTGGCTTTGTCATCTGAGTAAAGACAACAATCACCCGGAACTGGCTTACAAGACCGTAGAAATGGCATTGAAGGAACGGGGAATTCTGACAGGACAGGATTTGCAGGTCATTCCCCTGAAACGGACCAGCCCTTCGGAACTTTACTGCTTCGAATAAGAACCGGACTGCCGGACAATACATTTTTCAAATGCGGTGCACCGTATACTCACAACCGCCCCGGGCGAGAAGTAACGATGCACCGCATTTTTTTCTCCGAAACTGACTCCTTTTTCAAAATTAATCGTATATTTGGCACGTCATATTCCGCTACTGACAGAATGTGGCATGAAAACACTTTGTATTAATCTTAAAAACATAACACCATTATGAGTCTGGAAAAAACTCTCGTTATTCTAAAACCGTCAGCTGTACAACGCGGACTAATCGGAGAAATCACTACTCGCTTTGAACGGAAAGGCCTTCGACTGGCTGGTATGAAAATGATGCAACTGACGGACGAACTGCTTAATGAGCATTATGCCCACCTCAGTGAAAAACCATTCTTCCAACGTGTAAAAAATTCCATGATGGCATCTCCGGTAATCGTATGCTGTTACGAAGGAGTGGATGCGATCCAGGTTGTGCGTTCCATGACCGGAGCAACCAACGGACGCGTTGCCATACCGGGAACAATCCGGGGAGACTTCAGTGTCAGCTCACAGGAAAACATCGTTCATACTTCGGATTCTCCTAAAACAGCCATCGAAGAAATCAACCGTTTCTTCAAACCGGAAGAACTCTTCGAATATAAACAGGTACACATGCCGTATTTGTATCATACCGACGAATATCAATTGGTATAAGCCATAAAAAAAGGAAGGGAGCAGATTTTTTTTGATTCTGTTCCCTTTTTTAATTGTTTGATTTCAAGGGAGAAGAGAAAAACAGCGAACAAAAGATAAAAAATAAATAGATTTTTTCTTGCAGGTTTCAAAGAAAGAACCTACCTTTGCACCCGCAATCGAAAAAGAAACGCACTCTTAGCTCAGTTGGTAGAGCAACTGACTCTTAATCAGTGGGTCCAGGG
>ERZ779852.3384-NODE-3384-length-11510-cov-3.634483_pt1 | contig 11510 bp, 10 predicted proteins | sample MGYA00511559_ERZ779852 | MGnify/ENA primary metagenome ERZ779852 (study PRJEB29588, sample SAMEA2157977) | human gut metagenome | biome: human gut; feature: human-associated habitat; material: faeces | place: Denmark | collected 2008/2010 ...
TACACTATTGCTGAATAGTTACTTTTCTTGCTTAGCCAAGTCAAATATTTCATGTCCTCCGGATTGATAATTGACAACTAAATCAAGATTACCATACCATTTTTTGAAACCTCCTCCTTTATTATATCCAAACCATTTTTTACAAGAATTTACAGACGATTCATTATTTTCTGTATGGAATTCTGTATCTTTCGACTGAACTTCCCACCATTCTTTCAAGAAACGATTATTATCTCCAGTAAACATTCCCACTCTTGCATATGCTAATTCTGTTAATAATTTAGCATTTTTAAATGATGAGATTATGTTTTCTGTAGCCCAATAAGCCAATGGCTTTCCTGGAATTATCTGCAAATCAGACTGCTTAACAATAAAAGGATTGTTTTTACATTTAATAAACTCTTTTTCTTTTTCTCCGCATGTTTTTCCGTTAACCAACCTATAACAAAGTGATTTCTTAGAGAAATTATCATTTGAAACAGTAAAAACAACATTTTGTACTACCTCCCCACTTAACTCATCAAAAGTGTGTGGTCCTAGATGAAGAAGACTATCAATATGTGACTGAGACAGGGTGTCTTTTCTTACGTCAATGAATGAAGTCAAGAACATCCAACTCTGCGTATTTATCATAGAGTATTTGCCCTTAAGCAATAGTCTTTCCTTTGCAACTCTCATAAATGTCACACACAAGTCAGTCCTACCCGTGTCGTAATTTTTATTAACATAGTTCACAAGGAGCTTGGGCATATTACTGCTATATAAATACGGCGGATTCATACAAAGTGCAGCGTACTTCTCGGTCAGCGCAAGGATGATGCGCATATAAGGCATCAGCAGCAGAATGGACGAAGGCACAATCTCTCCATTAGCCAACTGCTCCTCATACTCCTGTGTACGAACCATCACGGCATTTCGTGTCTGCTCAGAAATGTCGAACTTCATGATACTGCCAAGTGTGTCGGCATGGTCCATCAAAAGAATAGCATCGGTAATTTCCTGCACCATGCCGGCATGGCCGCCCAACAGATAGCGAGGAAGCGTTTCTTTGAGATATTCCTCGGCATTGCAAGTGTCGGCATCGGCACCCATAGCCTCGGCTATAGGACGTGGCATGTCGTAGACGCGCGGCATCACCTTGGCGTCGAGAAAACTGTTGTCCTTTTGACAAGCCTTCATCAGGAGGGCAAACGTGGCAAGCTGCTTGGCACGGGTGTCGAGGTCGATGCCAAGGATGTTTTTGCGGAGTATGCTGCTGATAGCCTGCGAACGGCTGTAGCCCTCCTCCACATAAAGAGAATATAGCAAGTCGAAACACTCGTTGAGAATGTGTCCCGAGCCACAGGCAAGGTCGGCAACGGTAAGTTCAGCGAGGTCGTCCACCTTAAGAGTCGCATTTCCTGAAGGCGTGTCAACCAAGTATTCCACTCGTCCTTCGCCTCGCAATACGGATTGTTGTCGATATAGATGCGGCCAACGGTGTTCTCCACCATATACTTCACAATCCAGTTGGGCGTGAATATCTGCGTGGCGGGAGCAATCTCGTCGGCATCATACTTACCCTTCTTGGCAAAAGCCTCGTCCTTGCGGTCTGAGATATAGAACTGATAGAGCCAGCCGATCAGTTCGGCAGAGCGGAAATCATCGTCGGTGATGAATTCTGTGTCGTTAAGCATATTCACAAAGCCACCTTCCGCCAAGATATTCTGTGGCAGAAGCAACTCTGTGTAGTCGGCAATGGCTCCGAAGCACTTGTTGATGATAGGATTCTCATGGCAATAAGCCACTATCAGCAAGGCAAACTGCTCGTTGGTCTTGCTGTCGTCGTCAAGGAGAGCCATCAGCTTGTCATGCACGTCGGCTGCCATCTGAGGCATGCGTCCCTGGCGCGCCTCGCTCACAATGACTGGCACACGCACATCCTCGCTCTCATAAGTCAAGACAGGCGAAATGAAGCCCTGCTTCTGCATGATGCGGATAGCCATGAAGCGGTTGAACCATGTGTAGGCAGCCTCTTCAGCCACCTGCTTGATGCCACGAGCCTGTATGTTGTTGTAAAGCGACATCCAACGGCTGTAAAAGTCAGTCGTTACGGTGTCTCCCATAAACACGGCACCGCCCTCCATCTTCTGGGGCATTTCAGCGGGTATGCCAGTCTTCAGGTCGAAGCCTATAGCCTGCAAGCGGTTTTTCACGCCCTGCATCAATATATTTCGAGCCTCTACGGCGAAGCGTTTCAATCTGTTAGTATCCATCTTTATTGTTTTCCTTTTCTGCTATAATCTCTTCAGCCAAATACTGGTCACTACGGCAATGCATATCAGCAACGCCCTTGTCTATAAGTTCGAAGAGTGGAGATGTATAAAACACGTCCATTGCAGCCTCTGTTTTAATATTCAATCGTTGCGCTATAATTTCTATGATACGCGCATATTTCATATCAAGTATGATACGGTTAGCCTCCATAAATGTTACGTTTAGAGTTCCTTACTTTCAATAAATGTGATGCATCTGTCTATTACAGACTGGTTAGTAAAACAAAGCTGGTGGTTTGGCTTTTCAAAGATAAGACGTTTCAATGCCTCTTCTTTGCTCATCTGATTCGAGAAGTACAGATCAAGCGTGTTGAACACTCTGTCATCTGCAATGCCACCACTTATCACATCATACTTTTTATATACATCTTCTCCCATACGGCAAGCAGCCACGAAATCAAGCCATTCTGCATTATAAGCCTCAAATTTTTTGATCTGCAAATCTGCTGTTGGTTTGTATTCATAAACATTTAGTATGCCTTTGCGGTTTCTCAAAATAAACCTTTGGGCATAACGCTCTGCCTGCGATTGCATGACAGTGGCATAAAAGCCCTTGCCAAAGTCCAAATTTTGACGAGAATGGTGCGTGTCAGGACGCTCCACTCTCATGTATGAAGCATGATATATCAGCATAACTTAACCCCTTTTTCTTGCAGAAAATCCAATACGTCATTTACCAAATATTGACGTCCAAATGTGTGCAGCACATCAAATGCCGGCACCAAATAGCCATCTATAACATTTAATCGCTTGAATAGGCCATATATTTCAGATGGGCTTTTATGTACTCTTTCAGCGACACTGCCTATGGTGAATGTTACAAATTCTAATATATTTTTCTCCATCACTTATCCTATAATAATGTCATTGTTGTCATTTATGTACTGCATAAGTTCGGCTTTCAACCCTGCCAAATAGATGTCCACATCAGCCTCCGAACGCATTGGCTTTGTGGTATGCGTATTGAGATGCACAATCTTGCGCATTCTTGGCTTGGGCTGAGGACCGGCGGGATTTGGTGTGCTGCCACCATTACCACCAGGTGTTGATGGTGGAGGCGCAGGAATGGCGCTGTTGATTTTCTTCATCTCCTCCTCCATGAAGTCGCGAGTGTCCGCATTGGCCTGCAACGCATAGAAGTTGGAGGTGCTCGTTTTCAGCGATATGGTAATGTCGCGCTTTGCAAACTTGTCACGTGGCACATTCACCTCGCTGGCATACTGTTCAAGTTCGTCGAACACCTTGTTGTAGTTCGCCTTTATCTTGTCAACGAGTTGGGTTTTGCACTCGCCCAACTGACCATTCAACGTGCGCATCATCTTCATGTAAGACGGCATCTTGTCCCACGGTTCCTCGTCGGTAAGTATGGCACGTATGGTCTCTACAGTCTTTTGTTGTTGTTCGTCGGTGAGGAAAGCGAAGTTGTCACGATTGTCATCAATAAACTTGCGCACTTTCTCATAGTTGGGGAATTGGTCGTTATGGAACAAGTTGATGTTCTTGCAACGGTCGAAGAGTCGGCAAGCCTCGTCGCGTGCATCAATGATGGTTTGGAAGAACTTCAGATGATCGCGTTCCGTGAGCCAACTTTCCATCAAAGCGACAGCTTCATCGATGGTATGAACAAAGGGGCATCCGCTAAGCTCACGAGACAAAGCACGGTAGCGTTTAAGAAGCGTATTAAGCATACTATCGTCTGTCTCCTTGCAATTGCGGTACAGCTCGGTGCTGTCGTTGCTACCCTTCACCGACATTACGTTGAAAATATGCTTCCAAGCATCAATGAAGTCGTTCAACACCTCCTGCGAGATAGCTTTTGCTTTCTCCACCGTGAACTTGCTGGCATCACGCACGATGTTGCGCGCCGTATCCTCACGGCTCACGTTGGGATTGTTGCTATAGTTGAATGTATACAGATGGCGACGTACCAGTTCGTTGAGATAATAGATGGTGGCATAGTCTGACCATCCGTAAGGCACCTTCGAGAACTGGCGAACCACATCAGCCACCGTCACGTCGTGAGGCGAGCGGTCGAGCCAGTCCTTGATTTTCTTCTCCGGAGTGCTGAGCGACATATTGGGCAGCGCAGGGTCTACTGGGCGCAGAATCTTTGCCGACAGGTCTGCTCCATTCTTCGGAGTCTCGCCACCGTTGACAAGCATAGCAAACGAATAGAGTGTCTCCATGTGGCAATTGAGCAATGCCTCGTAACGTTCTGATTTCTTGACTGTTCCAATTTGCGAAGCAGAGAGCACCGCACCGCATGATATGACAGGGCAAGTGTCGAGAATATGCTGGAACTGAGGTTTTATCTCCTTTTCGTATAGTTCCTTAGCTCGTTGTTGGAATATCTGTTTTGTACGCTGGCGTTCTTCACTTATTGCAGGTTCTTGTGCGAAACGCTGCACACGGCAATAATACAGAAAGTTGGCACGAAGCTCAGCATTGTCCTTCAGCTGCGGATAGAGGAAATAAATGAGATGGGTGCCCTGCGACGTGTTGTTAACGCTGAAAGCAAACTGCTCGGCAGAGTCGGTACCAGCGGTTGTCACAAAATCAATGCTGATGTCGGCGTTATTGCTTAGATAGTTGCGTCCGTCGATGTTGATTCCCACATTGAACGAGCGTGTGGCAAACGTCTTCTTGTTGCTCGGATTGCCGAAATGGTTGAAGAAGATTGACTTCAATTCATCGCTGTAAGTGTTGCTGTCCACCTGCTGGTTCTTTATGAGTTGAGCCACCTTCGACTCTTCCTCAGTATAGAACTCATATATCTCACTTCCAGTCTCGGTTTTCGTCTTGCGGATAACAGCCTTGTCTATCAAAAACGTCAACACAGTGCTTACCTCATGCTTGATGGCAGCCTTGCTCGCGTCCACTTTGGTCATGAGAAGCGTCACTATATTGTCTATTGTGGCCAAGAAGGAAGGTTTGTCAACATCCGAGAGGTTACATATCATAAAGAGCACATATACGACACGACGATAAAAATCCTGTTTGTCTGGGTCGGCAATGTGTTCGAGCACCTGACGTGCATTGGCAATGGCACGCTGGCCAAGATGCTGCATGGAACCTTGGAACTTGGCACCAAAGAAGCGGTCGAAAGAAATAAACTCGCCAACCTCCATATGAGCGGTTTCCTTAGCTATGGAGAAGGTGATGTTGATAAGTGAACGCTCGTTTCCCTTCACCTGCTTATCGACATAGTTCATGTTGACAAACGAGTCGAGCACCTTCATGATGAGCTGGAACTGATAGGGCACGAACGGATAGCAAGCAACGAAATCTTCCTTGCTTGTATATGCTTTGTACTGACTGGGCAATATGAACTGGGCATCGAGTTTCGCCTTGTCCTTGTCGAACATATTACCAAGCGCAATCTCGACATCACCTTTCTTTTCAAGAATACGCTTTTGGGTGATATACTCTGGCGATGTGCCTTGCAGCGATGCACGCACCTCGAAACGTCCGAGAATCTTGCCTACCTCATCTTCTGGATTGCTGGCATTGCCACCCACATTGGTCACCACCTCCTCCAAGGTCTGCTGTGCCGTACAAGCAATCCAGCAGCGCGACTCGCAAACTTCATCGAGACGCTTTACCAGTGACTGAAGCTGAAGCAAGAGGTCACGGTGTTCGCCAATGAACTGGCTCACCTCATCAACGAAAAACAGGATGCGGAAGTTACGATTATGCTTAGTCTCTATAAACTCCTTCATTTCTGCAGCAAATGCTTCTACCGAAACATTCACCTCGTTGTTGAGAATACGAGTACGTATGACATCCGTTGAAAGCGTAGGGTCAACCTCTTTAGCCATTTGCAAGGCAAGGTCAAGACGACCTGCTGCAAAGCGCGAGATATTGCGCTCCCAATCATATCCCTTGCTCTTCACATATTCCTTGAACTCTTGAAACTTACCGTTGTCGTCAAGAGCTTTCTCAAGATACTGAGCCAGGGCAAGGTTAAACGAGTTATAGCCACGTTGTGCATTAAACTGATTCCAGAAAATGGTAGTGAACGCTGTTGCCTGATCAGCATTTACGTCATGTACGTCACCAATGTTGAACATTACCATTTCAACTTCAGCTTGTGACACATACCACTTCTGCAACGACTTCAACTCAGAAACGGAAACCCCTTCTTGCTCCAACTTGGATATGCCGTTCGCGTGACGCATGAGATCCTCTGTTGCCTCTATCAAGCGGATAAAAGCCATCTCACAACGCTCCTTGTTCTGTGATAGACAATAACTGGCATATTTCAGGAAGTGAGACTTACCTGAACCATAGTAACCGTTGATCCATATACCGATATGGCTACCTTGATTCACCTTGATGTTGGTAAGGATGTTGTAGAGATTGATGACAATCTCCTCAGTGAAGACATATTCATCGATCTCGGTCCGCACCGTCTCGTCTGTAAGGTCAGAAGCTGATACAGCCGGATTCACCTTGCGGTCAAGCCCTTTTTCATACAATTCCTTGAATTTCATACGCGATATATGGATTTTATTTATTAACTAATAATGTTGCACGATAGGTGTGCGAGTCTTCAAGAGTGTCAAAAAGAGAAAACGAGTTGCCTACTTGATGACCTGGATAGAAGAGAATGATTTTGTAACGCGACGTGTCATTGTATTTCTCGTAGCGTGTGAGGAAGACATTGGTGCGCAGATACGGGAACATCTTGCCTATGCCATGAATAAAGACGTAAGGATGCTTGTAGCCATTGTTGGAATTAATATGGTCGTCAATTTTCTGGCTTACAAAGCTGATAAAGCTATCAGAGTTGGCCTCTGTGGTCAGTTCGTTTGTTACCATGTCGGGATGTATCTTGTCTTCCTCAAAAGTATCATCCAACAACGACGCGTCGCCAAATTTCTCATTACTGAGATACTCACAGAACACCTTGAACAAATCGAGCACAAGAGCATCTACAAAGTTTGTAGGGCGTTCAAGCTTTTCCTTAAACTCCTGAACCTGTCGGCGCATTGCGTACTCCTTGTTCGCAGGGTATTGGTATATGTAGTAGTTGTAGAATATGTTGCCACTGCTCTCGTCTTGGAACTGTGGCGAGCACAGATATTCATACAATTCTGGTATAGTCATGCTCTTCATATCTTTTACAACTTGTTTTTAATATCATTTATTTCATAAGGATAGAGAAGACAGGCTTCCATGAACCACTCCTCACCACTACGGATATAATATGCAAACTCACTTGCGTCAAGCTTAATGGCTGTCAGTTCATTGGTCTTTTCATTAAGAAGTCCAGACTGACGGAGTATAGTAAGATAGGTACTACAGCATTTGTTCTTTGTCATGTCCGACCAACTGTCAACAAACTCATCATGGGCAGAAAGCTCATTAAGCTCCATCAGAAGATCCTCTTTCAGAAGTTTATGGTCTATGGAATTCCACTTTTTCGTTGTTACATTAAAATGAAAATCAAACACGAGCTTGTAGGTTTTCAATATCGCATAAAACAACCCGGCACGTCTTCCAGCTTCACTCATATTCGGCCAAGTTTGCCAAAAGTGAGCAGGCACAGCTGCATATCTACGCTTGAATTCCACTACAAAGCGTTTGCGCGATGCAATAGAATTGACCTGAAGAACTCTATTGTTCTCGATTTCATCCTTCAGTAGTGATTTTGAATTGGCATCCGTCAGCAAAGGAAGCATGCGCTGAAACTCATAAAAGAGGAACGTGCACCCCGTGATGGTTGTATATGGACTTTTTTTATTTTCCACCATTATATTCTCGTTATAAAATATCATTCCTCCTTAATGGACCACAGAAGATCTTTCGTATCAACTTGCAGCACCTTTGCTATTTCCACCAATGTTTCAAGTGATGGTTGTGCCCGGTTGGTACACCATTTCGAGATAGTGGCCTCACCTTTATCAAGTTGTTCGGCAAGCCATCTGTTTGTTCGTTGTTGTTCTGCCAAAACGACCTTGATTCTGTTTAATCCTTTACTATTAGCCATATTACTATACTTTTATCGGTTCAAATATAATACATTCCCATGCAAATAACGAAACGCACCCAATAAAATTGCGTTTTTAGGCAAAATATTTTCTTGATATGTGCAAACTTTAATCCTTATAACAGATAGGTTAGCGGACCCTATATATGGAGAGCTTTCAGCAATTCTCCTCGGTAGCTAAAGTGCCAAACTGAAATGGTGATTAATATGCTGTCATCTTCCGAAACATTTTCTGACATACTTCGGCAAATATACTAAATATTACCCAAAGGTAAGTTACCCCAGGGTAACATTTAGTGATTGTTAGCATTCCATATCAGTCCTACTATAAACCACAAGAAACAGCTAAGATGATGGGTGGGGAATCTACCCATGAAGCAAATAGTAAGAAAACTTTTTGGACTGTACTGTTATAAAACTTTACCAACAAACATATTTTGGGTCACGTATCGCGGCTACAAGCAGAGCCTGAGAATAGTAAACTGATTGCTGAAAGAAAATACGGGAAGGTGTGGAGAAAAACAGCATTGAGGGCTTGGTGCTTGATTTCGGGCTATGTTAAATGGATACGGAGAAAAAGTTAATGGGCCGTTAATTCATGCTAATCAACTTGCATTCGGCTGAACGGAAGGTTATCTTTGTATAGTTGCTCCACTATGGCAATTTGCACCCCAGCCATCTTTGCATAAGAGGCAGGACGCAGCGGAACCAAAGTATGTAAAATATAATACACCAAAATAACAATGAAAAAGTTAAGTTTCTTATCTATTTCCTCTGTTGGGCATCGGGAAATATCGTTCTCGTATCGACTACGTATCGATCCCGTATCAATCCCGTATCAATCCCGTATCGTTCTCGTATCGTCCTCCTATCGTTCTCCTATCGTTCTCGCTTCCGGAAGCGGAAACAATACGGAAACGATACGGAAACAATAGAAGAAGCAAGGGAGAAACAAGGGAGAATGCTCCCAGCTCAAAACATTTTCAAATTTTTAAAACTTTACAATTATGGCAAGACTCAATGGTATTTTAACCAAGCTCCAGGGTTCAGTAGGTAGCTTTACCTTCAAGCAGAACGGTGGTCAGACCGTCGTGTCTGAGAAGATCACCCAGACGACCAACGCGAAGACCAATGGTCAGCAGAAGCAGCGCATGAAGTGGACGAACGTCATTCGTATGTATCAGGTGCTGACGCCTTATCTGAAGCTCGCCTTCGGCGGGGCTCGCAATGGACGCAGCGACTACAACAAGTTTGTCTCGGCGAATCTCGGCAAGGCTCCGGTCTATCTCACCAAGCAGGAGGCCCAAGCGGGGGCAAGCATCGTGGCACCCTATGAGGTGACGCACGGTTCCATCAAGTCGATCAAGATCAACGGGAAGGGCAACCAGGCCGTGACGGACATCAGTCTGGGCGACCTGGCTATCACGGACGAGACGACGGTGAAGGAGTTTTCGAACGCCGTGGTGCAGAACAACAGTCTCTATGAGTATGGCGACCAGATCACGTTCTTCCTGGTCAGACAGGAGGTGAACGACGTGACGATGCTTCCGATGGCGGCGGTGGACGCCTGCTGCGTCGTGCTGGACAAGGCTTCTGAGGCGAAGCTCCTTACGGTCGTGGACGCTCGTGGCTTCTCGGTGCAGGAGGGTCGTTTGGCGGCGCAGGCTACTCATGAGTTCGGCGATCATGGTCTGGTGTGGATCCACTCCCGCAAGGAGGCAGCGAAGACGCTGGTCTCTACGCAGCACCTCATCTGCGAGAACAACTTGATGAAGGAGTATCAGGGGCAGGCAGCTTACCAGCGTGCCACGGACAGCTACGGTGGCGTGAGTGATGTCTATCTGCGTCCGAACGGTGTACTGAACCCTGTGGAAAACTCCGTGCCGGTAGCTCCCTCGGTGGAGGGGAAGAAGACGCTGCGTCTGTCGGCAAGTCCGGTCAACGGTGGAACGGTCTCGGGGGGTGGTTCCTTCGACAAGGGGAGCCGCGTGAGCATTCATGCCGTGGCCTCGGGCGACTATACCTTCAGCCGCTGGAGTGACGGGGACACGTCGGCGTCGCGTACCGTGACGGTGAATGGTGACATGTCGCTGACGGCTTACTTCACCAAGACGACCTCGGGCGGAGAGTCTTCGGAGACGAACCCCGATGGTGGCGGCGGCAACTTGGGTGACTAAGCAGTAGGGTGCTGGGGGCGCGGGGCGCCCTCAGCACCTTTCGTTTTTTACATGAATCGCCGTTAATCGGGCGTTAATAGACTCGTTAAGAATTTAAACAGTTGTTCTTGCTGGGTCTTCTTGCTGATATAGGGAAAACAACTAAAACAACAAGTACAACGTATAACTATGCTTCGCCGGGACAACACGCTACGCGTGACACAAACCTGCTGGAAGGGAAACAACAAAGAACAACAAAGAGGACAGTAAAGCTGTCCTTTTTTCTTGCTGAGAGCTAGGGTTGGGTCTAAGAATGAGTTGCAAACCAGTTGATGGACTCGTCAACGATGGGGTTCTTGGGCATATCCTGCTGAAGGTCGCCCACTTGGCAGGCACCATCCTCGAAGGACAAGACGGGGATACTCATGGCTTGTTTGTGGGCCATGATGTAGAGACGCTTGACGACGAAATAGGAATGGGACGCTATAAAGAACTGGACGCCAGCATTGGCAAGGCTCAATATGGTGTCGAGCAAGCGACTGATGAGCGAAGGGTGGAGGTTCGCTTCCACCTCGTCGATGAGGATGATTGACTGGTTGTCAAGATAGTGATTGCCAAGGAGAAGGTCGAGGATAGAGAGTTTCTTCACACCCTCTGATGTCGCGGCGATGTCATACACACGACGGCTCTTATCGCGAAACTGCCATTCTTTCTTGTCCTCATTATACTCAAGGCGACCACCGACCATATCACTCACATTCTGGCGCGCTTCGGCAAAACTCTTATAGTTCTTACCTTTCTGTGTGCGGCTCAGGGCCTTGGCCAAATCGCTGTATGGCTCTTCAAAACCGAATCGGTTCTCGTCCTTGGCCTCTAAAATAATGTCCTTGATGGAGATGATTTCTTTGGCTGGGATGAAAACGCTATTTGACGACCGCGGATTGAACGTGTTTTGGTCTATATTTGCCTGCTTGGTGGTGGACGGACCAAACGAATAGGTAAACACCTCTCCCGCGTCGGACTCCATCGTGAAGGACAGATTGCTCT
>ERZ779852.3390-NODE-3390-length-11483-cov-2.463336_pt1 | contig 11483 bp, 10 predicted proteins | sample MGYA00511559_ERZ779852 | MGnify/ENA primary metagenome ERZ779852 (study PRJEB29588, sample SAMEA2157977) | human gut metagenome | biome: human gut; feature: human-associated habitat; material: faeces | place: Denmark | collected 2008/2010 ...
CGCCAATCTCAATTCGCAGGGCATCATACACCCCTGCCGGAAAAATTAAATCGCCATATTTCTTAAAGGGAAATTCCTCCCGTACCAGAGACACGCGGACGGGATAAGTATACCCCTGCGCCAGCACCTCCGCCTCCGCCGTTTCCGAAATTTCCTGCTGTGCGTTTTTGAGTGCCGCAAGCGTTTCCTCCTTTGAGGTACAGGTTTCCAGTAAATCGCCATATTCCTGCAAAACCCTATCGCGCACCGCAAGCTTGAGGGTCTGGTCTGCCTCGCTGTCGCTATTTGCCAGCACATGAAAGCGCACCACCTTGCCGCCAATCCCCTTCTGAATCATATCCGCATAGCCCTCTGTCCAATGGGCGGCGAACAGCAGACTCAGCAGTACCCCAAGCACCACCGCCGCAAGCCAATACCATTTTTCCTTTTGCCAAAGCTCCCTGAGCGTCTGTTTCCAAGCCATCCCGTTCTCCCCTTTTCTGATTTGTTCAGATACAGGATTTCCAAGTTTTTCAAATTTTAATCAACGCTTGCGCCCCATATCTGTAATCTGCACCTTTGGGACAACGCGAAACGCCATCCGCTCCCAAAGCTGCTCTCGTGTGCAGGCTTTTGCAAGCTGCGGCAGGGCACGCTCTGCCCTCGGCAGAATACCGAGGAAATCCACCCCTTCGGACAGTGCTGTTTTTATCGTATGCTCGACTTCCTCTTTTATGCTTGCGGAAAAAATACTCTCCAACTCCGTTTTCTGTTCCGCGGAAAGCAATTCGCCCCTGCCACCCTGCAGGGTTCCCTCAACGGGAAGCGTCACGGTGCAGAGAACGGTGTCCCCTGCCGCCTGAAAATCGTAGTCCGCCTTTGTTTTTGTAACCGCCAAAGGCAAAACCGCCGCTTTATACCTTCCTTCCAGAACCGCCCCCTCGGCATCTCCCAGCAGGAAAAGATAACCACGCTCCTCTTCCTCATTCAGAATAGAAGCACCCCTTGCGGACACTGCCATGCCGCCGCCAAGCCGCAGCCTTTCCCCCTCTGCGCGAATCCGCGGAAGCACACCATTGCCGCCCCGCTCCACACGCTCCGTCAGAAAGGTATCCAAATCAATCCCCTTCGTGACCGCCACCTCCTCGGCGGTATTTTTATAAAAATCCCAGAGGAACAGACCTGTCTTGCTGTCCTCCTTCATGGCCTTTTCCACGCAAGCCGCCGCAGAATCCGCCGCCAGAAGCATCACCTTCTCCGAAACCGCCTGACTGCGCTCCAGCTCCCCCAGAAGGGCATCCAGCCTTGCGCTGTCCCGCAAAAGGCTTTCCCCCAAGATAACGGTTTTCAGCTGCCCCAAATCCGTCTTACGAGAGGTGTAGGTATCCACCTGCGCGACCGCCCCCGAAAGAGTTTCACTCTCCGCGGCATAAATTTCTGCCTCGCCCGTTTCGATATTCGCAGGCGCAAAGGTGAAGTGACAGCCGTTTTCTGCCGCCGTGTCTACCCCAAGGGGGATAATAAATGCCCTATCCTCCGGGTCCTTTTTATCCCAGCAGCCGGTCAGAAAAAAGGGGACTGCCAACGCCAGCAAAACAAATTTTTTATACATCCTTTTTCTCTCCCTTCCTGCCAAGCAAGAGCAATAAAACCGGCAGTCCCACCAGATACGCCAGATTCAGCCAAGGCGAAACGGCAAGCCGCAGACGCTGTGCCTCCATAAGGCTTTCGGGCAGAAATGACAACGCGAACAAAGCCGCAAGCACCACCCAGAGCCAAAGCTTTCGCTTTTTTTCCGCCTGTCTGCATAGCTGCGTCCCCAGAAGGGAGCCAAAAAACACCACACCCGAAAGAAACAGCACCGCCGATGCCATCCAGAACCAAAGCAGAAGCAAATCCTGTCTGGTCAGAAAAACGCCCGTAAAGCTGACACGCTCCAACATCTGCAATGTCGGCAAAAGCTTTGCGGCAAGCATCCCCTCGCCGTAATTCGCCAGACAGAGAAGCACGATGACCGTCACCACTGCCGTTATCAAAAGACAGCCTTTCCAGACTGCGAAGCCGACAGGCTTTTTCAAATCCGGATAGATAAAATAAAGAAAAACGAGCCCCCTAAATACAATGCTCATCTCTGCAAGCCCTGCCCCGATGCCCGAAGGAGAAGGCAAGGCAAGCGGCAGAACACGCGCATACCGCGTAGAAGCCGCCACCGCCAGAAGCACCAGAAGCAAGGGAATTGCGACCAGAAAAAAGAGGATTTCCGCCGTTCTTCCCCGACATTCCGTTCCCTGCGCCGCAAGCGCACCTGCGACCAGAAGCAGCACCAGGGAAAGCACCCAGACAGGCGTTGCAGGGAGCATAAAACGGCAGATGATTTCGCTGAAAATCCGCAGCTCAAGCATCCCGTCAAGCAAAAGCTTTCCTGCCAAGCCAAGCAAAAGGATTGTCCCGATACCATTGCCGCAGACGCTCCGGCACCAATCGACCACCGTACCATTGGGCATGCGCCTTCCTACTGCCGTCAGCAGAAGGGAGGCAGCCGACACCCCCAAGCCGCCAAGCAAAGCCGCAAAAAAGCACCCTCTGCCGCTTATCTCGGCCAGCTCCGCCGGAAGAAAAAGGACAGCAGTGCCAAAGCAATCCAGTAATAACAGCATTTGCAGCTGTCTGATAGAAATTTTCCGATTCTCCGCAAACATCATTCCTCCTCCTTCCGCCGCCGTACATCGGGACGTGTAAAAATCGGCCTGCGCTTCATTTCGGAAAGCGGCAGACGAAAAATGCTGTCCTCCCAATCCATGTCATCATTGACGGAGGAGGAACAGAAGGGATACAGATACGGGATGCCATAGGAGGTGAGACTTGCCAGATGCGCCAGAAGCAGCAGCAACGCCGCCCAGACCCCGAACAGCCCGAACACAGCCGCGAAGAAAATTACAACATATTTGCTGATGCGCAGACCCGAAACAATCGAAACATTCGGAATCACAAAGGAGCAGATGCCCGTCAGCGCGGAAACAATCACAACCGTCGGACTGACAATCCCTGCATCCACTGCCGCCGAACCGATGATAATGCCGCCGACAATGCCAATGGTAGAGCTGACGGGGGATGGCAGCCGAATCCCGCCCTCACGCAGAAGCTCAAAGGCGATTTCCATAATCAGCACCTCACCAATGACAGAAAACGGAATGGTTTCTCTCGTTGCCGCAACCTTGAGGGCAAGCGCGGTTGGCAAAAGCTCCGGATGATAGACCGCAAACGCAATATACAGCCCCGGAAGCGTAACCGTCAGAAACGCCGCCACAAAGCGAATCAGCCGAATAAAGCTCATAATCTCCCAGCGGTCATAATAATCCTCTGCCGCTTGAAAGAAGGTATTCAGTGTTGCCGGCAGAAGAATGGCATAGGGCGTATTATCGGGCAGAAGTGCCACGCGCCCCTCCAGAAGGGCAGAGGAGGTCTTATCGGGGCGCTCCGTCATCTGCAGCTGCGGAAAGGGTGAATACTGCCGCTTCTCCAACAGCTGCTCCGCATAGCCGCTGTCGGGCAGATGGTCTAAATCCAGACGATCCACCTGTGTTTCTATCTTTTGCAGCAGCTCAGGACGCACCAAATCCTCCATATACAGCAGTGCCACATCCGTTTTGCTCCGTCTGCCCACCTTCTTCCGCTTCACCTTCAGCCGTGTATCCCGAATTCGCCTTCTCGTCAGCACCACATTTACAGACATCAGCTCCGTAAAGGCATCCTTCGGTCCCTGCACAACCACCTCGGTTTCCGCCTGATTCACGCCGCGCGTTGGGAAATGCTTCGTCGAAGCCTGCAAGGCGAAATCATCCCCATCCATGAGAAGCACCGTATCCCCCAGAAGAACGGCATCAAAAACCTCCTCCATTGTGGTGATTTTTGTCAGCTCCCCAATGGCAATGACCTCCTCCATCAGACTTTGCAGCAGTCCCTCCGTTCCCTGCATTTCACAGCGCGCCATCACATTTGTCATGATAAAATTCTGAATGGCATCCCCATTCACGATATTATCCGTATATGCAAGAAAAAGCGTACCCTCGCCGCCACGGATGCGAAACTCACGCATAATGATATCACCGCAGTCGCGAAAGGCTTCCTGCATCACCTGTTTATTTTTCTGCAACTCCTTCTTTATCTGCATCCCTTTTCACCGCCCAACCATTTTTCCTAGTTTGTGAAGGAAAAGGAAATCTATGCAAAAAAAGAAGCCTTGGGCATATTTGCTCAAGACTTCTTTGAATTTTATTTCTATTTTACTGCGCCTGTGCAGTGTTGCCCAGAAGGCTGGGGTTTTCAAAGGTAAATACCAGCATATCGTAATTATAAATCAGCTGATTCAAGCTGTTCTGTGCGGAAACAACGCCCATTTCTGCCTGCTCTACAGCTGTTTTTGTCACATTGCCTGCCCGCAGGTTAATCTGCGCCGCGCGGTAATCTGCCTGTGCCTTTGTCAGAGAGGACTGTGCAGAGGTAATCTGTGTTTCCATCTGCTGCAGCTGCAGATACGCATTGCGGATTGCCATTTCCTTATCGGTTTTTGCCGTTTTCAGATTACGCTTTGCGGTGTCATAATTATATTCCTGTGTATTGGAATCCAGACGCGTATTCGATTCACCAACATAGTTTTTCGTAAACTTCGCAGAATCCAATGCAAGCTCCTTCAGCTGAATGGTCAGATCCTTTTTCAATGCCGCGTTGAGATACTGCTCCATCGGCAGACTCAGCTTATAAGGCGTATAGGTAACGTCATAGACATATTCAAAACGGGCATCTGCCTTTTCCCCCATCAGGTCATTCAGCTTGATGTAAAGCTGCTCCATGCTTGCCTCCAACAGTGCCACATTATCCTGCGCCTGCTTTGCCGCAATCTCCAGCTGATTCAGGTTATACTTGCTCAGAAGGCCCAGACGGTTCTTTTCCTTCCCCTGCTCATACAGCTTTTTCTGGATTTCAGCGTTTTTCTTTGTCAGAGACAGGGTATCCTCATTACTCTTGATGGAGGTAAAATAGGATTTTACGGAAACCTCCAGACCAAGGTTTTGCAGCTCCTCGCCGATTCTTGCCTGCTTTTTGCCCTGCTCTGCCTGATAAACGGCAGAAACAACCTTCTGCCAGCCATCATTCACCCATTTTTTATATTCCACATTTGGCACAGTAACCGTGCCGCCTGCGCTTCTGTCGATGTCATCCAGCGTATCATCCAGATAATCCAAGGTATCCTGAATTTCTCTCAGGTCGGGGCTATGCTTTTTCGCCTTCGCCAATGCTTCCTCTGCGGTCAGCTTCGGCAGCTGCAATGCCGCCTTCTCCTCCTCTGTCAGCTCCTTCACAGGTGTCACCTGCACGCCCTGCTGCGCCGCGGAAAGAGCCTCAGCCGCAAACACAGGCACACACTGCGCCCCGCAGATGCTCACCGCAAGGGTCAGCGCCAGTGCGCCTTTTGCCTTATATAACATATTTTTCATTGCTCAACCTCCGTTTTTCGTTTTAAACTAAAACTAATTATACCATATAATCTGAAAAAATCCAGTAAAATCCTCAGATTTCGGAAGAAAGTTTTTCATGAGCGGCGGTTTCGCGCAATGCTTGATTAAACACCGCCCCCAGAAGCAGTGCCGTCAGCGAAAGGTTCAGCCAGATAAGGAAGGCGATGATTGCCCCGATAGAGCCGTAAATCACGGAATAGTTCCCCATGTGGTCTACATAATACGAGAAAAATACGGAATACAGCATCCAGAAGGATGTAGAAAGCAGCGCCCCGGGAAAAATATACCGCCACTTCGGCGGCTGACACGGCGAAAGATAATACACTGCCGAGGTCAGCAGAATCAGCGCAAAGCCCATGGAAAGGAAACGCGCCTTTGTCCAGAAGGAGATAAATTCCACCGTAATCGGCAGAAACTGCGCCACATAGTTCAAAACAGAGTCCCCGATAATCATCAGAAACAGCATCGCAGGAATCAGAAACAGAATGAATATTGCCAGCAGCAGCACCCGCAGCGTATGGTGCGTCGGCTTTTCGCCGCCATAGATATCCGAAACCTCCTCCGTCATATTTCTTACCGCCCGAAACGGAAACCACAGCGCAAACACCACACCAAAAGTGAAAATTGCCCCATTGGATGCCTCCGTCATGTGGGTAATCGTCCGGTTCAGCAGCGTGATTACATCCGCAGGCAGAAACGCCGCCGCCTCGCCCTCAAGCGAAATCATCGGCAGATGCAGCAACCCCAAAATGGAAATCAGCGCAACCAGAAAGGGGAAAATCGCAAACAGGAGATAATACGTCAGTGAAGCTGCTCGCTTGCCGACATCCTTCGTGATATAACCGCGGACGGTATTTTTCAAAACTCGCCTTACTCTTTGCATACGGTTCAACCCTTCCTTGCCTGTGCCCGATAGGCAATTTTCAGCATCCATGACTCAGGTAAAAGCTTTTCTCCGACATAGGTCATTTTCATCAATACCCCAGGCAGGACAACCACCTTGCCGCGGAGCATCCCCTCTATCCCTGCCTGCGCGACTCTTTTCGCGGAAACGCCGCCAATGGAACGGCGTACCTTTGCGCGCGCATCAAAATTCGTCTCCACATGTCCGGGGCAGAGAGCCGTCACTGTCACCCGACTTCCCTCCTGCCGCAGCTCCTCGGAAATGGCCTCGCTCAGCCGCAGCACATAGCCCTTTGTCGCATAATAGCCGGACATCAGCGGCCCTGCCAGAAAGCCCGCAGAGGATGCTACATTGAGAATACGCCCACTGCCACGCTTACGGAAATCTGCCAGAAACAACTTTGTCAGAATCTGCACCGCGCGCACGTTCAAATCCAGCATATTCAGCTCCGTTTCCAGCGGAACATCCCATGTTGCGCCATACGCCCCGAAGCCTGCGTTATTGATGAGGATATCAATTTCTTCCGCCTTTACCGCGTCATACAGCCGATAGCAGTCCTCTGCTTTGGATAAATCCACGGCTATCGTCCGCACTGCCACAGGCAGCCGCTTGGCAAGGCTTTTCATCTTTTTTTCGTCCCTGCTGGCAATGATTAAATCCACGCCCCGTACAGCTAATATTTTCGCCATTTCACGCCCGATGCCGCTCGTTGCGCCCGTAATCAATGCTTTCACAACAGTTCCTCCCTTTGTCATTTTCTTTATCTGTATCCATTATACAGATACCTTCTCTCTTTTTCAATTTTTTAAAGAAGAACAAGCAGAGAAATTTTTTCTGCAAACAAAAAATCCCTGTGCCGCATTCATTCAGCAGAGGGATTTTCAATGCTTATTTTTTATTTTTCGTTTTTCAGTTCCTTTGTCACTGCGTCATATTCTTCCAGAACAGCCTGTTCGGGTGCCTGTGTTGCAAGGCTGACAATAATGATTGCCGCCAGAGCCAGCAGGAATGCGGGCAGCAGCTCATAAATGCCCCAGATACCGCCCATGGGACGAATCAGATATTTCCATACGAATACCATCACGCCGCCTGTTACCATTCCGGCCAGGGCACCCTGCAGGTTAGTGCGCTTCCAGAACAGTGCTGTCAGCACAACGGGGCCGAATGCCGCACCGAAGCCTGCCCATGCGAAGGATACGATACCGAAAACGGAGCTGTTCGGGTCTCTTGCGATGAAGGCTGCAATCACGGAAATTGCCAAAACAGAAACTCTTGCCGCCTGCATTGCCGCCTTTTCGGAAATATTCACACGGAAGAAGCCGCCCAAAAGGTTATGGGAAATACTGGAGGATGCCGCTAGAAGCTGAGAATCCGCCGTGGACATGGTTGCCGCCAGAATACCGGAAAGCACAATACCTGCAACGATTGCCGCAAGGCAGCCATGCTTGCTCAGCAGGTCGGAAATGCATACGATAATCGTTTCGGATGCACTGCCCTCCAGAAGGGGAACCGCGCCAACCTTTGTCATCGCATTCCCGATGATACCAATCAGAATGGCAACGCCCATCGCAATGACAACCCAGATAACCGCAATTCTTCTGGATAATTTCAGCTTATTATGATCCTCAATCGCCATGAAGCGCAGCAGAATATGGGGCATACCGAAATAGCCCAATGCCCACGCCAATGTGGAGCAGATGGTCAGGAAGCCGTAGGGAGATGCGGTCTTGCTGACGGGATCGTGTGTCATGGTCAGGCTCAGATAGCCTGTCATGCTTCTTGCATTATCCATTACGGCATCAAAGCCGCCCGCAATATGAATCCCGAAGAATACGATAATCAGCAGCGCAATACTCATCACAATCCCCTGAATCAGGTCTGTGGTGCTTGCTGCAAGGAAGCCGCCCATCGCGGTATACAGCACAATAACAATCGCACTGATGACCATGGCAGGAATATAATTCACACCGAACAGGGTGCTGAACAGCTTGCCGCATGCAGCGAAGCCGCTTGCTGTATAGGGGATGAAGAAAATAATGATAACCACAGCCGCAATGCACATCAGAATATTCTTCTCATCATGATATCGACGGGAGAAGAAATCCGGAATTGTAATGGCATCCAGTCTGTGTGTATAAATACGGATTTTCTTTGCGACAACCAACCAGTTCAGATATGTACCGATGGCAAGCCCGATTGCCGTCCAGCCAACATCCGCCACACCGCTTAAATATGCCAGACCGGGCAGCCCCATCAATAAGTAGCTGCTCATATCCGATGCCTCTGCGGACATTGCCGTAACAAATGGGCCAAGCTTTCTGCCGCCCAGATAGAAATCGCCTACATTTTCATTTTTCTTGGAACAATAAATCCCAATGATAATCATGCCGCCCAGATAGACCAGAATTGTGAGCATGATTAAAACCTTTGCTGAAATCATGTTACTTTACCCTTCCTTCGTTTCTTGTTTTTTCTGTTTCGTCTTGCTTTTGCGGCTATTCTATCATACTTTTTACCAGAACAAAATACAGAACAAAGTCCGAACAAAAAACAGAACGACAAAACAAAGAATAGCCAGAAAGACTGCAATTTCAATCTTTTCTGACTATACGATTTCCAGAACTTATTTCTATCCGAAAAAAAATCTTTTTTATTATTCGCCGTTTTTCGCTTTTTTCACACGAAAACTGTTCAAAAAAACAGGCATCATGCTTTTTGCGTATTGGCAAAGGGAATAATCCCCGTTGCTGATGCACCAGTCATAAATCAGCGCACGCTCACAGAGCGCATACGCCTTTACAATTTCGTTCACGGAAACATCCTCTCTGAGCTCGCCCTTCTTCTGTCCCTCCGTCACAATCTGCCGCAGCAGCTTGTAATAGATTCTGTTATGGTCGAGCAGGTGCTTTTCTCCCGTGGTAATCAGCTGAGAGGCATAAAGCCTTGCCGTCAAATCAAGGGAAATGCTGTCATCAATCATCAGAAACATCTCCCGATTCAGATACATCAACTGCTCAAAGCTGTCCATTTCGGGGTCAAGCGTCGGAATCAGCTCCTGATATTTATCATCAAATAAATCGGAAAGGGAGCTTAAAAGAGCATCCTTGCCGCTGAAATAATGATAGAAGGAGCCCTTGGAGGTTCCAGACTCCTCTACGATTTCCTCCACCGTTGTATCATCATAGCCGTTTTCATAGAATAGCTTCCATGCCGCCGAAACGATACGGCTCTTGGTGTTTCTGGTATTCTTTTTTGCCAAGGCATCCGCCTCCTTTTATATCAAAGCCGAAACCCTGTTTCGACCCGGGGCTTCCCCCTTATACCTTCTTCCATTTCAGACTGATAAGATCATGCTCACGAATCGTCCGCACCAGCCGCTCCCGAAAATCCACCGCCAGAATATCCCTTTCATCGAGCATTTCCAGCCCAAGCATCTTGCATCGCTGATACGTCCCCGTGCCCTCCTGCTTTTCTCTGCTGAAGGTTACAATAATCCCCTTGGAGAACCAACCGCCCAACCGCTTTTTTGCAATCAGCAGCTCATTCAGCGCCGCAGTATCCGCATCCTTGAGCTTGCAGGAAATGAAAACAGGCAGGGAATCCTCCATCAGCATAACGTCAATTTCGTTTCCGCCGATTTTCAGCCCGTCATACACATTCCAGTCAATCATCGTTCCAAGCTTTACATCCTCAAACGCACCGCTGCTTGCCGCCGCCACATAGACATATAATTCCAGCCATACGCCGTAGTTGATGCAGTATTGTTTATCCTGCAAGGAGTTGAACCGTATCCAAACCCCATTCTTATCCAGACTTAGCTTCTTGAAAAAGCCGTTTTTCTCAAATTCCAGAAGAATTTCATCCTTCGGGGAAACAGGCTTTCCGCTTTTGGTATGGATATTTCTGCGGCTTTCCATCTGCAAATCATGCGAAAAGCCTCTCGCCGCTACCGTCTGCAGCCAGCTGCAGGTTACCTTCCAATCCCGCAGATGACGGAACAAAAACCGTGCCATATTGTTGATGGCATCATAGCGTTCCGGTTTCGGCGGCTGATGGGATTCCCCCATAAAGCACGCGCCCTTGGCATCAATGAAGTTCTCCAGCGTCAGCGTTGCGATATCCGTCAGCTTTTCATCCGTTTCAATATCCGTAATGCAGCCCTTCACCAAATCCGTATGTACCATGCGAATTCCCATTTCAAGCCCTGCCTGATATGCGCCAATCATCATCAGCTCACTGCCGCCCGTCAGCTCCAGCGTGCAGTTTGCCGCCTCGTACCGCTCTGCCACACGGCAGACCGCCGCACACAGGGTTTTCACAGAGCTGATGTCTACAGGAATATCCTCCACAACGATATTGGGCATGTTTTTCTGAAAGCAGGTCACCAGAGAACGAAACGCATCCCTATCGTCCATTCCCTTATCATAGAGATACACCACCCTATCGGGCCGCAGGGTCAGCGGCGCAACGATATTTTTCAGCGTATCCTTATCATATAATTCAATCAAAACCTTCATACAGGACTCTCTCCTTTCGGCAATTTATTCCTCTATAATGGTTTCCTCCTCAAATTTCACTTCTTCCTGTGCTCTGTCTTTTTTGTTTCTGCCACTGAACACAGCACCGAAATTCAGCTTATTGACTACTCCGGGTGCCATATCCACCAGCTTGGAAAGCGCATCCTGATTCTTCACATTGATCAGCTGCACTCCATCGGGGCGAATCATCAGAATCGCGGAGGGGGTAATTCTTGCGCCCATGCCGCCTGCCGCATTGGCACTTTCCTTTGCGCCGACCCCTGCGCCCACTGCCACATCAATCAGGGGCAGAAGCGTCATATCGCCAACTACAATAGCATCCCCCACAACCGTTTTTGTGGATACCAGATCATCTACTTTATGAAATAATACATCTACCGCCTCATTAAAATCCTTGCTCATGCTGTTTCTCCTTTCGCATCCGCCTTTTTCCCTCTGAAATATCTGATTTCCTTTCGGATTGCCCTTCTGACGGGCTTTGTCAGCCCAAAGGCAAGCACTGCCCAAAGCAGTCTGCCGAGTACAATTTTTCCTTTTACCCGTATT
>ERZ779852.3398-NODE-3398-length-11458-cov-5.499342_pt1 | contig 11458 bp, 13 predicted proteins | sample MGYA00511559_ERZ779852 | MGnify/ENA primary metagenome ERZ779852 (study PRJEB29588, sample SAMEA2157977) | human gut metagenome | biome: human gut; feature: human-associated habitat; material: faeces | place: Denmark | collected 2008/2010 ...
GCAGCGGTTGAGGGCTGCCCGAAGCGCAGCGGAGGGTCTGCCCTCCATAGCGGAGGGGCGCCCGCTGGGCGGGCAGGAAGCGCAGACATTTTTGACAGGGAAACCCGTTGCGAAAGGGAAAGACCCCCTGCGCGAAAAACACGCAGGGGGTTTCAAGGGAGAATAATGAAGAAAAAAGAAGATGTCAAGAAAGAAGAATGCGGTCGTTGGCGAATTCTTCGGCGGTGGAGAGGGTGAAGGCGTGCAGCAGGTCATCAACCGTCAGGCGCTTTTTTTCCTCGCCGCTGATATCGAAAACGATCTTGCCGGCATTCATCATAATGAGGCGGTTGCCGTGGGCGATGGCGTCCTTCATATTGTGGGTGACCATCAGGGCGGTGAGACGGCTCTCCTCGATGAAGCGATCGGAAAGCGCCAGTACCTTGGCGGCGGTTTTTGGGTCAAGGGCGGCGGTGTGCTCGTCCAGCAGCAGTAGCTTGGGCTTTTTCATCACTGCCATCAGCAGGGTAAGAGCCTGCCGCTGACCGCCCGAAAGCAAACCGACCTTGGAGGACAGTCGATCCTCCAGCCCCAGATCCAGCTCCGAAAGGAGCCGGCGTAAATTTTCACGCTCGGCTGGGGAAATTGCCCACCGAAGACCGCGGCGTTCACCGCGGTGCGCTGCCAGCGCCATGTTTTCTTCGATCCACATATCGGCGGCAGTGCCCATCATGGGATCCTGGAACACACGCCCGAGGAAGCGGGCGCGCTTCTGCTCCGGCAGGTCGGTGATGTCCTCCCCGTCGATGGTGATGGAGCCGCTGTCAACGGGGAAGGTGCCGGCGATGGTATTCAGCAGGGTGGATTTGCCCGCGCCGTTGCCGCCGATGATGGTGACGAAATCGCCGTCATTGAGGGTGAGGGAAAGCCCATCTAATGCGATCTTCTGGTTGACGGTGCCGGCGTGGAAGGTCTTGCGGATATTTTCCAGCTTCAGCATACGGCGGAACCTCCTTTGGCATGATGATGGGCAGCCCATTGTTTGCGGAGATACGGAATGGCGAGGAACACCATAACGACCAGTGCCGAGAAGAGCTTGAGATCGGTGGTGGAAAGTCCTGCCCAGATAACGATGGCAAGAATAAAGTAGTAAGCCACAGCGCCCAGCGCGGTAGTCAGAAGGCGCAGGGCGAAGTTTTTACGCTTGCCCAGCAGCGCCTTGCCGATGACGACTGCCGCCAGACCAATAACGATGGCGCCGCGTCCCATATTGATATCAGAGTTGCCCTGATACTGCGCCAGCAATGCGCCGGAAAGCCCGACCAGTCCATTAGAGAGCATAAGTCCAAGTACCTTCATGCGGTTGGTGGAGATGCCCTGCGCCCGCGCCATGTGCTCGTTATTGCCGGTGGCACGAATGGCGCAGCCAAGCTGGGTGCCGAAGAACCAGTACAACACAGCAACGATCACAAGAACGAAAATTCCGCCGACCAGTATGGCAGTGGGAACCTTGGCACTGGTGAGCAGCAGCTTGTATTGCGTGCGGCTGACGGTGAGGTTGCTTTTACCACCCATGATGTGCATATTGATGGAATAGAGGGCAAGCTGGGTAAGGATACCGGAAAGGATAGCGGGAATGCCCAGCACGGTATGCAAAAGCCCGGTGCACAGACCGGCAAGCGCACCTGCCAGCACTGCGCAAAGCAGTGCCAGCAGGGGATTCATGCCGCCGATGATGCACACGGCAGCAACGGCGCCGCCGGTACAAAGGCTGTTATCTACCGTGAGGTCGGCGTAGTCCAAAATCTTATAGGTGATGGCAACGCCGATTGCCATGATGCCCCAGATGAGCCCCTGAGCCAAGGCTCCGGGCAGGGAATTGAGCAGCGTAAGCGGATTCATGGTTTACCTCTTCATTCGTTAGAATTTGGGATTACTTGAGCGCCTCCGGAATGGTGATGCCGAGTTCGGCAGCGTTTTCCTCATTGATGACAAGGGACAGGTTGCTGACATCAAAGAAGAAAATGGGGGTGGTGGCGGGGTCAGCACCGTTGACAAGGATATCGTAAGCCTGCTGACCTGCAGCGCGGCCCAGCTCGTAGTAGCTGATGGCGTAGGTGGCAAGGAAGCCGCTTTCGCACATACCGCCCTCGCCGCAGATAACGGGCTTGCCGGCAGCGGTGGTGATGTTGCTCATGGTGGGAACATTGGCGGCGATGAGGTTATCGGTCGGCTCGTAGAAGGCGTCCACCTCATTGCAGGCGGCGGTCACAACGGTCTGGATTTCGTTGGTATCGGCAACGGAGTAGATCTTAACGGTGAAGCCCTCGTTTTCAAAAGCGGTTTTTGCCTCATCTGCTTGAATCGCAGAGTTCTCCTCACCGGAGTTGATGACGATGCCGACGGTCTTTACCTCAGGGCAAAGGGTCTTCATCAGATCGACCTGTACGGTGACGGGGTTCATATCGGAGGCGCCGGTAACATTGGCGCCGGGGGCTTCATTGCTGGCAACCAGTCCGCTGGAAACATAGTCGGTCACGCTGGTGCCTACAACAGGGATATCGGAGGTCGCCTCGCGCGCCGCCTTAACGGCGTTGGTGGCGTTCGCCATAATCAGATCGACCTTGGAGGAAACGAACTGGTTGACGATGGTGGTGCAGTTGGTCTGCTCGCCCTGTGCATTCTGGACACTGAACTGAACCTTATCGCCCAGCTTCTCGGTGAGGAATTCCTTAAAGCCGCGGGTGGCTTCGTCCAGTGCGGGGTGTTCTGCCAGCTGAACAATGCCGATCTGGAACACCTTTTCATCGGGATTGGAGGGGGTGGGGGTGGGGGTGCTGTTATTGCCGCAGGCGGTCATGCCGGCGACCATGAGACTGGCGGCTGCTGCCGCTAAAAGCTTTTTGATTTTCATAGTGTTTGCTCCTTATCTTTGACTTTGGTTTGTTGAAAATGAATCTATCTGAAAGCCCCGCGGGAGGCACATCAGCCGGTAAACAAAAAGCCCCTGTTTTTCCGCACTTTCTCCGGAAAAAACAGGGACGATAAAGGCTTTTATCGTGGTACCACTCTGCTTCGGGCTTCCCTTACGGGCAAGCCCCTCCTTGGGCAGCTATCACTGTCCGCACGATGTAACGGTCGAACCCGACGCAGCCTACTCTCCGGTGGGAGGTGTTCGGTGCGCAGCTACCGAAAGGTACTTCATCCGCCTGACTCATCATTGCCTCGCAGCAGCCGGCAACTCTCTGGAGATTTTGGGGCGGGTTACTTTTTTTCGGTCAGTGCCTTTGTTTTTGTTGTCTGTACTTTAGCACTTCTACTCACGAAAGTCAACAGCTTTTTTGAGAAATGTTTTACTTTTGGCAATGTGAGGGGAATTTGAAACGATCGGGACGATCTTTTGGATAAAATCAACGAAAATAGCGAACCGATTTGGCAAAGATGACATCATGGAACAGGAATGATTGCATTACAGGTGAAGCGGGGGTACAATAAGGACGGAAAAATATCAGGCTCCGGTGCAAGCGGACGGAGCGGAAAGGAAGGACACAGTGGGAAAGATCGTTGTGGTGGGTTCGGGACCCGCAGGCTGCAGCGCGGCGCTGTATGCAGCAAGAGCGGGAATGGAGGTAACAGTCATCAGTATGGGAATGGGCGCCCTGCAAAAGGCGGAGCTGATCCAGAACTACTATGGCTTTGAGGAAGGCATTACCGGTGCGGAGCTGTACCGGCGAGGCGTCACCGGCGCCAAAGCGGTCGGGGCAAGGTTTATTACGGCGGAGGTGGTCGGACTGGACTATGCTGCCACACTGGTGGTGCAGACCACAGCAGGGGAGTACCCTGCCGACGCAGTAATACTGGCGACCGGAACGGGACGTATAGCCCCTAAGATACCGGGACTGAACGAGCATGAGGGGCATGGAGTGAGTTATTGCGCCACCTGCGACGCTTTCTTCTACCGCGGGAAAACGGCAGCGGTGCTGGGCAGCGGGGAATATGCCCTGCATGAGGTACAGGCGCTGCTTCCGCTTGCCGATAAGGTGCTGCTGTGCACCAACGGGGAGCCGCTGACGGCGGAATTCCCAGCGGCGGTAGAGGTTTATCCCGAAAAGCTGGCTGCCGTGGAGGGCGAGCCGAACGTTTCCGCCTTGAGGCTGGCAAACGGCGAGGTGCTGCCGGCAGATGGACTGTTTGTGGCGCTGGGGACGGCGGGCAGCGCGGCACTGGCGCGCAAGCTGGGCGCACCGTTGGAAAACGGGCGCATAGTGGTAAACGAAAAGATGCAGACCGGCATTCCGGGCCTGTTTGCGGCGGGCGACTGCACCGGCGGTATGCTGCAGGTGTGTAAGGCAGTGCACGAAGGCGCGCTGGCGGCGACCGAGGCGGTAAAGCTGGTGAGGGGGCAGAAATAATGGCGTCCCGGACATCAAGGGAGCAAAGCACAACAGGAGGGAACGGTATGTGGTTGGTATTTGCACTGCTTTCGGCGATTTTTGCGGCGCTGACTTCCATTCTTGCCAAGGTGGGAATCGAAGGGGTCAATTCCACCCTTGCTACTGCGATCCGCACCGGCGTGGTGCTGCTGATGGCATGGGGTATGGTGTTTCTTACCGATACGCAGGGCGGTATCTCCGGCATCAGCGGAAAAAGCTGGCTGTTTTTGATCCTATCCGGTCTGGCAACGGGTGCTTCGTGGCTGTGCTATTACAAGGCGCTGCAGATGGGAGAAGCCAGTAAGGTGGTGCCGGTGGACAAGCTGAGCGTCATTTTTACGCTGGTGCTGGCATTTGTATTCCTGCGTGAGAAATTCACTCCGAAATCACTGATCGGTTGTATGCTCATCGGGGCAGGCACGCTGCTGATGGTACTGTAAACCGCAATTTATCGGAAAAAGGACAGAAAGCAGGCGGAGAATCCGCGGCAGCGGGCGCAATTTGTACGGAATAGATAAAAGACAGAGGTTTTTTTCATGGGTTTTTTCCTTGCACTATGGGGGGATATATAGTAATATATTGTGTAGAAGATAAAAACAAACACCTATATATTGTGTTTAGGACACTAAAGCACCATAGTAAGAGGAAAGAGAGGAAAAACCGCATGAAAGTCATTAAAAGAAACGGCTCCGAGGTCGATTTTGACATTACTAAGATCATAGCCGCTATCACAAAAGCCAATGATGTGGTGGAGGAAAGTGAGCGTATGACGCCCATGCAGATCCGCCGCATTGCGGAATCGGTAGACCTTGCCTGCCAGAAGATGAACCGTTCCCCCTCGGTGGAGGAGATTCAGGATCTGGTGGAAAAGCAGATCATGGCGCACGGCGCCTTTGAGGTGGCAAAACGCTACATCACCTATCGCTATACCCGCAGTTTGGTGCGCCGCAGCAACACCACCGATGAGAAGATCCTTTCCCTCATCGAGTGCTGCAACGAGGAAGCCAAGCAGGAAAATTCCAATAAGAACCCGGTGGTCAATTCCACTCAGCGCGACTACATGGCGGGCGAGGTTTCCCGCGATATTACCAACCGTATCCTGCTGCCGCCCGATATTGTAGAGGCGCACAACGAGGGGATTATCCATTTCCACGACAGCGACTACTTTGCCCAGCATATGCATAACTGCGATCTGGTCAATCTGGAGGATATGCTGCAGAACGGCACGGTCATTACCGGCACGCTGATCGAGCGTCCTCATTCCTTCTCCACCGCCTGCAACATTGCCACCCAGATCATTGCGCAGGTGGCAAGCAACCAGTATGGCGGACAGTCCATCTCGCTGACCCACCTTGCTCCCTTTGTGCAGGTCAGCCGTGAGAAGATCCGCCGCCAGCTACAGGAGGAAATGCAGGAGGTAGACGCCCCCGTTACCGAGGAACAGCTGAGTAAAATGGTGGAAAAACGCCTGCGTGACGAAATTCGCCGCGGTGTGCAGACCATTCAGTATCAGGTGGTGACGCTGCTGACCACCAATGGTCAGGCGCCCTTTGTTACGGTATTTATGTACCTGAATGAAGCCAAGAGCGAGCAGGAAAAGCACGATCTGGCGCTGATTATCGAGGAAGTGCTGATGCAGCGCTATGAGGGTGTAAAGAACGAAAGCGGCGTTTGGGTCACGCCAGCATTCCCCAAGCTCATTTATGTGCTGGAGGAGGACAACATTTACGAAAACAGCGAGTACTACTACCTGACCCGCCTTGCCGCCAAGTGCACCGCCAAGCGCATGGTGCCGGACTACATCAGCGAAAAGAAGATGTTGGAGCTGAAGGTGGATAAAAACGGCGAGGGTCACTGCTATACCTGCATGGGCTGCCGCAGCTTTTTGACCCCCTATGTAGATGAAAACGGAAAGCCGAAGTATTACGGACGCTTCAATCAGGGCGTTGTGACCATCAATCTGGTTGATGTGGCGCTTTCCTCCGGCGGCAATCTGGAGAAATTCTGGAAGATCTTTGACGAGCGGCTGGAGCTGTGCCACCGTGCGTTGATGTGCCGCCATAACCGTCTGAAGGGCACCCTTTCCGATGCCGCACCGATCCTGTGGCAGTATGGCGCCTGTGCCCGCCTGAAGAAGGGCGAGACCATTGACAAGCTGCTGTACGGCGGCTATTCCACCATCAGTCTGGGCTATGCCGGCCTTTACGAATGCGTGAAATACATGACCGGCAAGAGCCATACCGATCCTTCCGCTACCCCTTTCGCTCTGGAGATCATGCAATACATGAACACTGCCTGCAAGAAGTGGAAAGAGGAGCATAACATCGACTTCAGCCTGTATGGGACGCCGCTGGAAAGCACCACCTATAAATTTGCCAAGTGCCTGCAAAAGCGCTTTGGCGTCATCGAGGGCGTGACCGACAAGAGCTACATTACCAACAGCTACCATGTTCATGTTACCGAGGAGATCAATGCCTTTGATAAGCTGCGGTTCGAGGCACAGTTCCAGCATCTCTCTCCCGGCGGCGCGATCAGCTATGTGGAAGTACCCAATATGCAGCAAAACCTGGAGGCTGTATTGCAGGTCATGCGCTTCATCTACGATAATATCATCTATGCCGAGCTGAATACCAAGAGTGACTATTGTCAGGTATGCGGCTGGGACGGCGAGATTGATATTGTGGAGGAGGACGGCAAGCTTATTTGGCGCTGCCCCAAGTGCGGTAACACCGATCAGGATAAGATGAATGTTGCCCGCCGTACCTGCGGATATATCGGGACACAGTTTTGGAACCAGGGACGCACGCAGGAGATCAAGGAACGCGTGCTGCACCTGTAAACCGAAAACCGTTTCATCAAAGGAGGGACGCTCTGCGGGGCGTCCCTTTGGCGGCAGGGGAAAAAGGAGAGAATATGAATTACGCAAGCATAAAAAACTGCGATATTGCCAATGGAGAAGGGGTGCGGGTCACGCTGTTTGTTTCCGGCTGCACCAACCACTGTGAAAACTGCTTCCAGCCGGAAACGTGGGATTTTAACTATGGAGAGCCCTTTACCCCGGCAGTGGAGGAGAAGCTGATTGAAATGCTCCGGCCCGGTTTTATTAACGGGCTGACCCTTTTGGGCGGTGAGCCGATGGAACCGCAGAACCAACGGGCGCTGCTGCCCTTTTTGCGACGGGTGCGCAAGGAGCTGCCCGAAAAAACCATTTGGGCATTCAGCGGATTTACCTGGGAGGAACTGAATACCCCCGGCAGCCACTCCTGCTGCGAGACTACACCGGAGCTGCTTTCTCTGCTGGACGTGCTGGTGGACGGACGCTTTGTACAGGCGCTGCATGATATCTCCCTGCGTTTTCGCGGTTCCTCCAACCAGCGCATTATTGATGTGCCAAAGACGCTGCAAAGCGGCAGTATTGTGCTGTGGCAGGACTGAGACACCGCAACCATAAAGAAACACCGGATCGGCGATAAAGCCTATCCGGTGCGTTTTTATGTAATGATGTTCTTACGCTTTCCAAAGTCCGTGAAGATTGCAGTAGGCGTAAACGCTTTCCACCTCATCACCCTCACACAGCGCAAAGCAGATCTCAGGCTTTTCGCCGACGCGCAGCTCCTTACGCTGGTTGCCCTGCCGGGTGTGAATGGAGACCCATTCGATATGGTGCTCCGGCAGCATGGGGTGCTCCACAGAGCTGACCTTGACATGAACGATGCCGTTTTCAACCGACCATACCGGAACATGCTTTTCTACGGCGGCATCGGTGGTGTTGGGAATGATCTCACTCATTTTTTCGCCGCAGCACATGACCGGTACACCGGCGTCCTTAACCTTAGCAATGATATTGCCGCAGTGCTTGCAGATATAGAATTTCTGTTCCATGATCTTTCCTCCTGTTTTTGATTAATAATTCTCTTTCCGAACCTCGAAGTAGCTTTGCGGGTGAGCGCAGACGGGGCAGACGGCAGGAGCCTTTTTACCGATGACCAGATGACCGCAGTTGCGGCACTCCCACATGGTTTCCTCACTCTTTTCAAAGACCTTTTGCAGCTCTACATTGGAGAGCAGGGCGCGATAGCGCTCCTCATGTGCCTTTTCGATGGCGGCAACGGCACGGAATTTGCAAGCCAGCTCGGAAAAGCCCTCTTCCTCGGCTTCTTTGGCAAAGGTATCGTACATATCCGTCCATTCATAGTTTTCGCCCTCGGCGGCGTGCAGCAGGTTTTCGGCGGTAGTGCCTAACTCGCCCAGCGCCTTGAACCACATTTTGGCGTGTTCCTTTTCATTCTCAGCGGTTTTGGTGAAGATCTCTGCGATCTGCTCATAGCCCTCTTTTTTTGCGACGCTGGCAAAGTAGGTGTATTTATTACGTGCCTGAGATTCCCCTGCAAATGCAGTACACAAATTCTGTTCGGTCTTGGTACCCTTCAGTTCCATTGTTGTTTGCTCCTTTCACGCAGTTCGGTATCATTTTATCCCCTTTCAGGGGGCTGCATTTATTATAACAGGAATAATTCCTAAAATCAAGAGGGAATTATGAATTTTTCGGCATAAGGCTCTGACCGGTAGGGAATAATACGGGGAAAAGGAGGGAAGTACAATGAAGGAGCTTGCACAGTGCTGCACGGTAATTGCAGAAGGAGAAATTGTTAGGGAGAGCCTGAACCGGTTGGGGCGTGATGAGCGATGGCTGACGGCACAGCTGCGCCGGCAGGGGGTAGAATCGGCGGGGGAGGTCTTTTGGGGCATCAGCGACGGAGAGGAGCTGGAGCTGAATATGATCTTATAGGAAAGATAATTCTTTTCCGGAGAGAACTGCTGTGCTATAATAGAGTAGTAAAGAATGGATACGAGATGTATTATTCGCAAGATTACTACAAAAAGGATAGATGGCATGAAGCGAGTTTTATTTGTGTGCAATGGCAATATTTGCAGAAGCCCCATGGCGGAGTTTGTTTTTCGGGAGCTGGCGCGGCGACGTGGATTGGAAAACGCAGTGGGCTGCGAGAGCGCCGGCACGACGGTCTTCGCCCCGAACAGCCCCGTACATAACGGTACGGTGCGTCAGCTGAAGCGGGAGAATATCCCCTATTATCAACGCGGTTCCCGCAACATCACCGCTGAGGATTACCAAAGATTTGACTACCTGTTGGGTATGACATGCAGCCATGTGCAGGCGATGGAGCAGGAATTCGGCGGAGACCCGCAGAGCAAGCTGCATCGGCTGCTGGACTTTACCCATCAGCCGAGGGATATCGACGACCCGTGGTACACGGGGGACTTTGTGACGGCGTATAACGATATTGTAAAGGGCTGCAATGCGCTGTTGGATAGTATGTTCCCAAACAGCGCTGAGCGGAAAAAGTAAACACATAAAAAGAAAAGTACCCGTGAAAGGGTACTTTTTTGATGAGGTTAAAGATCCAATTTGCAGTCGCCGGCTTTGATCCACCCCAAACGGCGCATGGGCAGCGCGATGAGCGGAGTGAGAACAGCGGGTAACACGAAGCAGACGAGGATAAGCCCCAGCCAGTGGAATGCACCGCCGAAGCCCTCCCAGCTGATGATGCCGATGGGCCCGACCAGACCGCAGGTACCCATGCCGCTGGCAATGGCAATGCCGTTTTCCAGACGGAATATGCAGGTGGTGATGGGGCCTGTAATGGCGGCTGCAAGGGTGGGAGGCAGCCAGATGCGGAGATTTTTAACGATATTGCCCATTTGCAGCATGGAGGTGCCAAGTCCCTGCGCAACCAAGCCGCCCCAGCCGTTTTCGGCAAAGCTCATGACGGCAAAGCCGATCATCTGGGCGCAGCAGCCCGCCGTGGCGGCGCCGCCTGCCAAACCGGTGAGGGTAAGGGTAAAGCAGATAGCAGCGGAGCTGATGGGCAAGGTGAGGACGATACCGACCAACACCGAAACGATAATGCCCATGAGAAACGGGCGAAGCTGAGTTGCCCGAATAATGAGTTGACCGAAGCCGTTCATCAAGAGGCTGACGCCGGGACCGATAAGAGAACCGACCCCCAGCCCCGAAAGAATGGTGACGGTAGGAGTAACAAGAATGTCAATTTTGGTCTCGCGGCTGACCGCTTTGCCCAGCTCGGCGGCAACGATGATGGCAAAGAAAGCACCCAGCGGTCCACCTACCGAGTAGGAGCCAAGACCCACGGCACATAGCGAGTACAGAACCAGTGGCGGCGCGGAAAGCGAAACACCGATAGCGACCGCAATGGCGATACCGGTAGCACTGCTGGCATAACCGGCTGCGGTGATGAGCCATTCCCAGTGAAGCAGATCTCCCAATGTATCCAGTATGGTGCCGATAAGCAGGGAAGCGAAAAGCCCCATTGCCATGGCGCTCATGGCATCGACAAAGTAGAGCTTTGCTGAGGGCTTGATCTTTTTGCGGGCAAGAAAGGCGAAAAATCCGGTAGTGGACATTATTCCGACTCCTTTGCGTGCTCCAGCGCCAGACGGCAGTAGGTCGCGGCATTTTCGCGGTTATGCTCGATCTGAACGGGATGCAGCTCGGAGATCGCTTTGGCGGGGATCCCGACGATGAGGGAGCCATCGGGGAAGTGTGCGCCGCCGGAGACCACCGCGCCCGCGCCGACAATGCAGTTTTTGCCGATGACGCAGCCATTGAGCAGCACGGAGCCCATGCCGATGACGGTGTTATCGCCGACGGTGGCGCCGTGTACCACGGCATTGTGACCGATGGAAACGCCTTCGCCTAAGGTGATGGGGTAGCCGCGGTCGCCATGCAGGGTGCAGTTATCCTGCACATTGCTGTTTTTGCCGATGGTGATATGGTCAAGGTCGCCGCGGATCACAGCGCCATACCATACGCTGCTGCCATCTGCCAAGGTGACATCACCAAGGACGGCAGCGCTTTCGGCAATGAAAGCGGCTTTTTCAATATCCGGTTTTTTATCTCCCAGTTGCTTTATCATAGATATGACCTCCGATCGTGGGGAAATAGATAGGGGAGAGCGGGAAGCTGGGTAGGGCGCCCGCAGGGCGTTCCGGCGCAGCCGGAACCG
>ERZ779852.3403-NODE-3403-length-11448-cov-5.164136_pt1 | contig 11448 bp, 3 predicted proteins | sample MGYA00511559_ERZ779852 | MGnify/ENA primary metagenome ERZ779852 (study PRJEB29588, sample SAMEA2157977) | human gut metagenome | biome: human gut; feature: human-associated habitat; material: faeces | place: Denmark | collected 2008/2010 ...
TCGTTATGCATACTGCGGGTGATAAAGCGGATGAATACAAGGCATATAAGCGTAGCCGCGACGAGGAAAAGAAACTGCTCGACCAATTCCGTGACCCGTTGTCACCTTTGAAGTTCGTCATCGTGACCAGCAAACTGCTGACAGGTTTTGACGCACCAATCCTTCAGTGTATGTATCTTGACAAGCCTATGAAGAATCATACGCTGCTACAGGCCATCTGTCGTACTAACCGTACCTATAACGAGAACAAAAAGTGCGGTCTGATTGTTGACTTCGTCGGCGTGTTTGAGGATGTAGCCAAGAGCCTTGCATTCGACGAGGAAAGCGTGAAGACTATCATCAAGAATATGGATGAGATAAAGGCTGTCATTCCTGCATTCATGCAGGAGTGTCTGCAATTCTTCCCAGGTGTTGACCGCACTATTGGTGGATGGGAAGGATTGACCGCGGCTCAGCAATGCCTGAAGGAAGAAGGCGTGAAGACAAACTTCGCACGTCACTTCGCACGTCTGGCAAAAGCTTGGGAGATTATTTCGCCTGACGAATTCCTCGCTCCTTATTCAAGTGATTACACTTGGTTGGCACAAGTATATCAAAGTGTGCGGCCTGTTAGTGGAGGAAATCTGATTTGGGCTCTGCTCGGAGCTAAGACCATTGAAATTATTCATAATAATATTGATACTATTGACATAGGTACACCACTTGAAGACCTCGTTGTAGATGCAAACATCATAGACTCCGTATTGGAAGATGAGAAGAAACGAGAGAAGAAAATCATCGAAGTGGAGAAAATGCTGAAGATTCGACTTGGAGACCATAAGGGTGACCCAAAGTTTAAGAAGTTTGCTGACAAGCTGGATGAACTTCGTGAACGTATGGAGCAGAACTTGATTTCAAGCATAGACTTCCTGAAGCAGTTGCTGCAAATGGCTCGTGAATTGTTGGAGACTGAAAAGGAAATTGAAAAGCCACAGGACAAGCGCACACAGGCAAAAGCTGCATTGACAGATCTCTTCCAAAGCATCAAGACAGAGGAAACGCCTTTTATCGTAGAACAGGTAGTAAATGACATTGACAATGAAGTAGTCAATATCATCCGACAGTTCAATGACGCATTCCAAAGCGTTACTGCTAAGCGTGAGATAAAGAAGAAACTGCGTTCTATCCTTTGGATAAAGTACCAGATTAAGGACAACGATGTATTCGAGAAGGCTTACAGCTATATTGAAATGTACTATTAACTTGCATTATAAATCCTCTCTGTAGTATGCTAAAAGGAGATGCGCATTACTCTCCCTTCATGGGAGACAACAAGCCACTAAGTGTAGGACTAAACCCTTTGGGAATCCGAACGGTTTCTGAGCAACTATTTATCACACTGTTGCCCGGTCTTAATGTTGTGACCCTCCGAATTAGATAACTTGATTCGGCATCAATAACATAATTCAAAAACAAATAATTGATTAAGCATTATGTCAGTAAGATTAAATAAAGTTTGTAGAGAGTTGAATATTGGTCTCCAAACAATAATAGAACACCTAAATAGTGTTGGATATGTTATTGATGAGCCAAGTCCAGCCACTAAAATAACGGATGAGGAATATGCTATCATAGTTGAAAAATTTGGCAAGAAATCAAAAAAAGCCAAATCATCGAGTAGCATTAAATTACGTCTTATTGGGTACTATACAAGTCCTAATCAGCGGATGAATCCGGAATTAGAAAAGATTCAGGAAGCGCAGAATTTAGCTCCTCTATTGCAGGCTTCTATTGAGAGCCTTTGGAGTAATCCTGAAACTGACATAGATTTCAAGAAAACCATTTCTACACCTACTGTGTTTGTGTTTAAGGACGAAGATGGTTCTTTGTATGCATATTTCACAAAGGATAAGACAGCACGAATTACAGGAGTAGCATATAATCGACAGTTCATAATCCAAGCTCCATTCAGGTATAAAGCATGGTTTGTGCCTGGTCAAGCAATACCTTTAATTGAAACCAAGGAAGATCCATCTTCAAATCGAGAAGCGGGTGAAGACAACAAATCTAGTGTTCGTCGTCTTTCTACCAGAACTAAAAGAGAAAATGAATCTTCATCAAGTGTAAGCTCTGTTTCTGGTAAACCAGCTGATTCCGGGGATGCAGAGGTGGAACAAGTTAAACGTTTCTTGCGCCTTAAAGACAATTATTTTATTGGCCAATTCCTACAAGATTATTCTACTGGTGGTTATAAAATTGTTGATATTAGAAATACGGATTTTACCAAAATTGAAGATTCTGAACGCAATATCAAGAATCTAAAAATTTGTTTTCAGGCACAAGGACATACTTTTCGGAAGAATGCTTACTATAAGTTTGCTTGGACTTTAATTCAGTCAGACCCGCTTCAGTTCGGAATAGATTTAACACAAGAAACAACATTACAAAAGCCTGAAGATATAATAACAAGCATCGCACATTGTTTGGAGAACTATCCAATGGATGCGGCACGTAAAATAACAAGGAATCTTGATACTTTGAGTAAACAACTTACCCAAAGCGGTAAAGAGGTGTTCATTTACGAGCTACTGCAAAATGCTAATGACTATCCTCAGAAAAAAAAGAATGGTGCCAAAGAGGAATCAATTCCCGTTGATGTTGAATTTCATATTCTTGATGATTTCCTAACTTTTCAACATACAGGTGAATACTTTAACGCAAAAAATGTCGCAGCCATATGTAACATCAACGACGGGGAGAAAAATGAGAATACAGAAGCTATCGGTTATAAAGGTATTGGATTTAAGACTGTATTCTTAGATAATGATTATGTCTTTCTTCAGACAGGAACTTTCTCGTTCCGTTTCGATAGAAAAAGGGGAACTTCAAAAGATGTTCCTATTAACACTCCATGGCAAATCTATCCTTTCTGGACTCCAATCGAAAGCGTTGACCAGTCCATTAGGAATGCTTTTAATCATGATCAAAAAGACCTGTTCCGCGTCAAATTTGCTCTCAAACCTAGAAACAGCAAAATACTTACTGACCGAAGCCGAAAGGACAATTATATTGATCTTTTTTCTAATGTCTTTAGTACAGAGCGAGTTATTTTATTTATTCCTAAAATTCATAAAGTTAGTGTCTATTTTGGTAATTCATCAACTCCTGCTATTGTCCGTTCTAAAGACAATGATAGTTGGTGTGTTTCTGATGCTCTTACAGATAATGTTCCCGAAGAAATTCGTAACCGTATAAATGATGTACTAACCAACAATGATGCAGACAGGAGTGACGGTTATGACAAAATACCTGAAAAGTACTTGAATTTTAACAAAACAGCTGTTCGTTTTGCTTGTAAGAGGGAGGGACGGAAGCTTCTGCCTGTAGATAATGCTATTTTATATTGCTATTTGCCTGCAAAAAGGGCAAACTGGGGATTCCCTTTCTTAATGAATACGGACATGGTTCCAAATGGCGCCAGAGATGATATTGAAGATATTGAATTGAATCACACCATTGCAAAGATTGCAGGTCGTCAATTTTTCTATTGGATAAAATCTCTTATCGAATTTAAGCAATATAACTTAGATTCTATATTCTCACTAATCCCTAATTTTGAGGAATGTAAAGAAAAGCACGAAGACTATGAGACATTCATTGAAGAGTTTCAAGAAGAGTTTGAGTATCTGATAACTGATGAGCCTTTTGTGCCTGTTGTCGATTCTAAAGGAGATCAATATTATGCAACTATTGATAATATTGTCAATGACATGACAGAGATAACAAAAGAGAATATCATGAGTGATGATTTCTTCTTGACCTTAACAAAGCTAGAAGAGCCACTATTACCTATACAGGAATTGCGTGAATCACCATCCTTCATGGCTTTCTTATATAAACATTCACTCAGTTCTCACGACATCAATTTTGAGACAATAAAGAAAAAATGTGCGAGAAGTGACTTCAAAGAATGGCTTAAAAACGTTGACAATAACAACAATTTTTTAAAGCATCTTCTCAGCCATAATGAATTAGACTCTTTTGCTGATGTTGAAATGTTTATAGAATATGAAGGAGACCTGTATACATGTGATAGCTTGTATTATGATTTCGACTCTTATTGTTATAGCATTCCTTTCTTGCGTAAATTTGTTCCACATCTCTCAGATTCAACAAGGGAATTCTTTAAATCTAATGATGATTGGAATGAATTTACTCGGTCTCATTTCCTTGCATTTGATGCAAGTTCAATGCTTGACGAATATGTCTTAGACAATAATGATGCAGTTTCTCTTCTTGAAAACATTGATAACTCCAAATGTTTCTTCAATTTTGTTTCTGAGTACGATATAGACCTATCTGAAAGGAAAGGCAAATTCCCTTTCATTGACGAAAACGGAGATGCCATTTATGACTTTGAAGGTTTACTTTATTTCTACGACGAAAAAGTATTCACTATTTCCAATACCAATTGGATTGGCGATAATATAATCACTATACTTTCTCATGAATACTTTGAGAATGACAAACAAGATTCTCTTAAGAAGATTTTCATGAATCTTGGATTTGTTGAATTTGTAGAAAATGAGTTTATCCTTAATGTCATAGTTGGCGATGATAAGTTTAGAAATAATGTTAATGCAGCAATATCAGATGATTTTGAAACCAATCTTTCTTTCGTAAAATACATATATGAGGCAAGGTTATCCTTGAAAGAAAAGGAGGGACAGCTAAAAGATTATGTGCTATGTTGTAATAACATAAATAATGAAGAATGTTATTTATGTTCAGATGATGTAAGGTATTTCGCTTCGGAATCTTACTCAGGAAATACCACTTTCTATGAAAACAGCCGCCACACATGGTTGTCTGACGATTTAATGTATAGTTTGAACAATAAATATTTTAACGAGTTCCCTGAAGAAGAGCGCAAACAGGTAGAGTCTCTATTTAGGCAATCATTTGGCATAAAGACATTTACAAATAAGTCCTTCTTCTCTGACGTTGTTATAGCTAACAAAAAAGCGCTATATGAAAGATTGGTTGATAAAACTCTTTTATCTGACTTTATTTCGTATTTGAAAAGAGACGAAGAAGATATTTTTGATGATTCTTTCTCTTTTAGTGATATTAAAGATTTACCTATACTATGCAGTAATGGTTCTGTCCTAATTAATCGGAATTCCTATAAGTTAATAGAATATGATGAATCTGCTTTAGAATTAGCAAACAGAGAGTGGTGTCCCGAAAACATCTTTGTAATAGTTGACAAATGCTATTCGGAATTTCAAAAGAACACTTTACAATGTTTCAAGATTGAGCCATTTAACTTGTCCGAGATAATGAAAGAAATCTTGATGAGTAAGGGATTCACACGAATAACAGAAATTGATAACAACAATATTGATTTCTGGAGGTATGTAAAGTCTAATTTGAAACAATTTGAGTCACTTTCATTATTTGATTCTATCCATCTGTCATCAGAAGAAGACAAATCTTTCCTAAGTCCTAATGATTTATATATCTCAGATATTTATCAAAAAGACGGAATAGAATCCATCGTAAAAAAATATGATGAATCAGCAAGTTTTGTTTCAAAGGAGTATCTTGAAGAAGAGTCTGACTCCTGCAAACTCGAATGGTATAGGCTGTTTAAGAAACTTGGACTGAAATCAGACAACAAAGATATACTCTTTAACTCTGTTATACCTAACCTTTCAGAAATTGAAGACGATGCTGTTCTATCAATGATGACAAAACATTTGAAAGATTTGAAGGATGTATGGGAAGAGATAAAAAGTCAATTACTCCTGCTTAAAGTCAGAACTCGCTCAGGCTCATATCTCACTCTTGATAAAACCATAATCATTAACATTGATGAGGAAAATATCGTAGAGCCTTTCAGGCAAATTGTTTTATTGAAGGAAATTGAGCCAGAATTAATGTCTTCTAATAATGACATTATACAACTCATCGCTTCTGAGTTTGATAATAATTGCATTTATACATCTAAACAAGAGTGGGCCCAAGCAAAACTACAAGAGTATATTGATACGATCCAAATAGATGAAGCAAATAGAGACGCAATCCATGTGGATTTCATTCGTGAATTGGCATCTTTAATCTTTAATGATTTCGATTTCTCTGACAGTCTTATAGAACAATTATTATTTAAAGCAAAGAATGAATCAGATGGTTATCTCCCTGCAGCAAATTTGACTTTGGGAGCTGAGTACAAGCCGACTTGTGAATTTGAAGCTAATGGAATAACAAGCTTATGTTATCTTTCAGAAGTTTATTTAACAGAGAATAATAAAGACACTATTAGATCCTTCTTCAAGAAATTGAATATTCATCATTCTTTTGAGATAAAGGATATTGAGTTATTATCTGACAGGGCATTTGCCTTATATTTTTGGGGAAAATACTATACTCGACGTGTTGCAGAGTTTGAGGAATGGATTGAAGATGGTGAATTTGATGAAATGCCATGCATACCAACTGAGGGGGCTGTTGTCTCACCTGAGGAGCTATATTCACCTGAGATATTCCACTTCGCTAGAAACACACCAGATTGGCAAACAAAAGTTCCTGCAAAATCCGTTGTCGATAATATAAAGGAAGAAGAGGCAAGAAAAGTATTCTATACTCTGCCATTTAAGAAAGAGCTTAGTTTTGAGGACTGCCTGCATTATCTGCTATTAGCTAAAGATAACAGATATGGAGAAGATTATAGAAACAGAGCAACAATAATTGAGTGGATTCTCTCTAGTGAAGACAGAGACGATTCTCTTATGTCTTGGTATAGGGAACAGCCTAACGCCACTTGGCGAAATGGAAAGGGGCAATTTGTTCATATTAAGGATTTATACGTTATTCATCCGGATGCAAAGCAAGAGAGAAATATATTTAGTGGTGATGAACATGTTATGGGAACAAGTATGTTCCCATCTGACATAGAAAGGTTTGAAGAAACATGCGATATTTTTCAAATTAAATGTCTTCGAAGTTCGGATTTTAGGACTGTACCAAATAATCCAAGGGATGAAACAGTTGAAATTCTTAAGTCTATTATGCCTAAAATTCTCGTGCTTTCGGCCATTGAAAAGCCTGAGAAATACCAATCGTTATTTGAAAAATATGCCACAGAGTTGAAACAATACAGATTTCTTGTTTGTGACTATATAGACCTTGGATATGAGTCTATTCACAATGATATTGAACGAATATATTCTGATGACAATCATATCTATTATGTTGAATCATGGATTCATCCTCGAACATACACAAAGTTCTGCAGTAAATTAAGAGGATTGCTAGGAATAGATGTATATACCAATGTTTTTGAAGATGTGCTATTCAACGCAGTATCTGTTGAAGCATGTATTGAAAAATACTGCTCCTCTCTTATGTACGATGAGGCATTTAGAAAGTATCTTCAAGATCTAAATCAAGATATTTCTAAGTTTGAATATGAATATATGCCTGAGGAAGAAGAGGAAGAGGAGTATTATTCAGGTACGATAGATACTACACAGGGAGGAAGAGATGAAGAGCAAGAAGAAGATGTTATTCTCAAAAAGTCTTCAGAACAAGAAAAAGAATCTCTTATCAAAAAAGAGGATACTGGCACCGAAGAAGTCAACTCAACTTCTGATGAAGATAAAATATATGCAGTCAAAAAGCAAGAAGAGAATGAAACACAGGAAGAAACAAATATCTCAACTGAAAACAATGTCAACAAACAAACTGTAGGAGAAAAAATCAAAGAGGATGAAGAAGATATAGAAGATGAAGACAAGGCTAAGCACCAAATCATAGATGATTCTTCTGATGATGAAGAGTCGAAAACACATACCCCTGGAGAAGTAGAAGGCCATCACAGAAATGGAACTTGGGTTAATGAATACTGGAGAGAAGATGGAACATATGTAAGTGGTCATTGGAGAAGTGATGCGGAAGTTTCACCACATACCAGGGAAATCAACACTCCAGAAGAAAAATCCGAATCAGAAGTTACCAAGGCAACTGAGGTTACTTCGAAAGTGGAGCAAGATCATACTCATGAATATGATGATTATCTTGGTTCAGTAGATAAGGATAAGGATTATGAATACCTTGGCCAAAGTCCACGAAAACCAAGAGCAAGAAAAATGGCAAAGCCATATACAAAAGAAGAAATTGAACGTATGCGTTCTCATGGTACTCCATTAGAATTGGAATCGCTTCCTCCAACAGATGAAGAGATTGACGTTCTTGCTCAATGTGGCATTTCGGTGGAACAGATAGCTGACACGAATTACCTTGCGCAGCTACGACTTTACTACAATCTGGTTGATAGAGGTGAAATACCGGAAGAATCAAGAGAAGAATTCGTTAAGAATGCTGATGATGTTGCCATTCACAAGCTAAAAGATGGCAGATATATACATACATGCAGTGTCGCTAGGGGTGTCATGTATATTTCACCTTCTGTATGGAATAAAATGGTTGATGATAAGTGGAAGGTATGCGTTTACCTTGACGGTAGAGGTAAAAACTTCCATTACATCAACAGTGCGGAAGACTTTCTGAAATTGGTAGTTAAAGATGACGTTGTTATCAAAATAACTGGTAAAGAAAAAGTTGATGTCGTTAAACAGCTGTACTCTGGCATTTTAGAGAATGTCAAAGGTACTGCATATACACTTATTAGGGTTGCATCCAGAACAAACATGGATGCTGTTTTTGCTCACTATGTTGGTGCCATGGCAGAGCCTGAAGATGGAAATGATACAAACGAATACTAATCATGGAGAATAGAAAAATAAGTAACTATAAAGCATTCTTTGCTGATCAAGTAAAGGAGTCCGTTAACGAACAGCAGAAGATTAATCGTTCAACGATGCGACAGCTCTTCCGCTCTGGGGACATTTCATTAGCATATGTCGAAACCATTCAGCGAGAAACTGGCATGGTTATACTTAAGTTCCCCCGTAGAATGGCTCCACGATTGAAAGTTCAAAAGTCGATAACCATAATTTCCAAAGGAGCTTTTCAGTCTATGGGGAACCACCCTTTAGAATGGGTTTGCACTTGGGGAAGCTTTAGCGACAACCCAGCATTCCATTCTGCAGGGTCAGATTTAACTCCAATGCACTACATGCAAGGGAACAGTGACGGTTACGATCATGTTGCTTGCTCTGGGATTAGTGGTAAACTATACGATATCTTTGATAAAACAACGAATGCAGGACGTTCACTTACTGTAATAGTTTACAACCCATTCCCTCCTGTGGACTATTACAAGAACCTTAGCAGATATATGGATATGTTTTCTTCAAACGAAGAGCTGATGCTTGAACCGAAAATGGATTACGAGGATTGGCAGCCCGAAGAATTGGCATTTGATGAAAACAATCCATCGGGGATATCTGATACTATTCTGCAAACATTAGAGGAGAAGGATTGTTGCATTTTGCAGGGCCCACCGGGAACGGGAAAAAGTTACACTATTGCTAAAATTGTGGCTAACTATCTTGAAAAAGGAAAAAGTGTATGTGTTACCACAATGGCAAACAAAGGTTTAATTGAGTTAATAAAGCAAGCCCCTTTGGGAGATTTGGTTTCTGAAGGGAAAATATATAAGACCAATCTTTCAATTGATGAGAAGAAGCAGATATTGGGAGTTAAAACTGCTCCTTCTGATCTGAATGTTCCGGCAGGAGAACTTCTATGTGCAACGAATTATGTGCTTTCAAGTGTGTTTAGCGAGAAAAAAATGACGCTGAATGGTTTGCCTTCGTATGACCTTATCGTTGTAGAAGAAGCATCGCAAGCGTTTCTGACAGCAATCGCAGCCTTCAAACAACTTGGAAAGAAATGTCTTATTGTAGGAGACCCAATGCAGTTGCCCCCTATTGTCAAATTGAACAATCCTATGTATAATGCCTGGAATGTCAATACTCAGGTTGAGGGTTTGAAAACATTTGCATTAGGTACAGACATTAAAGCATATAGAATTATTACAACTTTCCGTTTGACAGAAAAGAGTGCCTCTCTGACAAAAATATTTTATGGAAATCGGTTCGTTTCAGTAAAGAAGAAATACGAAGATTTTTCAGCAGCAGGACTTCCATACTTTCCCAATGAAGGAGGTGCAATATATTGCTGTACTAATGATTTGAAAGATAGCTTGTACTCTGAAAGTGCAGATGCTCTTATTCACATGGTAGTAGAAACAATGGAGCGTCATTTTCCAAATATGAGTTTGGCAATAATGACTCCATTCCGTGACACGGTCAAAGAGCTTCAGAAGCAATTCTCTAATTCGGATTATGAATTAGATATTACCATCGAAACCATTGACCGCATACAGGGTATGACAGTTGATTATGCAGTGTTGTATATCCCAGGGAGAAACCCCGGATTTGCTCTTGAAGAGCGTCGTTTTAATGTTGCGACAAGCCGCTCTCTTAGCACTACACTTATTATATCCGATATGCCACTGGGACAATTTCACACTATTCCTCCAAGAGTGATACAATATGTCGGTTTGTGTGAAAGAATGAATGAAGATTTTAAGGTTATTGCTCCAGCTATCACTAATGAGGAATCTGAACCGGAACCATCTGAAAGTAGTCCTGTTACATTGTCATCGGGTAATATAAACCTTAAAATCACTGGCAAGATTGATTTGTCAAAATTTGATAGGCCAAAGAAAGAAATAGTAAACAACAAGAAAAACTATTATATTATCGATACAAACGTATTTGTCAATTGCCCAGACATAATTAGCAAGATTGATAAAGTATACCCCATTATCTTATCTGCCAAAGTAACGGATGAACTTGATAAACTGAAAATCAAACTTGACGAGAAAGGTAAACAAAACGCAGAAAAAGCATTGCGTATATTAAACACCGACAACACTCATAATATTATCTACGAGTTTGCGGATACTTCATTACTTCCTGATGATTTCGACAAACGCTCACCTGATAACATGATTTTATCTGTAGCACTTAAGTACAGAGATGAAAATCCTATCATGCTTACATCAGATAATGGATTACAATTAAAATCAAAAATTCTTGGAATTACAACTATTTCATTGAAAAAATTTCTTAGAAGATAATATTGCATCCGAGCCGTGAGACTTTGTCTTTTATATAATGTTGAACGATAACTACCTCCATACGGTTTCGGGATCTCTAACTCGAGTGAGGTGTTGAAAAATAAACAGATATTATAGTCAGTTGCCGAGTTAGTCTCGGCAACTGACAAGGCAATCTCAGGTTCAAATCGGAATAACAGTTAACCAACTCCCCATCCTGTCTTTTTCTTCGTGCCGTCCCAGTTGGTAAGTTCACTATTGGAACCACTACCTCCTATACTGATGCCGCCTCTGCCGCCAGCCATGAGAAGCAGGTTCTGACCCCAATTCGGGATAAGATAGCGATTAGTTGCATGTTAAGAGAGATACATGAA
>ERZ779852.3404-NODE-3404-length-11446-cov-9.297867_pt1 | contig 11446 bp, 8 predicted proteins | sample MGYA00511559_ERZ779852 | MGnify/ENA primary metagenome ERZ779852 (study PRJEB29588, sample SAMEA2157977) | human gut metagenome | biome: human gut; feature: human-associated habitat; material: faeces | place: Denmark | collected 2008/2010 ...
GGCGCATCGCAGCCTTGGCAGTCTTCCAGAGGCGGACGTGATTGTCCACTCGGGGGACATTGCCATGAACGGATCATCCTCGGAGGTGCTGGACTTTATGAGGTGGTTCAGCGCACTTCCCTATGCCCATAAGATTTTCGTGGCGGGGAACCACGACGCATGCCTGTATGGTGCCGTCATTGACGGACTTGACTCCAATTGCCATTATCTGTGCAACAGTTCGGTGGAGATTGACGGCGTGACATTCTATGGGGTCCCCATGTTTATGGAGGACTGTAGTTCCGGACGCCAGAAGGAGTTTTATGAAATGATTCCTGACGGCGTGGATGTGCTGATTACCCATGCCCCGCCATACGGAATCCTCGACCGGGACGGAAGCATCCATTACGGCTCCAATGAACTTCTCTCGCGTGTGAAGGCAGTCCGTCCACGGATACATCTTTTCGGCCACATCCATAAGGCCAGTGGCCTGGAGGAAAGCGGCGGAACCGTCTTTTCCAATGCTGCCATGATGGATGAGCATTACGGCATGCTGCTTGAACCGCATTTGATAAATCTGTAGATTATGGAAGAGAATTTGGAAAAATATCGGAAGACGATTGAGTTGTGCAGTTCAATTATGAAAGACATCAAGGCGGAGAGGATGTCCAATACGAAGATGGGCAAGTACGTCAATGTGTTTTCCCTTTGGAATGAATTTTCCGGCATAAGTGAACCCATCCATAGCCGAATCCTGCATTTTTTCCTTTCGGACAATCCGATGCATGGACAAGGCAAATTATTCTTGTCCGCGTTTTTGGAGTATATTGGCTTTGAGAAGGACGAAGGCAATGAGGAGTGGATAATAACGGCTGAAGAAGGGCGTGTGGATGTTCTGTTAAGAAGACTGAATCCGTTAGGCGCTGTCATAATTGAGAATAAATCCAATTGGGCAGAAGATCAACCTAACCAATTGTACCGGTATTGGTATGAGAATATTCACAAACGCAAAGAAGATAGCGATACTGATTATTATTCGAAGCACCCTGAGTACAAAATAGTTTATTTGGTGCCGGATGAAACCAAACAGATTAATTCCAATTCAACTTCACGTCCGGTTGACTATCCTGAAGACTTGCCGGAAGAACTACCGATGAAACCAAAAGTGATGACTTTTCACACGGATATCCCTAAGTGGTTAGGAGGATGTATGAAAGGACTGTCGGCAGAGAATACTCCGCTTCGAAATCTGATTGCCCAATATATTGAATATTGTAAACAGTTATAAGGAAATGAATGAGATAGAGAAGGTTTTGAGTTTTTTTAAAACTGCAGAAGACTGGAACTCGTTTGTGGAACTCTCCAATATGAAGGACATGATGGTCCGCGAACTGAAGAGTCGTCTATTGACTGAGATGAGGATAATTGCTGAATCCAATTTGTCCGGAGTCGGTTGGAAGTATGATGCTAAGGATGATTATATATCCATTGTTTTACAGAAACATTATTCACTGAGTATTTGTATAGAGTAGAGCCACTGGTCTTGGTATAAACGAGGAGCGGGGATATGGATTAATCCTTCTGAAATCATTCCTGAAAAATTTATTGAGGAGGTTAATGCCAATGCCGATTTGAAAGCCTTTTTGACAGCCAATGGCTTTCATGAGAGTCGGGAAAATGCGTGGTATCCGTTTATGAAGACAATTCCGGCAACAGTGTTTCACGATGGCAACAATGATTCTTGTAGGCTTGAGGAAGAATGCCTGTTCAGGGCTATACAAGATGCGAAAGGGTTGGCGGACAATTTATGGGAGGAAGTATTCAAACCATTTGTGGAAAATAAAAACGTAATAAGTATGTTGGTTGAAGCTCTTCAATAGCATACTTATTACGCACTGTTTTTGAAATTATTACCATAGAGGCTAAATCTTATAATTCCCTGCCATCCTCCTGATGTCATCAACCATTTCGTCGCGCAGCTCTTTCGGCTCCAGCACTTCGACAGAGGGCCCGAGTCTCAGCAGTCCCTGCTTGAAGTCGAAGGTCGGGACCAGTCGGTATCTGTAGACGGTGTGGGTGTCATCCGATTTCTCCTCGATCTTTTGCTGGGAGCTGTGGAGAGGCAGGGTTTCGAAATCATATTAGAGTATCAGGTCTTTGAGTGTCATTTTTGGTAGGGATTATCGATTTTGTGTTTCAGGGTCTCAAGATAACTGTCAACGTCTGAAATGCCGACCTTGTCAAGGACTTCATCTGCATAGTCCTCGAAGTAGTCCCGGCAGCGCTGCAGGAGTGCGGTTTCCAGCGGAAGACCTTCATCTCGTTCCGGCTCCAATTAAGGAACCGGCGGTAGTGCTGGTAGTCGAGGGAATCGCCGGTGATTCCGAGAATCCGCTGCTCGAGTCCTGCGAGTTCAAGTTTGAGTTTGGCCTCGTTCATCGAACGATAGTCCGGTTTGTCAAGGTTTCTTTTCATGCCGTAATGATATAGTTTAAAACTGCCAAAGTTGGTGTGCGGATGTGTTCTTAGGACAACATAGATAGTAAACCGTTCAATGCTATCACAAAATCTTCCTGCTGATTAATATTGGATGCATCAAAAATCAAGAATATTTTTTTCATATCAGAGTGTTTGAAAAAAATCTTATAAATATAGTGAATATATTGAAAAAAGCCTTGGAATTTCGGGTTTCCAAGGCTTTGAGAATGGCAATTCCTACGTTTATTCGGAAATATAAGTGAAAGTCATGTGCTTAGGGTTATGAGAACCAGTATCGGCGAAGAATTTCAGCTTGTGATCGCCAGCCGGTAAGGTAATCTGGAATGAATCATCATTGATGAATTGTCCCCAGTTGCCGCTGCCCTGAATCGGCATGGTTTCGGTAGCCTTGACTCCGTCGATTTCAAAATGATACATGCCCTGAGAGCCGCCACTACCAGATGCAGCGTTTATGGTAATCTTGTAGGTTCCCGCATCTTTCACGCTTATGGAATAGATGTACCATTCTCCACTGGCAAGATAGCCGATGTTGCCGCCATCTTCGATGGTCACCATTGAACTTGTAGGGTCACCATGCTGGGCGCGGTAAGTGTTTCCGCCACCGCCGCCGGTGTCGTAGAATGCAACGTTCATTCCTCCGCGGTCGAAATCCCTGAACCAGATGACGGCAGGCTCATCTTTGCTGATAACGAACGGATGCCCCTTCACGAACGGGAAGGTAACCTGAACGTCAAAGGTCACAAACTTGGCGAACGAGCCCTTGCGGTAGTGGATTTTCGTAGTTCCTGTGCCTATGCCCTTTACGACTCCGGACTGGCTTACCCTGGCGATATTCTCGTCATCAGACCACCAGCCGAAATCCGTAGCTGGAACGTCGTTGGCATCCGATGGAACCATGTACACCGGAATGGTGACAGTGGCACCGATTGCAAGCTCGATCAGGCTGTCGCACTTCATGGCAACGTCGGTCAGTGCAACCTTTTTGCTTACGTAGACCTCAGTCTCGAACGATATGTCTCCCGATTCGCATAAAATGGACGCAGAGCCCTGCTTTATGGCTTTGACCAGGCCTGAATTGTCGACCGTGGCAATGGATTCGTCGCTCGTAGACCATTTGAACTTAAGACTGGACGGACTAGCCGTCAGCTGAATCTCGTCCCCTTCAAACAACGTAACGGAACTGTGATCCACTGTGATGGTTGGGTAAACATCCGTCCTTTGGAAGTTGTCGCATGAAGCAGAAAGCGCCAACAAGGATACCAACGATATATTCAATATTATTTTTTTCATGTCTGCCTCCTACTTTTTTGTTTCTATGATAGTGAAACCCTCGTCCACATCCTTATCCTCCGAATATAGAACCCTCGTCTCCTCCCGCATCTCATATACATCATTTCCTATCTGATACTTGTAATGCAGCAGGAAGGTCTTATAGGTATTGTACCCATCGTCTATGATTCCGTACACGTTAGGATATTCAGGGTCATCGTCCAGCTGCGTCACTTTAATATCCCGGTAAGGCTTCAGCGTAATCTTGTGATAGCCTTTCGCATCGGCCGCGGCATCGATGTACGCTATCATCGCCTTTGCCTCCAAGGTGTGCTTGTCTTTGCTGAAAGTCTCATTCCCGGGCATCATCCTCACGCTGTTCGCAGTCCAGCAATGAATCGTCTTGGTTCCAGGCATATTGATAGGAGACCCATCCGGCAAGAGTTTTCTGTTTCCCACCATCTGATAACCTATTCCGCTTGAATTAGACCATTGATTCTTTATCGCTATCTTAAGCAGAAGCGAACTCTTGTCTGGATGAAGTTCGGCGCCATCATAGGAAAGGACTCTCACAGGAATGATGTAATCCTTGTCTGGAGACAGGCCTGCGGGGTGAATCGTGACAGGGATAGTGCCAAGCACCTCGCCAGATTTTATTACGCATGTCATGCTGGATATCTCGTATTTATCAGCAGGCATGACAACTGCATATTTCTCGACATCTACGTCATAGTTCGCCTTATTGTACTCATCTATGAGAGTGGAATCCAAGACGATGTTTATTTTGACGTCATTCTTTGGAGCCTTCGTGCCTCCCATCGATAATGACATGTACGTCGTGGTTGTCTCATAGTGAAGGCTGACCGTCATCTTCTTAGTGTTGTCAGACTCGCTCACGAATCCGAAGATGTTCTTGTACTGCTCTTTCTCGAACACCTCCTTGTCGTTGCAAGAAACGATGGAGAATGCTGCCAGAGCCGCTAATATTATGCATTTGTGTTTCATGATTCAATACGTGTTGATGTTAGCTTTCCCAATCCGGGTTCTGGTCGCAAGAAGGGAGCTTGCGGATTTCGTTCAGTGGAATAGGAAGCAGGTAGAGTTTCTTATGAACCAGGCGAGCTCCGATTCTGGAAGTATTCGGAACTGTTCTTTGATAGAAATTCTCCTTAGAGCCATCCACGTTCATTCCCATGATTGTTTCATTCTCTGTTTCCTCGTAAATTCCCCACCTGCGGACGTCGAAGTAACGCTGCCCTTCGTGCAGGAATTCCTTCATTCTTTCGATTTCAAGGATTTTCTGGAAGGTTTCCTCGTCTGCAAGATCATTATTGCTGATTCCCGGCATCCCGGAACGGTGGCGCACGAGGTTAAACGCCGACTTTATCTCATTCAGGTCCCGCGACACCGAATAAGTCTCGTCGCCGAGCTTTATCTCATAAGCCTTTGTCAGATGATTGAGACTCTCGGCATACATGAGCAGTATGTCAGCATACCTTATGATAGGATAGCCTTTATCCATTCTCCTGGCGTTATCTCCGTCCCAGGCATCATTAGGATGAATGTATTTCACAATGACATAGCCCGTAGGGCTGTAGTCCGTCGCAGAATTCTGCTTTCCGTTAGGGGAGTCATAGTAATATGTCACCGTCTGGTTGTACTTCCCAGACATGGTGGTGGAAGACATCGGCCAAAATCTCTCCGAAAACCCTACGCAGGCATAGAAACGCATCTCCCTGTTGTCGTACATGTTATAGACGCCGGCATTGAGCCTGTAGCCCGAGAAAGACTTCTGCTCGTTGGTGAAACCCGATTCCGAGTACGGATAAGCTTCGCTGGAATTGTCTATGGAGCGTCCGTCGTACATGGAATAGCTATCCACTATTTTCTGCGTAAGGGCCATTCCTCCCCATCCTCCGAAGCTGATAGGGAAACTCATCCGGGTATTGTCAACAAGGGTCTGGCTTTTCCTTCCCCAGACATATTCAGGATTTGTGGCTATCACCGCCTCCCCCGTGAACTGCTCCGAATACGACCGCAGATGGTCGATTCCTGCGGCTCCCACAGGATAAGGCTCGTAGAAGTCCGGATCGGAAGTCACTCCCTCTGGCAAAGGCGGAGTCTGCGTATCTTCCTGCACGGTGAATAGACTGTACATCGGAGCTCCGCTCTTTTTCATATTCATCACTCTCTTGCAAGCGGCTGCGGCAATAGCCCAGCGCTCTTCGTCATATTCATCGGTGGTGACATATTTAACTCGGTCCGTTTTCCTGTACCAATTGCCAAAGCACCTTCTGGCTGCTTCCCCTCCATTCCAGAGAGGGCTGGCGTAATAAGTTCTGATTCTTGCGATCAGTCCGTAAGCGGCTCCCTTGGTTGGCCTTCCGAATTCCATCAGAGGATAGGTTTCAGGAAGATATTTAGCTGCCTCCTCAAGCTCGCTGCAGATATATTCCACAGTCTCTTCATTCGTGGCGCGAGCCCTGTCATAATCTCCCAGATCAAGGTTAGAAGGTATTTCCTCGTCCCCTATCAAGATTACCGGTCCATACGCAAGCCAAAGCTTATAGTAAGCATAGGCACGAATGAACCTGTTCAGAGAAAGAAGTTCTGCCCTGTCCTGTGCGGTGAGATCTTTAGCTTCATCTATCCTTGCGAACACAGTATTCGCCCTTCTGATGCACTGGTAGCTTGTCGTCCACACGTTGGAGAAGGAATAAGGGTTGCTGGCAGAGATTTCTCCGAGAACAAGCTTCATTCCATTGTAGCCAAACTGAGTGCCGTACATAGTAAAGGCCTCGTCTGTCGCAAGAGGTCCGGGAAAATCAGCATCCTGATAGAGAGAGCCTTCGTCACGCAGGTCCCCTGTCATGCCCCAGATGTATGCCTGGACATTCCTCTTGTTGGCGAATACTTCGTCAATCTTTATCTCGTCGGAGAAATAGTCATCTATGCTCAGATAGTTGCAGGAAGCAAATCCGGCCGACAAGATCGAGGCTAAAATAACGTATGATATTCTTTTCATGTTCGTGATTTTTTTAGAAGTGCAGATAAACCTGGAATGTAAAAGTGACAGGTATTGGATAAGCCCGGCCGCTGTTTTGAGCCTGCTCAGGATCGAAGAACTTCACAGGCGACCATACGGCCAAGTTATTTCCCACCAGCTGCAGGTCAGCAGACTGGAGTCCGATCTTTTTCATGAATTTTGCCGACCAGTTGTAATTGATGGTAATTTCTTGAAGTCTCAAGTACCTTCCATTTCCTTTCCAGAACGTGGAAGTCTGTGTGTTGTTCGAACTGCTTCCATAGGTCAAGCGTGGATAAATCGCGTCGGGATTCTCAGCCTGCTCGAGCGGAATCCCATGCTTTTCGGCATAATCTTTAGGAATCCATCTGTTCTTGTATTCCATGGCTTGCGCAAGCACGTTTCCGAGCCTTCCGGAAGCAAAAGGAATGTAGCCCGCTCCGCCATAGAAGAAATCTGAATTTCCGGTTCCCTTGAAGAGCACCCCGATGCTGAGCTTTTTGTACTGAAACTCACCGCCGAAGCCGTACATCAGGATAGGAACGATAGCCCCTGACGATGACAGCCCATAAGCGATAGGCACTCGGTCATCGGAATCTATGCGGCCATCTCCATTTACGTCGCGATACTTGATGTCTCCCGGCCTGTATTCACCGAACGTCTGCACCGGGCTTGTATCTATGTCTTGCTGATCTTTGAACAAGCCAAGGGCGTAATAACCCCTTACGACTCCGTAAGGATAGCCTGAGCGCTCCTGATAAGGATAGGCAGGATTCGACTCCTCCCAATTCTTGACATCATTCTTAGAGTATGTGAAATTGGCCCTGAGGGTGAGGTTCATGTCGCTTCCAATCTTCTGCTTGAATGAAACATTGCCATCAGCGCCGTATGAACGCATCTTACCTATGTTGGAGTAAGGCCTGGACATGAGCCCGACATAGAGAGGAACTTGCTGGCGTTCCTGGAATATTCCGTCACGCACGTCATTGAAAAAGTCCAGGACGAAATCCACCTTATCGACGAAAAGCGTTCCCTCGAATCCGAGGTCGAACTTAGTCGCCACCTCCCATTTGAGGTTGTCGGCACCTGTGTACGTTTCCCAAAGAGTTTCCGCAGAGGCCGATCCCCAAGGGGAAGTCGTACCTCGATTGACGATTGTAAGGTAAGGGAATCTCTTGGATGAAATCCGGTCGTTCCCGACCGTTCCGTAAGAAGCCCTGACCTTGAAGAAATTCAGCCAAGGCAGATTGTCCTTCATGAACTTATATTGGGTAGGCACCCAGCCGACAGCCACGGAAGGGAAGAATCCGAAACGCCTGCCTTTCTGGAAGTTCTCCGATCCGGTGTATCCGAAGTTCAGGTCTATCAGATAGGTGTCAGAGTAGCCGTAAGTCAGCCGGCTGGATATTCCTTGATATCTCTTTGGGATGGCGCTCATGTTGCTGACGCTCTCGCTGGAATACTTATCATCGGACATATAGTAGTAGACAAGGCCAGAAACCCTGTGGTCTTTGCCGAACAGACGATCATAATTAAGAGTGGACTCGAAGTGATATTTCCTATAATTATTCGTTGTCTTATTGTAAGAAGCAGCTTGCTCGCTAACCCTCTTGATCGTCACCAGTTCTCCGGTAGATGTCCTGCTCACCGCCTCGTAAAGCTCCGGCTGGACATGGCGGCTCTCGCTGAACCATGAAGTGTAATCGAAAGCACCCTGCGCGCGAATCCTAAGTCCCTTAGTGATCATGCCCAGGTCTTGTTCAAGAGCGACTGTCGTCTTAGACTGGAACTCTGTGTCCAAACGTTTTCCCAAACGGTTGATCATAACGTAAGGGGAAGTCTGCGCACCCTGCCCTACGCCCGGCAACTGTCCATTGGAATATACAGTGGGAAGTCGGAGAGGATGAATATTTGCCTGGGCGGACCAGATGTAATCTGTGTTTGCGACGCCAGGATTCCTGTTCACGGCCAGGTGACCCGTGCTACCGAAATAAAGCTTGGTAGTCGGAGTCAGGTTCATGTCAATGTTGGAGCGGAATCCGTATGTATCGTAACCGACGTTCTGGGCGTAAGGGCTGGAATGGTCCACTTTATAGGCCGCATCTTCCTGATTGACAGACAAAGACAGGAAATATTTCGCAGCCTTGGCTCCTCCTTGCGCACTCACATAGTAGGCCCTCTTCCATGAATTATTCTTCACGATTTCCTTCTGCCAGTTCACGTCTGGGTAGAGATCGGGGTCCAGATTATTGCGGATAATGTCCATCTCGACGTTGGAATACAGCGGCTCTTCTCCGCGCACCTCTCTGGCTTCATTTGCAAGAGTTGCATAATCGTATGCACCCACATAATCAGGAAGCCTCCTAAGGTGAGACAAAGTAGTTGAAACCCTGCCAGTGATGCGTACTTTGTCCGTGCTGCCTCGTTTCGTGGTGATAAGCACGACTCCGTTGGCACCCCTGACGCCATAAACTGCGGTGGCAGATGCATCTTTCAGGACGGAGAAATTCTCGATGTCCGAAGGGTCTATCGAGTTGATGTCGCCTTCCAGCCCGTCAATCAGCACAAGGGCAGAAGAATTAGCTCCGAATGTCCCTATGCCTCGAATCCAGAACTCGGCAATGTTTTTGCCTGGCTCTCCGCTGGTCAAAGAAGAAATGACGCCAGCGACTCTGCCCCCGAGGAGGTTACTGATGGATGTCGTAGGCTGATCAAGCAGTTTTGCGTCAATGGATGTCACTGCAGCCAGGTTAGATATCTTCCTCTGGGTGGTACCGAGAGCCGTGATGATGACCTGGTCAAGTTCCTGAGTCGTTTCCGTGAACGTTATGCTAATTTTCGTGTTTTCCTTTACGACGATATATTCAATGTCATTGAACCCCATCATCTGGAAAATCAGCTTGTCGCCTTTCTGAGCCTTGATGGAAAAATGCCCTTTGTCGTCAGTCATCGTTCCCACTGTAGAACCTTGGACTATTACGGCGACTCCAGGCAGTGGGCCATCCTGGTCATAAACCGTTCCTGCCAGCCTGTAAGTCTGGGCATGGGCTTGAAAAGATCCTATCATCAATATGATAGAAATCAGGAAATATAACTGTTTCTTCATTAGAATAATCTTTAGTTGATGGATAGTTTGCGGACTCTCCTGTTGCCGAAGTCAGCCACGTAGACAGAACCGTCTTTGCTTATTCCGATGCCTCTTGGATACTTGAAGAGAGCCTCTTCTTTTGTGCCGTCTTTCCAGCCTGACTTTCCGGGAACTCCCAGCACTGTCTCCACCTGGTTCTCCGGAGTTATCCTCCTGATGCAGTGGTTATCGCAGTCGGCAACGTAGATGTTGCCGTCATTATCGCTGAAAAGCTGGGCCGGGCAATTGAACCGAGCCTCGGCAATCTTGCCATCCCTGTGGCCGGTGATGCCGCTCGTCAGTTTCTCCATCTCCGGCTTGTCCTTGTTGAGGTCGACCTTCGCGATGGAATTGGCCATGCCTGTCATATTGCTCCAGCAAGCCACGTAAAGCACGTTAGGGTCTGTTGGCCGGAATGTAAGGCCGAAAGAATCTCCGTTAGGAGTGTCGCAGACAACCTCTGCCTCATAAGTCACAGGATTGATTTTCACTACCTGGCCGTAATAGAAACGCGTGTAAATGAATCCGTCGTAAGGATTCACCACGAAAGTGTGCTTATAGCCGTTCGCAGGACGGCCTGCAGAACTCTTCGACCAGTCGATCTTTGCGCCGAAGTCCCGGACCCTCAGGCCCCACATCTCTTTCGGATCCATCTCGACGAACATCCCGACTGTAGTCTCGGTAGGGGCCATGACCTTCTGAGTGACAGGGTCGACGCAAGGCACGTTCGCATAGTACTGAGTCGAAATCGTCACCAGTTCATTCGTCTTGAAATCAATCCTGGCAATGCCATTGACGCTCCCTCCATCTCCGTTTGAGCTGCTGTGGTCTATTACGAACACGTTTTCGCTGCTGTCTACGCAGCAATAATAAGGAGAGACTTGCGCCTCGCTCAGGTCTCCGGCTTTATAGATGCCGGTGCCGTTGCCACAGACCGTGGTCACAGTGGTAGAGACCGTGTAAGCAAATGTTTCTTCGTAGGAAAGAGAGTCCTTGCCGTTCGACACAGAGATGACGCAAGTATCACCGGGGAGCCGCGGAGCCTGCACGTACAATTCCGTGCCATCGCGGCTGACCCCGATGACAGGTGCTTTTCTCTGATTAAAATATACCCGCATCTGGGAAGGGTCACCGAAGCCTTTCCCTTGCAGGATGACCTTCTCTTGATACTTCCCGTAATTAGGATGGAATGACGTAAGCACCAGAGACTCTTTCGATGATGTGCCTCCTTTCTTGTCATCATCATTATCATTGCATCCTACGCATAATGCAAGCGCACATGCCAGGATACAGGCCGGTTTGGAAGAAAAACGAAAGAATGTTACCATTGGTTAAAAATTTAGTGGTGTCATTAATAATTTTATATGGTTCTTTTAATGCAACTTATGTCTTTCATTGTCTCTAAAGTTAATACTTTCTCCTGCAATACTATCGTTATTTAAACAGGTACAGTGTTGTTCTTAGTTAAGACCAAGCTGCCTGACGAATGTAAAGCTTGCTTGGTACTGTACGGTTGATTCCTTGGTGACGACGGTGGTAGTTGTAGT
>ERZ779852.3414-NODE-3414-length-11399-cov-3.454161_pt1 | contig 11399 bp, 8 predicted proteins | sample MGYA00511559_ERZ779852 | MGnify/ENA primary metagenome ERZ779852 (study PRJEB29588, sample SAMEA2157977) | human gut metagenome | biome: human gut; feature: human-associated habitat; material: faeces | place: Denmark | collected 2008/2010 ...
TGTGGCAAAGATTCGTGAAATTTTATCATATCAGAAAGTAACACCGGTACCAAATTCACATCCAAGTGTGGAAGGTATTTTTATGCCGCGTGATACTATGATCACTGTAATTAATCTGAAGAAGTGTCTGGATATTCCAGATAATGATGAGCCAGGTTTATTTATTATCACAAACTTTAATAAATTAAACGTAGCGTTCCATGTAGATCAGGTTATTGGAATTCACAGAGTATCATGGGATGAGATTATTAAACCGGATTCTACCATTAATGGACAGGATGGAAGCGTTTCTACCGGTGTGATTAAGATCAATGACAAATTGGTTGTTATTCTGGATTTTGAGTCCATTGTGTCAAGTATCAGTCCGGAGACAGGACTTCGTGTGACAGATATGAAAGAATTTCAGGGACGTGAGAGAAGTGACGATACCATTCTTATCGCAGAAGATTCCCAGCTTTTGAGTAGCCTGATTCAGGATTGTCTGCATAAGGCAGGATATACGAATTTGATCGTGACAATGAATGGACAGGAAGCCTGGGATACATTACTTAAGTTTAAGAAGGAAGGTAATCCGGCTGAAAAAGTACAGTGTATTATCACGGATATAGAGATGCCACAGATGGATGGACACAGACTTACCAAGCTGGTAAAGTCGGACGATGTCCTCAAGAACATTCCACTGATTATCTTTTCTTCCCTTGTTAATGAGGAGATGCGACGCAAAGGCGAAATGCTTGGAGCCGATGCCCAGCTTACCAAACCGGAGATCGGAAGTCTTGTAGAGGCGATTGATAAGCTGATTGACAACGGAAATAAATAAATGTAGCAGCTGCTAAGGGATGTGGAAATTTCACATCCCTTAATTGAGTTTTACTGGAGAGAATTTATGAGTAAGAGTGCATCAGAAAATTATTTGGACCAATTATTGAATTCTGTACATGACAGTGATGATCATGTACAAGAGGCACAGAAACCGTTAGACCCGCAGGAGAAACTGGAGAGAGATATTTTGGGCGAGCCGGAAAGCAAGGCGCAGGTTACTGCAAAAAAGGAAGAAGAATTTTTGCGTGAATTTGAAGAAGAACTGCTTAAAGATGATTTGCAGGAACCTTTTTCTGATTATGAACCAAAGATGGTGCAGGAGCCGGAAGATGTGCCGACAGATACGAATCTGGAAGTGGACACTGGGGATGACCTGGACTTCAATTTTGATCTTCCGTTGGAACAGGATCAGAAAGAACAGCCGGTGGACCAGCTGGATCAGGCTGTGGATGCGTTTGATGATAAGGTACAGCAGGAAGCAGCATCTGCTGCAGAACAGACACTTCCGTTGACAGAGGAAGGAGAGCCGGATCTGGCAGGAAATGCAGATTCAGATTTACTTGATATGCTCAACAATTCCGAAGATCTTTCGGATTTGGGAGATTTATTAAATGGTGACGAACAGGGAAAAAATCTTGATCAGGAAGATTCTATCGGCGCATTTGCACAGACACAGATGGATGAACAGGAGCAGGCCACAGATCCGGAGGCAACACCAGCGGAAGCGGATGTAGAGTCTGTGTCCGGGCTGAAAAAGAAAAAAAAGAAAGAAAAAGTACCGAAGGAGAAAAAAGAAGGAGGCATTTTTGCCCGTCTTGCAAAATTCTTTTTCGCAGAACCGGAAGAAGAAAACATTACGGAAATTACGGACACTTCCGGTGCAGATGTTGTGACGGAACTGACAGAAGAAAATCAGATGATTCTCGACGAACTGGAACAGGCAGATCAGAAAGAGACATCCAAGAAAGAAAAAAAGAAAAAAGAGAAGAAGAAAAAAGAACCGAAGCAAAAGAAACCAAAGCAAAAGAAACCGCCAAAGCCGAAGAAAGAAAAGAAACCGAAGGAAGTAGACAATACACCGCCACTTCCGAAAGCTCCGGTAATTGCGATTGTAGTCATGATTGGATCGCTTTTTGGACTTGTGTTGCTTGGCACCCATACTTTGGGATATCAGTCGGATATCAATCAGGCGAAACAATGTCTGGCGCAGGGCAATTATGTAGAAGGCTATGAAAATCTGCAAGGACGCACTGTGAAAGCAAAAGATGAAGAATTGTATGGAAAGCTGGAAGTTCTGGCAACGGTATCGAAAAAGTATCAGGATTATCTTGTCTTTGATCACAATGGTTCCAAGGAGCAGGCGGCAGATGCATTGGTTTGTGCATATGGCAGATATGATCTGAATAAGGAGCGTGCAGAGGAATATAATTGCAGCAAGGAACTTGATGCGCTTGGTAACAAGATCAAGAAGACTCTGAAAAAGGAATATAAGATGTCAGGAAAAGAAGCGTTGACGATTTATAATGCAAAGAATCGGAAAGCGTATACACGGTTATTACAGGAGAAAATACAATGAGAAAAACGTTAAAACCGGAAATAACAAAACCACAGTATGTGGTGTGTACAGATATCACATATGCACAGGTAGATTCATGGTATGATCATTGTCGCAGAGATTTAAAGCTGGATCTGATTTATCCAGAGGACGACCGGAAAGAAAAAGCCTATCCATGCATCGTGTGGATTTGTGGCGGGGCATGGCTTCGTATGGACAAATCGGCACACCTTGCATATCTGAGCCGGTTGGCACAGAAGGGGTTCGTCGTTGCAAGTGTGGAGTACCGGACTTCCAATGAAGGAACATATCCGATGCAGTTGCTGGATGTGAAAGCGGCAATTCGTTACTTGCGGGCACATGCAAAAAGATATCGGATTGATACCGAACGATTTGGTGTGATGGGAGAATCTGCAGGAGGGTATTTGACCTGTATGGCAGCCCTTGACCAGGATCAATCACTTGATGTTGGGGAATATTTGGAATATTCCAGTGCAGTACAGGCGGCATGTCCGTGGTATCCGCCGACAGATGCGTCTGCATTTCCGTATGATGATGTGGAAAAAGCAGCAATGTCTCCGGAATCCCAGCTCATGGGATTTAATGTTATGACGCATCAGAAAGAAGCATGGGATCATTCACCGGTGTCCAAAGTGACAGCAGCAGCTCCACCATTTCTTATTATTCATGGCACTGAGGATCATACCGTGCCATACAGTCAAAGTGAAAAATTATATGACATTTTGGAAAAAGAGGGATGTGATGTGACATTGCTTTCCCTGGATGGTGCCGATCATGCGGATCTGATGTTTTTTCAGGATGAAGTATGGACGGAGATTATACAATTTTTTCAGGAAAAATTATTTCAGGAGGTCTGAGAAATCAGGCCTCCTATTTACTGCATAATGCCGGGGACAGAATTACCGCTTTTTGACAGTGGAGGGAAAGTAAAGACAGAGTGTCGACAAGAAACTTTGAATGTGCTATGATTTAAAATAATGGGATTAGATAGAAAATCAGCCAAAATACAGCAAGACGCTGCTAATTTAGGAGTAAAACATATGATAGCAATTATTGACTACAATGCCGGGAATCTGAAGAGCGTAGAAAAAGCATTGCATTTTCTTGGAGAGGAATGTGTGATCACACGTGATTTTCATGAGATTAAAGCTGCTGACAAAGTAATTCTTCCCGGTGTAGGCGCATTTGGTGATGCGATGGAGCAGTTGAAAAAATACGAACTCGACAAAGTGATTCATGAAGTGGCTGCAGAAAATAAGCCGTTTTTGGGCATCTGTTTAGGCTTGCAGCTTCTTTTTGAAGGCAGCGATGAAAGCCAGGGAGTGGAAGGCCTGCATGTGCTTGATGGAGAAATCGTTCGTATTCCGGATCAGCCGGGACTTAAGATTCCGCATGTTGGATGGAATTCCCTGCATTTGCAGAACAATGGAAGGCTTTTTACCGGACTGGAAGAAAATCCATATGTATATTTCGTTCATTCCTATTATCTGAAAGCGAAAGACGAACAGATTGTAAAAGCAACGACACAGTACAGTACCACGATTCACGCATCGGTAGAACAGGGCAATGTATTCGCCTGTCAGTTTCATCCGGAGAAAAGCGGAACTGTGGGATTATCCATTTTAAAGAATTTTGCAGAACTTCAGGGAGGAAAGCGATAATGTTTACAAAGAGAATTATCCCTTGTCTGGATGTGAATAATGGACGTGTTGTTAAGGGAATCAATTTTATCAATTTAAGAGATGCAGGAGACCCGGTGGAAGTTGCGGCAGCATACGATAAAGCAGGCGCCGATGAAGTTGTGTTTTTGGATATTACCGCTTCTTCGGACAACCGTGGAACGGTTGTGGACATGGTTCGCAAAGTGGCGGAGAAAGTTTTTATCCCATTTACCGTTGGTGGAGGTATCCGCACGGTAGATGATTTCAAAGCGCTTTTGAGAGAGGGCGCAGATAAGATTTCCATCAATTCATCAGCAATCAATACTCCGGAACTGATTGGAAATGCAGCCGACAAATTCGGAAGCCAGTGTGTTGTGGTTGCGATTGATGCAAGAAGAAGAGAAGATGGAAGCGGATGGAATGTCTACAAGAACGGTGGAAGAATTGACACCGGTCTCGATGCTGTTGAGTGGGCGATGAAAGCAAATCAGCTTGGTGCCGGCGAGATTCTTCTTACAAGCATGGATTGTGATGGAACGAAAGCCGGATATGATATTGAATTGACCCGTATGATCGCAGATAATGTTTCCATTCCGGTGATTGCTTCGGGTGGTGCAGGAACGAAGGAACATTTTTACGATGCCCTGACAGAAGGACATGCAGATGCAGCACTTGCAGCGTCCTTGTTCCATTACAAAGAGTTAGAGATTATGGATTTGAAAAATTATCTGGCAGACAAAGGTGTGTCAGTGAGACGATAAGGAGAAATCATTATGTCAATGATTACGAATGATTGGCTCGAAGCGGTGGATGCGGAATTTAAAAAGCCGTATTATCGTAATCTGTACCAATTTGTAAAAGAAGAGTACAGCCGGACGGTTGTGTATCCGCCGGCAGAAGATATTTTCAATGCTTTGCATTTTACACCGTTGCACGAGGTGAAGGTGCTTATTTTAGGACAGGATCCGTATCACAATGAGCATCAGGCACACGGATTGTCTTTTTCAGTTTTACCGGACCAGAAAGATATTCCGCCATCTTTACAGAATATTTATAAGGAACTGCATGACGATCTTGGTTGCAGGATTCCAAATAATGGATATCTGAAAAAATGGGCAGACCAGGGAGTGCTGCTTTTGAATACGGTGCTGACCGTGCGTGCCCATCAGGCAAATTCGCATCAGGGACACGGCTGGGAACAGTTTACCGATGCGATTATTCAGGCGGTAAACGCGCAGGACAGACCGATTGTTTATATGTTGTGGGGCAGACCGGCACAGAGCAAAATTCCGATGCTGACCAACCCGAAACATTTAATTTTAAAAGCGCCGCATCCAAGTCCACTTTCTGCGTACAGAGGCTTTTTTGGTTGCAGACATTTCAGCCAGGCAAATGCATTTCTGGAAAAGAATGGAATCGAACCGATTGACTGGCAGATCGAAGATGTATAGCAGGGGTTCATTTTTAAAATAAAACGCCGATATAAAATTTAGAGTATAGTTGTCGATTAAAAAGGAGTGATAATAATTATGAGAGGAATTTCTTCTTACGATTCGTCGTCAATCAGTATGTTGTTTTCGAGTCTTGGCTCATCTTCAAAGTCCAAAAATTCTGGAACTCTTGGAATTAATTTGAGCGATTATGCAAGCATTCGGAGCGGATCTTACAGTAAGCTCATGAAATCTTATTACAAACTTGATTCGAACGATACAAAAACATCCTCAAAGGATAAAACAAATACGTCAACTTCTACATCAAAGGATTCTGCGAAGACACTTGCGAATATTGAAAGCGCAGCAGAAGAACTGACGGCTTCTGCCAAGGAACTGTATTCTACAAAGTCAAATTCCGTTTTCTCAAAGAAAGCAGATGGAAATTATGATACCGATAAAATTTATGAAAATGTCAGCAGTTTTGTGGAGGATTACAATTCATTACTGACTACAAGTGCAAAGTCTTCTGCAAGCCGTATTGAGAGCACGGTAAGTTCAATGAAAAATCTGACTTCCGGAAACGGCAAAGATCTTGCAGAGATTGGAATCAATGTGGATGCAAAGACCGGCATTTTGTCCATTGACAAGAATACATTCAAAAATGCGGATATGAGTAAAGTAAAGGATTTGTTCCATGGAACCGGTTCGTATGCGTATGGTGTTGCGACCCGTTCATCACTGGTTGATTCCTATGCACAGGCAGAGGCAACCCGGGCAAACACATATGGAAAGACCGGCAAGTACAATTATAATTACAATAGTGGTAACATCTTTTCGGATGTATTTTAACAGATGAATAACATATAATCATGCAAATAAAACGGTTGGCAGATACGGAATATTCGTATCTGCCAGCCGTTTTTGCAGTTGCAACAAAAAGGATTAATCATCAGCCTCTTCATCAGTTGTTGTGTTGTATACCTGACGCTTTCTTGCCATAACATCACTTTCGAGGTATTCATCGTAAGTAGATACCTTATCGATCATAGATCCATCCGGAAGGAATTCGATGATACGATTGGCAGTTGTCTGTACGACCTGATGGTCACGGCAGGCAAACAGAATCACACCAGGGAATTTGATCATTCCGTTGTTTAAAGCAGTAATGGATTCCATATCCAGGTGGTCCGTAGGTTCGTCAAACATCAGAACATTGCTTCCCATGATCATCATACGGGAGAGCAGCACACGCACTTTTTCACCACCGGAAAGTACACGCATCTTTTTGACACCGTCTTCCCCGGCAAACAGCATACGTCCAAGGAAACCACGTACATAAGTCGCATCTTTGATTTCAGAGAACTGTGTCAGCCAGTCTACGATCAGCTCGTCGGTGTCGAAAATCGTGGTATTGTCTTTCGGAAAGTAAGACTGACTGGTTGTCACACCCCATTTGTACGTACCTTCATCCGGTTCCATTTCGCCGGCAAGAATTTTAAATAAAGTAGTCTTTGCCAATTCGTTTCCGCCGACAAAGGCAATCTTATCATCATGTCCGACAATGAAGGAGATGTTGTCGAGTACCTTTACACCGTCAATAGTCTTGCTGATGCCATCAACGCTAAGTACTTCATTACCGATTTCACGGTTTGGACGGAAGTCGATATATGGGTACTTACGGCTGGATGGACGAATGTCATCCAACTGAATTTTCTCCAGAGCACGCTTACGGGAAGTTGCCTGCTTGGATTTGGAAGCATTTGCAGAGAAACGGGAAATGAATTCCTGTAATTCTTTGATTTTTTCTTCCTTCTTTTTGTTTGCTTCTTTCATCTGGCGAACGAGTAACTGGCTGGATTCATACCAGAAATCATAGTTACCGGCATAGAGCTGGATTTTTCCATAATCCATATCTGCAATGTTGGTGCAGACTTTATTGAGGAAGTAACGGTCATGGGATACGACAATGACTGTATTCTCAAAGTTGATCAGGAATTCTTCCAACCATGCGATCGCGTCGAGATCCAGGTGGTTGGTAGGCTCGTCGAGAAGAAGAATATCCGGATTGCCGAACAAAGCTTGTGCCAGCAATACTTTGACCTTGATGGCACCTGGCAGATCTGCCATCTGTGTGTAATGATTTTCAGTTGGAATGCCAAGACCATTTAATAAAGTAGCGGCATCGGATTCTGCGTTCCAGCCATCCATATCTGCAAACTCGGCTTCCAGTTCACTGGCACGGATTCCATCTTCGTCGGAGAAGTCTTCTTTCATATAAATAGCATCTTTTTCTTTCATGATGTCGTAAAGACGCTTATTACCCATAATAACAGTATCAAGTACGGTAAATTCATCGTATTTGAAGTGATCCTGTTGCAGGAAGGAAAGACGTTGACCAGGTGTAATTACGATATCACCGCTGGTTGGCTCAAGCTGTCCGGATAAAATTTTTAAAAAGGTCGATTTTCCGGCACCGTTTGCGCCAATCAGACCGTAACAGTTACCTTCTGTAAACTTTACGTTTACATCTTCAAAAAGGGCTTTTTTCCCTAATCTTAATGTAATATTATTTGCACTAATCATACGAAAACCTCATTATATTTAAAATATTCATTTAGCCACGAACTCTATTATAAACATGATGGGCAGTATATTTCAAGAAGAAAAACGCTTTCTGTGCAAGGAAAATAAGGATTTGCCGTGTTTTGATTGGAAAAAGTGCCGGAAGCTGTTATAATAAAAGTATTTAATGGAACGGAATTGGAGCGGGGATATGAACTATAAAGAATTAATGGCGGCAGATATTCCGATTGCCTCTGCAATCATCAGTTACGGCGAAGACTGGAAGATTGAAAGGGTAAATACGGAGTTTGTGAAATTAAGCGGGTATACAGAACGTGATCTTGGGGAAAGTGGAAGGGACCAGCTGATTACAGAAAAAGACAGTTATTTGTTTGAAGAGACACTGGCCCAGGCGATAGCAACGAAAATGCCTGCAGATCAGGTACTTCGTATTCGCAGAAAGGATCAGGAAATCCGATGGGTGGCATTTCGCAGCAGTGTATTTCATTATATTGATGCAGTGCCGTACCTTCTTGTTGTTTTCTGGGATATTGATCATCAGAAGCGAAAAGAGATCAGCCAGGAGATTTTAAAAAAAAAATATGAGATGATGGAACGTCTTTCACATGAGTATCCGTTTGATCTGGATGTGAAAAGCTGGACAATGATGCGTTCCCATCGGCTGATGGAACTTCGCGGAGTGTATGGGACGGAAGATGTGTATTATCCGGTGGATGAGGAAGTCCGTTCACTTTCTCCGGTGGACCATAAGCCTTTTCTTGATGCGATGCATGAAGCAGCAATGGTTGTGAAATCAGACAGTGTGGATGCACGTTTTAATATCAGTAAAGATGGAGAGGCACCGCGTTATCAGTGGTTTCGGACCTATTATAGAAGTGTGACCAATGCGGAAGGAGAAATCATTCGCATTATAGGCCGCAGCTTTAATATCGACATGGACAAGTCTTTGCAGGAAGAGGTGCGCAGGGATCCGCTGACACAGCTTTTGAATAAACTGGAGGTACAGAAGGAAGTTACACGTTATATCGAAGAAAATCCGAATAAGTGCAGCGTTCTGTTCCTTATTGATATTGATAATTTCAAAGGAATCAATGACAATTTCGGGCATACATTTGGTGATACAGTAATTATGGATATGGCAAAGCAGATTCAAAGCCAGTTCCGTATGAATGATATTGTTGGCCGGGTCGGCGGTGATGAATTTCTTGTGTTCATGAAGAATACGACTGTAGAGAAAGCAGAGGAAAAGGCGAAGCTTCTCTGTCATTCGTTAGAGAAGAAATATATGGGCCAAAAATTGCATTATCGTCTTTCGGCCAGTATTGGTATGGCGGTATATGCAAAGGATGGGGATAATTACCGCACATTGTTTGAAAAGGCAGACCATGCGATGTATCGGGCAAAGCAAGCGGGAAAAGATGGTTATCAGCTTGCTCAGGAAGAAGATTGCGGACCGGTAAAAAATACCAAGCATGTGATTGACCGGCAGGAACAGATCAGCCAGGATGACCGAAACTTTCTGGCATTTACAATCAGTCTCATGGCACATGCGCGTGATTTGGATGGCTCATTGAATTTGCTGCTGAAAAGAATTGCAGAGCGTTATCACCTTGATATGGTAGCTGTTATGGAAAATGCGGAAGACGATTCCGGGATGGTGATGACAAATTATTACAGTAATGTATTTTCTTTTTATGACAGAAGCTTTATTCCGGGTATGCACCCGATGCTTAAGAAATTAAAACCTGGAGAATATCTCATTTTTGATCCGCAGATTGATGGGATAGTGCTACCTCCGCAAGATTCACGGAGAGAGTCGAAAGTAGAGAATAATAACAATACGGCATTGATCACAAAATTCGAGTATGTGGGAGAGAAAATCGGTGAAGTGGTATATTTGTCCATGGATCTGAACAGGCAGTGGAAAACAGATGAAATCGAGATGATGCAGGAACTCTCACGTGCGCTTGCTATTTTTGTCTCCCTTCGTTTTCGGATGGATGAGAGCAAAGCACAGATTCGTCAGATTCAGAGAAGAGATTCTCTGACGAATCTATATAATCAGAGTGCATTTCGTGAAACGGCACATGAAATATTAAACCGCGCAGATGAAAAGCTTATTTATGCTATTGAATATCTGGATATCAATAATTTTGGGTATGTAAATGAAAACTATGGATACAAGGTAGGAGACAGCATTTTAAAGATGTTTGCGGCAGATTTGTCCAGTCAGCCGTATTATAATGCAGGATGCCGCCTGTATTCGGATTTCTTTCTGGTATTATTGTGTGATGAAAGCAAAGAAAAACTCGAGAAAAATTTAAACTTACGCAACCGCAGAATTACGAATATGCAGAATCATCAGTATCCAAACAGTGGAATGGGTGTTACGGCAGGTGTATATGTGATCGAAGATTCCCGTATGGATATTGAACAGGCGATCGAAAATGCGAATCTTGCATGGAAGAGTGCAAAGAATGCCGGAAAACAAGGAATTATGTTTTATGAATCTTCTCTTCGCACGAAGCGTGCGGAGGAACAGAAAATTGTTGGAGAATTTTTTGAAGCTTTGTATAGAGATGATTTTCGGATGTATCTTCAGCCGAAATTTATTCTTGGAGAGAGACATGTGTATGGGGCGGAAGCTTTGGCACGGTGGAGGCGCCCTGACGGAACGATTTTACCACCGGCATATTTTATGGATCCTCTGGAAAAAATCGGCTATATTACAGAACTGGATTTCTACATATTTGAAGAGGTTCTGAAAACGCTTGACAAATGGGAACGTCAGAAAAGAAGAAAACTGGTGATTTCAACAAATTTCTCCGGAAGGCATTTTGATACCGATGGGGAAGAATTTCTTAACCGCATCCAGCACATTTTTTCGAAATACACGGTTCCGGCAGAATATGTTGAGATTGAGGTTACAGAGGGAGTCCTGGTGAAGAATGTCCATGTACTGGAGCGGTGCGTGAACCGCCTTCATGAAATGGGATTCCGTGTGTCGATTGATGATTTTGGAACCGGATATTCCTCTTTGTCAGTGCTTGCAGATATGCCGGCAGATGTGGTGAAAATTGACAAAAGTTTTATAAATAAGGATATGAATGGCAAAAAAATGGATATATTATACGAAATCGGACGGATGGTAAAAATATTGCAGAAAGATATCATCATCGAGGGCGTAGAGACAGAGGAACAGGAGAAACTTCTTATTAACGGAGGATTTACCTGTGGACAGGGATATTTGTGTAATAAACCAATCCCAATTGGCGAATTTGAAAAGTTGTATTTGTAAAAATACAAAAATGGTGTCGCTTAAAC
>ERZ779852.3418-NODE-3418-length-11389-cov-3.197724_pt1 | contig 11389 bp, 20 predicted proteins | sample MGYA00511559_ERZ779852 | MGnify/ENA primary metagenome ERZ779852 (study PRJEB29588, sample SAMEA2157977) | human gut metagenome | biome: human gut; feature: human-associated habitat; material: faeces | place: Denmark | collected 2008/2010 ...
GTTCACCCAGCTGTAAAGACCGATGCCGCCCTTGTCGTTGCGGTAGTAGGCGATGTACTGCGTCACAAGGTCGTTCGCCGTGGTGTCCCCACCGGTGCCCTTGATGTCCGGCTCTTCCTCGCTCTCGTCTGATACGTCCACATCGTAGCGCCTGCGGATGTATTCCTTCGTCTGTGGGATTTTGAGGATGATGTAGTCCATGTCCTCGATGCCTGTGTACACGCCGTCCTGCGGGATGATCTGCTTCGGGTGAAGCGTGGATACCGCCAGCTCCCCGATGGTGAAGTGCGTCCGCTGCGTGTTGTCCCACTCCACCAGAAACGCCGCGCCGCCCTGAATGGGCACCGTCCGCTCCATGATGTCGTTGAGCTGTTCAAACGGCATTCTGTCAAGCTCGTTGCGCAGCATGTCCTCGATGAGCTTTGCTTTCATCTCGTCCTGCTTGCGTCTGGCCGTCACCTTCGGCTGCGGAATGTTGCTGTCTGTCTGCGCCTCGATGATCTCCGCGCAGATATTACGCACATGTACGGCCTTCGTCTTCCGCTCGCCCTGCACGATAGGCCGCATTTCGTTCGTCCCGGCATACAGCGTCTCCCGCTCGTCCATGCGGCTGGTCTCGCCGTCGTATGCCGCTTCGTTGGTCTTCAGTCTGTCCTGCCAAAGCCGCAGCTTGTTCTTGTCCTGTTTCTTCATAGCGTCCTCCTGTTATCGCTGCGGATTGCCCCAGCGTTTACGCAGCATCTCCCGCTCCGTCGGTGATGCGTTCTCATAGTCCTCCCACATGGATGCCGTCCATAGCCGCGCCACCGTTTCCTTCTGTGCGATGTAGCTCTGCTGCGGCCTGATGTAGTGTGCGATGGCAAGGCTCAGCACGCAGTCATCGTGCGCTCCCAGCTCCGCCTCCGGCTTCAGCGTCTCCGGATTGCGCACGAAGGTCAGCATCTCCTGCAGCGTTGTCTCGTCGTTCACGATGGTGATGTCATCGCGCACCGCCTTGATAAGCTCCGCAAGGATGACCGGTCTCGTCTTCGTGTTGGTGAGAAAGCCAAAGCTCTGCTTGATCTTGTGCGTGTAATCGTCGATGCTCTCCCGGATGTACTGCTTCGGATACCGTAGCCGCTCCAGCTCCATCACCGGGTAGGTGGAGAAGTTGGTCTCAATGCCGATGAGCGCCGTGTTGTAGTGCAGCCCTAAGCAGTAGACCTGCCGTGCGAACACATCCTCGTCGAACTTGCCCCGCAGCACCGCCACCTGCTCTCCAGTTCTGTTGTCCAGCACCTGCGTCACAAAGCTGTCGCTACCTTCTCCGGCAGTGTCTCCGCCGATCACATAGGGCACGCCCTTCTCCGGCTTCTTGTAGACCTTGATGCATCCGTCCCTCGCGTCCTCCCATCGGATGTCCGTCAGCGTCAGCCCGTCATCCGCGTATGTGAAGAGGCCGGTGCACACCGGTTCCTTCAGCTCCTGTAGCCGTCTTCCGATGGCCTTGCCGTTGAATACCGTCTTGCCCGTCACGCCCCACATGCCGAGGCAGTAGACCTGATAGTAATATTCGTCCGTCTCCTGAAAGCTCTCCAGCGTCCGTATGGCTGCCGCATCCAGAAAACGGTTGTCCTTGTAGGTGCTCTCGTGCACCCGCGCTCGTTTGTCCCGCCGGTCAAAAAAACGTTTCTTCAGCCAGTGCTGAATGCTGATCGGGTTGAAGCTCAGGATGATCTGCTGGTACTCCCGCGTCTTTCCGCGCAGTCGGATGTCAAGCTGGTTGAAGTCTCCCTCCAGCAGCTCGCTGGCCTCTTCAATCCAGATGCCCGTAATGTTGTAGATGGATTTCAGCTTCTCAACGTCATCCAGTCCCGCAAAGATGATCTCGCTGCCGTTTTGGAAAGAGATGGTCAGGTCTGATTTGTTGGCCTTGTACCCGCTGTCCGGGTAAAACTCCGCCAGCTGTCCCAAAAGCTGCTTGAAACAGCTCTCTCGCAGCGTCCTCGCTACCTTACGGCACACGAGGAAGCGGTGTCCCGGCTCGTTCACCGCCCGCTCCAGCACCTTCCGTCCGGCGAAGATGGACTTTCCCGAACCGCCGCCGCCCTTCAGCACCAGATAGCGGTGCGTGTCAGCGAACAGAGGAAGGAAGGTCTCGTTGTTGGTCTCCCGCAGCCCCTCGTACCATGTCACGATGTCGTAGAGCTTTTCTACCTCCTCGCGGCTCATGGCCTTCAGCTCAGAGGCCGTCCACTTCGTCTTCATCGCACTCGCTCTCCCCGTCATCAGCCCTCAGCAGCGCCAGCTTCTCGTGGTAGGTGGCGGCGTGCTTCATGCTCTCGCGGGTGTCCTTGCCCAGTTCGACCTCCTGCTTCTGCTTCCAGCCGTAGTTGTTCTGCAGGTTGAAGATGATGCCCTGCACGCCCTTCTCCCGTGTCAGTAGCTCCTGCTCCAGATACGCCTCGATGCGGGTTCGCGCCCCTTGGCATATCCCCGCCAGCTCCGGATGCAGCACAGCGTCCGCGTAGTTCTGCCATGTGCTCCGGTCAATGTCCAAATACAGGCACATGCCCGTCACACTCGGCGGCACCACGAACTGCACCACCTTGATCTCCTCGCCGTCATCGTTGCGGATGATGCCGCCGGTGTCGTCTCTTGCCGAAATTGTCCGTGATATGCTCCGGAAATAACGCTCGATTGCTTCCCGCAGTCCCTTTTTCGTGTATTTTTTCGGCCTTCCTGCAGCCATCTGCGCCACCTCCTTGCTCCGGCGCTATAAGGTTCCCGCGCGTGCGTGCGCGCATCGTGCGCGCTTGTCGTGGGGAAAAATTCATTTTGCCGCACAGCCTTCGCCCGCCCCTCGAATTATCTTGCTGTGCTCTTACCCGCTGGCGGTGTGCGCCAGCTCACGCTATCATGGTACGACAAAAAGTGTGTCGCTGAGTTGCAACTTTGCCGAAAACGAAAAACGCACGCAGGTGTGTTCCTGCGTGCGTTCTGCGTGTGTTTTTACAGCTGCGTTGGGAAGTTCTCGTAATACTTCCGCACCTTCCGGTACAGCGTGGTCTTATCCATGTGGTGCCGCATGGCCAGCGCCGTGGCGCTGGCATCCGTGGTCACAAACTCGAATAGCGCCTGATAATACTCCCCGCCGTGCTCCAAACACAGGTTGAGTATCTTCTGCTGCGCCGCCTCGTCCAGCTCCCGGTAGCGGCGGGAGGTGAAGTAGATATCCCCCTGCCGGTTGTAGTCCGCCTTCACGCCGCGCTTATATCGAAACATCTACTCCACCTCCCGTCTTCTCATACGCCCGCGAAGCTCTCCCGGATGGTGCCCCCCCGCGTCTCAAAAGCCACCACATGGAACCGCCCCAGCGGATGGATGTATATCACCGTTCCGTCGTAGGCGCGTCTGCATGCCTTTCTTTTCCGGTTCCGGTCTCTGATCTCTTCCGTCTCTCCGAAAGTCTCCGGCACCCGCTGCACTCTGTCTCTGATCTTCACAGTGCTTTCCCTCCGTGGCGGTACGGGCGCGTGCGGTTGTACTCGTGCTTCTGCGCCAGCACCGCCTCCACATCCACGCCTTCCTTGCCGCACCAGTCGAGGATGCGGATTAGGCAGTCCACCATCTCCGTGGCAATGCCCTCCGGCTTGCAGCTGTGCTCCGGCTTGCCATCCACTTCGCACTGTGTTTCCTTGTCGCAGTGGCCGCAGCAGCCGTAGATCATGGGTTTCCCGTTGCGGTATTCCTCCAGCGCCTCGGACAGTTCGCTGTGGCACAGCGCCACAATGTCTCCGAAGCTGCGCGGCTCGTCCCACCAGCCGTGCTCCACCGCGTTCTGGTGAATGTCCCGTGCCCACTCGTTCAGTGTCTTTGCCATATTCAGTTCCTCCCGGTTATGTATTGTCCCGCATCAGGATGCCCCTGATGGAGTACGCTTTTTCATGCGCGCAGGCCGCGCCGCCGAAGAACCGCTCCACTCGCGCCTGCGCATCTCGAAGTGGATATATGTCCCTCGGTTGATATTGTTCTTGTAGCAGGTGGCCTCCACCAGATGAAAGTCCGGGTAGCGGTCTTCAAACCACTGCCACTGCGTTCCGCACTCGATGGCCTCCTCGATGTCCGCTATGTCGTCCATGTTCAGCTGGCCGTCAAACTGTGCGCACTGCGGAATGGTCAGGTTCCGGCTCTGGTTCCAGCGCTTGAAGAAGTGCTTGTCCTTGGCGATGTAGTGCGCAAGGCCGGTCACGCCGGATTCGTTGAACTGCAGCCGCTTGCTGTTGGCATAGCCCAGCCCCCACACCTTCTCGATGGTGTCGCGGTCTAATCCTCCGCTGAGAATGACATGGTGATGCACTCTTCCGTTGGTCTTGCCGTATTCCGTGCAGCTGATGTACTTCAGTTCCAGCCCCAGCTTTGCATATCGGCGCTTCAGTCTGCGGATATAATTGCTCAGGATGTGCTGTGCTTCCTCCTCCGTCTGCGGCTCTTCGCCGGGACGGTAGGTCAGATGCAGGGCAATGTCATCCTCTGTGAAATTGCTGTGCACCAGACGGGTCAGTTTTTTCTCTGCGTTTTTCTGGTTCAGCTTCTGCTGTATCTCACTCGTCGGCTTGCACCGTGACCGTCTCTTTCCCGGTGCTTGGAAAACAGGGTATATGTCTCCGTCCATGTAATCGCCGCAGACATATACGCTCTCCCGGTTGAAGGTTCTCCCTGTGTACATCTCCGCAGCTCCTCTCTGGTTGCTAAGTTAAGATTGGTTACAAGCATCAATTCGCGCGTGCGCGCGCGAATTATATATAAGTATTCAGCCTGCCATCGTCAGTGCCGGGAGGCTGTCCCCGGCAGACAGGACGCGCTGTGCGTCCTGTTTCGGCTATGTGGATAAATAGTGCCCGTAGCACCACGCTGGCGGTGCATTCCCTTCCACGCACGCTTCTTTGCCCTTCGGAAAAAGCTGCGTCACCCGCCCGTAGGCGCTCTGCGGTTTCATCATGGGAATGCCGTCCGCCCGCGCCGGTGCGCGTTCCTCCGGCCTTGCCTTGTATCCGCAGCGCAGCGCGTCTGTGTCGCGGCTCCATTCCTCCCGGAAGGCATGTGCGCAGCTGCTGCAGCTCGGTTTCATGTTTCGCTCCTTCCCGCGCGCACGCGGCGCGCGGATTGTTTCGATCTCAGATTAAAGGCAGAAGCCGAAGGCCACGCCAATCGCAAAGCTCGCGTTGAAGTAGTCGGCGAAGCCGTTGCTGTTGACAATGCAGAAAGTCGAGGAGTCGCTGCCATACGGAGAGCGGAGCCAGTTCCACCATGTACCGTTCCCCGGTCTCTCTTTCACGCGGCTGCGTTCCGTTCTGAACAGCTCCAGCTGCGTCTCGTCGGTGTCCGCCGGTGCCCAGTCCTCCGCTCCTTCCTTGCCGAACATCTCTGTGAACGACGGCAGCCACAGCTTGTCCTCGCTCTCCAGTCGTTCGCCGTCCACGGTCTGCACGATGCGGCGCGGCACGATCATCTCCCGCAGCTCGTCCGGCAGCATGTGGATGATGGTTCCGTTGAGCCACAGCCGCATCTCGCTATCTCGCCAGCCGCCCTTGTTGGTCATGCGCTTGTTCATCCCGTGTTCTTCCTTCATGCAGTCCTTCAGCAGGAAAATCAGACCGTGCTCCGTGGTGCCCACGGCCTGCACCGTCAGCTCTTCTCCGGTCTTCAGCGTGATGTCCAGCTCATCTCCCACCTGCAGCAGCTCCTGCAGCTTTCCGTCCGCCTGCGCCTTCTTAATGGTGTTCCACTCGATCTCGCTTGTGATGGTCTTTCTGATATTCATGGGGCATCCTCCTGATTATCTGTACCGTTCATCCCACGGTACGAAGTATTTTCCGCACGCCTTCTTCAGGCGCTCGTCCACCTTGCCCTGCGTGAACCATATCTGCTTGTCGGTCTTTGCATCCGCAAGGCACATTTCCGCATAGGTCATAAAGGTCTGGTCGTAGCAGTCGCTCAGCTTCTTCAGCCGCTCTTCGCCCCAGCCGAAGTCTTCGTGCATGGTGATGAGCATCATGTCCTTGCACTACTGCAGCGTAAAGCGCCGGGTCTTCTCATCCCGAACAGCTTGCTGCGCCGCCAGCTTCTGTAGGTATCCGCTCTGCTTTGCCATCGCTTATCCCTCCAGTGTTTCCTTCAGCGCCAGCAGCTTTTCAACGGTGTCCTCATAGGCCGCCTCCAGCAGCACCGCGCAGTCTGTCATGCCCTCGTTGCCGTATGGGCAGCCCCAGTGTTCCTCGCTGCTGCATACCCGCTTGCCGCAGGCATCCATCAGCTCCACGGTCTGCCGCGCGTCCTTCAGCTCCTTCAGCAGCCCCTGTGCCTTTCGCAGCGTCTCAGGCTCCAGATCGCTGCGCTCGTATTCCCGCAGCTTCTCGTAGCAGCGCCGTTGATCGCATCGCCCATCCTCGCAGAAGCTCCCGCCGGGGATGAAGTCGCACTTGGCAATGTCGCAGAAGAGAAGGTCGGTGTCCACCGTCAGTCGCTTCATTCCGCTCACCTCGCCGGTCTGCTCTGCAGCTCTCCGCCGCAGGCCGCATAGCCCGCAAGGTCTACCCAGTTGTCGCTCTTGCCGTGGCCGGTTGCGATGCGCGCGATCTTCAGCAGCGCCAGCAGCGCCGCCACATCCTCCGGCACGATGCAAACCTCCGCCGCCGGGTCTCCGACGCATTTTTCTTTGATGTAAGTCTCCCACAGCTCACCGATGACGCGGAAGCTGTCCTCCGGCGTTCCGTAGTCTTCTTCTCTCTGCCCGCACACGCAGACCTCCGCCGCGTGCAGCAATTCGCTTCTCGTCATCATTCGTCCTCCCCGTGCAGCACCGCGATGTTTGCCAGCACGCTGGCATTCGTCCACTCCATGGCCAGCAGGATCGCGCTGCGCTGGAACTCGCCCGCCAGCGCGCAGAATGCGTCGCCGTTATGGTCTTTCACCGCGCTCCACATATCCTTGTGCACGTCCTTGATGGCCTTCATCCGGCTCTCCACGTTCTCGATGTTCTCCTTCAGCTGTGCCCACGCTTCCCGGTCACTGGCAAATCCGCGTCCGCGTTCTTCCATAATGCCGCTCAGCAGTTCCGCAGAGGTCGCCTGCATGTTGCCCATCAACTTCTGCTGTGCGCTCAGGTTATCCATGCCGCACCTCCGCGATCTCCCAGTCCTCCGCCAGCATGTCCGTCTGGCTTGCCAGCCACGGCACGCAGCTGCGCGGTGCATCCGGATTGTTGCTGCGCAGGCCAGTGGTGTCGATGTAGATGTACGGGCTGGTCATCTTGCTGTGCTCATCCGGCACCTGCAGCTTGATGAAAATGCCCTTGCCGTTCCAGCCTCTGCGCCGAACCAGCCAGCCGCAGCGCAGCTTGCTCAGCGCCCAGCCGAAGTCCCGCGTCTCGGTATCCGCCGCCGCGCATTCCATGGTGCGCTCCTCGTCCGTCCTCTCTGCAGGGCATAGCCCTCCAGCTCCCACAGCCGGTTCTCGATGTGCTGCAAGCACAGTCTCTTGCCCAGCTCTGCGTCGTAGTTGGCCGGGTCTACGCACGCGCTGCTCTCCGTCAGGATGAAGCCGTTGCGCAGCCGCACCGTCACCACCGTGCACTTGCCGAACTCCGTGCGTACCTGCACGTCCGCGCTGTTCAGCAGCAGGTCGATCTCTGTCTGTGTCACCTTGATGTCGCTCATGTTCATTTCCTCCTGTCATTTTGTTTGTATATCGTCCGCCCCCACTGGCAGCGTGGGCAGAGGTATCCGTCCTTCGGTATCGTTTGGCCTTTGGCGATGTTCCATCTCAGTCCGCAGCTGCGGCAGGTCTCGTATCGCAGCCCCGGTATCTCCCGCGCTTCCTGTTCTCTCATGCGCCTGCCTCCCGGTACAGCTTTGTTCTTCCGCTTTCGATGTGGCAGCGGTTGATGAGCGGCCTTTGCTTTCTTCCGCCATCCAGAATTACCCTGAGATCGTCCGGTGTCCGGATGATCTTTCCCACGGTTGTGACCATCAGCCACTCGTGGCTTTCCGTGGAACAGTCATATATGACGGTCATGCCCACCTGAAGCTCATCCCATGCAAGCCTCCGCCCGTGTTCCTCTATGTATGCGCCCACGCGCAGCGCAGCAGGGAAGAGGCTCAGCTGTTCCATCCGCTCACTCCTCATACGGGCTTTGCAGGCTCCAGTCCCAAACTTGCCCGCCGTCCCACTCCGTCCGGAAGTGGTTGTGTTTTCCGTCGCCGGTGAAGAAAAGGTATTCCCTCGGCAGCACTCTTCCTACCTCCGTCTCTCCGTCCTTTTCGTCCAGCCACCGTTCGATCACATCCAGCGCCAGCTCCTCCAGCTCCGGCAGCAGTGGATGATCTGCTGCATATCCATGGAACTGGTACGGCTTTGTCACCACATCAATCACGCCCGCCGGTGTCGCATCCCGTGCATCGTCCGCTCGGTTCAGAATGCACCACACCACCGCCGCCCGCTCCGTCGTTCCGCACACCATGGCCTCGCCGTATACGGTCTTGGCGATGTACGCCGCTGCCTCTGTCCACACGCTCATGTCTCGCTCAGGCTCTTCCTGTCGGATGACCGGCTCCGGCATGCGCGTCACATAGGTCTGCGCCAGCTTCTCGGTCACCGCCTCATCCTGCTCAATCGGCTGCGCCGTTGTGCTCATCATCAGCAGGTTGGCTACCACCGCCGCCAGTATCAGCAGCGCCGCTGCTGCCGCAAGTGTTCTCTTTCTCATTCCATCCACCCCGCCAGCCATGCGAACAGCGCCGCTGCGCACATGGATGCAGCCATCATCAGGAAGCCCGCGCCCAGCGCGATGGTGTCGCGTTCTACACCTCCGCCGATGCCCAGCACCAGCAGAAAACTCACCCATGCCAGCGTGCCCCATGCGCCCTTCAGCGTCCGGCGCTTGCGTCTCCTCACCGCGATGTATCTCATTTCCATATCTGTCCCTCCGTCAGAACGGCAGCTCGCCGTCATCTTCCGTTACCTCTTCGTATGGGTTTCCGCCCTGCGAATAGATGTCTGCTACCTGCTCCAGCTTCTTCGTGTCTCCGAAGTACAGGTTGGTTGCGTTCAGCTCCGTCTCCTTGCGTGTCTGATCGTGCTTGTCCTTCCATGTGCGCGTCTGCAGGCGGCCTGTGGCCACCACCATCCGCCCCTTGCCGAAGAACTTGCACAGGAACTCTGCCGTGCCTCGCCATGCCACACAGTCGATAAAGTCCGTGGCACGCTTGCCGTCTTCCCCCAGCTTGCCGTCTCGCTCCACCGCCAGCGTGAAGCTGCACACCGGCGTGCCGGTGCTCGTTCGCCGCAGTTCCGGGTCAGCGGTCAGCCGCCCCATGATGGCCGTGTCATTCAGCATCGTTCTCAACCTTTCTCTCGATGGATTTCATCAGCTTCAAAAAATCAGCCGCCTGCGGATATTCGCCCGTGTCGTCGCGGACAACCTCCGCCAGAAAGCTCTGAAGCTCGCGCCAGCAGGCGGTATAATAAATCTCGTTTCGATCACTCCGCATCCCTTTATCCCCACTTTTCCACGATGTTCTCCGCCGCTTCCTTCGTCAGCCCGATGAAGTCCTCGTCCGTCGTGCCTATCAGGATGGCGTTGCCTGCGATGACATCGTTTCGCTCTTCTTGCGGTATGCGCCGCCGAAGATGTGGTGCTTGTCCAGCGGCTCCGCCGTCCCGTTCCTGCCGCACAGCCAGCAGCTTCTTCCTGTGTACATCTTTCTGCCTCCTTCAGGTTTCTGCGGCGTGTCTCTTGCAGCGCCCGTCCACGCCTACGCCTTTGAACTTGCCCTTGTTCGCTCTCGCGCGGGCAGCGTCCAGCCGTGCCTTGTCGATGTCGTACTCGAATCTGCCGTTCGCATCCAGTTTGTCGGTCATGCCCCGGTTCAGCTCGCGGTATACGGAAGTCTCGTGCAGTCCCACCGCATCCGCGATGTCGCCCACCTTCCAGCCATCTTTGTACAGCCTTGCGATCTCCATGCGCACCTCGTCATCCATGACCTTGTATTTCAATTCAGTGCTCAACCTTCTCACTCCTTCCGCCCGTTTGAGCATAAAAAAATATCGCAAGTCGAACCGTTTAGGTTCTTCTTGCGATATATTTTACAGGTTGCCAGCACGACTCACGCCGTGCTCCTTTTCGATCTGTCGGATGAGAATTACTTCTCGTCGTACATGGCCTTCAGCTTCAGCAGGTGCTGATAGCGATCCATGGCGACCTCCTCGTTGCGCTTGAACAGAGTCTCGGCGCGGTCGGGGAACTCGCGGGTCAGGCGGCTGTAACGGGCCTCGTTCATCAGGAAGGCGCGGTAGCCCTCTTCCTTGGGCTCCTTGGAATCCACAATGAACTTGTCGGTCTCAGCAGCGGGGTTGAAGCGGAACAGGTTCCAGTAGCCGCACTCCACAGCCTTCTTCATTTCCTTCTGGCAGTTCATCATGCCGCCCTTGATGGAGTGCATCTCGCAGGGGGCGTAGCCGATAATCAGGGACGGGCCGGGATAGGCCTCGGCCTCCTGAATGGCCTTCAGGGTCTGGGCGGGGTTGGCACCCATGGCCACCTGAGCCACGTAGATATAGCCGTAACTCATGGCGATCTCCGCCAGGGACTTTTTCTTGATCTCCTTGCCGGCCGCGGCGAACTGCGCCACCTGGCCGATGTTGGACGCCTTGGAGGCCTGGCCGCCGGTATTGGAGTACACCTCGGTATCAAAGACGAAGACATTCACATCGTTGCCGGAGGCCAGGACGTGGTCCAGACCGCCGAAGCCGATGTCGTAGGCCCAGCCGTCGCCGCCGAAGATCCACATGGACTTCTTGGACAGGAACTCCTTGTCCGCCAAAATCTCAGCAGCCAGCTTGCAGGCGTCGCACTGGCACAGCGTCTCGCCCTTTGCCTTCAGCTCCTCGCCGAAGGCATGGATCTCCGCCTTGGGATTGGCCAGCAGCTCGTCCACAGTGCAGATGCTGCTCTCCAGGGCGGCGATGTATGCCTTGGTGGCCTCGCCGTTGGCGGCGCTGTCCTCCATGGTGTCCAGCCACTTCTGGCCGGCCTCCTTCAGAGCGGGCACTGCCCAATCCTTGGCAATCAGCTCCCGGGTCAGATCCGCCAGACGGCTGCGGGTGGCCTGCTGGCCCAGATACATGCCCAGGCCGTGCTCAGCGTTATCCTCGAACAGGGAGTTGGCCCAAGCGGGACCATGGCCTTCCTTGTTGGTGCAGTAGGGAGAGGTGGCAGCCGGACCGCCCCAGATGGAGGAGCAGCCGGTGGCGTTGGAGATGTACATCCGGTCACCGAACAGCTGGGTAATCAGGCGGGCATAGCTGGTCTCGGCGCAGCCGGCGCAGGAGCCGGAGAACTCCAGCATGG
>ERZ779852.3422-NODE-3422-length-11382-cov-3.514258_pt1 | contig 11382 bp, 9 predicted proteins | sample MGYA00511559_ERZ779852 | MGnify/ENA primary metagenome ERZ779852 (study PRJEB29588, sample SAMEA2157977) | human gut metagenome | biome: human gut; feature: human-associated habitat; material: faeces | place: Denmark | collected 2008/2010 ...
CTATCAAATTATTATTTTCTTAATTAATTTTACCACCAAATTTGAAGAAGAATCAGTTTTTTGTTTTCATTTCTCATATTCTCATAACCTAGTGGCTAAATGTAAGATTATTAGTAAGATACCGCTATGAGAAATGTTTTTTGAATTGGTATTTCTCATGCATTTCTCATAGTTTTCTCTTCAAATTCCTTCATTTCTCATACTATTTTCTCTTATTTCTCATAGGGTAATAAATCCTTTCGGTAGTATTTAACCAAGCTTATTGTATCTGGAGGATACCTATTGTTTTCATATAAAACATTAAATAATAACTAATTATTCACTAACTAATGTCATGTCTTTTAAGTGATATCTTATTCGTTCTACTTTAGTGAACAGGCTTGTTTACTGGAGTGGCAGGATTTATCTACTGGAGTGCATAGATCTGTCTACTTGAGTGGAACGATAGAAGATGAGATAAGAACATAAATGGATGAAGACGAGATATGATAAGGATGTAGGTAACGTAATATATAAATATCTATTGCTTTACGCGATGTATGTGTAGTCGCTGTCTTTACTATAAATATGTTTTTCTTTTACTTGGATTTTAATACTTTTATATAGAATGTGGAGCTATATTAATGTTATCTTAAAGATACGTATTTTATGTAGCGAATTTATTCGTCCTACCGGATATATTGAACCTTGTTTTTCTTATATTTGCAGCACATGATTTCTAAACAATAATTAAATTATTCATTCTTATGAAAAAGATTCTGGTATTATTCGTTTTAACAGCGATAGCTATGGTGAGTGTAAATGCGCAGGACAACTTGAAATGGGGTGTTATGGCAGGTATGAATGTGAGTAAATATACTTTTACCGGTTTTGACAACAGGGTAGGTTTTCATGCAGGTGTCAAAGCTGAGTTGGGGTTATCGCAGGAAGCAAGTGGGGCATACATGGATTTTGCTGCGTTACTGACGTTGAAAGGTGCTAAAATTGATGGAGGATCAATTGCAACCGTTAAATTTAATCCGTATTATTTGGAGATACCGGTGCATGTTGGTTATAAATATGCTGTAAATGAAAACTTTGCGCTGTTTGGTAGCGTAGGTCCTTATTTGGCTGTCGGTCTGTTTGGAAAAGCAAAATTGAGCATAGGCAATGCGATTGGTGATTGGGCTGATATAGAAGGTATGGAAAGTGTAGGAGGCCTGGAAGGTAAATCTGTGTCTGAAGATATATTTGGCGATGACGGGTTCAAACGATTCGACTTCGGCCTCGGATTGAAAGCCGGTGTTGAGTTCAACAAAAAATATCAGGCTGCTTTGAGTTATGATTTCGGGTTGATTGACGTGCAGAAAGATTTGGGTATGAAAAACAGGAACCTGATGATATCATTTGGTTATATGTTCTAAAACGGACTTTGCAACTTTGTTGCACGAATCATTCGTTACCTTTGCAACAGATAAAAAACGAATGAATATGGGACATTGTTGTTGCGGTGCACATTCATGCACGACAGAAAATAAAAAGAATGCCAGTACTTCGATAGTTCACGAATACTGGAAAGTAGGGCTTTCATTTATACTTCTGATAGGAGGTATTATAATGAATGCCCTGAATTTTGCCTTTTTCCTTGGAGAGTATGTTGCTTTAATATGGTATATCCTGGCTTATCTTCCGGTAGGAATACCAGTGATGAAAGAGGCTTGGGAGGGTATCAGGGAAAAAGACTACTTCAGCGAGTTTACACTGATGATTGTTGCTACGCTGGGAGCCTTTTATATTGGTGAGTATCCGGAAGGAGTCGCTGTAATGCTGTTTTATACGATAGGAGAGTTGTTTCAGAATAAAGCGGTAGACAGGGCGAAACGTAATATCGGTGCTTTGCTGGATGTGAGACCTGAGAAAGCCTTGGTGCTTAGGGAGGATAATCTTGTGGTAGAAAGTCCTCAAAATGTAAAAGTAGGAGAGGTCATTGAAATAAAGGCGGGTGGGAGAGTTCCTTTGGACGGAGTGATGTTGAATGAAATCGCTGCTTTTAATACAGCCGCGTTGACGGGAGAAAGTGTTCCCCGTGACATCAGAAAAGGAGAGGAAGTCCTTGCGGGGATGATTGTGACGGATAAAGTAATCAGGATTAAAGTAGAAAGACCTTTCGATAAAAGTGCGCTTGCACGGATATTGGAACTCGTTCAGAATGCTTCGGAACGGAAAGCACCGGCAGAATTGTTTATCCGTAAGTTTGCCCGTATCTATACTCCTATTGTCATAGCACTGGCGGTATTGATTGTGCTACTCCCGTTCGGCTATTCATTGATAGACCCTCAATTCGTGTTTACATTTAATGATTGGTTATACAGAGTTTTGGTTTTTCTGGTAATTTCGTGTCCATGTGCGCTGGTAGTAAGTATTCCATTAGGTTATTTCGGTGGTATCGGAGCAGCTTCCCGATTGGGGATTCTGTTTAAAGGCGGCAATTATCTGGACGCAGTCACTAAAATCAATACAGTCGTATTCGATAAAACGGGAACGCTGACCAAAGGAACATTTGAGGTGCAGGATTGTAAGTGTGTATCCGGGATTTCGGAGAAGGAATTGGTGAGGATGATTGCTTCAGTAGAAAGTGACAGTACACATCCGATCGCTAAAGCGATTGTGAACTATGCAAAACTGCAGGATATAGGGCTTGCGGTTGTCACCAATACTAAAGAATTTGCAGGTCTCGGTTTGGAAGCAATAATAGACGGGACTTCGGTGCTCGTTGGAAATAGTCGGTTACTGTCTAAGTTTAGCATAAAATATCCGGCAGAATTGCAGAGTGTTACCGATACGATTGTAGTTTGTGCTATTGGAGGCAGTTATGCGGGTTATCTCTTGTTGGCGGACGCATTGAAGGATGACGCGAAGACGGCGATTGATAACTTAAAAGCATTAAACATTGAAAACATTCAGATATTATCCGGTGATAAACAGAGTATTGTTACTAACTTTGCAGAGAAACTCGGTATATCAAAGGCTTATGGCGATCTGCTTCCTGACGGTAAAGTGAAACATCTGGAGGAATTGCGGAAGAATGAAGCAAATCAGATTGCCTTTGTCGGTGACGGGATGAACGACGCTCCTGTGCTTGCGTTGAGCCATGTCGGTATTGCTATGGGTGGATTGGGCAGTGATGCGGCGATTGAAACAGCTGATGTCGTGATACAAACAGATCAACCGTCGAAAGTGGGCGAAGCCATTAAAGTAGGAAAGTTGACTCGCCGGATTATCTGGCAGAACGTGTCGCTGGCATTTGGAGTGAAACTGCTGGTACTTATCTTGGGAGCCGGCGGACTGGCTACACTTTGGGAAGCTGTCTTTGCGGATGTCGGTGTGGCGCTGATTGCCATCATGAATGCTGTGAGGATACAGAAAATGATAAAATAAAAGAATATGGAAGAAAAAGTTTATTTGGATAAGTTGGCAAAAAGAGACATCAAGCCGACGGCAATAAGACTTCTCATATTAAAGAGTATGATGGAAGCGGGACGTGCAGTGTCTCAGCTTGATCTTGAAACGTTGCTGGATACGGTTGATAAGTCGACTATATCCCGGACAATTACACTTTTCCTGTCTCATCATCTGATACACAGTATAGATGATGGAAGCGGCTCATGGAAATATGCAGTTTGTGATGATGCTTGTAATTGTGTGCTGAAAGACCTGCATTCGCATTTTTATTGCGAAAGATGCCATCGGACATTCTGTCTTGAGAAGATTCATATTCCGGTGATCGACCTGCCGAAAGGATTTACTTTGAATAGTGTGAATTATGTAGTAAAGGGAGTTTGTGCAGGATGTTCCAGAGTGGGGGATTAATAGCAGATTGATAAGAATAAATAATAAAAAACACCGGAATCCGAACTGAAAAATATCATCGAATTCCGGTGTTTATTATTTAATGATTACTGGTTAGTCAATATTGGGATTCAAGGCATGCCAGTCTTTGATGGCTGGAATGATACCCATTTCGATCACTTCATCACGAAGCTTGCACAAGTGTTCGTAGCTCTTTTCCAGTTCTTCCTGTTCAGAAGGAGATCCGGCCACCTCTTTATAAGTAACGCCATCTTTAGTAATGGAAGTTTCCATAGCCATCATGATGTGATTGAACTTATCATTGGATACGTAGGTACCGGCAGGCCAGCGGAACGGTTGTCCGCCCATAGCGGCAGCGATCATTTCAATGGAAAGATAAGCCGGACTTTGGAAGGAAGAACGGCCGCGCAGGTCGATGATATGTTTACCACCCTGTATTACACGCACTTTCAAAGCTTCCCATTCAGCCAATGGAAGGCGGGTAGTTCCGATGAAATCAGTCAGCGGTTCTCCTTTTATTTTAGTGGTTGAAGCGAATACTGCCATCTGTTCTCCATGTCCACCATACGTACGGCAGTTCTGAATGTCGGAGGCGGGGATATGGAAATATTTCACTAGCTCATTCTGCAGACGGGTACTGTCCAATGCTGCCAGTGTAGAGACCTGCGACGGTTTCAGACCGGAATAAAGCAATGTGATCAGTCCGGTGATATCAGCAGGATTAAAAATAACAACAATGTGTTTTACGTTCGGACAATATTGGCGAACATCTTTACCGAACTGAGCAGCGATTTCAGCATTTCCTTTCAACAAGTCTTCACGAGTCATGCCTGCTTTACGGGCTGCACCACCTGAAGATACGATATAAGAGGCCCCCGTCAGTGCTTCTTTGATATCGGAGGTATAAGTTAGATTCACACCTTCGAAACCACAGTGATATAACTCTTCTGCCACACCTTCCAAAGCGGGAGCAAAAGGATCATATAGACAAATGTTCGGGGTAAGTTTCATCATCATGGCAGTTTGAGCCATATTAGAGCCGATCATTCCGGCTGCTCCTACAATCGTAAGTTTCTCGTTGGTTAAAAATTCCATAATTATATATGTTTATAAGGTGAATAATCAGTTCTGGTTTGTTGTCGCTACAAAGATAACGCCTTAATCGTCAGATTGTTCATAGAAAATAGTTTTCCTTAATAACGAAAAGTTATATCTGTGCATGAAAGGGATGTGCGTAAAATAGATTATCTTTGTTCTTTATAAAGATATGGAATATATAATAAATAGAAGTATGAATATAGAATTAGGAAAGTTCAATCAGCTCGAGGTAGTAAAGGAGGTCGATTTCGGTCTGTATCTCGATGGAGGAGAAGAAGGAGAAATTTTGTTACCTACCCGTTATGTGCCCGAAGGCTGTCAGGTAGGGGATATGCTGAATGTATTTCTCTATCTGGATATAGATGAGCGACTGATTGCCACTACATTGACCCCGTTGGTGCAGGTGGGACAGTTTGCTTGTCTGGAAGTTGCTTGGGTAAATCAGTTCGGAGCATTTCTGAATTGGGGACTGATGAAAGACTTGTTTGTTCCGTTCAGTGAGCAAAAGATGAAAATGCAGGTTGGACGGAAATATGTTATTCATGCACATCTGGATGATGAAAGCTATCGTATCGTAGCTTCGGCAAAGGTAGAACGCTATCTGTCGAAAGACATACCGGATTATGCTCCGGGTACAGAGGTGGATATATTGATATGGCAGAAGACAGATTTGGGATTTAAGGCGATTATAGATAATAAGCATAGCGGATTGCTATATGAGAATGAGATATTCTGTACGTTGGAAACAGGTATGCAGATGAGAGCTTTTGTGAAACAAGTGCGCGAAGATGGTAAGGTAGACTTGATCCTTCAGAAGCCGGGATTCGAAAAAATAGATGATTTCTCGAAGACACTGCTGGATTATATCAAAGAGCATGGTGGACGAATCCATCTGAACGATAAAAGCCCTGCGGAGGATATCTATGATACTTTTGGCGTTAGTAAGAAAACATTCAAGAAAGGGGTGGGCGACTTGTATAAGAAGCGGTTGATTTCTTTGCAGGAGAATGGCATCACTTTGGCGGAATCCTAAACAGAATAGGGAAATCCCTATACAAGAATAGAGAGAATCATTGGGGTGGGGAGTTTTCTCACCCTATTTTTGTGATATCAGTTAAAGATAATAATTTCAAAACTAGATAAGTTATGCGTAAGATAATAATAAGTTTCTGCATTTTGCTCGCTGCTCTTTCTTTAAAAGCGCAGTCTATCAGTGGAATCAGGATTGATGGAGGAGACACTCCGATTCTTGTTTATTTTGGAGGAAAACAGATGTGTTACCCTACTACCACTTGTTTCGTTGCCAATTTGAAACCGGGAAATTATACGATTGAGGTGTATGCTTCCCGTTCTACCCGTCCGGGAGAACGCGTTTGGAAAGGAGAAAGATTGTATAATGAACGTGTTTACTTTAACGGAAATGGAGTACATGATATCGTTGTAGAAGAACCTGGAGATATCCGTCCGGGAAGGCCCGGCAGACCGGGAACGGGACAAAGTGGACATCGTCCGGAGCATGATCGCTATGATAGAGTGATGAGTGATCAACTCTTTAAGAAGTTCCTTGATAGTGTGAAGAATGAGCCTTTTGATAAAGATCGTATGGGGTTGATAACTGCTGCACTGACTAATTCAGATTTTACATCAGAACAATGTCTCCAATTGGTGAAGTTCTATACTTTTGATAATGAACGATTGAAAATAATGAAAATGATGTATCCCAATATTGTGGATAAAGAGGCTTTCTTTATGGTGACCGCTACTCTTACATTCTCTAAGAACAAGACTCAAATGAACGATTTTATCAGGGAATACGAAGGACGCTGATATAATTAACTAAAAACGATACGGTTATGAAAAAGATACATATAATCCTGTTTTTTACGTTGTGGGTGATCGCCAGCAGCTGCTCTACTTATTACGTGTCCAACAAGCAAGTGATGGAAGTGCAGCAAGGAATGTCTCGCCAGAATGTGGAAAGAATATTGGGTAAACCGGATTACAGACGTTTTGATGGCAACACCGAAGAATGGGAGTTCCATCGGGTCTCTTCAGTACTTTACGGAAACTCGATTAAGATTATAGTATATTTTGCAGATGGAAGGGTGACAAGTATGGATACATTTAACGGTGATGAAATTCTGCTGCCGCCTCCGGTAATGATGCCTCCTTCTGTTGTTGTAACCAATACGCCTCCGGTCTGCCCTCCACAGTATGAAGAAACATCCCGTCGCAGAACTCTTATGATGCACGACGAATTTGATCGTTTTCTACGTGATTTCCGGATGGTGATCATGCCTACTGAACAAATTAAGTATATAGACGACGTTTTGTTGGAATGCAACTTTACTTCTGCACAGTGCGGAAAGATTATAGATCAGATTAATAGCTCAGATACTCAGATGACTGTGATGAAGCGTATGTATCCGCAAATTGTGGATAAAGAAAATTTCAGTCCGGTTGTCAATAAGCTCTTTTCTTCTTTTGACCGTGACAGCATGAAAAAATATATCCAGGCTTATCATGGTGAGCAACGACCGGGAGATGCAGGATATGTACGGCCAAGAGCTATGAGCGCAGCTGAATTTGATCGTTTTTTCAATGAATATAGAGGCAAATCATTTGAGTCTGACCGGACCCGAATGCTGGATGAAGTCGTACCTCCTTCGGGATTCACTTGCGCCCAATGTCGTAAATTGGTGGATATGTGTACCTTTCAGACAGATAAGAAGAATATGATAAAGAAGCTTTATCCGAAAATCGCAGATAAGAAGAACTTCTCGATACTAACGGATGTTTTCACTTTTGAGATGGATAAGAGGGAGATGAGAGAGTTCGCGGAATCTTACGATAGCAGACGTAACTAAAAAAAATGAAATCATGAAAAGAATTCTGTTTATATTATTAGTAGTGACTGCCAGTACCACTGTAATGGCGGGAATGAGCACCAGTAAGGTGCGTAAGGAGACACGTTTCCTTACTGATAAGATGGCATATGAGTTGGACTTGAGTAATCCGCAGTATAATGATGTGTATGAGATTAATTATGATTTCATCTACTCTCTTCGTAATATTATGGATTATGTAGTGCGGGGTGACGAATGGGCGTTGGACGATTACTATGAGGCCTTGGATATTCGTAACGATGATCTTCGCTGGGTATTGAGTGATGGGCAATATCGCAGGTTTCTGGGGGCTGATTATTTTTATCGTCCGATTTACGTGACCGGAGGAAGATGGAATTTCCGGATTTATATTAATTATCCGAATCGTAGTTTATTCTATTTTGGTGTACCTTATCATTATCGGACTTACTGTGGTGCACATTATCGTCCGCATATTCATCATGTGAGCTATTACCGGGGAAGATACAATAACGTTGTCCATTATCCTACTCCATACCGGGTAAGGGATCAGAGAGTATTCCATTCTTATCGTCGTTCGGATTTCGGTTCTGTACGCTTCCGCCCGAATACTTCTGTTCGTCCGCATAATGCACCTGCCCGTCCCGGAGTTTCGGGACGTCCGGGAACATCATCACGTCCTAATTCATCGGGACGGCCTGGAAATTCTTCCCGCCCCCGTCCGGAATCGGGACATAGACCTTCAAATTCGGGAAGACCCTCTGCTTCGGGCAGACCCTCTACAACTGAACGCCCGTCGAGTCCAAGCAGACCAACGACTCCAGGCAGACCGTCTACTCCTTCCAGAGACGATAAACCGAATAAGGAGACAACTCCGGGCAGAAATAATAACAGAGGTGAAGGAAATCATCATTCCGGAAGTCGTCCGGGAACAAGTACAGGTTCTTCGAACTCTGACCGTCGTCCGACAGGTGGCAGCACGAACCGCGAAAGTGGACGTGGCAGCAGTTCTTTCGGCAGTTCAAGTAGAACAAACGGCAGTACAACGAGCAGCCGGAATCATGATAGTTCGAACCGGGGAAGTAGTACTTCCGGCAGAAGTAGCAGTTCCGGTAGTACTTCCAATCGGGGCAGCAGTAGTTCCGGCAGCAGTTCCAGTAGGGGTAGCGTTTCCAGATCGACCGAAAGAAGCTCATCTTCAGGAAGCACGAGTAGCAGTAGCCGAGGCTCTTCTTCCCGTTCTTCAGAAAGAGGAAATAGCTCAAGAAGATAAAACCTATTCCTTTATTAATAAGTCATTGCTCCTCAGCTGTAGGAGAACTAGATTCCGGCGTATCGCCGACTAAACTATTCAGGGCGTCGCCCGTAACTTGGATATCGGGGCGGATAGTATCCGCCTCGATTTCACTTATCAGCCCCTTTTGAGCCAGACGTCCGGCAATCAGTTTATAATAGCCTTCCATATTCTTTTTCAATTGTCCGTTTTCTGCGAAGGAATTGCGGAAGTGTTTTGGTTTTGGGATAATGGAAGCCAGAAAGATACTCTCTTCGGTCGTGAGTTGGGAAGGCCGTTTATTGAAATAATAAGCAGAGGCTTCCCGGATACCGTAAATCAGAGGTCCCCATTCGGCAATATTCAAATACACTTCGTACATACGTTCTTTAGACGTCAGCCTCTCTGTCTCTATTAGCCATACGATCAAGGCTTCTTCCAGTTTGCGGGCAAAGTTTTTGTTCCGGTTGAGGAATACATTTTTCACTAGTTGCATGGTGATTGTACTGCCTCCTCTGGCAAAGCGTTTGACTTGCAGGTCGTAAATCAATGCTTCACGTATGGCATCGGGCAAGAATCCTTTGTGATAGAAAAAGGCCCCATCTTCACTTTGCATGACGGACATCCGTAGCAGGGGAGAGATACTGTCTAATGGTGTGAAATGTTCCCAAGAGGGGCCGATAGGGAATGACCTGACAGGCATGCCATTCTCATAAGCAGTGTAAGTGAACTCTTCGCTCATCTTGGAAAGAGGTGTCGCACCATATTCCATGATCCGGAAATCTTTTTCTTTTAACTCCGATTCAAATCTGAGGCTGTCTAATTGAGCGAAATCGATGTCCAGCAGAAAATGATAAGCCAACTCACCTCTTGTCTTTATTCCTTCCAGATTGCTGAATAACCCTTTGGGGAGAGAACCGAATAAATCGTCAGCCGGGAACCAGGATTTATCTATGGCAGCTGTGAAGTGCCATTGAGCTTCTTTCTTTTCTGCTCGCAGATAGGGGTGGAATTGTATTTTGTTGAATAGAACTGTAGTGGTGCTATCCAACTCCAGCGTATGATTGCCGATATTCATCTGATACGTAAGCTGTCCTCGATCCAGATGGATAACTTCCGGCGAAAGGGCTTTGTGGAATATATCAAGACCGCTGACTCTGGCTTTACCGTTCAGTCGTAGCTGATTATTTGCAAGATTTTCTTCGGTCATGCTATAATATAAGGTGTCGAAAGTAACTTCTGCCCCAAAGCGGCGGTTGATATAAGGCAGTGAGATTTTCTTTTTCCCGGTAGCGAAAAGTTCTGTTTTCAACATCCGGGCTTTTCTGTTCAGTTCGCCTGTGGCTTTCCATTGTTGTGTCAGGGTATCTTCCTTTATCTTGATGGCCGACTGAAAACGATTGTCTTCAATCGTGAAGGCGGGGATGCTTAGGGCAACAAAATTGTTGTCTTTCCGTTCGGTTATATTGAGTTGAGTCAGTTGTCCGTTTTCGGGCAGAAAGCCATATATTAAGTTCAATATCCGGTCGATACGATGGCTGTAGTTGCTTTCGGTGGCAGGTTTGGTTGTGGCTTCCGATTGGCATTGGCGTTTGGAGAATAGAAAATCATAGTTTGCTACGCTGTCCCGTTTGATAAAAGCAATCGTTAGTCCGTCCATACGGATATTGCGTACTTCAAAGTTTCCTTTCAGTAGTTTCCAGGGGGTCAGTTTGACGTTGACAGTTTGCAGCGTAAGGAGAGTATCCCTTTGCTCGGGAACTACAGAAAGTCCCTGAATGGAGACTTCATTCAGACTACACATTTCCAGATTCTCATAGTGAATGTGCAGCCCGTATGTTTGTTCGATGTGAGTAGTACGTTTATTGGCTATACTCCGTAGAAGAATGCTACGGCTTAGATAGACACCGACAAGGCAGATAAATAAGATTCCTCCAATTGATAACAGGAGAATACTTTGTTTGCTGTTCTTTTTCATCATTTGCCTTTAAATAAATTATTGGATGCAAAGGTAGATAATATTCTGTTCAACCGGATATAAGTCGTTCTTTTTTAACATGATGTCCGTTTATGAGCGAACAACTGTTCATTTTCGTACATCTGCTTATACCTTCTTTGTTCTGATTATTAGGTGTTTACTGTTTTGGCATACCCCTTGCATTTATATAATCGAAGGCGGGCAACTGAAAAATGAAAAAAAGTTCAGAAAGTTGCAACCATTCAATATAGATGTTCCGTCTAATAAACAGAAGAACAAAAAAGAAAGTTGAACAAATAAAAAATATACAATTATGAAAA
>ERZ779852.3423-NODE-3423-length-11381-cov-2.788098_pt1 | contig 11381 bp, 8 predicted proteins | sample MGYA00511559_ERZ779852 | MGnify/ENA primary metagenome ERZ779852 (study PRJEB29588, sample SAMEA2157977) | human gut metagenome | biome: human gut; feature: human-associated habitat; material: faeces | place: Denmark | collected 2008/2010 ...
TTCACTAACCATGACAAAATCATGATTAAGAAGTCACTTAGAGCATATATCACCCGCCGCCAGCTTATATTTCTTATACTGCCGCACAGCAAAGTGTTCCGGTTCGCGTTCTTCCAGTGCTTCAAACATCAGATCGACGGGATTCTTGAAATCTTCGTCGTCCTCCCTAACCTCCATCGCGTTAATCATGCTGACCAGCATCGCAAAGTTTCGATCTTCTTCCGGAACAACGCCATACAAATAGCCGATCAGAGCGGTATAGAGCAGCGTTTCCGCCTTTTCCCAGAAGGGGTCGTTGCTTTTACCCTCTCCTTTTGTATTGAGAATCAGGCAGTTTACCAGTTTCAAAATATCCTTTTCGCTATGGATATACGCCAGCGGATTATAGTTCATCGACTTTTTGAAATTGATTGTGTTGAGTACCTTGATGCGGTAGTCGCTTCGTTGAAGCAAGCTGCCGCATTCAACGAGGATGCTGCCCTTCGGGTCGGTCACAACGAACGAACAGGGATATTTGTCCGACACGCATTGCATGAGATTCGGTTTGACGAAAAATCTCGTCTTGCCGCTGCCAGAGCCGCCGATAATCAATACGTTTTTGTTGCGGGCATACGCCGGGTTCTTCGGGCGGCTGCTCATCGTCAGGCGCTCAGTTTTCGTGAGGATCACGTTGTTCCACGGGTCCGGATCGATGAACGGCTGAATATCGCCGGGCTTGCCCCATCTGGCAGAGCCGTATTCCACGTTGTGCCGGTACTTCTTGGCATTCCTGCCTTTTTCGTAGACGACCAGCCGCATCAGGCAGCCCAGGACGATGCCCAACAGAAGGTCAGCGGGAACAAAGCTGGGCCAGGGAGAGTGAAAGGCAGCGGCAAAACCGTCCATGAGGTGGAGCAGCTTTCCCGACATGTCCGTTCCCTCAGCCAAGTGCCATGCCTCTCCCAGCTTGGTCGCATACAGACCGATGAGCACATAGGGGAGATTGAGGATCAGCAGCTTTTTCAGCCGTGCTTTGTTCATCGCTCCATCCCCTTCTGGCGGATGCGTTCCACCTTCTTTGCCGGCGCTTCTCTGGTCGGATCGAGCGTCGGCTCAGCGGCAGAGCGCTCCTGCTTTTGCTGCCTGACCCATGCAACCGAGTAGGCAGCCATCGCCTGATTGATGGCGCTCCGGTCACGCGCCTTGAAGTATAGGATGTACCGGGGCTTGCCTTCCTGAGAGTAGCCCTTCTGGACAGCGTAGTCCACGCCGTATTGCCGGGCATACCGGTCAAAGGATTTCGCCTCGTTCCGGTCAGCCAGCTCTGTGTTTTCAACACCCTGATTCTGCGCGATGAGCTGCTTGACAGACTGCTTTCCCTGGGGTTTTACGTTCTGATGCGCCTGAATCTTGTTCCTGGAGTACCGCAGGAACTTCATGAACGCCGTCGCCAGGGTACGTGCGGTCAGCTTGCTCGTGTTGATGATCAGGGTAAGCGATTTATTTTCAATGTCTTCCTGCATGGGCAGTTCCCTCCCGTGTGAGAATCAAAAGAAGATGCCACGGCGGCACCTCCAGACGATGAAGATAGTACATGCTTATGACATACCTCTGAGTCATGTGCATTCACTCCTTTCCACGAATCATCCGTGGCTCGAGAAGCACACTCTCTTCGTCAGTCGTTATCACCGAAGGAGTAATCGTGGAACATGCTTTCAATCGCAGCGTCCTTCTCCTTCTCTTCGGATCGCTGCATACAGGCATCCAGCAGGATCGTGGTGAAGCTTTCAACCAGCAGGTTCATCTCGCTGTTGCGCAGGGGAATGGCGGAAACAATACCCGGAATGTCGATACGACCAGCATCACGCTTTTCAAGCCGGGTGAGCAGTTCAGAGAACTCCATGTGTTCGCGCAAGTTATGGAGAAAGACGGTACTTTCGGTGAGCGCCGTGAACATGCGGTGGCGCTCGTCAAGACTCGAAAAGCCCACAACGTAAAACGCCTCGCTCTTGGAATTGGTAAAGGAACGAATCATCATCGCTTATGTTCTCCTCAGTTGTTTCTGTTATTTCTGCTTGATCGGCGCTTGCGGATCAGCCCCGCAGTGCCGCTGATGACCATCAGGCCAATGCCCACCCACATGACGCCGGTTACAGCCAGATTCACGCCGGTCTGAATGGTCGTGTAGTTGACAAATCTCCTCATTTCATCAGGCACGACGTAGGCTTCGTTGATCTTCACCCGGATGACCTCGCCGGAAACGCTGTAGCCCTCAAGCGTTTCGGTTTCCTTGATGAAGTATTCGCCCGGCTCAAGATCACGGATGCTGACGATGCCGTCCTCGCCGGATTCATAGGTACCGATGATTCTGCCGCTGGCATCCTCCACGGTGAACTTCGCGCCCGCCAGCGGCACGCCGGAGCTGTCCGTCTTGATGAACTCATAGTGGTTCGGGATGTTCACGCACATGATAGGCTTTGGCTCTGTCCAGTCATCCCCGACATGAATGCGAATGTCCTCCGTGCGGCAATAGCCATTGGGCGCGGCGTCTTCACGGATGATCCAGTCGCCATAGTCGAATTGGCTGAAGGTGAATACGCCATCCTGATTGCTGACGGCGGTTTCGACCTTCTCCATGGTGCTGGCCTTGTACAGGCTGAACGCGATGCCGGACATCGGCGTGCCCGCGGTATCAACCTTGATGCAGGTGATCTTCTTCAACTGATTGACCACCGTGGCCAGAGGTACATCGTTGTTGGTATAGCCCTCATCGATGGTGACGTGAATCACATCCTTGCTCATCAGATAACCATCGGGCGCTGCCAGCTCGCGGATCGTGTCCTTGCCAATCGCAGCCCCCACGAAACGCACCAGCCCCTCCGCATCCGACACGGCGGTCATGACCAGCTCGTCTTTCTCATCAAACAGGCCGAACTGCGCGCCGACCAGGGCGACACTGTTCTGATCGACCTTCTGCACAAGCAGCTCCGTCGGGCAGTTGGTCAGTGTGGCGATGGGGGCGTCCGGGTTCTTGAAGGTGCCGTCTACCGTGATCGGGGTCTTCGTATAGTCCTTCACATAGCCGGGCAGCTGTTTGATCTCCTCGATGGTGTAGGAGCCGTAGGGAATCTGTTCAAAGGTCGCCAGACCTTCGCTGTCCGTAACAGCGGTCGAATGGAGCGTTCCGTCCTCGCGGAAAAGACCGTATTCAACGCCTTCCAGCGGCCTGTGCTGCGGATCGACCTTTTGGATAGAGAACCGGGTAACATCATCCGCAAGCGCAGTCTGCCCGACCACCTCGCCCTGTTCATTGATGGTGAAGGTCATCTCGGTATCATCCAGCGCATAGCCCTCCGGGGCCATCACTTCCCGGTAGGTGTAGGTGCCGGGCACCGCAGGGAAAGCGGGCAGATAGCCGTCCTCTCCGGTATAGTCACGGCAGACGATTTCGCCCTCGCCGTTCCTGACCTCAATCAGCGTGCCGGGCAGGGCTGCAGAGCCGGTTTTGTCGGTCTTTGCGATCCGTACATCCGCGTGGACAATCTCGTTGTGGATGGGCAGCCCCACCTGAAAAACAACATCGTGCTGCTCGTCAGCGAACTCGTCCGTGATGGTGACGCGGTAGCGGGCATCGCTGAGCACCCAGCCCTCCGGAGCAGCCAGCTCCTGCACATCGTATTCCCCGTGGGGATAATCGCCGGAAAAGGTCAGAACGCCATCCGTGTCGGTGATGCCGGTTTCGATCAGCGTATCGGCAGGCGTGCCGCCAGCATACTCGATGGGATCGCTGCTATACAGGCCGAAAACAAAGCCCTCGCCGGGCACGTTCATCAGTCTGGAATGAACCATGCCATCTTCATCATGCTGCGTGGTCACGATTTCTTTCTCCTTCGTCAAGGTGATTCGTGCAGCCATGAACTCATTGACAGCAGAAAGGCGGGCTTTCACCACCGGTGTGGTGTGGTCTGATGCTGTCAGCGCAATCTCATGGCGCGTTTCATCCAGCACATACCCGGCAGGGGCGGACACCTCGGTCACGATATATCGCCCAAGGGGCAGCGGCTCTGTGACAACGCTGCCATCCGCCGTTGTGGTCATCGTCGCTACCAGCTCGCCCTCCCGGAACCAGACCGTCTGATCCTTGCCCACGATGTCCTCGGCAGCGCGTACCTCATACACCGCGCCGGGAAGCCAGTCCTCCTGATACAGCGGCGTGTGTACCGTATAGCCCAGCGTATCCCGGTTCTCGCTGAAGCCCTTCAGCACAAAGCCCCACTTGTCGATCTCAATCGTGCCCTTGATGGGCGTGTTGGATACCGCGATCTCCTGCACAATCATTGTCTCGTCTTCCGCAAACGCCATGATGGGGATTGCGAGGATAAGAAGCAGAAGCACCAGCAAGGGAAAGCTGCGTATTCGTCTCATCTTCATCTGATTACCTCTTTTCTGAATTAGATTAGATAGGTAAGGAAAAGGCAGCGGTTTGACCCGCTGCCTTCTGCGGTTTATTCCTCGAAAGATACCGGCTGCGGTTCGGGCTCCTCAGGAATCCGAACCGTGGTGGAATACCCGTCGTCCAGATAATCATCCGGCACAACGGATTCGACGATTTCATACTCGCCCCAGGTCAGCAGCGGCGTCTGCGCAATGCCGTTTTCGTCCGTCGTAATCACGGCGACCACCTCGCCGTCTCCCTCGCCGTTATGGGAGAGCAGGCCGGAGATGCGCGTCACGGTGAACTCCGCACCGGGCAGGCCGTTTGCGGTCTCGCTGTCCGTCTTGACGATGCGGATGACGCCCTGAATCGGCATGTTGGTCACGGTGCGGGTCACCAGCTCATCCATGCCCACGGTGATTTTCTCGCTCCAGAGCGTATCCTCATAACCGGTAGGGTTTGCGTGCTCACGAACGATGTAGTCAGCGGGGAACAGGTCGGGCGATTCCGCGATTCCCTGTTCATTTGTTGTCATCTGCGCAACGCGATCTATGGCGTTCCCGTCCTCGTCCACTGAGTAAATGTCGAACTGAACGCCGGCAATCGTGTGCTGATCCAAAGCATCCTGCTTCGTGATCCTGATTCGACCCGGCGCGTCCTCGTTGATCACCGTCGCCAGCAGCGTGGTGGGGTTGAGGTAGGTACCGTCAATCGTCACCTTCCACTCCTCCGCAGACGGATGGTAGCCGTAGGGCGCGCTGATTTCCCGGATGGTGTACTCGCCATATGCGATCTGCTGGAACAGCACGGAGCCATCCGCAGCGGAAGTGGCCTCCTGCACCTTGTTGCCTTCGCTGTCAAACAGACCGAACACCGAGCCCGCCAGCACTTCGCCGTTCTGCTTGGTTTTCTTCAGCATGATCTTGTTCAGCTCGTCCCGAATGACCGTATCACCCGTCACCTTGCCGTCGGCAGTCACCGTGAAGGTTTTGACAGCCACATTCAGCGCATACCCGGAGGGCGCGTAGGTTTCCTTGAAGGTGTAGGTTCCGGGCACAACGGGGATGTTGGGAATTTCGCCCTTCTCATTGGTGTATTCGCGGTAAATGGTGTTGCCGTCGGCATCGTATACCTCGATGAGCGCACCCGGCAGCTTCTTGGCACCGGTAATATCCGTTTTGGTGATCGTCACGGGCGTGCAGATCAGGCGATTCAGGATCGGGTTTTCCAGATAGACGGTGATGACATTTTCGCTGACAGCTTTATTGGCAGGAGTCAGCGTAACGGGGTACTTCTCTGTGCTGAGCAGCCAGCCGTCCGGCACGGACAGCTCCCTGATATAGTAATTGCCGTGCGGATACAGGCCGGATAAGGTCAGATTGCCCTGCGCATCCGTCGTGCCGGTGGCCACCAGCGTATTGGCGGGCAGCTTCTGGCTGTCACCATAGGTGATGATCTCACCGGTGTACAGGCCGAAGACAAAGCCCTCGCCAGAATAGACCTCAACCGTCTGGTGAATCATGCCTTCCTGCGTCTGCGTGAGCAGCAGATCTTCCTTCTGCTTGCGCAAGGTCACGCGCACTGGCAGATAGGTGTTGCTGGCAGACACCTTGACCTCGACAATCGCGGTCTGCTTATCCACGGCAGCCAGCGTGAAGGGATGGGGCGTGGTATCAAACACATAGCCGTCCGGCGCGGAGATTTCCGTGAGGGTGTACTTGCCCAGCGGCAGCACCTTGGATTTGACTGAGCCGGTCTTGCTGGAGGTCAGCGTCTCGATCAATTCGTCCTTGCGGTAGAACACGGAGCCTTCCTTGCCCACAATGTCTTCGGCAGCGCGCAGCTCAAACACTGCACCAGCCAGATAGCCATTTTGGAAAACCGGGCGCATGACGGTATTGCCGCAGGCATCCTGCTCATCCTCAAAACGAACCAGCTGCAAGCCGGTCTTTTCCAGCAGTACATCGCCGCGCACCGGTGTGTTGGTCACGTTCACCGTGATGGTCGCCGTTTCGGCAGCCAGAACGGTTGCTGCCGTGAGGGACAGCAGCAGAAGCACCGTCATGCCCAGACGGAGCAGTCTTTTCATGCATCTCATCATTGTTTATTCTCCTCATCATCGGATGGTTACGGTGGTTGTGTACCCGGCATCCAGATAGCCGCTCGGCACGCCGGTTTCGGTGATTCTGTACTGCCCCCATGGGAGAGGCTCTGTCTCAGCAATGCCCTGGGTATTGGTCGTGATGGTCGCAACGACCCTGCCGATGTCGGCGGCATTGTCAGAAGCCGGGCCAGTCAGGCGTGTAACAGAAAAGACAGCCCCAGCCAGCGGTTTGCCGGTCAGGCTGTCCGTCTTGTTTACCCGAATGCGACCCATAATGCGTTCATTGGTGAAAGAAACATGGGTGGTTGTACCCGCAGCGACGGTCACGCCGGACGAGGCCGACGTAGACAGGGCATATCCCTCAGGTGCGCTCTTTTCCCGAACGGTGTATGCGCCGGGCGTCAGGTCAGCAAAGAGCACCACGCCGTCCGAGCCGGTCGTCTTTGTCGCCAGCACAGTTCCACCACTGCTCAGCAGCTCAAAGACCGCGCCCTTCAGGAGAATGCCATCCGAAGATTTTTTGGTGACCTTGATTTCGCCCGTGCTCAGCTCAAAGGTCACGCTTGCAGATTGCAGCGCGTATGGAGAGCCGTAGAGCGGAACCATGATTTTCTGGATGGCGACGCTGGGGATACCGACGAGGAAATAGGCTTCCTCGTCGTCCGAGGAGACGGATTCCATGGAGACGGCAAACCGGCTGCTCGATGATGTTACCTGGATGGTATCCCCGCTTTTGATGTAGTAGTAGCTGCCGTCCGAGCCGCCGCTGTTGCCGGTCAGCGTGCCCACCGACCTCGGAATACGGATCAGATCGGCATCCGTGGTCAGCGTGACGGTGCCGATGTAGCTGGAGCCGGACACGCTCAAACTCTGATTGGAGGCTGTGATTTTGCCCGTGATGGATGCGCGGGCAATGCCGTTTTCCGCAAGCCATCTGGCGTAGGTGAGGTACACAGCAGGTGCGCCGCCGGAGAAGGCGTAGAAGCTGTCCATATCCCAGTAGCCGCGGACATACTGCGAACCTTCGAGCTGCTTGATCACCTCGCGCATGGCAAACTGACCAGCGACACGCGACCAAACCTCGTTATTAGAGGCACTGCGATTGACCGCCATGAAAGGGTAGGTGTGGCGCAGCACCCAAGCCAGCGCGTGCATGGTCTTTGCGGAAAAACGCACGCCCGAAACACCGCCGCCGACGGAGTTGTTGACGAAGTAATCCATATCCACCAACACGTAAGGGCCCTTCGCGGTCTGATTGGAGCCGGAACCCTCACCGGGGCCAGATAGATTGTGCTCCAGACAGTACACTGTATAGCCCTCCAGATAGTGCGGTGTGGCATAGATCGTGCCATGAGAGGCGGATTTGGCGATCTGGGGATAAGCGCTGTCCCTGCCCGAGCTGCCATAGAGTGAGGACTGCCATGCGTAAAAGCCGCCGACGCTTCCATTGATATTTTTCAGGGAGAAACCATTCATCGCCGTCGCATAAAGGCTGATGTCCATTGCCTGCAGTGCCTCAAGAAACTCCTGCGAATACGCAAAATCCGTCACTGTACAGGCATCGCTGTTTGCAGGGCCAGTCTCGGCAGCCATAACCCAGCAGGTGGCGTAGTCCGTCCACTTCATGGTGCCATCCGCAAAGTCGTCGCCATACAGGAAGCGCACCTCGTACCAGCCGTTGCCCAGCTCATCGGTAGTGACGGACAGCACCTGCACGGTCGCGTCATTCACAAACTGCCCGAGGTACCCGTCGCAGTAATAATCCTCGATGCCATATTCGTTGACGTACTCAAGGACGCGCGTATCGGTCGTAACGCTGACATAATCGCCGGGCGCGGCAAGCACTGGCGCATCAGTGCTTTCTTCGGGAGGCAGGATTTCTTCCATGTCCGTAACAGGAAGCTGTTCATCCGCATCACCAAGTTCACCATGTTCGGGCTGAAGCCCGGCAGCGTCATCCGGCGTTTCCGTATCAGGCTGCTGTTCGTCGGGCACAGCGTCCTCCTGTATTTCCGCAGAATCACCTTCCGCATCCGTTGTCGGCTGTTCGCCACTGACGATGAACAGGGGCATCAGGCCGATGTCCGTCATGCCCTCGCCTGCGGGGAAGAAACTGATCTGTGGAATATCCTCATCCAGCAGATAGCTGCTGCCCAGATCATCCGCGCGGACATAGCCGCAGATGACTTCGCCCGTTTCGTTCAGGAACCACACCTTCACCGATGCGGGAGCGACAAACTCGGTTGCCAGGACGAGAAAGACATCCTCCGTCGTGGTGTAGACCAGCGATTCTTCTGTCCTCGCAGCGTCGCTGTACACGACTGCTTTGTGGACAGTAGCGACGTAGACATGACCGTGCTCGTCAAGAGCTGCCTGAATCGGAAGCCTGTCGTCGGGTACGATCTCCCCATCGGGTGTATTGTCCTCGTTTTCTTCTTCCGATCCGTCCGCAGGTTCATCGGGAATCGCATCCTGTGCATCATCTCCCTGCGGATTGTCGGCAGGCATGTCATCAGCGTTATCATCTGCGGATTCTTTCTGTTCGGAAGCGGGGTCATCCGCAGCGGGTTCGCTGTCGCTATCGGATTCATCGGGCACTTCGGAATCCTCCGAGGCAGGTGCATCATCTGTTCTCTCGTCCTCCTGTTCATCGGAAGGAAGCGCCGGTTCAGGTACTGCCTCGCCATCCGTGGCGATGATCGGGGGCAGAACGGTGGGCGTCGTGGCTTCCGCCCATGTACCCACAGGCATACAGCCGAGTGCTATGCTCATCGCCAGCACAAGCGCTGCAAACCGTTTTGTTTTTCGTCTCAACTGCATTTTATCTCCTTTTCTACTCTTGGACCGCCATGACAATCAGCCGTCCGCTGGCTCCGCTATAGCTGCGGTCACAGGTAATCAGCGTCAGGATATGATCATTTTCTTTCACCTCAACACCCGTATTGAACAGCGCCTTTCGTTTGGCACGATTCACGAACTGAAGAAATGCCTTGCCATTGCCAAAGGACGCAGCAGCCGGGTCCCAATCGCTGACCTTCATGTTCAGCACGGCAAAGATGCGGTAGCTGCGCCTGCCGTAGATGCTGTCCAGCGTGATGACGCTGTGCTCCGCGTAGTATGCTTCCTGCTTATAGTCAATCAGGGTGCTGAACATCGCGTCGCTATGGCTCAGATGGTGGCCATAGATGGCGATGTTCTGGCTGGGCTGCCGATAGTCCGAGCTTTTCAGTGAAAACAGGCATCCCAGCTTACTTTTCTTTCCATTGAACAGGTGGTCCAGGTAATATGCGGAATCATCCGAGCGCACGACAGGATAGCTGATCACGGTGCCGGGAATCGAAAGCCAGGCAACGAAGTCCTTGTTTTGGGCAAGACACGCCTCCAGATCAACGCCGGAATCGACAACAGACTGAGCATCCGGGGAGGGAGAAGCGGCCTGCTGGGGATTCGGTGCATTGGGTGATGGGGAGGATGATGCCCAGGCATCGGTTGCTATGCCCGCCTGCGGATACGCTTCTGTTCCCGGCAACGGCGCGGTTTCTGCGTCGTTTTCTGTGTTGCCGGTCGGTGCGGGAAGCGGAATGACCGGCATAGGGCAGGGCGATGGTGCATGAATGCTTATCTCTGCAATCGCCGAATACGCATTCTCATCCGCTCGGTACGCAGCCAGCTCCAAGGCAAGCGGAAGCACAAACGCTGCTACACCACATAGGAACATGGCGAGCAGTAATGTGGAAGAAAGGGCTATTCTATGTTTCTGCAAGCAATCACTCCAATCAAAAAGCACACCCGCATTTCATCAGGTGTGCTCATCGCTCTTGTGCCCTCTGGCGGCTTCTCAGCCAGTTATCCAGCAGTTTTATGATGACCTTTTCCATCTGCTTTGCCGTATAGGATTTGGGGAAATACTTTTTCAGCGTGTCATGGCTGAGTGTTACCGAGTTATGCAGAGGTTTCTTTTCCTCTGACATGATCTCCATCACGCCCTGCTCAGACAGCGTTCCTTCTTTGCTTTCCTTTTTGATTCGCTGTGCCTGCGAAAGCGAGGGAGTCTGCTGCGTGACATCAAGCGCGTTTTGCAGCCACTGCTGCTCCTCTGGTTTCAGATAGGAAAGCTCAACGGCGGGCGTAAAAGCCAGCTCACCGCTATCCACCTTATCGCGCAAGGGCTGTTCGAGGCTGTTAAGCCGGATATAGCGATGAACCACATCCTTGCTAACACCTGCTTCAGCTCCAACAACTTGGTCTGCTCTCAACTTCGTCGCAACTTGCGACGAAGTTAGATCGCGCCTCGCACCTTGATGTTTGATGGCTTCCAGCTTCATCTGATATGCCTTTGCCCGTTCACTTGGCAGGATATTCTCGCGCTGGAGATTGCTATCCACCATGATGATGACCGATTCATCATCGTCAAGATCACGAACAATGACCGGCATGGTGTCCAGCCCTGCCAGCTCACAGGCACGTTTTCGCCGGTGTCCGGCGACGATCTCATACCCGCCATCTCCCAAGGGACGTGCAATGGCTGGCACCAGAACCCCATACGCCTTGACGCTTTCCACGGTTTCCATCATGCGATCATCATCCACAACGCGGAATGGGTGATCTTTGAATGGATGCAGCTCAGAAAGAGGGATCTGCTGAATCTGTTCCCGCGCATCTGCCTGCCGTGTCTCCTTCGTGGAAAAGAGATCATCGTATGAGGTCAGACTGATGTTTCTGCCGCTGCCTTTCAAGCTGCAACACCTCCTTTGTCAGCGCATGATATGCCTGAGCCACCTTACCCGCAGGATCATGTGCAAAGATGCTCTTTCCTTCTGCGCTGATTTCTGCTGCGCGTACTGAACGGGGAATCTCTGTATC
>ERZ779852.3445-NODE-3445-length-11316-cov-2.729154_pt1 | contig 11316 bp, 9 predicted proteins | sample MGYA00511559_ERZ779852 | MGnify/ENA primary metagenome ERZ779852 (study PRJEB29588, sample SAMEA2157977) | human gut metagenome | biome: human gut; feature: human-associated habitat; material: faeces | place: Denmark | collected 2008/2010 ...
CCTCCGGCATTTCTGTCGAAAGCGCGGAGCAGTCAATCACACTGAGTTTCAGCACCAACGTGGCTTGGTCGGCGACAGTTTCTGCGGATTGGCTCACAATTTCCCCATCGTCCGGAGAGGCGGGAAAGAACTCGGTAAAAGTTGAAGTCGAGGAGAACAGGACCGGGCAGCCAAGAAGCGCGACCATTACAATCTCTGACAAGGAATCAATGCAAAAAGTTTCTGTCACTATCCGTCAGGAGGCTCTTAAAGCATCGTTGACCGTCAGTCCAGAATCCTTGGAATTCTCCGCTAACAAAGGAGAGGAAATGCTGAATGTAACTTCCAACACAGACTGGGTGATCACCAAGGACGCGGAGTGGATCACCCTGGATTCAGACAAAGGAAAAGGGCTGGCCACAATCGCAGCCGGTGTCACAGAGAACACCTCGTTGACATCAAGAACAGGCTCCATCACTGTCTCCACCTCGGACGGCAGCGTCAAGAAGACCGTCTCTGTGCGGCAATCCGGCGCCGATGTAGTATTCTCCGTTGACAAGAACGAGCACAGTGTTGCCGCAGCCGGAGGAGACTTCACCGTCAAGGTCACACGCAACATCGGCTACAAGATCAACTCGCAGCCGGAATGGGTGAAACAGACGGGCAAGGTGCCCAGCGGGAACACCGACACCTACACGTTCACTGCCGAGGCAAACACCTCCACCGAAGCCCGCGAGGGTGTCATCGTATTCTGCAACGACAACAACGAGTGCATCCAAGTCACCGTCAAGCAGGCTGGAGCAAAAGCTTCACTTTCCGTCTCCCCTGCCGAACTGACATTCACAGCCAAGCCGGAAAGCAAGTCTTTCTCCGTAAGTTCAAACACCGATTGGAGCGTAGCCTCAAGTGCGGACTGGGTGAAGATTGGCACGACAAGTGGCAGCGGGAACGCACATGTGACAGCCTCCGCAGAAGAAAACACAGCAACAACACAGCGCACCGCCACCATCACACTCAAGACAACCGACGGCAAAGCAACAGCCACGATCAAAGTTACACAGAACCCGGCCGATGTCGTTTTCAGCATAGACATCAAGGAATTCAGCATTGATGCGAAAGGAGAGGAGATTACGATCAAGATAAAACACAACTCAGCATATTCCGTCAAATCAATGCCTGATTGGGTCAATCAGACAAACAAGACTGTCAGCGGCGACACTGACAACATCTCTTTCGCTGTTCAGCACAACCCAGGCTACAAGCGTCAGGGAGAAATCATATTCAACGGTGATGGAATCTACGGAACAGTCACGATCAAACAATTCGGAAGCAAGGCCGACGGCGGCAACGACGACACGACCACCGGCGGAAAGATCACTTTGGAATAACCAATTAAACATAGCCGAAAAATGAAGTTATTGAATATATTCACGAATATCCTGGTTCTGTCATCGATGGCGGTTTCTGTAGCCTGCAATGAGACAGAAGAGCGCGGCTCCGAGGCACGCACCATCAACGCGGTGATAGTGCAGCCAGACACAAGAACATCATTGAACGGTCCGGATGCGAACGGAGTCTACAAGACGGTCTGGTCACCCGGAGATCAGATAATGGTCTTTTCCGGAGATTTAGCATGTCGCTACATCCTCAAATCCGGAGAGAACACCAACAAAGGCGTATTCGAGGGGTATGGAAACTCGGAAGATCTTGTGGCCGTCTATCCTTTGTCAATCGGGTTCAGCAGGACTGGGGCGACTATCGAAGTCGGACTGCCTGAAGTTCAGGAATATGTCAGCGGAAACATCCCGCTCGGCGCCTATCCTATGCTCGGAATCTACGGCGACGAGACATTTTCGTTCAGAAACCTGTGCTCGGTTCTGAAGGTTCCTATGTTTGGAGACGCGACAGTCAAGTCAATCACTTTCACCCCGAACAATGCCGGTGTCAAAGCCTCTGGCAAGGCTGTCATCAATGTCAATTCGACACAACTGGAGATGGACGACAACTCCAAGCCATCCGTAAAACTTGATTGTCCGGACGTGAAACTGTCCGCTCAGCCGACCGATTTCCATTTTGTGGTTCCGGCGCAGATATATCCCGGCGGCTTCACGCTCACAATCGCCACAGACAAAGGAGACGTTGTCAAGACTCTCAAATCTGACATAACCCTTGACCGTTCGGTACTCTACCCTATCGAGGCCTTCGAATGCAAGATTGACAGTAAGGAGAACATCATCTTCGAGGACGCTAACTTCAAGGCTTATCTGGTCGCCAACTTCGACACGGATGGCGATGGCGAGATCAGTTATGAGGAAGCGCTGGCAATCACGATGATAGATGTCGATACCGACAACATCGAGTCTCTGGCCGGCATTGAGCACATGGCGAACCTTACGGAACTCAACTGCGAGGGACCTTTTGTGATGAGTGGCTATGAACCAGAGGAAGGCAGAGGAAAACTAAAAACTCTGGATGTGTCGAAAAACACGAAATTGACAAAATTATACTGCGGTTTCAACCAGTTTTCATCGCTGGACTTGACAAGCAACGTCCTGCTTGAGAGACTACGTTGCGCCGGCAATGATCTTAACAACCTTGATGTCAGCAAGAACACAGAATTGACGCGTCTAACTGCCTATAACAATCATCTTTCATCGATTGATGTAAGCAACAACACAAAACTGGAGGTTATCGATCTGTCCAACAACCAGATCAAGTCAATTGACATAAGCAAGAACGAGTCGCTGGCCACGTTCAATTGTGACGACAACCTGCTGACAGAACTAGATCCAAGCAATAACCAGAAACTCACAAACATTTACTGTTCAAATAACAACTTGTCTTCGATCAATGTCCGCAAGAACCAAAAGCTTGCTAAATTGGTTATTATAGGCAACAGCATACCTCAGATTGATCTCAGAAACAATTCTGAGCTGACTCATTTATTCTGTGAGAAAAACAAGATTTCCGAACTCGATCTAAGCAACAACACAAAACTGAGGCAATTGACCGTCAACGACAACAGTCTCTCATCCCTTACGGTGAATTGTTGTCCGGAAATCGAAATATTGAACGCAAATAACAACCTTATCAAAGAGATGGACATTTCCGAGCTGACAAGTCTGCTTGATTTCTATTGTTCAGGCAATCCACTTGAGACACTGTACGTCTTTGATGGGCAGATTGATGCACTCTTTGAAAAAGAGATTCCATCAACCACAAAAATTGTGGTGAAAGGCACCGAACCCGGTGAGGACGAGGTGTTCACAGTCACCCCGACTCTGTTCGACATTGACGGCTACGAGCAGGACATCACGATGACAGTGACGGCGAACATAAGCTATTCAATTGACTCGCAGCCAGAATGGATCAGCAAAAAGTCCGATAACTCAGGCGTGTACACATTCACGGTCAGCGCGAACACGACTTCTTCCTCAAGAAGCGGCGAAATCATATTCAAGAATGTCAACAACTCATTTCTGACGGTGACGGTCAAGCAGGGAATCCAAACCTACACATCATCTGACTACAGTCAGGACGGACAGGTGACCAGGATTCATTCGGCGACTGTCGGCAAGGGAATCGACGTGGTGTTTGTCGGAGACGCGTTCGCGGACAAGGATCAGGATCTTTTCAACAAGTACGTCGAGCTTGGCAAGGAGGCTTTCTTCACCGAGGAGCCGTTCAGGAGCACGAAGAACAGGTTCAACATCTACAGGATCGGTTCAGTCTCGAAGAACGGAATCATCACTCAGGAAGGCGGCTACACCAAGTTCTCGGCACAATTCGGAGATGGCACTTACATCAGCGGCGACCATGATGCTGTGTTCCGATTTGTCCAGGACAAGATGCCGTCAGTGAACCTCAAGAAGACAATCGTCTTCGTGATTGTCAACAAGGCAAAGTACGCCGGCACATGCTGGATGTTCAGCGACAACAAGGCTGTCTGCTACGTTCCTCTCTGCCGCAACGAAAACGAGTACGCCCAGACACTCAGACACGAAGGCTGCGGCCACGGATTCGGAAAACTGGCGGATGAATACTTCTATGACTCCATGGGCAGAATTCCTGATGACGAGGTCTCAGAACTGAAGAAATGGAAAGGTTTCGCCTATGGATTTCACGAGAATGTGGACCTGACATCCGATCCGAACACCATCCTCTGGTCAAAATTCATCTCCGACTCAAGATATTCAGGTAAGGTTGGCGTCCATGAAGGTGGCTATACCTACCCTTACGGAGTCTATAGACCGACTCATAACAGCATCATGCGCTACAACACGGGAGGTTTCAACGCCCCGTCCAGAGAGGCTATCTACAAGAAAATCATGAAGTTCTCCGAGGGTGACGCATGGACTTACGACTACGAGACATTCGTGGCGTTCGACGCTCCGGCAAGAAGCGCCAAGGCCGTCACCAGAGCCGCCGCTCAATGCGCTGCCGTTGACAAGGCCAATTTCATCCCTCTCGCCCCGCCGGTGATGGTCATGGTTGACAAATGATGCCAAAGTCAAGAATATCCACACTCCCAGCGCTAGCGCTGGGACTAATCTCAATCTCCAGTGCCAGGACAAAAGTCCTGGCACTGGTGCTTTGAGTCAAGCGATGTCTGGCACACGGACAGGGATGACTACGTCTCCAACAACTACTTGAAACCGGACTGGCTGTCGGCATGATAAGTGCCGGAGCCGGTTACAGCGTGGTCACTACCGCATCAGCGCATCATTCGGCCGTAACCGCAAGGGAGTGTTTATTAATATTTTGCCTTGCGATCCTCGCTATGCCTCTGGCAATGAACTCCTGCCAAGGCTCAAGTGGCTGTTCTCAAAGAGAATGACAAAGGAATTTTTTTATTTTTATTTTCCCTCTATTTTAAGCCTTTATCAGCTTTCTTGTCGGGATCTGAATTTTACGTGCAACCAAGAGAATGTGGAAACAGAGGGATAAGACAAGTAAATGGCAGAGGAGTTGATGAAATACCCAATTTTCACTTGGTTGGTGGAAATTGTGGAAAAGTAGTTGTCAAGTCCACCAAGCCATTAGCGGAGCGACCTGCATAGTGGTACTTGGCGTTCCCTCACCGCAGTACCTTCGCAAAGGAAAATAGGACCGACAAGATAAACCGAAGAAATTCTATACGGACAAAAATAACAATTCTTGCATGCCATAACAGAATAGATTTGATAAGATATCAAAAATATATCGTATCTCATTGTTATATCGAATTTTATTTATAATTTTGCTACGTTTTAATGAACCATTAAAATAGAGCAAATGGGATTAAAGGAAATAACCATACTAAAGCGAAAGATCCAAATTAGCCCTCGCCCAAAAGAAAATCTGAAGGGATTGACTGTCGGTGAGAAATTGTCCTATACATTCTATGACGGTATCTATCAGAACACTCCATTATTATTCTTGAAACCACGGAAAGGTAACCCGACACCCAAAGAGTGCCAAATCACATCTGAGAGAATGTCTGGTTTGTATGGACTTCCAGTAGTTTTTATACTGATACCGGGACCGACATACGAGCGGCAAAGACTGACAGACAATGGTGTCTATTTCATCATGTCTGATCAATATGCCTATTTACCCATGCTTATTGCATTGGAAAAGACAAGTAATCGCAAAAAGGCAACGGTTCTTACAGCGGTAGCACAATATATTCTGCTATACCACTTGCAAGTGGGCAGTCTTGAAGGACTTTCGGCCAAGGAGATTTCAACTTTGATACCTTATTCATACGAAAGTACAACATTGGGAATTACTTGCTTGGATGATTTGGGTTTAGGGGAAAAAAGGCTACAAGGTCAACGAAAAAAGATACTTCATTTTGAACTGAAAGGCGAAGAGTTATGGACTAAATCCCAGGAATTTCTCGAATCTCCAGTGATTCAGCGTATATATTGCGATGATATACGCTCGAATGTGGAATATCCGGTTTGCGGAATAAATGCCTTGGCACATTATTCATGGCTCAATCCGGACAAGGAGAAAATGTTTATGCTCACAGACAAGGAATACAGGTCATTGAGAGAATCGGAAGTGTTTGACAATCCCAATGTGTATGACGGCCGTGTTATCATTGAGGTTTGGAAATATCCGGCAGTGGGACATATAAACGAAAACAAAACTAGGGTTGACCGCCTGTCTCTTGCCCTTTCGTTGAAAACGGATGAAGACCCCCGTGTTGAGAAAGAAGTAGAACGAATGATAAAAGAAATACAATGGAAGGATTAGAAAAGTTTTGCGAGGCTTTCGCGGAGTTTACTAACAATTATGTGGTTATTGGAGGAACGGCTTGCGACATAGCAATGACCGGAACGGTTGTCCGTCCACGTGCGACACATGATATTGACATGATTGTCATCGTAGAGAATATGACAGAGGCTTTCGGTGAACGCTTTTGGCAATTCGTGCGTGAAGCCGGTTATCGGCCGGAGAAACGGAAACAGATAGGTAATTATCTGTATGGGAAATCATGAATTTTACAAATATTACGACATCGCTACACTTGCAAACGGGTATTGTATGGAAATACGTCATAATGTACATAGCTATTATAACGACACCATACATTTGGATGATACTGACATCATCGTTTCCACATTGTGGGGCCACATTCCTTTGCAAGAAGCCTATTTTACAGAAAGCGTCATCTCGGATTTTCGCAGAATCCTATATAAGGGAGAGAAATTGACATTTGCCGAGTTTAACAAAGAATGTGAAAGGTGCGTTGAGTTTATCCAGAACGCTGTTATCGCAAGTCGAGCAAAGCATAAAATCGTTATGACACATCATGTTCCTTCGTTTCTTATGCAGCATCCCAAATTTGCAAATAGCAAGGCAAATGGGGCTTTTACCGTGGAATTAGAAGGCTACATACAAAGCTGCGACATCGAGTATTGGATTTACGGACACTCACACTATAATGTGGATATGAAAATTGGCAATACTCAATGTGTCACAAATCAATTGGGTTATGTCTTTCACAATGAGCATCTGACATTTAATCCAGGAAAATTCATTGAATTGGACTAAAATTAAACAAGAGGGCCGATTCATCACGGACAGACTCTCTTTTTACAAATTAACTTTCAACTAATCAATTTGAACAAAAAGAATCTTACACTTTCCTATTTCATATATAGCATAACTTTGGTATGTCTGTTAGCTTCAGTGGGCACATAATTGGAAATACCTCCTTGACTGACCTTTGTTATATTTTCAACAGCCACTCCGCGCTTACACAACTCCGTGGCAATATAATCAGCTCTTGATGCGCTCAATTTATTGTTTTTCTGGTCAACAATGCGGCCGAAAGCCAGCCTTGAAACCAGATGCGGCCGCAAGCATCAGCGCTCACGGCCGCACCAAAATCACGATGTGCAGACATCAGTCAACCTTGATTTTCAATGAATATTTCCCTGCGGTCATCGTCTTCGGCTTGCCGTTTGAAGCCGTGACAGTGGCAGTTGTGCCTTCCGGAACCTCAATTGCGAGCGAGGCGACATGAGACTTGACAGACTTGCGGCTGATTGAGACGCGGATCATTCCGTAATGGGTCTCAAGAGCGGCGGAAGCGGTCTTCAAAGTTCCCAGCTGAGGCTTGACATCGAAAGTCTGGAAGCCTGGAGCCGTCGGCTCGATCCCGCAGAGTTTCTGGCTCAGGATCGTAAGCGGGCCTCCACTCCAGGCGTGGTTGATCGTGCCGCCGCCAAAGCCTTCGCTGCCGATTCCCCAACCCTCGAACAAGGTCGTATAGTCATACTTAAGCATCTTGGCGTAACGGGACTTCATCCTTTCGATGGCGAAGTCGGCGTGTCCCATCTTGAAGAGAGCCTCAAGGACATACTTTTCCATGTAAGGACTGGCGTGATATTCCTTTTTAAGCGTCTCGAACAGAGCCGGATACTTGTCCGGTGAGGCAAGACCGGAGACAACGGCCATAGCCTGAGCGCGGTCATCTGTCTGTTTTTTATAGTTAGGGTCACGGTAGGCGGAACCGGTCCAATACTGCGCGTCAAACGCATCGGAGATTCTTTTCATCAAAGCTTCGATAGTCTCCGCATCCCTCTGCTTGCCGAGAATGCGGGCGAAATCCTTTTGAGACTTGAGGGCAAGGTAATACCAGCAGTTCGTCAGAACCTCGGTGTCGATGTCATCGCCCCAGTCGCCCCAGTTCCAGTCGCCAGGACGGACGTTCAGAAGACCGTTGTCCTTGAAGGTCCAGAGACCGCTTCCGAGCAGATAGCGCTCCACCTTAGGATAGACCTCGGCCACGAAGGTGCTGTCGCCGCTGAACCAGTACTGGGTGTGGAAACCGTACCAGCCCACGGATGCGAGCATCTGGAGCGGGAGTTCTATCACACGGTTGCCGGCCGGCACCGGAGAATAGATCACCCCGTTAGCCTCCTGCCAGTTCATCAGCTCAAGGATCCCCTTTCTGGCAAGCAGCTGGCCTGACGGAGACAACGCGTAGAACGCCTCTCCCAGTTCGTTTACCTCATCTCCCCACCACTGGGCGCGCTCACGGTCAGGACAATCCATATAGGTGTCACGCATTGTGATGTAAAGCGTCCTCGCCGCGCGTTTCCAAAGTTCATTAAGGAACGGATCCTCGCACTCGAACGAGCCAGAGAACTCGGTGTCATAACCAGTCTCACGGTACTTAAGATCAATGACTTTCACTCCCGAGGGTACGATGTACCAAACCTCGTGGCCGTTCATCCAGCCGAGGTTCTCATATTCCTGAACACCTTTGCGGGCAATGTACTCAGCGCGGACATTGTTCTCGCTGCCGCCACGATAGTTGTCGGTCATTATCCTGACCATCTCGCCACCGTTCGCCTCGACCTTGAGGTATGGAGTTATCTGGGCGTTGTAAGGCAGCTTGCAATAGACGGTGTCATTGGATTGACGTACAGAGACATATTCCTTGAGTCCGTAATCCTTCCACATCGGGATCGGGCGCTCGACAAGCTCGCCCATCGCCGGCCACGCCATCTCATCCACATTGTCGGCCCCGTGCATCTTGCGGCGGACGTCAAAGCCAGGCATATTCCAACCTTGCATCTCTTTGCGCGCGTCGAAGCGGATGTTGCTTTCCGGGAGACGGTAGTTCGGATGCGGGGCGTCCGTGCTGCTGTAGGCTGGGTTAGGAACGCAGAGCCAGGATTTGTCGGAAAGGATCTTCAGTTCAGGAGATATGGCCTCGAAGATCAGCGCCGCCTGACCGCTGCTGTTGTGGCTGAACCCCTGCTTTCCGAAGTGCCAGAGCAGGATGGCGATCGTGTTGTTGCCCTCCTTGAGGAAAGGTGCGATGTCAACCTTGTCGTAATAGGTTCCGTTCGGGAACGGTCCACGCTTGAGTCCACCCTCGAAGACAGCGAGTTCGCCATTGATCCACATCCAGTACTTTGAATCCACCGCGATCCTGGCGATAAGTTTGTCCGGACGTTTTGTCACATTGACTTCCTTTCGGTAGGAAATCCAGGTGTTTGTCGTGCTCTGGACCCAAGGATGAGTGATCCAATGGGCCTTCCAGTCGGAACGGGACTCCGCGCCGGCGAATGAGGCCGAAGCAAGGGTCAAGGCCGCGGCGATGGCGGTCTTTCTGATCAGATTTGAAAGTTTCATTGTCATATACATTGATTACTAACTCTCGTGTTAAATGGCCAGCAGCGGCCGGACCTTGGAAGTTCCGCGCCAAGGTTGAAAGACAAATATAATCATTTTCGTCGATGAAAAACGGGTGTTCGTCGATTTGAGTTGAATAAAATCCACCGCGCGACTACTTTCGCCACCGGATTTTGATCATCAATGAATATGAAAAAGTACGTTATCATCATTATCACAGCCCTGACGGTCGTCTCTCTGACCGCCGGTGCCCAGGCGCTCGCCAAGCTTCCGGCAGAGAACGACTGCTGACATATTCATAAAAGATTTTTGCAATGAATTTCGCCAATCTATTCAGAATAGCCCTGATAGCACTGGGCAACAACAAGTTCAGAGGATTCCTGACGATGCTCGGCATCATCATCGGTGTCTTCTTCGGTTGGTACCCGGCACGCAAAGCCTCCAACCTCGACCCGATTGAGGCCATCCGCTACGAGTAGCGGCATATCACCACCTGGCACTTAGACACACTGGTCACTTAGCTTGTCGAAGTGACAAAGTGTAGAAAAGGCAAAGCGGTTTTATGTGCAGGCGACAGCGAAAAAAAGGCAAAAGTCAAATTTTGCACGTTACCAAAATTTGACTTTTGATTTTTTCGCTGCCGTTTCTTTTTATACGCTCTTTAACCCGCTTAAAGCGCCGTAATACACAATAAACTGTAAATCAACCCATTAGTTCATCGCCATTAGTTAGAGCCAACTAAAGATAACGGCTTTATTCCTTGTCTATCAATCGCTTATAAATCACGGATCCAGCCGCATCACTTTCACTGGCCTCTCATCGCCCTGGTAGAGTTGGCTGCACCAGTTGATCTTGCCGGTGTCTTGGAAGCCGCATTTCTCCATTACTCGGCCGGAAGCGGGGTTATCAACGAAATAATCACACCAGAGAGTATGGAAACCTTTAACATTGAAGCTGTAGTCGATCATCAGGCGAAGGGCCTCCGTACATATTCCTTTGTTCCAATATGGTTTGGCCACCCAGTAGCCGATTTCGGCGTCATCCTCGCCGATGCCGATGTTGCTCTCGCCGCTCGGATAATAACCAATACAGCCGATCGCCTCACCTGTCTCATTCAGCTCGATCGCCCAAGTGTGGTCATTTGTGAATATATTCCTGATCACATCAAGGCTTTCCTCGAGGCTCTTGTGCACCGGCCATCCAGCACGCGGACCGACATCTGGATCGGAAGCATATTTGAACAACGTCTCGGCATCGCTTTCCTGCCAAGGCCGCAGTGTTATCCTGTTCGTTTTCATTTCACTCTTTTCTTCTTTCCGTCAGTGACTTATCAGCCGTAAAAAAATGTAAACGCCAAGCGTGGCTCTGGATTTGCGAAAGGGAGAGTCAAAAAGCGGCCGCGGCATAACTGTCACACGACACGACACGTTCACCGACATGTGCCAAAGGGATGCGTGTCAGGACATAAAGCAGTGCGAATCCAGCCAGGGCAACAACTGATTTTGTTAAATTCGATTTCATAAAACCCCACAAACCATATTTGACAAGCATTTGTGTCACTACCGTGACGATACTCTACAAATTTACATAAAAACTTATGTTTATAGTAAAGGATGTTACATAAAACAATGTTTTATAAATCTCCTTAATTCCGCAACACTATAATTTAACTTTATTTATAAGTTCCTGAGCAAC
>ERZ779852.3448-NODE-3448-length-11296-cov-3.547727_pt1 | contig 11296 bp, 8 predicted proteins | sample MGYA00511559_ERZ779852 | MGnify/ENA primary metagenome ERZ779852 (study PRJEB29588, sample SAMEA2157977) | human gut metagenome | biome: human gut; feature: human-associated habitat; material: faeces | place: Denmark | collected 2008/2010 ...
TAAAATATACTAAAATTTCTGTTAAAATTGATCCGCAAACTAGTGGTTCTGATGCAACTCAGACATTAGATGGCGCAGAAATTACATTATATGCAGCACAATAGTATAAAAACCACATACGTGGCAAAATGGATGGGGTTTCCCATCCATTTTTGCTAAAGGCGCCCGGAGACAGAATAAGCAAATTCTGTTATAATGAATCAAAGAATTGCAAAAGACAGGAGAGAACGCGGCGATGCTGCATCAAACCACATTTTTAACAATTTACATATTAACCATAACATTTATCCTCGGCTGTGCCCTCGGCAGTTTCACAGACTGTCTGGCGGGACGGATGCTTGCGGGGGCTTCGATCCTAAAGGGGAGATCGCACTGTGATGCCTGCGGGCATGTGCTGGGCGTGCCGGATCTGGTGCCGTTGTTTTCGTGGCTGTGTCTGCGGGGCAGATGCCGTTACTGTGGGGCAAAGATCCCGGCGGAATCGTTCTGGGCGGAACTTGTCTCGGGGATCGCGTGCTGTCTGATCGTGTACCGGTTCGATGTTTCGGTGCTGGCACTGCGGGGGATACTTCTGTGGATTGTGCTTTTGTGCCTGACGCTCACGGATCTGCATGCGTGGATCATACCGGATCGCCTGCAGGTGGCAGGAGTCCTGATTTTTTTCGGAACGGCAGTCTGTCTGCCGGAAACGGGCGCACAGATATTGCGTGGTGTTCTGACGGGGGCTGGCTTGTCGGGCGGTATGCTGGCACTTTCACTTTTATTTGACCGCCTGACGGGAAAGGAAAGCCTGGGAGGCGGGGATATCAAGCTCTTTTTTGTGACGGGGCTGTACCTTCGTTCTATCTGGGAGGTATTGTTTTTTCTGATTCTCAGCTGTGTGCTTGGAATCGGATGTTCGTTGGTTTGGAGAAAGGGGAAAATCCCATTTGGACCGGCGATTGCGGCAGCTTTCTTTCTGATGCTTCTGTTTGGTGAACAACTGACAGGATGGTATAGGGGGCTGTGGCTTTTGTAAGCTGTACACGATAAAACTCTTTTAAGGGGAGTGCAGAGATGAAGAATTGTTTAGGAATTGAAATTGGACATTACCGTATCAAGATTGCATATGCGGAAAAGGGTGAACTGAAAGAGTTCATCAGCGAGCGGGTTCAGGGAATGGATCTGACCGATATGCACGTCTGTGCGGATTTGATAAAGGATTTATTGAAGGAATATGCGATCCGGTGCCGGAATGTGGTATTTGTCATCCGTCAGAAGGATGTGTATGTGCGGCGGTTTGAGATGCCGCTGATGACGGAAGAACAGCTCCGGCTGAACCTGCCGTATGAGTTTCATGACTATATCGGCGATGAGATGGACAAGTATGTTTTTGATTACGCGATGATTCAGACGAAAGAGAGGACGATGGATCTTCTTGGTGCGGCGTGCACGAAGACGCTGTCGCAGCAGTTTGAAAAGCTGGCAAAGATGGCGCGCCTGAAGCTCGTCGGTCTGGTCCCGGCAGTGCTTGGTCTGGAGCGGATTCTGGAGTATGCACAAGAGCGAAAGGATTACGCTGTTCTGGATCTGGGAACACAGGCGCTGCGGATTCATTTCTTCCGTGAGGGGGTTTATGATATTACCCGTACCATGGAGCCGGGCTGTGAGGAGATCGAGCAGATCCGTTTGGGAGATAAGAACAAGATGCAGGAACTGGGAATTGAGGTGGAGGAAGAAAACCGCGAGGAGACCGACAAAGAAAAGATGGCGGCTGTGCTGGAGGAGCAGTACCGGACCCGCGCCGTCCAGGTCATGCGAGTTTTGAACTTTTATAGCTTCAATAATGTGAATAATACGATCGACAGCCTCTATTATTGCGGCGGAGGTGCACGATACGGGGAATTGATCGATGCGCTGAAAGAAACGCTGGATCTGCCGGTGCGGAGTGTGGCGGAGCTTCTGCCGGAGGTCTCTCTGGATGAGGAAGACGAGTGGATCGACAGCCCGCAGGCATACGGTGTATTACTTGCATAAGGAGGAAGAGCGGTGGCTGATTTAAAATCAATCGCGAATATGCAGATTGGCGGTCCGAAGTATCCGAAAAAACGGCGCATCAATCTGTATCAGAAGCAGACTAAAAAAGGAAAAATAGCGGCGGAGCTGGGCGCGTTTGCCGTTTTTATGGTTTTTGTCTACGGATTTTCGAGATTTGGCGTAATGCTTCCCCTGCAGGAGGCAGACCGGGCAGAGGCGGTTTATGCGGCGACAGAGAAGGAGCTTCGTACACTGGAGAAATCCAACGAGGTGTACGGTGAGGTCCTGGCAGAGTACGCGCATTATGGAAATGGGTATCTGAATGAGGAAGAGAGTAAGCTTCCGGACCGCAGGATGATGCTGGATTCCCTGAAATCACAGATTTTCCCGCTGACGGCAGTTTCGAGTGTTTCGATCACCTCGGATCAGATGTCATTGGAAGGAACCATTCCCAATGGTACACTCTTTCCGCAGCTGGTCCGTGATGCGGAGGCGGATCCGAATGCGCGCTATGTGACCGCTTCGCTGGAGGAAACAGTGAAGAAAGATGGCGAAGAGAGAGTTCTGGCATCCTTGAAGCAGGTGGGAGTGTCAATGGCTGTATTTTTTAACGAACCAGAAGAGGGCAAAGAAGAATGAATTCGTTAGGGAAATATGTATTAACAAAAACACAGAAAATAGTGCTGCTGGTTGTAGTCTTTGCCCTGATCGCGGGCGGCTACTATGCCGGATTTTACCTGCCGGTGCAGCGGCGGATTGAGGCGGCGGACACGGCGGAGCTGGATGCCCAGATTCAGCTGGAGCAGATGAAAGCGATGCAGATCCGGCAGATGGTGGAAGAGATCGAGGAAAACAAGGCATCGAATGCGCCGATGGTTCCGGCCTACAATCATTTCAAGACAGAGACGGAGGAGCTGAACCGTATTTTTGCGAATGCGTATGATTTTACTTTCCAGTATTCAGAGCCGCAGGTGGACGGAATGGAGATCCGCCGCGCGATGAATATTTCTTTTACGGCAGATTCGTTTGATCACGCTGTTTCAATGCTTCATGAGGTGGTCGAAGGACCGTACCGCTGTCTGATCGAGGATCTGAGCATTCAGGATGATAAAGATCTGGAAAATGAAGAGTTAGAGGATATCCGCATCCACCCAGTGGCGGTGGCGTTCCAGCTGACCTATTTTGAGACCCGCTACGATGCGGAATCGGAGGAAGGTCTGGAGCTGGAACCGGAGAAGACGCAGGCACCGTCGGGACTGGCAAATGCGGATGTGTCGAACCTGCAGCGTTCTGACCTTGAGACAGCGGCAGAGGCGGCGCTGGGAGAATAAAGCATGAAAAAAGCAGAGAACAGTGAAAAACGCCCGGAAATCTGGAGGCAGGTTTTCATGCGTATGAAAAATCAGGATGGCGCCAGCCTGATGGCGGCGCTCCTGTTTTTTGTGTTTTGCGGGGTGGGCGCGTCGATCATTCTGGCGTTCGCTTCCGCGTCGGCTGGAAAGATCCGCCACCTGCCTAGGGAGGACCAGAAGAGGTATGCGGTGGACTCGGCGGCGGCATTTCTGCGGGATGAGCTGCAGAAGACGGAGAATATAGTCAAGATCAAGGAAGTGATCGTGCATGACAGCCGGGATGACGAGGAAGACGATGAGGATGATTTTTACTGCTACTACGTCGGCAGCCGGAAAAACACGGATAATGAGGCGACGTGGCAAAAGTTCTATGGAACGGATTCGGGTTTGTCAAGCGCAGAGAGTGCGAATAGCGCGGTTCTCGATTCACTGATCGTGGATATTTATAGAAATAATGAGTATCGGAAGCTGGCAGACGGGGAGAATGCATCGGAGGAAGAAATAGCGTACAAAGATTTTACTCTGTCAGTGAAGAAAGCCGGAACGAGCGGGAACACGATTGACCCGTTAAAGACCAGTGTACGCCTGTGGATGATGGATGATTATAAAATCAAGGCGGTTATCTCAGATACGGTAACGGCGGATGACAAGAAGGAAGAGCGGTGCGAGAAACGGCTGGAGCTGGAAGCAGCACATAGCTCCGAGAGTGAGACGGTCACAGTAGCAGGCGATGACGGAGATTCGGATGACGATGATTCCTACACGATCACGACGACGACCATCATCACGACGATCCGCTGGCAGAATGGAACAATAGAGAAGGAGCTGCTGCAGGATGATAAGTAGAATGGAATGGGCAGCTGGAAGAAAGCTGCGTGCCAATGCGGGAGAGACGCTGACAGAGGTACTGATATCGGTTCTTGTGATTGCACTGGGAATGACGCTGTTTCTGAGTGTATTTCTGGCGTCCGGCAGGATGCTGCAGCAGGGCGAAGAGCAGATGGCGGGCTATTATGACAGCCGCAATCAGCTGGAGAACAACCGGACAGCGGAACAGGCGTCGGGCAGATATGTTCTGGAGCTGGAGGCATCTGGAACCGGCGGCATGAAGAAAAGCCTGGCGTCAAATGCCTACCAGACAGGCATACAGACGAATTACCGGACGGGACAGTATCCGATCGTACTGTATGTGAGCCAGGCTGATTCGGATGCAGAAGAGGAAGAGGTAAACTTACAAGATCTGCTTTACAGATACCGATAGAGGAGACAGAGATGGGACAGGAGAGAAGTGAATGCCGCAGATGCAGAAATAGGCATTGCAGGCAGCAGAAACAGACGGCATCCAAGGGTCACTGCAAGCTCTTTTCAGTATGTCAGAAAAAACTCCGGTCAAAGAACGGTATGACGCTGACGGAGCTGCTGGCGGCGATTGTGATTCTCGGTATGATCGGCACGGTGCTTGGAGGCGGCGTGATGATGGTAAAAAATGTTTACCAGAGGATGCAGGATCAGGCAGATGCAGAGCAGGCGCTGTCGCTCACGGCGCAGCTGATGACCGATGAATTTGCCAATGCGCTGGAAGTGAAAAATTCTGCTGGGACTTCCGAAACAGGAGAAATGGTAACACCTCTTTTGCGGAGTGGAAACAGCCACCTGTGGCTGCACTTTAGTGCGACAGACTGGTCTGGCACGGGCATTGAAAAATGGTATGGGGATTATACTTACGATGATGCGTATAATAAGATACCTCTGCTGACGCAGGCGGCGATCTCGGATGAATATTATACGGCATTTGACGGCTATACCTATTCGGAGGAGACGGCGTGCTTTACGGTTCAAAATCTGGCGATCTACCGGAAAAAAGATACGATGGGAACTTCCCGGAAAGCGGTGGTAAAGCCGATTAACCTGATCGTGCGTGCGGTCAACCTGGATCAGAAATAAAATTAAAAGAGGAACGAGGACAGATGGAGCAGAAGAGACAGAACAAACAGAAGAGAAGGGCGGCGTTTACGCTGCCGGAATTTTTGACGGTGATTGCGATTGTCGGTATTCTTGCCAGTCTTTCTTTTGTTGCAGTGATTCGTTACCAGAGAAAGCTCCGCCGTCTGGAGATGGATCAGACAGCGAAGGAGATCTTTCTGGCGGCGCAGAATCATCTGACACTGGAAGTCTCCAATGGGACGATTCCGCGTCTGCTCCATATGGAGGCACAGGGGGAATTTTCGGACGATCAAAAGCAGGCAAAGCTGGGAATTTCGGTAGAAAATACAGTGCTGGCGGAGGAGAAAGAGGGAAATATCTACGCGGTTCTCTATGTGCCGGAAAAACAGGCAGGGCAGCCTGAATCGGAACAAGAAGAGTCTGGCGGTGAGGCAGCGCTGGTGTCTGCGAATGTGACCGAGGAGATCCGGCAGCGCCTTCTTCCGTTTGGATCGATTGATGAGACTGTCCGTGCAGACGGGAGCTATCTTATTTTCTATGATCCGAAGGCAGGACTGGTCCGCGAGGTGTGGTATTCGGATCATTATCAGTTTGTGCAGACAGATATCGGAAGCGAGGCACTTCTGGCGGCGGCGTCTGATGCCGGAAAACGGGAGCGGTTTACGGGTGCTAACTCCAATTATAAGGATCAGAAGCTGCCGATCGGATATTACGCATCAGGAAATCTGGAAGTTCCGGAACTGCCGGTGGAGAAATTCGAGGCACCGACAGTGAAATTGGTGAATGATGATATTTTATATGCGGAAATCGGGGATCCGAATAAAAATGAACATTCGCTGAGCCTGTTTGTAAAGGGAGAAAAGAGTGGCACAACCGGCTACATCGAGATCAATGCCCCGGGAAGCAGCCGTTCGGCGCGTGTGGCGAAGGTGTCCGGAACTTCGGGCGATTCGGATGGAACGTATCAGGTCATTCTGGATGACATAGCGGCGCCAGCCGGCACGGGCGGAAGTACAGGATTCAAATTTATGGATTTCAACCAGCCGGCACAGACGGATATGACATTTCAGCAGGATGAAAGAGGTTTTGCCTCCTTTATTCCGGGCGAAAATATCTTTGTGTACGCGCAGGTTTTCAACAATAAAGCGCTTTCGCAGGTTAAGACGAGCAATACAGATTCAGGCAGCAGCCTCTTTGCATCGATCGGTACGAACCGAAGCGTGGGGATCGGCAGCTTCCGCCATCTGGAAAATCTGGATGAGCGGGTTTCAGGCTGGGATCCGGATCAGCTGTACACGGGAGCGGTGACTACATCCAAAACGGTTACGGCGATGCAGAATAGCGATTTGACCTGGAAAGCGGGAGAAAACACTGCGGACGAGAGCAGTTACTGCGGACATGTGGCGAAGCTGCATACGGCATTTGGCTCGAATTTTTTGAATCAGAATGCGGAAACCATCTCGATTGCCTACCGGGTGACGGATGAAACGAATGCAGATCGGACGAACCCGACGGCACAGACATATACCACGGAGGCGGGAAGTTATCTTCCGCTTAGCCTGCCGTATCCACTGGACTATCAGGGAAATACATACCGGATTGATGGTCTGCAGGTAGGAAAAACGGCGGCAAGTTCAATCACAGCAGTAGATGGGACGGGCGGACTGTTTGGAACGGTAACGCAGGATATGAGTGTTAAAAACCTGCTGATCTGCCAGCCAGTGGTCCGGACGAAGGCGAATGCAGGCGCTTTGATCGGCGCAGTGACGCCGGGAACGGATTCCCGGGGAACTATAAAGCTGCCAACGGTGGAAATTAAAAAGGTGCAGGTGGAATATCCACAGGTGCAGGCAGAGCAGACCGGCGCTTCTGCCGGTGCGTTGATTGGCACATTTGAGGGCAGCAGTCTGACCGTCCAGGATGCGCTGGCGGAGAATCATTTCCGTGATAAGCTGGGAAGCAGCACAGAAAAAGCAGCCGATCTGGAGCTGGAGGAAGAAAGCAAATACCGGATCCGCGCTTTAAAGGGAACGGCGGGCGGCCTGATCGGCATGGCAAAGGGAAAAATTTCCCTGACCGACAGCGCAGCGGCACTCTATGTGGAAGGTATGTACGCCGGCGGTCTGGTCGGAACTGCTGAGAAAGCAGCAGCTGCAGCCGCCGCAAGCGGTTCCACGGTGCAGATTCAGAGTTGTTATGTCGGCGGTCATACAGCAAACAAGAAGTTTGATACCTCCCAAAAACCAGGGAATGGGGCAAACGCCAATACAGCTTTTGAGAATCTTACCGGACGTTATAACGTAGCGGCATATACCGGCGGATTCGCAGGGGGGCTCGCCGCACAGCTTCCGGCAGACAGTCAGATAGCGAATACATATGTATCGGCGTCGGTGTATTCGCCGACGGCTGAGGAAAAATCGGATGAAACGGAAGGTGGAAGTGGTACGGCGGATGAAACAGAGGATCCGGCGATGAAAGCACCTGCGTTTGTTGCGTTCTATGATTATGCAAGTAGAACGAATGGAATACTTCCATCGGAGACGAGTGGTACAGGAACGAACAAAAAATCAGTTTATCCGGGGTGCTATGTGTGCAGTAAGGTGAATGAGAAGTATGTGCTTGCATATGACGAGGCTCTTGCAAGTCTGTTTGGTGTAAAGGATCCGAATGCAGATAGCAGTGAGGAAGAAAATAAAGATACGGAGGAAAAGCGGAATACATATCCATATGATCCGGAATTAAAGAAGGCAGAAATACCGATTTATCCGATGCCGACGATCCAGAAAGTAGCGGAAAAACTTACTGCGCAGGACGCTTCAAAGGGATTTTCATGGTTTCTGAATAACCATGTCGGGGACTGGGACAAGGGTGAGAACGAAGAGGCGCTGCATACTGGAAACAGGCTGCATATCGATTATGTCTCTCCGTCTCCGCTTGAAGAAAATCAGAGAATACATCTGATATTTTCGATTACCGGCGAATTGAGCGGTAAAACGATGTGGTATGTTCTCCAAGTCAATACTGGTGATTTGCAGGAAGATACTCTGAGAACGGGATCGAAATTTTGTTTTGTAGATACGGAAGAGAAAGCTGCCAGCTGTGCAGAAAATGAGGCAAATGGCAGTTGGACGAGCTTTGCTGCAGAAAACAGGGTAAATCGTTTTGAAATAGGCATAACGGAAGAGAAAAAGTTGAAATTGCGTTTCTATCTGGATGATTTATCACGTGAGGGTGGAAATTTCTGTAGTCTGGGTACCTGGGGAGGTTATCAGCCGGGCGGTTACATAAATGGAGAAAATGTGATCGTAAAATTGAGCGAGGATGGCTATCCACCGACAGAAAATACAAAGCTCTCATATAAGTTCAACAGCTGTTTTGCTGATGTAATTGAACCCAATGATGATGGAACGGATACCTATACGGTTAAGGTTGCCAATGGACGTCATCTGCAGAATCTGAATTTCTGCGGAGAAGGCTATGGTGGTTTAAAGATCACACGGGTCATTCAGACCGATAATATTCTCTGGCAGGAGGATGATTCGATTACCTCACAGACGGAAGCGTATTGCAAAGAGGTGAAAGATGCATACGGAGAGATGACGATCTACAGTCCGGGAAATTCCAAGTATGAAGGTGGAAGTTTCTGGCCGATTAACAACCCGGACATTATCTCTTATGATGCGGAGGTGGATGAGAAAGAAAAAGCAAAACTGGGTGAATGTTATACGATTGCAGGCTTAAAGATAACTCCTGTTGCCTGGAATGGTGCGGCTTTATTTCAGAAGACGGATCATCTGACGATATCAAACTTGAATCTGAAGGATCCGGACATTTCCTGTCAGGGGCAGAATACAGCAGGGCTGGTGGCACAGGCAGGCACTTCGGCGGACAGCTATCTAACGATTAAAAATATCCATATATATGGAGAAAAATCCCGGATTTCTGGAACGCTGGCAACAGGCGCGGTGGTTGGAAGCACGAATAGTGGCAGTCTGACACTCGACCATGTAGTTGTAGATGCACCGACGCTGCAAATAAGTGGAGGAAAAACCGGAGGCTTGATCGGGGAAGCAAAAGTAAGTGATTTAGTGATGAATCACGTATATGTTTCAGGAAAAAATGCACGGATACAGGGAACCGATACTAGCGGAGGTCTGGTCGGCTTTGCCGAGAGCTCTGGTCAGATGAAGTTGGAAAACAGCTTCTTCTCTGGGTATGTGGATACAACTGGAACCGCCGGAGGTTTGTATGGATACCTGAAAAACAACCAGAATGGCGGAACTGCCGGGAAAGAATTCAGCATTGAAAACAGTTATGTCGGCGGACGGAACCGCTCTTACGGTTATACGGAAAGTGGTGCGGAAGTGCTGTCAGATAGAAAGAATGTGTCAGGCGGCTGGTGTGCCGGAGGCCTCGTGGGGTGGATGGATGGTCCGATTTCGGTAATACAGAGTTTCAGTGCAGCGGATGCGTGTGGAACGAATACATATAATGCCATCGCAGGCGGTTTATTTGGAAAATATGATTCTGCAAAACTGGTTCTTTCGAACTGCTACACAACAGGAAGTGTGAAAGCGGCTGGAACCTCAATGTTCCTTGGACACTATATTGGTCAGTTGAACAATACCTGGTGGCAGGGCGCACAGCTGGAAGCGGGCAGTCTTTCGGTTCTGGAAGAATGCTGGTATCTGCCGAAGTTAAGCGAAGCAATCATCGGCGTACCTTATGTAGACAGCAACTCTGTAAAGGACAGCGATTTCAGTATTACCAGGACAGGTGCCGCTGACCTGTCGTCCAAAACAGGCACCAATGGCGTTGATCAGACGATCGCAATAGATGATTCTCTGCAAGGAAAAGCATATCCATATCCAATTTGGACGATCTATGAACCAACAGCTTGGCAGACTGGCACACGCCTGTATGTGGGTGACTGGGATTAGGAAATTAAGAAAAATTAGAAAACGATAGCGTTTGTTTCTATAAAAATGCCGGATGGGCAATCAGCGAAATTCTCCAATTCCCTGATGTAAATGCAGACAAAATATGGTATGATATAAGGTACGAGATTTCGAACCGACGGAACTGTGGGAAGACGAAGCAGTTACCGGGACAGGATAATGAAACGGCAGGTGATAGGAATGAAAGAGAGAATTAACCGGCTGGCGAAGGGAATCATCGATTCGGAACAGCCGAAGATGACCTGGTCGCCTGAAAAGATAGACGAGACGCTGCGGATGAATACCCTGATGCAGAGAAATTTATGGATCGGGAGCGAAAATGGATTAAGTGTGAAGGGATTTGTGTATTCCTCGAACCTGCGGGTGCGGATTCCGGGGGATAACAATTCGTTTGGCGGACTCCGGTGCCGGATCGTATATGAAGTGGACACTTCGTTCCTGACGGCAGGCGACACGATCACGGGTTCTTTTTATCTGGTGACAAACTGCGGGGAAGAGGAGATTCCGTATGAGTTTCACGTCGAGGTGGCAGACGCCGGGAAGACTTTAGGTGATCTGAAAACGGCGGAAGATTTTCTGCGCGTCGCGGAAAATGATATGGAGACGGCGCTCCGGCTTTTGGAGTACCCGGATTTTGTGGAAGTGCCGTTTATGCAGGATCTGCATGTGCGGGCACTCTATGACGGCCTGAAGGGGCACGGCAGCCGGGCAAATTTTATGGAAGAATTTCTGGTTGGACTGGGCGTGAAAAAGCCGGTCGGTCTGACGATTCCGGGCAGGGCGCGCGTATATGCCGAGCTGGCTGAGAATGCCGAGGACACGATCGAGATCCGGATGGATAACTGGGGCAGTGTGTACCTGGAGGTGACGGCAGACGGCGAGTTCCTCCATCTGCCGAAGAAGAGTGCGACGCAGGCGGATTTTGAAGATGGTCTGCTCCGTCTTCCGGTACGGATTCTGGCGGAACGGCTGCATGCCGGAAAGAATTTCGGTGCCGTCCTGATTCACACTGCCAGAGAAACAGTG
>ERZ779852.3452-NODE-3452-length-11291-cov-3.085707_pt1 | contig 11291 bp, 8 predicted proteins | sample MGYA00511559_ERZ779852 | MGnify/ENA primary metagenome ERZ779852 (study PRJEB29588, sample SAMEA2157977) | human gut metagenome | biome: human gut; feature: human-associated habitat; material: faeces | place: Denmark | collected 2008/2010 ...
CCTGTAAGACCGGATAATTTTGATGACATGCAAAGAGTGGCAAGTGAGATACATATTCCAATTGCTACAGGAGAAAGGCTTCATACACTGGAAGAATTTGGAATGCTTCTTGCACGCAATGCATGCCAGTATATCCGTCCGGATGTGTGCCTGTGCGGAGGAATTACGCAGGCGAAAAAGATAGCAGCTGCTGCGGAAGCAAGAGGGGTACTGGTCGTGCCTCACAATCCATTAAGTCCGGTGAGCACGGCAGCCTGCATCCAGCTGGCGGCTTCCATACCGAATTTTGCCATCCAGGAATATCCATTAGGAGAGGACTGTGCGCCTAAGAATGAGATCGTAAAATCCACACTTACATTGGATAACGGTTATCTGACTGTGCCGGATAGCCCGGGAATAGGGATCGAACTGAATGAACAGGCAATGCATCAATATCCTTACAAACCACGTTTATATGTGACCAAGTTAAGAGAAGACGGGTCAGTTGTAGACCAGTAGTCCAGACTGTGATTTGAAATGACAAATAAAGGAGGGAACTGTGATATGAAACTTCCAATGACCTATGAAGAATTAAGAAAACAGATGTTAGATGAAGAAGGAGCGAAATATCCTGGAAAAGCACTGGTGAACATGGAACTGGAGCCAGGATATAACAGGGCAAAAAACAGAATGCTTCCCTATATCCAGATGATCAATGAAGCCCATCTGATCATGTTGATCGAACAGGGGATCGTAACAGAAGAAGATGGAAAGATCATTCTGAAAGCATTAGAAGAAGTAGATCAGGAATTTTACAAAAATACGGTGTATGACGGCAAGTATGAAGACCTGTATTTCTTTATGGAGAGCAGGCTGATCGAGGCAACAGATGGTGTTGCGGGAAATCTGCATCTGGCAAGAAGCCGTAATGATATGTGTGTTGCCTGGTCCCATCTGGCAGTAAGAGATGGACTTTTAAAGGCAATGGAGCAGTTGCTGAAGTTGAAAAATGCGATATTACTGTTTGCGGAGGAGCATAAAAATACTCTGTATGTGATCCATACCCATACCCAGCATGCCCAGCCGGGATTATTAGGACATTACTTCCTTGGTGCTGCAGATATGCTGGAACGTGATTTTAAACGGCTTTGTATGGCATATGAAGCAGTAAATCTGTCACCGATGGGAGCAGCTGCCGTGACAACTACCGGTTTTCCAATTTCCAGGGAAAGAGTGGCAGAGTTATCCGGATTTTCCGGTATTATCGAAAATGCTTATGACGCCATTGGCAACAGCGACTACCTGACACAGACAGCAAGCGCACTGGGACTTTGCGCCTTGGATTTGGGAAGAGTTGTCACAGATATGGTATTGTGGGCGACACAGGAAATGAATATGATCCATGTGGCAGACGGATATATTTCCATCAGTTCTATTATGCCCCAAAAAAGAAATCCAATCGCATTAGAACATTTAAGATCCTCTCTTTCTGTTTTAAAGGGAATGACAGAAATGGTACTGACCGGCTTTTTGAAGAGTCCTTATGGTGATATTTCTGACTATGAAGATATTGAGGATGGAGTATTAGAAAGTCTGGAACTGTTTAATAAAAATGCGCGGTTGTTTGAAGCAGTGATCAGTACATTGGATGTTAATAAAGAACTGCTGGAAAAACGGGCCTATGAAAGTTTTTCTGTAGTAACAGATATTGCAGATCAGATGTATCGTTCTTATAAGATACCATTTAGGAGAGCCCATTCATTTGTATCTTTCCTTGTTAAAAAAGCAGGAAAGATGGAGTATAATTTAAGAAATATTTCGGAAGAGTTCTTTGCTTCTTCTTATGAAGAGTTTTTTGATGAACCATTTAAACATGATTTTACACCTATTTCCAGATGTATCGATCCATGGCATTTTGTAAGAAGCAGGGAAGTTCGTGGTGGAACTGGCGAAAAAGCAATGGAGTCTATGATCGAGAGAGCTAAGAAGGAAATCGAAGCTGATCAGTTATGGATCCATGAACATAGAGAACAGTTACATGAAGCGGATGAAAAGAGGAAACAGGTGATCCGTAATAAACTTGGTAGTTGATTTTTAAGAGAATGAGTTAGGGCAGCTGTTTTATCTTTGGAAAAGCAGCTGCCTTTTATTCATTGACACTGGTAGTTGGAATGAGATATAATGAAAATGGGAAAGCGTATAAAAATGCGTGATCTGTACAGGAGGGGACATGAAGAAAAATAATCTGAGCGATGTAAAAAAAGCCAACAGGCAGTTGGTATATGAATGCATCTGGTCCCATAAATCAGTTACAATGACTGACCTGGCATATGTGACACACCTGAGCCGTCCAACAATAACCAGTCTGGTCCAGGAAATGACAGCGGATAACCTGGTGATCAAAAGTGGCTATGGCACGTCCAACGGGGGAAGAAATCCCGTTCTTTATCATGCGAATGTAAATGCTGCATATGCTATGGGAATTGACCTTGAATTTCCAAAGGTGCGGATGGCTATCAGTAATCTGGAATGTGAAAATATCTGTTTTTCTGTGAGGATATATCCAAAAGATGCGGATAAGGACCAGGTATTGCAGCTTATGAAGCAGCAGATAGATGATCTGCTCCTTGAGTCGGGAATTGATAAAAATCGTCTGCTGGGAGTCGGGATCGGTGTCCCAGGAGTGATTGATTATAAAAATAATTATTCTGTATTTTTTGAACGGATCAATGGCTGGGAGAATGTTCTGATCGGGGATATCATACAGGAGTATATAGGCAAGCCTGTATATATATGCAATGACGTAAATCTTATTTCCTGGGCAGAAAGAAAAGTGGCTCATTTGGAAGATATAAAAAATATGCTTTATATCATTATCCGTTCAGGAATTGGTATGGCGATCTGGAACGATGGAAGCCTTATGCAAGGAGAAATGGGAAACTCAGGTCGTATTGGTCATATGACGGTTGATAAAAATGGTCTGCAGTGCAAATGCGGTAACAGAGGCTGTCTGGGCCTTTATACAAGCGAAAAGTCCATGATCCGGATGTATGGGGAACTTACTGGAAAAGAACTTAAATGGGCGGGAGAATTGTTTCCTCTGGCAGAAGCAGGAGATGCAGCGGCCCTGCAGGTATTTGAGACCTGTGGAAGGTATCTGGGAACAGGAATTGTAAATGTAGCCAATCTCTTTGATATATCAGAGGTAGTACTTTCAACTTCATTTGATTCTTCTTATATCCTTAAAAGTGCCCAGTATGCACTGGATGCAAGAAAGATGAATACGATCCGTCGGGAAGTAAAGGTGAGAAAAGGACTTTTGCAAGAAAGCAGTTTTGGTCTGGGCGGATGCCTGTTGGTTTTAAATAAAGAACATATGAGTCTTCTGGAAGGGTGATCTCTTCCAGGAGATTTTCTTTTTGAACAGATTTTTCTGCCCTTGCCTTTTGTATTTTACAGTACTATAATAATGAGAAATAATAAAAAGATATATTCCTACAGGATATATCTGAATATCCGGTGGAAAGGAAGCAGAAGAGATGACTACGAAACTTACAAGAGAACAGGGATTGGAATTACTGAAAAAGTATAATAAGGAGCCATTTCATATTTTACATGGTCTTACAGTAGAGGGAACCATGAGATGGTTTGCAAATGAACTGGGATACGGTGAAGACGCGGATTTCTGGGCTATGGCAGGACTTCTTCACGATATTGATTTTGAAATGTATCCGGAACAGCACTGTATCAAGGCACCGGAGCTGTTAAGAGAAGCAGGAGCAGAAGAAGAACTGATCCACGCCATCTGCAGCCATGGTTACGGCATTGCCTGTGATGTAAAACCGGAACATGAGATGGAAAAGGTGCTTTTTGCAGTAGATGAGCTTACAGGTCTTGTAGGAGCAGCAGCCAGAATGCGTCCTTCCCGCAGCGTAATGGATATGGAAGTTTCCAGCCTTAAAAAGAAATTCAAAGATAAAAAGTTTGCTGCCGGATGTTCCAGGGATGTGATCCGTGAAGGTGCGGAAAACCTGGGCTGGACACTGGAAGAACTGATGGAAAAGACCATTCTTGCCATGCGTTCCTGTGAAGAGTCTGTAAATAAGGAAGTGGAAAATTAAAATGCTGCGTTAACAGGCTAAGAGCAGAAGCTTAAATAAAACGTTAAATAAAAGACAGAACCATTTTAAAGTATGCCGTGCAAAGACATTTGTCCTTGCACGGCAAATTTTTTAGTCCAAAACTATTGACATGATGGGAAAAGTACGGTATCATTTGCACTTGTAACGCACTAAATCAGAGACTGATCAAAAAGGTGTGTTTTACTACGATTTAAGGGAGATAAAGATCATGAAGAAAGTGGTTAAGTTCGGAGGCAGTTCACTTGCAAATGCAAAGCAGTTTAAAAAAGTGGCTGACATTATTAAAGCGGATAAATCCAGAAGATATGTAGTGCCGTCTGCACCAGGCAAGCGCAATGACAAGGATGAGAAGGTAACCGATATGCTGTATGCCTGTTATGATGCAGTAGCAGAGGGACGTTCTTACAAGAAGATCCTTGACAAGATCAAAGAAAGATACAATGAGATCATTGACGGACTGGATCTGAACCTGAACCTGGATCATGAATTTGATAAAATTGAAGAAAACTTCCTTGCAAAAGCAGGAAGAGATTACGCTGCTTCCAGAGGCGAATACTTAAATGGTATCGTTATGGCAAATTATCTGGGATATGAATTCATCGATGCTGCAGAAGTTATTTTCTTTGATGATAATGGAAACTTTGAAGCAGATATTACGGATAAAGAGCTTTCTGAGCGATTAGAGCATGTAGAGAGAGCAGTTATCCCTGGATTTTACGGTTCCCGTCATGACGGTACTGTAAAGACTTTCTCCAGAGGTGGTTCTGATGTAACCGGTTCTATCGTTGCAAAAGCCATCCATGCAGATCTCTATGAGAACTGGACCGATGTTTCCGGATTTTTAGTAGCTGACCCAAGAATTATCAAAGACCCTGAGGTTATTGAGACTATTACTTATAAAGAGCTTCGTGAACTGGCTTACATGGGTGCAAGTGTTCTTCACGAAGATGCTATTTTCCCGGTACGTAAGGAAGGTATCCCGATCAATATCCGCAACACCAACCGTCCGGATGATAAGGGAACCCTGATCGTAGAGACCACCTGTCGCAAACCGCGTCATACCATTACCGGTATTGCAGGTAAGAAGGGCTTCTGCTCTATCAACATTGAAAAGGCAATGATGAATTCTGAGGTTGGTTTTGGGAGAAAAGTTTTAAGCGTATTTGAAAAATACGGCATCAACTTTGAACATATGCCATCCGGTATCGATACCATGACTGTTTTCGTTCATCAGTCAGAATTTGAGGCTTATGAGCAGTCTGTAGTAGCAGGTATCCACAGAGTGGCAGAGCCGGATACCATTGAATTAGAGTCAGATCTGGCACTGATCGCAGTTGTAGGCAGAGGTATGCGCTCCAACAGAGGCACTGCAGGCCGTATCTTCTCCGCACTGGCACATGCAAGAGTCAATGTAAAGATGATCGATCAGGGATCCAGTGAATGGAATATCATTATCGGTGTTAAGAACGCTGATTTTGAGACTGCTATCAAGGCGATTTATGATATCTTTATTACTGTAGATTTATAAATTGTTGGGGGAAAACTATGAATTATGGAATGAGATGCCATGACCTCTGCCCAAAGACGGATATTGATACACTGGTAAACACAATTGCTGCCAATCACGTAGATCAGATCCAGCTGGCGATGGGAAAATCCATCGCCGGATATAATTTTGATCATGGTCATTATTCGCCTGGATTTGCACGGATGATCAGAAAAAAACTGGATGAAAATGATATTCATGTGGCTGTACTGGGGTGCTATATCAATCCTGTAAATCCAGATGAGAAAGAACGCCAGAAAGCAGTAGCAAAGTTTATTGAACATTTAAAATATGCGAAGGTTATAGGCGCCGACATGGTGGGAACGGAAACAGGACGTTATGATGCAGGTTTTAAGGTAGTTCCCTATACCTATACAGAAGGCTGCTATCAGTTGTTATTAAAGAGCATGAGGGAAATTGTATCTGCTGCGGAGAAATTAGGGGTGATCGTGGGAGTAGAGGCGGTTCATGATCATACTCTTTACTGCCCGGAGATCATGAGGAGATTTTTAGAAGACATTGATTCTCCAAATGTGGAAGCAATTTTGGATCCGGTAAACCTGATCAGTGCAGAGCATGTTGCAGATCAGGATGAAGAGATCAATAAAGCATTTCGTCTTTACGGAGATCGTATTTCGGTTGTTCATGTAAAGGATTTCGTGATGAAAGAAGGAAAACCGGAATTTGCCCATGTAGGGGAAGGTCTGTTCCATTATGAACCTTTAATGAAAAACCTGAAAAAAGACAAGCCTTATATTACAATGCTTCTGGAAAATTCCACAAAAGAGCGGTATCATCAGGATGTAGAGTATTTACAAAAAATATACGATGCAGTATAAAAGCCGCTATATGCAGACACACAGTTTTGGGACCGAAAGGTCCCATTTTTGCGTTGTAGAGTAATGGGTAATATGGTATGATACCACAAGAGGATTTTTAAGATCATAAAGGGTCTGTGGGTATTTGCTATGGAAGAAATGTATGTATATAAAAATCAGAAAAAGTTAAGATGGGGCTATACCACCGGTACCTGCGGGACGGCGGCTTCTATGGCAGCGGCTCTTATGCTCCTTGGACAGAAACGGGTGGGTCAGGTGAAAGTCTCTACACCTAAGGGGCTAGACCTGGATCTAGAGATCGAGGAGATCCGTTTTACAAAGGAGCAGGCAGTCTGCGCTGTGCGAAAGGACTCCGGAGATGATCCGGATGTGACCAATGGGATCGCTATCTATTCCAGAGTATCATTTAGGGATGATAAACCGGAGACAGAAGGCTATATCTGGGAAAATGAGGTTATCCGGCTTCATCTTACAGCAGGAGAGGGCGTGGGTATCGTTACAAAGCCGGGACTGGCCTGTGAAGTAGGAAAACCTGCTATTAATCCGGTACCAAGGGAAATGATCTTTACCCATGTGGAAAGAGCCTGCAGACAACATGGATTTCAGGGCAGTCTGCATATTGAAATATTTATTCCTCAGGGAATAGAAATCAGCAAAAAGACCTTTAATCCCCGTATGGGTATCAAAGGCGGTATCTCCCTTTTGGGGACCAGTGGCATGGTAGAGCCTATGAGTGAGAAAGCACTTACCGATACCATACAGTTAGAATTGCATCAGAAACATGTGGCCGGGCTAAAAAGCATGATTCTGACACCGGGAAATTATGGGGAAAGCTTTTTACGGGATGAGTTGAATGTAAATCTGGATTACGCTGTAAAGTGCAGTAATTTTATTGGTGACTCTCTGGACATGGCAGTGCAAGAAAATATTGAGGAGGTACTGTTAGTCGGACATGGAGGAAAGCTGATCAAGCTGGCAGCTGGTGTGATGAACACCCATTCCTCTGTAGCAGATGGAAGAATGGAAACTCTGGCAGCCTGGGGTGGTGCCTGCGGTGCAGGACCGGAGCTGATCCGGGAGATTTTAGAGTCCGTTACTGTAGATCAGGGATTAAAACTTTTAGAGACAGTGCCGGGGCTTCGTGAAAAAGTTATGGAACAGGTGGTAAGACGGGCCTGGGAGCATCTGACATTGCGGGCAGGAGAGTCCATGAAGGTAGAATGTATCCTGTTTACCAATGAAAGAGGGATACTGGGAATGTCTCCCGGAGCCATGGACATGTTAAAAAGGATACTGGCCCAGGATATGACGAAACTGGACTGAAAATAAACGAAAATAAATTCCGGAAAGGAAGAGAAATATGGTACACATTGTAGGAGCTGGTCCGGGAGCAGAGGACCTGATCACAGTAAGAGGACTGAGACTTTTAAAACAGGCAGATATCGTTATTTATGCAGGTTCCCTGGTCAATCCAGGTTTATTAAAAGAGACAAAACAGGGGGCTGTGATCTACGACAGCGCAAAAATGACCCTGGAACAGGTTATGGAAGTTATAGAACAGGCATGGAAAGAGCAAAAAGAGGTAGTCCGCCTGCATACAGGAGATCCCTGTCTCTACGGTGCCATCAGAGAGCAGATGGATGCAATGGACAAGCTGGGGATCACTTATGATATCTGTCCGGGAGTCAGTTCTTTCTGCGGCACAGCAGCCGCTTTACAGATGGAGTATACTCTTCCGGGAATATCCCAAAGCGTAATTATTACCAGAATGGCAGGCAGGACACCGGTGCCGGAAAGAGAGAGCATCCAGTTTGCTTCTCATCAGGCAACCATGGTGATCTTTTTAAGTACGGGAATGTTAAAAGAACTGTCAAAGGAATTAATGGCAGGGGGGTACAGCCCGGATACACCAGCTGCTATTGTATACAAGGCAACCTGGCCGGAAGAGAAAACCGTGCGTACCACTGTGGCAGAGCTGGCAGAGGCAGCGGAGCGTGAACATATTACAAAAACAGCCTTGATCGTAGTTGGAAATACAGTGGCACAAAATGGCTATGACCGGTCAAAACTGTATGATCCGGGATTTACAACAGAATTCCGTATGGCAGAAAGCTCCCACAGCGGGAAAATAGTTTCGGCTGTGCCGGAAATAGCAGCATCAGGAAAACTCTACGTAGTAGGTATGGGACCGGGTTCCTTAGATGGAATGACAAAAGAAGCGTTTAAAGCCATTGGAGACTGCCAGGTGATCGCTGGATATACGGTATATGCGGACCTTGTAAAGCCCTATTTCCCGGACAAAGAATATCTTACCACGCCTATGACAAAAGAGGAGGCACGGTGCCGTATGGCCTTTGAATGCTGTATGGAAGGCAAAGATACAGCCATGATCTGCAGTGGGGACAGCGGTGTTTACGGTATGGCAGGTCTGATCCTGGAGCTGTCAGCAACATATCCGGGTGTGGAGATCAAAATGATACCAGGTGTTACAGCTGCCTGTGCCGGTGCTGCCGGCCTTGGAGCACCGTTGACTCATGATTTTGCAGTGGTCAGCTTAAGTGACCGTTTAACACCCATAGAAATGATCTGGGAGCGCATAGAAAAGGCAGCCCAGGCAGATTTTGTTATCTGCTTATATAATCCCCGCAGCAAAGGCAGACCGGACTATTTAAAGCAGGCCTGTGAGCGGATCATGAAATACCGTTCACCGGAAACAGTCTGCGGTGTAGCTTCCTGTATTGGAAGAGATGGGGAAGAGATGAAGGTAATATCTTTAAAAGAACTGGCTGATTATCCGGCGGATATGTTTACGACAGTATTCATTGGAAAAACCAGTACTGTAAAGATCGGCAAATGGATGGTGACACCAAGAGGCTATCTGCAAAAGAAGGAGAAATAACATGGCAAAAAAGCATGTGATCCTCTTTGCGGGAACAACAGAAGGGCGTATACTGGCTAACTGGCTGGACGAACAGTCAGGTGTTACCGGAATCGTCTGCGTGGCAACGGAATACGGTGCAGAGCTTCTGGAAGAAGAAATGTCTTTAAAGCATTTAACGGTACACTGCGGTCGCCTGGACGAGGGTGCGATGGAAGCTTTTTTGAAAAAAGAGAGCCCGTCTCTAGTGATCGATGCCACCCATCCCTATGCCCAGGTGGTGACTGCCAATATCCGGAAAGCCTGTGAAAAATATCCGGATATCTGCCTTCTGCGCTGCCTGCGAAAAGAAAGTGAAGATGAGGCAAAAGATAGCAAAGGCGATAAAAATGGCATTATCCATGTGAAAAATACAGCAGAGGCAGTCAGGTATCTTTCTGAAAAAGAAGGAAATATCTTCCTCACTACAGGAAGCAAGGAACTGGTTCTGTGGCAGGGACTTCCGGGACATTTAGAACGGATTTTTGCAAGAGTCCTTCCTGTGGAAGCTTCTGTTCATATCTGCAGGGAACTGGGCTACAGCGGAAGACATATCATTGCCATGCAGGGACCGTTTTCAGCGGAAATGAATTATATACAATTGAAGGAATTTCAATGTTCTTATATGGTAACAAAGGACGGGGGAGATACAGGCGGCTTTAAAGAAAAGATGCAGGCTGCAAAAAAAGCGGGAGCAACAGCTGTTGTGATCGACCGGCCAAAAGATAAAGGAATGTCCTTAGAGCAGACAAAAGAAGCAGTAAAGGAGTGGATGAAGGATGTCTCAGAATGAATATGAGGAGAGAAAACCCATTATCTATCTTGCAGGGATCGGAATGGGGCAGGATGACCAGCTGACAGGCGAGGTTTTAGACTGCTTAGACCGGGCAGATGCTGTAATGGGAGCCAGAAGGATGTTAGATGCAGCTGCACCTTATACAGAAGGAAAAGCAGTGCTGGCAGCTTATAAGCCCAGTGAAATGGTAAAATGGCTTTCTTCTTTTGAATGGGATGAGGCAGTGCTGGTGCTCTCCGGGGATACCGGCTTTTACAGCGGGGCAGAAGCGGCTTCCAAAGCTTTCCTGCAGGAAGGCTGGGAGGTAGAATATATCCCGGGAGTGTCCAGTCTTTCTTATTTCTGCGCCAGACTCGGCAGAAGCTGGCAGAATGTTCACAGTATCAGCAGCCATGGCCGCAGCTGCGACGTAGTTTCCCATATCCGTCATTATGAAGACTGTTTTATCTTACTGGGAGGAAAGGGCAGTGTTTCTGCTCTTTGCAGGGAACTGGTAAGTAATGGACTTGGAAATGTGAAAATATGGGCTGGAGAAAATTTCTCATACGAAACAGAACGTATTCTCTGCGAAGCTACCCCTGCAGAATTGCTGATGGAAGAGGAGAAGAGGCCCTTTGGAAGTCTTGCCTGCGTTATTGTGAAAAATCCTCACGCAGAAGAGACGAGAATTTATCTCACAAAGCACCCGAAAGACGAAGATTTCATCCGGGGAAAGGTTCCGATGACCAAGGAAACCATTCGCCGGCTGTCTATAGAGAAACTTTATATCGGTAATCACAGTGTCTGTTATGATATTGGCGCGGGAACGGGCTCTGTATCCGTGGAGATGGGTCTGGCGATCCGAAGAAGCTGTAATGAAGGCAGTGTGTATGCCATTGAGCGGGAACCGGAAGCTTTGGAACTGATCCGGGCAAATGTGCAAAAGTTTCATGGAAACTGGGAAGATATCCACATTGTAGAAGGAGAGGCGCCAGAGGCCTTTGAGGGGCTTCCGGCACCTACACATGCATTTATAGGCGGAAGCAGCGGAAAGATGAAAGAGATCATTGGAACGCTGTTGGACCTAAACCCG
>ERZ779852.3458-NODE-3458-length-11283-cov-3.326594_pt1 | contig 11283 bp, 7 predicted proteins | sample MGYA00511559_ERZ779852 | MGnify/ENA primary metagenome ERZ779852 (study PRJEB29588, sample SAMEA2157977) | human gut metagenome | biome: human gut; feature: human-associated habitat; material: faeces | place: Denmark | collected 2008/2010 ...
GCGGGAGAACCGGCAGCACGCCACAGGAAGGTGACGATCTGACCGCGAGTGCAGGGATCGTTGGAGCCGAACAGACCGTTGGCTTTGCCGTTGGTGATGCCCTTCTTCACAGCCCATTCCACTGCCTTGGCGTAGTATGCGTCGGCGGGAACGTCCGCAAAGATAGAAGCCGCCTGCTCCTCGACAAACTCTGCGGAAACAGTTACCTTGCTGCCGGGCATGGTGAAGGTGTACTTGCCGTTGCCCTTATCGGTCAGCTTGAGCTTATTGCCGCTGGCGTCCTTGACGGTGAGTTTGTCCAACTCGTAGCCCTTATCAGGGGTCACGGTGACGGTCACCCGGTCGCCCTTGGAGGCGTTCTTGGGGCTGACGGTCACATCGCCGTTCTTGGTGCTGGGGGCGGACACGGCATAACTACCAGAAGAGCCGCTGGAGGAACTGCTACTTCCAGAGGATTTTCGCGTCACAGAGACGGTGCAGGAAGTGCTTGCGGCCGTGTAAGTATCGCTCTGCTCAATGCTCGCAGTAAAGGTGTAAGTCTTCGTGATGTTGGGCAGGGAAACCGTATAGGTTCCACCTCCGTTGTCCTTCACCGCAACAGTGCTGTCATCGCAGGTCACGCTCACAACGGCGTCAGTGGGTGCTTTGGTGATAGTCAACGTTACCGTACTGCTGCCAACCATGCTCTCTTTGTCGGGCATAATGCTGACGCTGGAAATGGTTCTGCAAACCTGCGTATCGAGCATAACATCGTAAGCACCGAGCACGCCGGAAACATTGTTTGCACTGTCAATAGCATCGACGGCAACACCATAGTTTTCTTTGCTGACTGTATAGCTGTTGCCATTCAGCTCGGTAGGAGCACCGTTGTTGTAGACTGTATCAGCAAGATACTTTACGTATTCCTTAACGGTCTTCAACAGATTTTCCTTGGATGCTTCCAGTGCTGCATTCGCTGCCTCAGCCGTCTTTGCGGCCCAGATATCGGAGTAGCCTTTTGCCAGAGCCGCCTGAATAGCCGGGACCTCGCTGTACTTCATGTCAGAGCCGGGAACCGTGGTGGAGCCGAGGTTGGTGGACTCGATGTAGGCGGTCCACTGCGCCGCAGCATCGCTCGGGGTATAGATCGTTGCAGCGGTTTCGGAATAGCCGTAACGCAGCGTGATCGTGGCAGTGTTGCCGGAAACGCTGACAGAGTTGACCTTTGCGCCGGCCTTTTCAGACAGCACTCCAGCAGCCTTAGCCGCGATTGCAGTTTCGTTCCATTCCGTGTTCGTAAAGTCGGCAGACTCCACCAGCGCCTTGAGATTCTCAATGGGATCCTTGGCATACTCCGTAAGCTCTGTGATCTCCGTCGGATTCTCGATAGCCGCCTTGGCGGAGGCCTTTACGATCTCGGCGATCTCCGGAGTGAATTCGCCGGGCCAATCCTTCTTGACACCGCTGTTCGCGCTGTTAGGCGCATACGACAGTGCGCTGTAGAAGTCGCCGGTCGTGAAGGTGATCTCCTTGCTGTAAACGTCCGTAAGAACCTTTGCGGCCACAGACGCACCGGCAAGATAACGACCGGTCTCATAGCTCATGTGCGTATTGTCGCGCCAAATCTGAGAAACCTGCGTCGTGTCTGAACTATGCAGCGGCTTGGTATCTTCCAGATTCTTAGCCTTGCCGAGGTAACTCGTCATCGCAGTACGGATAAATGTAGCGCCGGCAACAATGAAGTTGGGATTGCCTTCCACACTCTTTTCAGATGCAAGCTTATAGTTTTCCAGAGAATTATCCGTATAATGCGCTGCATCCTCGCTGTGATCCAGCCAATCCATAAACCATGCAACCTGAGCCGTAGGCTGGAGCAAACGGAGATTCTTGATGGTATTGCGCAGGTGGTCGATAAAGACGTAGTTGGAATTAGTGCTGCAGGACTCACGATAGTCCTGAATGATGATCAGATCCCAGGTGTTGGCAGCAGGATTCAGCGACTTGAAATAAGCCCCCGTTACATCATGTTTACTCGTTGCAGAGGAATCATTGACCTTATCCACAACATCCTGAATGCAGCTCTCATGAGAATAGTTGGTCTCATTGCTATTAGAATAAGACCCATCCAGACCGATCTTACGGGAGCCGAACACGATCCGGCTGAAGGTCACCTTGGTGCCGTCCAGCTTCGCGTTCACATCGTTGAGGATGCTCTGCATGTAGGTGGTGTAGTCATCCGTGTGGCTGTTGCCGATGCAGAGGATGTTCAGTTCCTTAAGCTGGAACTTGATGTTATGCGCCTTTGCATAGCTCTCCAAGGAAGTATTCTGTGCATCAGCGTAGCCACGGATCAAAATGGTGCCCGCATTGGGGAACACGTTCTTACCGCCACCAACCTTGACGCCGCGGACAGCATCTACCGTCTTAAGGGCGGTCATATTGTTGAGTGCACCGTTGTTGATCGTGATTGCGCTTTCAATCACCAGATTTTCGACACTGCCGACCTTTTCATCGGTCCAGGCATTATTTGCCAAGTCCGCGCTCAGGTCGCCGCTGCCGGTGACCGTCAGGGTCTTGCCATCGCTGGAGATCGTATACTGAATGGAACCGATATCGCCCGCCAGGCCGATCGCCTTGGCCAGCGCCATCAGCTTCCCGGCATAAGTATCAGTGCTGTTGCACTTATCTTTCTTCAGCTGTTCCTTTGCCTTGTCGCTCAATGCGCTGTAGGCGTCCATGGCGCTCTTGATGATGGATGCGTTTCCTTCGGTGTTCGCATCTGCCGCATTCATCGTCCACAGATCCTTGAACGCCTCATTCTGCTCAAAGGCAAGCGCATCGGTATAGATCAGATTGAAATCAGCCGTGGTGTGGTTCTTGCCCTCATCCGCGCCCTTGTTCAAATCGTCCGCCCAGTTGGCCGCCAGTGTAGAATTGCTGTGGAGATAAATGTTCGGCTTAAACGCGGGGAAGCAGCTGTAGTAGTCGAATGCGTAGCCCGCCAGATCCACGCCGTCCGGATTTTCAAAATAGAAGTCTGTGCAATTGCTGAGATGGATCAGGCCGTATCTGCCGACATCGGTGATACCTTCGCCCAGATAGGTCTTCGTGACCTTGTTTTTGAAGGCAGAACCAAAGCAGTTGCTGTACCAGGGCTGATTGCGGAAATCCGTTGCAGTCGTGTTGGTCGTGCTATTGCCGAAATCAGGCAGCGCAGCCTTCACGCCCGTATCCGTATCAAAACGCAGGGTCCAGGTATCCGTGCCTTCGTCGTTTTTGGTCAGCGTCCAGTGGATGCCGTCCATATAGGTGAAGCAGCCCTTCTCGTCCACTCCGTTGGGAATACCGCCGGAGATCTTCGTCATGTTGTCGAGATCATTTGCGCCGGTGACCTTGAGCAGCTGCGCATAATAAGTCGAACCGCCGTCGATCTTCAGTTTTTTCAGCTGAGCCTCGACGTTGCTGTTCAGTTTCTTGTAGGCAGTCACCGCGTTCTTGACCGCTACAAAAGCATCGTTCTTGGACACGCCGTTTTCCACAATACCAGCAGGAACCACGCCGGTCAGCGTCCAGACCTGTGCATAAGTGTCGATAAAGGCCTGTGTCTCAGAATAGATCAGCGTGACGGTCGAACCCGCCGCATAGTTTTCAGCCAGTGTGGTATTCACAGAGGCATAGACCGTGATATCACCGTGGTTTGCCAGCGCATAAGCGCCAACGCTGGTGATCTTGCTGTCGATCACAACATTCTCGATCTGCACACTGCCCAGCGGTGCTGTATACTGATTATAGTCGGGGATCGTTCCGGTACCACTGCCGGTATAAGTCAGCGTCAGGGTCTTTGTTTCCTCATCATAGCTGTAGTAGATGTCGGTTGTCCCCGGGAACTTAGCCACAGTCCCGCCTGTGGTCAGGCTGTACAGTTCCAGCAGCTTCGCGCCATAGGTCTGGCCGCTGGAAAGCGTATCCATGTTCATCAGCTGGTTCTGGAGCATCGCATCCATGCCCTGATACTCGTTGTATGCAGCTTTGACCGTTTCCTTCTGCTCATCATTCAATGAAACGCCCAGAGCCCAGATGGCTTCGTACTTGCTCTCGAAGGCCTCCACTTCCAAGAAGGAATAGCTGAGCGTCGGATCAAGATACCGATGCTCCGGTGCAGTGGTAAGATTGTTCAGCATATACCAGCCGGAAGGCAGTTTGTCATACGCGCTCTTATAGAGATGCAGCGTCAGCTTGCCGTTTGCATCGCCGGTATAGCCGCAGACCGCGCCGTTTACCAGTTCGATCTCCTTGTTGCGCAGATAGATATCATCGCAGTTGTAAAGATTTGTCAGGTTCAGATAATCCAGTTTGGTGATACCCTCAGCCACATCGACGGATGTGATGGAGGCTCTGTCGTCATACCAGGATGCATGACTAAAACCGAGGTTGTGATCTGTGGCCGAGCTGGAATCATAACCGGTATACGGGAACGCGCCGTCGCCGCCCAGCTTCAGCGTACTACCGTCCAGCAGATACCAGAAGGTATCGCTGGTGCCGATCTTATCCATATTGCTGCCGTTGAAGCCTTCCAGCGCAATGTTGATGCCCTTCGCACCGGCGGGCCAGCCGCGAAGATTAGAAGCTGTTGCATACTTTTCCGCAAGAGGGGTCCCGACGGAATCCTTGAGCTGCGTTTTTACCACGTCCGGAAGAGCCTCATACTCTTCGTAGGCAGCAGCAATTGCGCTCCAATTAGCGGAATCGGCTGCATCAAGCTTCAGCACATCAGCATAGTGCGCCTCAATATCATTCACATTGCTGATCACAAATTCGATCGTCGGGTTGGGATTCTGGCTGGATTCCGTAAACCAACCGTTCTCCCCCATTTTGTTCTGCTGATACACAGACAGGGGAACGGTAATGGTCAGTGTGCCATCATTGCCCTGATAATTGTTGACCGCGCCGCGTGCCAACTCAACATCCGCTCCCTTGATCTCGATGGATTCAAGGTGCGTCATGTTAGTAATGGCCAGCGTACCAATGCCGGTAATGCCGGCCTCAATTACAACATTCTTGATAGTATCCTTTACCATATACCAATCCGCCTGTGTAAAACGTAGCACATTGGTCAATTTAGACGTGTTGGAATAATCGGAAATGGCACCTTTACCGCCAATGGTGAGGGTATCGCCATCGATCTTATACCAAATCGTAGTGCTGGCTGTTACATTGGTTTTGTCCTCGTCGTAATCTTTTACGCTGTACTTCTCCGTCGCAACGGTAATTCCCGTTGCACCTGAAGGCCAGCCATTACCTGACGAGGTGCTGCCCTCATCATCCACCGCCCAGACTGCTGTTGGCAGCAAGCTGAGCATCATGACAAGCGAAAGTAAGCTTGCCAATATCCTTCGTTTCATTTTTCTACCTCCTGTGTTTATCTATATTCTGCCCGTCTCCACGGGCTGGGTTTACATCGTTTTGCATTTCGTTCTGCCTGCGCAGATGGGGCAGCCGCAGCGCTGCTTACCGGCTCTGGGATAAATGGCCGCTTTCCAGACATGGCCGCAGGCACACTGCCACCAGACCTTACGACGGCTGCCTGCGGTCACCATCTGCGGGGTAAGGCTGCCATTCAGAGTGGGGTGCCACTGTGCGGCTACCGTTGGTTCCGCAGTGGCCAGGTCATTGAAGCCCGGCAGAACTCTCTTGTTGGCACAATAGGGGCAACCGCTGCCGCGCATTGTGCGGGTGGCGATGACCGCCTGATAGCTGTGGTTCTTTTCGCAGTGCCACCATGCCTTCCGGTTGCTGTAAGCGGAGACGGAATCCGGGGTCAGGGAACCGTTTCTCTCCGTATCCCACTCCTTTGCCAGTTCTGGGTATTGAGAAGCCAAATCGTTGAACCCCGGCAGAATCTGCTTCCCGGCACAGACCGGGCAACCGGCACCGGAGGCCGTCCGGGACGCGACGGCGGCCTGCCATCTGTGCCCCAAAGAGCACCGCCACCAAACCTTGCGGCTCGTTTTAGCCGTGACCTTTTCTGGCGTCAAAGCACCATTCTTCTCTATATCCCATTCCTCTACCAGCCGTGGGAACTGAGAGGCCAGATCGTTCTCACCGGTCTGCACCAGCCTGCCAGCGCAGACCGGGCAGCCGCAGCCGCCGGAGACCCGGGAATTGATCTGGGCCCGCCAGGAGTGTCCTTTCTCACAAACCCACCACGCAAGGTGGTGGCTTCCCGCCGGGAATTCAGACGGCTTTCGCGGGGCATTTTTCCGCGTATCCCACTGAACAGCAAGATCCGGGTACAGCGATGCAAAGTCATTGCTCTGTCCCAATTTTTTACCGGCGCAGTAAGGACAGCCGCTTCCGGCGGCACGGGTATAGACCGGTGCCTGCCAGGAATGGCCGCATCCGCACCGCCACCAGGCCATGGTATGACTACCGTGGGTCACCCCATCCGGCATCAGAGGGAGATTTTTCTCGCTGTCCCATTCCTCCAGTAAATACTGCCGGTCATACTTCCGGCAGAAATCATACAGGCTTTCGCTCATGTGTCCGCCTCCCATGTCCGGGACAGCATTTCCATTGCGGCCCATGTCAGCGGCTCCGTCTCGGAAAAATCCTTCCCCAGCAGATAGGCGCGGAACACTTCAGCAAAGTATTCCTCCACATTCTTTCGACAGTAATCCCTGTGCAGAAATGCGGCCATCAGAACCTGCTCTTTCTGGAACGCGTTCGTTATGGCGGCTTCTTCCTGTGCCGACGCATATTGCTCTTCAAAATGTCCCATCTCATGGAGAACTGTGGTGTTATCCCGCAGGAAAGCGCTGGCACTCACATCCACGCAGATAATTTTCCCGGATGGGATCGTAACACCCAGCCCGCCAGCATAGGACGCGTTCAGCGTTTCCAGACCATAGATCATAAAGCGCAGCTCCCAGTCTCGCTCCGCAAATCCCTCCAGAACGGCCGCCGGCATCGCCGCGAGGTAAACACGGGAACGGAAGGAACGGCGAACAGCGTCCTCATTTTCATATGTAAGGCGGAAACCGGACAGAGAAGCTGGCCGCAGCGCGCTTTCGGTATCCTCCGGCACATGGTGGAGGGAGAGGATCATGCTGACGGCCTCAGCCCTTGTCATAGACTGTTCCGGGTGGAACAAGCCTGTGCCGTCATCCGGGATCAGACCCAGCGCGGCGGCACATTCGATCTGATTCCGCTCTTTCTCAGGCAGGCTGTCCAGATCGTGAAAGCGTTCCTCTTCCTGCGGCCACGGCGTCGCGGCTGTGGCGGCAAACACAAGACAGACGGCATCTCTTCTTGTCAGGCTGTCTCCCGCAGCATGACCGTTATTGGCGTCCAGATAGGCGTTGATCATCAGCAAAGGACTTTCCAGCCAGTAAGCATCCAGTCCCTCAAAGCGATTCAGATAACGTCCCAGCATCGTGGCAAATCCCAGCATGGTCACAGGGCGGTCCGGTGCGAACTGCCCGTTTCCAATCCCGGACACAATGCCCTCTTCCGTGGCCTCCATGATATCCTCATACCAGATATTTCCCGGGTTCACATCTGTATAACCCTGCGTCTCAATGGCCACGGCGGGTACAGACACAGCTGCTGCAAAAAAGCATACAGAGACAATCGCCGTAGCTAACCGCTGAAAAGCCGGCTTATACAGGATACTTAACTTCCAACAGGGCAAAACACTTCGCTTCATGGAACTCCCTCTTTATACAACGGAATCTATATTCCGTATGTGCAATTTTGAAATAGATATGGAAAACCCATTCCTACGTTCCGTATTCTACTCCTCCAAAATCCAATGTGCAAGGATTTTGTCGAAAAAACAGGTAAAATAAGCACAAAGAAATGAGCCATGAAGAAGGTATCTGCATGGCTTCTGGAAGAAGCGCCCATTTCCCTTTTTGCAAAGGAGAAATGGGCGCTTATTTCCTGTTTCAGCCTGCCGAAAGCCCGGTCAGACTGTTCATGGTTCACATACGGAATATAGATTCCGTTTCAGAGCACCAGCTGTAGCCGTTCCAACTGATGCCGGTGTTCCTGTCCTGTGGTCATCAGGTAGATACGAGTGGTTTCAATGCTGGAATGGCCCAAGATGTCCGCCAGCTTTGCAATGTCCTTGTAGACCCGGTAATAAATCGTGGCAAACAGATGCCGGAGATTATGGGGAAATACCTTGGAGGGCTCCACATCGGCTTTTTGACAGAGCCGCTTCATCTCAGCCCAGATCTGGCATCGCCCCATGGGCTTTCCGCCTCTGGTGAGAAAAATCTCGCCAGAGGTGATTTTTTGCTTTTTCGCGTATTTCAGCAGCCTCCTGCACAGCTTTCCCGGCAGCAGGATGGTGCGGATCTTGCCCTTCAGCGAGATGGTGGTACGGCCTTCCTTTGCCGCCTCCACGGTGATATAGCGCACTTCGCTGACCCGGATGCCGGTGGCGCAGATCGTTTCCATGACCAGTGCGATCCGCTCCCGTCCTGACTCGCGGGCTGCCGTGATGAGACGCTCATAGTCCTCACGGCCCAATTCCTGCCCGGCATCCCGGAACAGACGGCGCTGGACCTTCAGGTAATGAGCGCGGCAATCTGTCCAACCGAGAAAAGTAAATAGATCATTGATGGCAGCCAGAGATGCGTTGACGGTGGAAGGGGAATAGCCACCCACGCTTTGCAGATGTTCTTTCCAAGCTACGACAGCGTCCTTGGTAACAGGCTGCCCATCCAGGTACAGGAAGAAAGCCCGTACGCTTCGGAGGTATTTTTCAATGGTCGCAGGGGTTCGTTCCGCCCGAACAAGGGAGGACGCAAAGGCGGCGATCTGTTCGTTGGTAAGATAGTGTTGTTCCATGGCGGTTCTCCTTGTGATAAAGCGTGATGGGTTTCATTTTACCGGTTGGAAGATACCCTGTGCAAGAGAAAGCACAACGCATCAATGTGGACATTTCTCAGGTGGGAGTGATATTAACTCTGTTGGAGCAAAGATTCAAGTCTTTACGGATTCTTTCTGGCCTTTGGATACCGACTTTGGTCAACAGCACAGATTGGCAGTTATGAAGCCAACGCCGCCTGTGGCGGCGCTGGCGCAAGCATCGCATTTTGATGTCAAAATACTGCTTGCTGGGGTAAACCCCAGTCCCCTATGCCGCCTGCGGGCGAGAACTTCTCGGCAGCATTGCCGGAAAGTGAGTGTAAAAATCGGGTTCGGCAATATGGCCGAACCCGATCACAGCGGACTGCTCTAAAGCGCTTCAGACAACATTGTCAAAAGCGGTAGACGCTGAAAACCGGGTTCGGTGAATTCACCGAACCCGGTCAGACCTTTTGACACGCTTGTCTAAAAGTAAGGGTTGGCAATCTTGCCAACCCTTACTTTACCAGATCGTCTCCCGCACCGCTCGAATCAGCGTCACCACCCATGACAGCGCCGCAAGACCCACCAGCACAAGGAAAATGCCGTCCGCCAGAGCGGTATGGGCCAGATACCACGGGCGGAATACCGTGATAACCAATGCCCCGTACAGCAGCGGTACGGACAGCCGCAGCGTCTGCGCCAGACAGATGATTCCTCCCAGCAGCGCCAGCCCCAGCGATAAAACAGCAGCCATCATGTTCCATGCCTCCTTCTTCGATTTGCGGTATGTTACCATCGGCAGACAGACTTTACAAGAGCCTGTCTGCCGATTTTTTCGCTGTGGGTGTCAATAAGACACCCTTGACTGGACGGCGAGGGTGTCTATTGCACACCCTTGACCTTAAAGCTTTTGCAGGAGCTTTTGATTTTGGGGTATTCACCACGCTGTTTTTTCGGGAGGGGTAGTGAGGGGGTATCTGAAAAAACAGAAAACCGCTTTCGGCAACATTGCCGGAAGCGGTCTGGAGGTAGTTTATGAGCAAACAGACACATCGGACCTGCGTCCGCATGAGTGCCGAAGAATACAGCCGGCTCATGGAACGAAGCAGGGCGGCAAGGCTGTCCGCCAACGCATGGCTCATGGCGCAGCTCACCGACAATCGTCCCATCATCAGCCGGGGCGGCGTTATGCCGGACTTTCTCTGCCTGCTCAATCAGAAGGGGCGGGAGATCAACACCGTGGCTCGTGCCTTCAACAGCGGATATGGCACGGCAGAGGGGCTTCGGCAAGCATTCGACTGTCTGAAGGACATTGCCCAGGCAGCATACGAGGTCAGGAAGGAGGGATTCACCCATGCGCCATAAGCGCAAAAAGCCGCTTCCCAGAGGGAAACTGCGGGACAACAGCAAAAGCATCTCCGTCAGGATGACAGAGGAACAATTCCTAAGGCTGGAACGCTATCGGGAACTGACCCGTCTGCCAGTCACCACCTACTTCCGCAAGCTCATTGCAGAGAGCGAGATCATGGAAAGACCCAGCCGGGTCAGGTTTCGGCTCTACGAGGAAGTCAACAAGATCGACTCCAATATCCGCCAGATTTTGCGGAATCCCCGCGCAAAGGAACTGGACCGGGAGGCAACGGACAGGATACGTCTCCTGCTGGAACACATTCTTGAACAGGCCTACCATATAAACGCACACCATGATCTGAGCCACAAGGACGGGCAGTAAATACCCGCCCATTCGCCCTGTGCCGCGCCGTGCGGCGTTCTTTCGCACCGGACAGCGTCCCTGCCCATCCCCTCCGGCAGAAGCCACCACAGGCGGCGTGTGGGCAAACTTAGTAAACAAGAGAAAAAGGAGAGCCTATGGAGCAAAAAGCCAATATCACCATCGACAATCATCATATCACCGTGGAGCGGTTGCAGACAGCCTGCGGGCGGGAGATTCGAGTCATCTCCGTGTTTTCCCGGCATGGCAGTGAAACCGTGGAGGACAAGCTGAAAGCCCTGGCAGAACTGGACTTTCAGCAGGGAAAGCTGTGCGCGTAAAGTACTGGACATTTCAGACCGTTCGGGGTATTGTGGTGTCGCAATGCTCTGAACGGTTTGACAAAGAAAAGGAGGGCTGTATGAATCAGTCAAACCAAATCAGGAAAACCGCTCTTTACTGCCGTCTCAGCCAGGACGATGGGATAGAGGGCGATTCGAACTCGATCCAGAATCAAAAAGCCATTTTACAGAAGTTCGCGGAAGATCACCATTTCCCCAGCCCCTGCTTCTATGTGGATGACGGTTTTTCGGGAGGAACCTTCCAAAGACCGGCGTTCCAGCAGATGATCTCAGACATGGAAAACGGCGAGATCGGGATCATTGTGACCAAGGATCTCAGTCGCCTCGGTAGAAATCAGCTTCACACGGGACTCTACATCGAAGAACGCTTCA
>ERZ779852.3472-NODE-3472-length-11243-cov-3.646586_pt1 | contig 11243 bp, 10 predicted proteins | sample MGYA00511559_ERZ779852 | MGnify/ENA primary metagenome ERZ779852 (study PRJEB29588, sample SAMEA2157977) | human gut metagenome | biome: human gut; feature: human-associated habitat; material: faeces | place: Denmark | collected 2008/2010 ...
TTATATTCCCTCATTTGTTTAATATTATGTAATTGAAATAAATATAAAATTAAAATAATGAAAAGTCAAGCCTAGTCTATAAAAAGTCAAAAATCGACCGCTTGTGTATGAAAATCGACCGTTTGTGCATATAGGCTTTTCTTTTTGGTGTCATACGATATAGTGAGGATAGCAGTTAATATATGCTTGGGAGGAGTTTAGTGGAATGAGTGTAAGTGGAATTGGAACCAGCTGTACATATTTATATGATGCAACAACGGGAAAGCTGTCAACAAAAGACGGAACAAAAAATAATTTTGTAGATTATTTTAATGGTGATTCTTCAGAAGAAACGCTTGAAGATTTAAATGGATTTGATAAAAATAATAAGTATGAACTGCAGGAACTTTTTTGGTTGTTTCGTGATGGATATATTGGGAAAAATGTGCAAAAGGATGACTCAGGAAAGTATGAAATCACTGCAGAAATTGAAGATACCGTGACTTCAAATTTTTATATCAACGGTACAAAGGTTTTTACAGCATACAGACCGGTGACCTATACAGATAAAGAAATCAAAATGTTTTCAGATTTGCATCAGCCATACCGGACGCATACATCGAAAGCATATGATCCAACCGATAACAGTATCAATATTGCGGTAGGAGATGTGTTTGATCTTGGAAATGGATATCGTATTACGGTAAAAAATGATTGTATGGACGGAGAAGGGTATGGAAGATCAAAGGAAGATGATGAAAAAATGGAACAGTTGCGGTATGGCATGAACGCACTTATGCGTTTTGCGGATCAGCAATGTTTTTCTAGTTTGATCAGTGAAGAATGTACACCGATGGTTTTGGAGATGCTGCATGAGATGGGAGTGGATACAAGCCGGGAATTTATTATTAATGGAACGAAGTGCTGTCTGAGAGATGGAAGAATTCGGGAGGTTGGAAATAAATACGTTGTGCCAAGTTCCATTTATCAGAAAGCACTCAAGCGATACGAAGAGGAACTGTATCGGCCATTAACAGATGAAAAAAATATAAAACATGCATAAAATTTTATAAAAATCGTTGCTTTTTTTGGTACTTATGATATAATGAAACCATGATACTTCTTGTATCAAATACACAGCAAAGGGGTTGGGCATCATGAGAATTACAATTACCGGAAGAAATATCGAACTGACAGAGGGACTGAAGGCAGCGGTAGAGGAGAAGCTTTCCAAACTGGAGAAGTTTTTTGCACCGGATACCGATGTATTTGTTACATTAAGCGTGGAGAAGGAGCGCCAGAAGATTGAGGTAACGATTCCTATTAAGGGGCATGTGATTCGTTCAGAGCAGAGCAGCAATGATATGTATGTTTCTATTGATCTTGTAGAGGAGGTTATTGAGCGTCAGCTTAGAAAGTACCGCACCAAGCTTGCATCCAAGAAGATGAATGTGGCAGACAATTTCAACGAAGCATTTATCGACAGCGATGCAGATGAGGATGAGGAGATCAAGATCGTGCGTACCAAGAGATTTGGTATGAAGCCAATGTATCCAGAGGATGCATGTGTGCAGATGGAACTGACCGGACACGATTTCTTCGTATTCCGCAATGCAGAGACAGACGAGGTCAATGTCGTATACAAGAGAAAAGGAAATACATTTGGTCTGATCGAGCCGGAGTGCTAGTTCATAGAAACCGGAGGGCATCCATTGGATGCCCTTTTTTTGTGTAAAATGCATTATTTATACAGTAATACTTTGTGTAAAAAGCATACGCGAATCGCGTCTTTACATCAAATATGTAATAAGATATGATTACATATAGAAACTGACATTGGGGGTTGGTTTTTGATACAAATTCGGGTAGGAAAACAAAAGAAAAAGGAGAAGAAGAAAATTTATACAGAAAATAAAATTGGGCGCTACGTGCAGTTCCTCATAGAGCGGGAAGATTTTTTAGAACTGGTTGCCAGCTGGCTTCTTTCCATAGAGGACGAGCGCATGCAGCTGTTAAGGCAGTTTATTTTTGAAGTGGAGTTATCGGAAACCGAAGAATTAAAAAATGTTTTGTATCAATATGGGAGTTATCTCACAGAGAAAAACTATCTGGAGAGAAAGTTTTTCGAATACATGGCAGAGCTGGTGCGGAAAATGGAACAGAATCGCAGGGCAGCGGCTTTGCCGGCAGCAATAGAATAAAGGGGGAATCCTACCGGAGTTTGTGCAAAAGGAGACTGTAGTGCTGAGCAGTCTCTTTTTTTCTGTACAAGAAGTGCTGGATATTGTTAAAAAAGTGTCTAAAAGAAAATAATATCTTGTGTTAGTCAGGGGCAAACGTATATAATGATACAAAAGGTCTGATGCCGGAAAATAAAAAGGTTCCGGTATCCGAAGGATTATTATTAATGGAAAAGAGGAAAACAGATCATGGATATCATAGTATTAGCAGGTGGGCTCAGCACAGAGCGGGATGTGTCATTTAAGACAGGAAGCATGGTTGCTTCTGCATTAAAAGAAAATGGACACCGGGTGATCTTGCTGGATGTGTTCATGGGTTACAGTGATAAAGAGGAAAATCTGGACGGAATTTTTGACCGTGCGGATGAAATCAGCGTAAAAGTAGATGACATCCCGGAGGTAGCACCGGATCTGGCAGCCGTAAAAGCTTCCAGAAAGGATCAGTCCCCATGCTTTTTCGGACCGAATGTAATCCGTATGTGCCAGATGGCAGATATCGTGTTTATGGCACTGCACGGAGAAAACGGAGAGAACGGAAAGCTGCAGGCAGCTTTTGATCTGCTTGGTGTAAAATATACCGGAAGTGATTATTTGAGCAGCGCGATTGCCATGAATAAAGGTATGGCAAAACAGCTGTTTGCAAGTGCGGGAATTCCTGCACCGAGAGGCATTGCCATGAAAAAAGAGAATCGTGAGGATGATGTGACAAAGCTTCCGCTGACACTTCCGTGTGTTGTAAAGCCATGCTGCGGAGGGTCCAGTATCGGCGTGACGATTGTCAGGGATGCAGCAGAGTTTAAGAAAGCACTCGATGAAGCGTTTCACTGGGAGGATGAGCTGGTCATTGAGGAATATGTCAAGGGACGTGAATTCTCGGTTGGTGTGATTGAAGGAAAGGCACTTCCGGTTATTGAGATTGCGCCGATTCAGGGCTTCTACGATTACAAGAATAAATACAAAGCGGGCAGTGCGGTAGAGACCTGTCCGGCGGATCTGCCCGAGGAGGTTTCTGCGCAGATGCGTAAATATGCAGAGCAGGTAGCCGAAGTAATTGGACTGGATACCTATTCCCGTTCGGATTTCCTGCTGGATGAAAATAATCATATGTATTGTCTGGAGGCAAACACTCTGCCGGGGATGACACCGACAAGTCTGCTGCCACAGGAAGCTGCTGTCATTGGAATCAATTTCAATGAGCTGTGCGAGAAGCTGATTGCCATTTCCATGAAAAAGTATGAGGGATAATCATGTTTGGATGTTTTTATAAAAACGAACTGGAAAATAAAATGCCGGGGATGACAATTGAAAATATTGCAGCGGCATGTGAGGGGACGTTTGTCGGGGACCGGGACCTGGTTACGAAGGAAATTGCCGGAGCAGTGACCGACAGTCGCCAGGTACAAAAAGATTATCTGTTTATTCCGATCAAAGGGGCACGTGTGGATGGTCATGATTTTATCCCGCAGGTATTTGAAAAGGGAGCACTGGTAGTGCTTTCGGATCATGCACTGCCGGAAGAGACGGGACCCTATATTCTGGTAAGTTCCACAACAGAAGCGATGAAAAAAATTGCAGCTTTTTACCGGACACAGTTATCCTGTAAAGTGGTTGGAATTACGGGAAGTGTCGGAAAAACAAGCACCAAGGAAATGATAGCTTCCGTTTTGGAACAGCGGTATAAAGTGCTTAAGACAGAGGGAAACTTTAACAATGAGATCGGACTTCCGCTCACTATTCTTAAGATTCGCGCAAAACACGAAGTCGCGGTACTGGAAATGGGAATTTCCGATTTTGGAGAGATGCACCGTCTGGCAGCGATGGCACGGCCGGATATCGGAGTGATCACAAATATTGGTTTGTGCCATCTGGAAAATCTTGGTACAAGAGACGGAATTCTGCAGGCAAAGACAGAAATGTTTGACCATCTGCAGGTCGATGGAACCGTAATTTTAAATGGAGATGATGATAAGCTTTCTACGAAAAAAGAGGTAAACGGAAAACCGGTAATTTTTTATGGAGTGGGGGCGGATTCCGCATTTGATATCAAAAAAGATATTTATGCGACAGACATTGAAAATCATGGACTCGAAGGAATGTGTGCAAAGATCCATACGCCACAGGGCGATTTCGATGCGAAGATTCCGATTCCGGGTGAACATAATGTATACAATGCGCTGGCAGGAACTGCGGTCGGACTGCAGCTGGGACTTTCCATCCGGGAGATTGCACAGGGCATTGCATCTGTGCAGACCATTGCCGGGCGCACCAATCTGCTGCATGTAAAGGGAATGACCGTGATCGATGACTGTTACAATGCAAATCCGGTATCCATGAAAGCATCTATCGATGTGCTGGCACATACGTCGGGCAGACGGATTGCGGTGCTTGGCGATATGGGCGAACTTGGAGCAGAGGAAAAGGAACTTCACAGAAGTATCGGAAAGGCAGTTGCAGCTTCCGGGATTGATGCATTGTTCTGTGCGGGTACACTTGCGGAGGAATATGCCAGCGAGGCAAAAGCAAATCCAGAGTGTGAGGTACATTATAAGAAAACCCGTGAAGAGATGACGGAAGAACTTCTGGCATATGTAAAAGAAGGAGATACCGTACTGGTTAAGGCTTCTCATTTTATGGAATTTCCAAAAGTTGTTGAGGCACTGACCAAAGAATAAATAAATTTATATAAGAAAGAAGAGGAACAAATATTATGGCAAATCTAGTAGTTACATTTACAATGGCGGACGGCAAAGTGATGAAGGCAGAGCTGTATCCGGAAGTTGCACCAAATACTGTAAATAACTTTATCAGTCTGGTAAAAAAGGGATTTTATGACGGACTGATTTTCCACCGTGTCATCAAAGGATTCATGATTCAGGGAGGAGATCCGGAAGGAACCGGTATGGGCGGCCCTGGATATGGAATTAAGGGAGAATTTGCACAGAATGGTGTCAAAAATGATCTGCGCCACACCGCAGGCGTGCTTTCCATGGCACGTTCCATGATGCCGGATTCCGCAGGAAGCCAGTTCTTTATCATGCACAAAGACGCTCCGCATCTGGATGGCGCATATGCAGCGTTCGGCAAGATTATCGAGGGACAGGATGTGGTAGATGCCATTGCAGAGACCGCTACCGATTACAGTGATCGTCCGCTGGAAGATCAGGTGATGAAAACAGTTGTTGTGGATACCTTCGGGGAAGAATATCCGGAACCGGAAACCGTGTAATATTTAGAAAGGAGAGGCAGATTCGAAAGAGTCTGCCTTTTTTGACAGGATGAAATTAAAGGCACTGGTCTATCAACAGAAAGAATGGAATCCTCTGCAATTGTCCACAGACTTTCCGGTATTTCCGGTGGAAAACATAACGGAAGAAGCGCTTGCTGTGTGGAAACTTCATGCAGAGGAAGTCCTCCTGATTACGCCGACAGATGCCGGGATTCAGGCGGCAGTCCGTGCGCATATGGCGGTGGCTGCCTATGCAGATCCGGCATTTCCGGAACAGAGTTATGCGGGCGCCTGGATGGTGATTGAAGGTTTTGAGGAAGTGGATGATGAATTTCTGGAGCGGATTTTTCAAAGATGCCATGGCCAGCCGTGGGAGATTGCGCGCACGAAACGGTGCGTGATCCGGGAATTGTCGCTGGAAGATCTTCCCGCTCTGGAAAAACTGTATCAGAAAGAAGGGGTAACATGGCGCCTGGATGCAGACGGAGAGAGGATTCCGGGATTTATTGAACCATTGTTTGCAAAGGAAAAAGAAAAAAAATATCAGCAGGCATATATTACCAATATGTACGGATACTATGGATATGGGATGTGGCTGGTTTTTGATAAAGCTTCTGGGGAACTGATCGGCAGGGCAGGACTCGAGCACCGGGAATTTCCGGATGCCGTGGAACTGGAACTGGGATATCTGATCGATCCGGACAGACAGGGACAGGGACTGGCCACGGAAGTGTGTCAGGCAATTCTTGCATTTGCCCGGGAAGAACTGGATTTTCCAAGAGTCAATGCCCTGACGGATCAAAAGAATGTGGCTTCTGTGGCACTTCTTCAGAAACTGGGATTTTACTATCTGGAGGATACAGATGTTTCCGGGAGCCGAACACAACGCTATATCTACGAGTTTTCTTAGGGGAAACCATTGCAATATGAAAAATTATAAATTATAATAATCTATTATATTATGGCATATGGAAAAAGTAGGTGAACGCATGGCAGATATTTCTACAGAAGAACTGGAACGAATTGAGCGCGAGTATCATTCGGGTTCCGACAACATTAAACCAATTCAGGAATTTTCCAAGCCGGAGGACTTGTATGACGAACTGATTGCAAGTATCCGGAAATACCATCCCTCCACGGATATCACATTAATTGAAAAGGCATATCATGTCGCTTTTGAGGCGCACAAAGGACAGGTGCGTAAATCCGGAGAGGCATATATTATCCATCCGCTCTGTGTGGCAATCATTCTGGCAGAGCTGGAACTGGACAAGGAAACCATTGCTGCGGGTCTGTTGCATGATGTGCTGGAAGATACCGTGATGACCGAAGAACAGATGCGGGAGGAATTCGGGGATGAAGTCCTTCTTCTCGTGGATGGTGTAACCAAGCTGCAGCATCTGCATCTGACGGATAATATTAAAAATCCGAAGGACAAGAATGCAGACCGGTTGGAGATGCAGGCGGAGAATCTGCGTAAGATGTTTCTTGCGATGGCGAAAGATATCCGTGTCATTATGATCAAACTGGCGGATCGTCTGCACAATATGCGTACCTTAAAATACCAGTCCAAGGAGGCACAGCAGCGGATCGCCCGTGAGACACAGGAGATTTACTGCCCGATCGCGCAGCGTCTTGGTATCAGCAAGATCAAGATTGAACTGGAAGATCTTTCTCTTAAATATCTGGAGCCGGAGGCTTACTATGATCTGGTGGAAAAGGTTGCACTGCGCAAAAATGTGCGGGATGCCTATGTACAGGGACTGGTTGTCGATGTGCGCAGGGAAATTGAAGAGGCTGGCATCAAAGCGGAGATTTCCGGACGTGCCAAGCATTTTTTCTCCATTTATAAAAAGATGGTGAACCAGAACAAGACCATTGATCAGATTTATGATCTGTTTGCCATCCGTATCATTGTGGATACCGTAAAAGACTGCTATGCGGCTCTGGGTATCATGCACGAAAAATATAAACCGATTCCGGGCCGTTTCAAAGACTATATTGCCATGCCAAAACCGAATATGTATCAGTCTTTGCATACGACACTGATCGGACCGAGCGGACAGCCGTTTGAGATTCAGATCCGTACGTTTGAGATGCACCGTACCGCAGAATACGGTATTGCGGCGCACTGGAAATACAAGGAAGTGAACAATGGGGTAACCACTTCCACGACCGTAACCGAAGAAGAAAAATTAAGCTGGCTGCGCCAGATCCTTGAGTGGCAGCGTGACATGTCGGATAATAAAGAGTTTATGACACTTTTAAAGAGTGATCTGGATCTGTTTTCCGATACCGTGTTCTGTTTTACCCCGTCCGGAGATGTAAAGAACCTGCCAAACGGTTCCACACCGATTGATTTTGCGTACAGCATTCACTCTGCTGTGGGAAATAAGATGGTAGGTGCCAAAGTCAATGGCAAGCTGGTGCCGATTGACTATGTGATCCAGAACGGAGACCGGATTGAGGTCATCACTTCCCAGAACTCCAAGGGACCGAGCCGTGACTGGCTTTCCATTGTCAAGAGCACACAGGCCAAGAACAAGATCAATCAGTGGTTCCGCAGCGAATTAAAAGAAGAAAATATTCTGCACGGCAAGGAACTGATTAACAATTATGCCAAGGCAAAGGGAATCAATTTCGGAGAAATCAATAAGCCGGAATATCAGGGAAAGATTATCCGCAAATACGGGTTCCATGACTGGAATTCCTGTCTGGCAACCGTAGGACACGGAGGATTGAAAGAAAGCCAGATTGTAAACCGTATGTACGATGAATACCGCAAGGATCATCCGACTACGCTGACAGATCAGGAAGTGCTTGAGGCTGTTGGGGAGAATAAGCAGGAGGATATGCCAAAGCATTCCAAGAGCGGAATTGTGGTCAAGGGACTTTATGATGTGGCTGTGCATTTCAGTAAGTGCTGCAGCCCGGTTCCGGGAGATGAGATTGTGGGATTTGTCACCCGCGGACGTGGTGTGTCGATCCACCGTACCGACTGTGTCAATATTCTGCATTTGTCCGATATGGAGCGTGTGCGCCTGATTGAAGCTGAGTGGCAGGAGGGTGCAGACAAAGAACAGTTTGGCGAGTATCATGCGGAAATCAAGATTTTCTGTCACGATCGTTCCGGACTTCTTGTGGATATTACCAAAGTATTTACAGAGGCGGAGATCAATATTTCCGGGATTCACTCGAAGACCAGCAAGCAGGGGATCGCAACAATTGATGTGGCCTTCCAGACAAAAGGCAGGGGACAGATCACAAAAATTGTGGAAAAGATCCGACAGATTGAGAGCGTGATGGATGTGGAGCGGACGACTGGCTAAGGTTGCGCCGACAGGAGGAAGAGAATGGCAAAATTAAAAATAAATCACTATGTGGTAGGGCCGGTACAGACCAACTGCTATTTTGCAATCAATGATGAGACAAAAGAACTGATCATTATTGATCCGGGCTACAGTCCCAAGCAGCTGGCGGAGCGTGTGCGTCAGGAAGGATGTACACCGGTGGCAATTCTGCTGACACATGGACATTTTGATCATGCAACCGGAGCAGCAGATCTGGCAAAAGAATTTTCGATTCCGGTCTATGCCTATGAGACGGAAAAAGAAACGCTGGAAAATGAAGAGATGAATTTATGCCACATGACAGGGGAACACCACGTGTTCCATGCGGACATATATTTAAAGGATGAGCAGGAACTGGATCTGGCAGGATTTCATATCCGGGTACTGCACACACCGGGACATACACCGGGGGGATGCTGTTACTATTTCCCATACGAAAATGTGGTATTTTCCGGAGATACACTGTTTTGCACATCGGTAGGACGTACCGATTTTCCGGGCGGAAGCATGTCTGATATCATTCGTTCCATCAAGGAAAAGCTGATGACACTGCCAGACCGCACGACCGTTTATCCGGGACACAACGATGTAACGACCATTGAAAACGAGAGGATGTACAATCCATACTTATGATTACCGTAACATTAAACAGAACAGAATTTGAATATGATATCCATTCGCTGATCAAAGCGTTTTTCCCGAAAGAAGATGTGGAGCTTTACTATACGAAGGAAGCGCATGCGGACGAAAAAAATGTGGCGTGTACCAATCATTCTGTGGAGCAGGAAGAAGCGGGGAGTTCCCATTTTTCGATTGATTATGCGGATGACAGAATTTCCATCGCCTGGGATGACGCGCCGGATGGTCCGGCGCGGCGCACCTTTGCGGTGGATTTTTCCAATCGTACAGAGACAAAGAATGCATTGAAGGAACATCTGTACCGCCTGCTGGAGGAAGAGACGGGACAGCCGCTGCCATGGGGTACACTGACCGGTATCCGTCCGACGAAGATTCCGATGCAGATGCTTGATGAGGGAAAAACAAAAGAAGAGATTGCTTCCTATATGAAACAGACCTATCTGGCATCCGATGAGAAAATCAATCTGTCGATTGCCATTGCAGAGCGTGAGCGGGCATTGCTTTCCCGGCTGGATTATAAGAATGGATACAGTCTGTATATCGGCATACCGTTTTGCCCGAGCACTTGTCTGTACTGTTCGTTTACTTCCTATCCGCTGACGTCCTGGAAAACACAGGTTGACGCATATCTGGACGCACTGGAAAAGGAACTGGATTATGTTGCCGCAAAGAATTATCATCGCAAACTGAACTCGATCTATATCGGGGGAGGGACACCGACCACACTTGAGCCATACCAGCTGGATCGTCTGATCCGCAAGATCAGGTGCAGTTTTGATCTGGGAGATTGTCTGGAATTTACGGTGGAAGCAGGACGGCCGGATTCCATCACGGAAGAAAAACTTCTGGTGCTGCGAAAGAATGGCATCAGCCGTATATCCATCAATCCGCAGACAATGAAGCAGAAAACGCTCGATCTGATCGGACGCCATCATACGGTCGAACAGACGATAGAAAGTTTTCATATGGCAAGAAAGCTGGGATTTGACAATATTAACATGGATCTGATTATGGGGCTTCCGGAAGAGAACCTTGCGGATGTGCGAAATACGATGGAGATTTTAAAAGAACTCGATCCGGATAATATCACGATCCATTCACTTGCCATCAAGCGTGCGGCGCGGTTAAACATTTTCAAAGACCGCTATGAGAGCATGATGATGGTCAATACGCAGGAGCACATGGATCTGTGTGCCGAATACTGTCATCAGATGGGACTCTCTCCGTATTATCTGTACCGTCAGAAAGGAATGGCGGGAAATATGGAAAACGTGGGATATGCCAAGCCGGGCAAGGCAGGGGTGTATAACGTGTTAATCATGGAGGAACGCCAGACAATCGTTGCCTGTGGCGCAGGGGCATCTACCAAACGGGTATGGCCGCAGCCGAATGCGGATGGCACACACCGGATCGAGCGGTGTGAGAATGTCAAAGATGTCGGGCTGTATATGAAGAGGATTGATGAGATGATTGCGCGCAAGCAGCAGTTGTTCTCAGAAAAATAGCTGGATGAAATCCCCTTCCTAATTACAAAAAGAAAAGGAAAGAAAAAGATGGAATCAAAAGTAAAAGAGGCAGTTCAAAGAAAAATGTGTGGTTATAACTGTGCGCAGGCTGTGGCATGTACATATTGTGAACAGGCAGGGCTGGATGAAGAAACAGTCAAAAATCTTACACAGGGATTTGCGGTAGGCATGGGTGGCAGTATGGAAGCAACATGCGGAGCAATCATCGGAGCAATAAATGTATTGGGTATGATCAATAAAAATCCGCAGAAAACAATGCAGAGTGCAAGACGAATCATCAGCA
>ERZ779852.3476-NODE-3476-length-11235-cov-1.931574_pt1 | contig 11235 bp, 10 predicted proteins | sample MGYA00511559_ERZ779852 | MGnify/ENA primary metagenome ERZ779852 (study PRJEB29588, sample SAMEA2157977) | human gut metagenome | biome: human gut; feature: human-associated habitat; material: faeces | place: Denmark | collected 2008/2010 ...
CGCGCAGAGAAAGCGGAACTTCTGAAAAATAAAGATTTCCTCGCTAAGAAATCCCAGTGGGTATTCGGAGGAGACGGATGGGCTTACGATATCGGATACGGCGGTGTTGACCATGTTCTTGCAAGCGGTAAAGATATCAACATCATGGTATTTGATACAGAGGTTTACTCCAATACAGGCGGACAGTCATCAAAAGCAACAAAGACAGGAGCTACAGCACAGTTCGCAGCAGGCGGTAAAGAGACGAAGAAGAAAGACCTTGCGGGAATGGCAATGAGCTACGGCTATGTATATGTAGCGCAGATTGCTATGGGAGCTGACTTCAACCAGACAGTGAAAGCGATTACAGAGGCAGAGGCTTATCCGGGACCGTCACTTATTATCGCTTATGCACCGTGTATCAACCACGGAATCAAGAAAGGTATGAGCAAAGCTCAGACAGAGGAGCAGCTTGCGGTAGAATGTGGATACTGGAATAACTTCCGCTTCAATCCGGGAGCAGAAGGAGATAAATTCTTCCTCGACAGTAAAGAGCCGAAGAAAGAAGATTATCAGGCATTCCTCGACGGAGAAGTACGTTACAATGCACTTAAGAGAGCAAATCCGGAAAAAGCAGAAAAACTGTTCGCAATCAATGAGCAGGAAGCTATGGAAAGATATGCTTATCTGAAAAAACTTGTAGATGTGTACAAAGCAGAAGAGTAAAATATACACAAGATAAAAGACGATTGAAAGGCAGTTAAAAGATCGTTTTTAAATGACAGGACAGCGGCAGAAAAAGCCGCTGTCCTGTTGATTTTCATCAGTCAATGTTTTTTCAGATACTTAACCGCACAAATAATTATCAGAATACTTGCTAAGAACTCGGAAATACTCTTGATAAAATTAAAAATCATCAATATAATCGCATAATCCATCGAAACACCTCTGTTACATCTGAAAAAATTATAATTTTAAGATGATTGTAACATAATATATTTTGTGACACAATGAATGAATATTTGAGAAAACAAGGTTTGAGAAAACAATGGATGAAATGTCTTGCAAATAAGCTGTAATTGTGATAGAATAATTTTGGTTTATTTCAGGAGGTAGAAGAAATGGATATTTTAAAAACAGTATTGACGATTATTTTTGTTATAGATTGCATCGCATTAGCTTGTATTATTCTTTTACAGGAGGGTAAATCCGCAGGTCTTGGAACGATCAGCGGAGCTGCAGATACATATTGGGGACATAATAAAGGACGTTCGATGGAAGGCGCGCTTGTAAAGGCTACAAGAGTTATTGCGGTTCTGTTTATTGTATTGGCAGTTGTACTGAATCTCAATATCTTTAACTAAAAGGATAGTATAAAAAGACAGCAGAAGATAATAATGATTATGAGCACTCTATACGAATATAGGGTGCTTTTGCTTTGTAACGGCGAAGAGCCGGAGCTCGGAGACGTCTGAGAATCTGGCGGCTGTTTACAATCGGGAATGTGCCTTTTGGTACTTTCGGCGATTATTTTAGTGCGGAGGGTAAAATGCGGAAAACACACGGTAACAGAGAGAAAAAAAGAAGAATACATGATGATCGCGTCAAAGTGAATGACAGAAAAAATCCTTCAAAATCAAAAGAGGAAAGCCGTCAATTTGAAAAACGCAAAAAGGTACTTTTTGATTTTATCAACGATGATCTGTACGTACCTATGAAGATCAAAGAGATTGCCGTCGTACTTCAAATTCCGGGAGAACAGAGACAGGAACTGCGGGAAGTTCTCGATGCTCTTGTGGAAGAAGGGAAGATCACGATTTCAAAAAGGGGAAAATATACATGCGGTCATACCGAGCGTCTGAAAGGAATATTTCAGGCAAATGCAAGAGGTTTCGGTTTTGTTACGCCGGAAGATGGAACAGATGACATCTTTATTCCGGAAGAGTGTCTTGGGAATGCATTCCAAGGCGATGAAGTAGAGTATATTATAACGTCAGCTCCGGCAGGAAAGCGGCGGGAGGGAAAGATCGTCGGAATTATTTCGCACGGAGTAACGCATATTGTCGGATTGTATGAAAAATGTAAAAGTTTCGGGTTTGTCAGGCCGGATAACTGTCGGTATGTAAACGATATTTATATTCCGTCAGGGCGTGAGATGGGCGCTGTGACAGGTCATAAAGTTGTTGTGGAAATGACGTCTTACGGCGGGGAACATATGAAACCGGAAGGAAAAGTTACGCAGATCATCGGACATGTGAACGATCCGGGCACGGATATTTTGTCAATCGTAATGGATCTTGGCATTAAGACAGAGTTTCCCGAGAAAGTTTTGAATCAGGCGGTCAGAGTCGGGAAGCCTGTAAGTGAGGCGGATCGTGCCGGGAGAAAAGACCTTACGAATGTGAAAATGGTGACGATCGACAGTGAAGATGCAAAAGATCTGGATGATGCCGTATCGGTAGAGCGGGACGGAGAAAATTATGTGCTCGGCGTACACATAGCGGATGTAACGAATTATGTTCAGGAAAAAAGCGCCCTCGACAGAGAAGCGTTGGAACGCGGAACAAGCGTCTATTTGGCTGACAGGGTTATTCCGATGCTTCCGCACATTTTGTCAAACGGGGTCTGTTCGCTCAATGCGGGGGAAGAGCGTCTTGCTTTGTCCTGTATCATGACGATCTCGCCGAAAGGGGAGATGATTTCCCATGAGATTACAGAGTCGGTGATCTGTGTTGACAAGAGGATGAGTTACAACAAAGTTTCCGCTGTATTAGAGCAGGATGAGCAGGCGCTTCGTGAGTATGAAGGATTCGTTCCGATGATATGGATGATGAAAGAATTATCGGAGTTGATCAGACAGAAACGGGGAAAACGGGGCGCTATCGATTTTGACTTTCCGGAGACGAAGATTGTTTTGGATGAAGATGGAAAACCGATCGAAGTAAAGCCGTATGACAGAAATCCGGCGACAGAGATTATCGAAGATTTTATGCTTATGGCAAATGAGACAGTGGCGGAAGAGTTTTTCTGGAGGGAGATTCCGTTTCTTTACCGGACGCATGAAGCGCCGGATGAGGACCGGATCAGACAGCTTTCGGCATTTGTCAACAGCTTCGGCTATCATATCCATGTCGGAAATGAGATCCGGCCGAAAGAGATTCAGAAACTGCTTGAGAAAGTAGAGGGAAAACCGGAGGAAGATCTGATCAGCAGACTTACGCTCAGGTCGATGAAACAGGCGAGGTATACGACGGAGAATACCGGACATTTCGGACTTGCGGCAAAATATTATACTCATTTCACATCGCCCATCCGAAGGTATCCCGATCTTCAGATCCATCGTATCATCAAAGAAAACTTAAGAGGAAGATTTGATGAGAACCGGGCGGAGCATTATTCTGAACTTTTGCAGCAGGTTGCGGCACAGTGCAGTGAAAGGGAGAGAAGAGCCGAAGAAGCCGAGCGGGAAGTTGTGAAGCTGAAAAAGGCTGAGTATATGAGAGATCATATCGGGGAAGAGTTTGACGGAGTGATTTCGGGAGTGACAAAGTGGGGCGCTTATGTAGAATTGGAAAATACGGTGGAAGGACTTGCACATGTGGCGGATATGTGGGATGATCATTATGAGTTTTATGAACAAAGCTATGAACTGGTCGGAGAACATACAGGCAAGACTTATAAGCCGGGACAGAAGGTGAGAATTTGCGTCACAGATGCGGATAAACTTCAAAGGACAGTGAATTTCAGGATTCTGTAAGAAAGAGATATTTGCGTATGTAAAGCATTCGTACAAAGAGGTGTTCGGGTATGTGAAAGTATTTGGACATGATAGATTTTAGGGCAGGAGAAGAGTGGATTATGGCAAAGTCAGAAGTCAGGATGATCGCCAATAATAAGAAAGCGTATCATGACTATTTTATTCTTGAAAAATATGAAGCAGGAATTGTTCTGCACGGTACAGAGGTAAAATCTCTGAGAATGGGAAAATGCAGTATAAAAGAAGCTTTTATCAGGGTGGAGTCAGGAGAAATGTATATTTACGGGATGCACATCTCTCCGTATGAGAAAGGGAACATATTTAATAAAGATCCGCTCAGGGTGAGAAAGCTCCTTCTCCATAAAAAAGAGATAGACAAGATGTTCGGAAAGATGAAAGAACAGGGAATTACTCTTGTTCCGCTGCAGGTGTATTTTAAGGGGAGTCTTGTGAAAATGGAGATCGGAGTGGCAAAAGGAAAGAAACTGTATGATAAGCGGGACGATATTGCTAAAAAAGATCAAAAACGGGAAGCACAGAGAGAATTTAAGATCAGAAACTTATAGCGTCGCTGCAAAAGGAAAGAAAAACTGCGGCGTATGGGAAAGGAACTGCTATGATACAAGACATTGAACCGCATCACTTAGATAATCAGTACAAACCGGTTCCGCCTGATAAAGACAGTATTGCATTGTATTATGAAGATCACGCGGCGCTGATGAAAGTGTCTGAAAAGGGAATCAGTTTTCCGAGTTTTGCGGATTTGGAACATTTGAACAGGGAGATTTACAAAGAGTGTATATATTTATTTTCAGTAGATGATGAGCGTTATTATCTCGTAAATGAAATTGACAGATCGATGCTTTTAGACTTCCAAATGAAAAATACAGAGATTTTCAGAACGGCAGATCCGCAAGACCGGGCATTTGCCGGAATTACGGGATATCAGCTTTATAATTGGTATAAAGACCGGAAATATTGCGGACGGTGCGGAAAACGGCTGAAGCACGGGGAGAAGGAGCGGATGCTTGTCTGTGAAGCGTGCGGAAATACGGAATTTCCGAAGATATGCCCGGCCGTTATTGTCGGCGTGACGGATCACAACCGGATTTTGATGTCCAAATATGCAGGACGTACATATAAAAAATATGCGCTTTTAGCAGGATTTTCGGAGATCGGGGAGACTGTCGAACAGACTGTGGCGCGGGAAGTGATGGAAGAAGTCGGGCTGAAAGTGAAAAACATCCGGTATTATAAAAGTCAGCCGTGGGCGTTCAGCGATACGCTTCTTATGGGATTTTATTGCGATCTTGACGGGAATGATGCAATCACACTTGACAGAGAGGAACTGGCGGTGGCAGAATGGTTTGAAAGGGAAGACATTCCTGTAGAGCCATCACGGGATAGTCTTACAAATGAAATGATCCTGCAGTTTAAAAACGAAAGAACGGCAGTGAAAAAAGAAAAAGGAGAATGAAACGATGAGAGCAGAATTTGATGAAAGTTTGGTAACGGGAAATGAAATGATCGATACACAGCACAAAGAACTGATTGACAAGATCAATAAGCTTCTTGATAGTTGTGAGACGAGCAAAGAAAAAGTAGTGGCAGTGAAAACGCTTGATTATCTTGCAGACTATACAGAGTTTCATTTCGGGGAGGAAGAAAAACTTCAGGAATCGATCAATTATCCGGCAATAGCGGAACATAAAAAAGAACATGACAAACTGCGTGCCGTAGTAAAAGATCTTTACAATATGCTTGAAGAGGAAGAAGGACCGTCAGAGGCATTTGTAGAGCAGGTGAATAAAAATGTTATCGAGTGGCTGTACAGACATATTAAAGGTTTTGACCGTTCCGTGGCAGAATACAAATTTATGAATGAAAGCAGCGAAAGACTGTAGAAAAATAGAGTGGAAAAGTAGAAAACGTTTTACATTCGACTTATACCCCTTTCTGTGATATGATAATTTCTGTATAAAAATCACAGGAAAGGGGTATTTTCATGGAAAATACATCCGAAAAGAAAGACAAAAATTCGGTAAAAAAACCATTAAAACATATATGTATCGGTCTTGTTGCCCATGTGGACGCGGGCAAGACAACATTGTCGGAAGGAATGCTTTATTTAAGCGGACAGATTCGGAATATGGGGCGCGTCGATCATGGGGATACATTTCTTGATAATTATGAAACAGAACGAGAACGCGGGATCACGATTTTTTCAAAACAGGCGGAATTTATATGGAATGATACGAGTATTACGATTCTTGACACTCCCGGGCATGTGGATTTTTCAGCAGAGATGGAACGAGTGCTGCAGGTGCTTGACTGCGCCGTACTTGTTGTCAGCGCTGTGGACGGGGTACAGGCACATACGGTCACGCTTTGGAGGCTGCTGAAACAGTACAAGATTCCGACAATGATTTTTGTGAATAAAATGGATCGTCAGGAAGCAGACAGAGAAAAACTGCTGGAAGAATTAAAAAACCGATTCGGAGACGGCTGTGTGGAGATGGACATGCAGTCGGAGGAGAACAGAGAAAGTCTTGCGATGTGTGATGAGACAATGCTTGAGGAATATTTATCAGGCGGGAAGATCGAAAAGGAGACTGTGAAAAAGGCGGTTGCCGCAAGGAAAGTATTTCCGTGTTGGTTTGGTTCTGCTTTGAAAGCGCAAGGAATCGAAGCGCTGATGTCGGGATTATGTGAATATGCGCCGTCGGCAGAGCCTTTGCCTGAATTTGGGGCAAAAGTCTATAAGATCGCCCGTGATCCTCAGGGAAACAGGCTGACTTATCTGAAAGTCACAGGAGGACAGCTGCGCGTCAAAGATGTTCCTTTTGCGGCAGAACAATCATGTACAGGGAAGGTCAATCAGATCCGAAAGTATTCGGGAGAAAAATACGAACTCGTTCAAACAGTTTCCGCAGGGGAAGTATGTGCGGTGACAGGACTTGAAGGAACTTATCCGGGACAGGGGATCGGCGCGCAGAAAGAATCTTTGCTTCCTGTATTAGAACCTGTCATGACATATCGGATCGAACTTCCGGACGGGTGTGACGCTCATAAAATGTTTCAGAATCTGCGATGTCTTGAAGAAGAAGATCCGCAGCTTCATGTGATCAGAAACGAGGAAACATCAGAGATCCACATCCGTCTTATGGGAGAAGTGCAGACGGAAGTTCTGCAGAAGATGGTGAAAGACCGGTTCGGAGTTCTCATTCATTTCGGAGAAGGACGCATTGTATACAAGGAGACGATCAAAAACAGTGTGGAAGGGGCAGGTCATTTTGAACCTCTTCGACATTATGCGGAAGTGCATTTGAGATTAGAGCCGGGAGAGCGCGGATCGGGGATGCAGTTTGCGGCAGATTGTTCGGAGGATGTTTTGGATCGTAATTACCAGAGGCTGATACTTACGCATTTGGAAGAGCGGGAACATAAAGGAGTACTGACAGGTTCTGCTCTTACAGATGTCCGAATTACGCTTCTGTCGGGAAAGGCGCATAAAAAGCATACAGAAGGCGGTGATTTCAGGCAGGCGACATATCGTGCGGTACGTCAGGGACTTCGGAAGGCGGAAAGTGTTCTTCTTGAACCGTACTACGAATTTCGTATGGAACTGCCGTTGGAAAATGTCGGAAAAGCAATGACGGATATAAAACGGATGAGCGGAGAGTTTGAAGGACCTGAGACGGAAAATGGGATGGCGGTGCTTAAAGGAAGTGTTCCTGCCGCCGAGATGAATGGATATCAAAAAGAATTTACGGCGTACACAGGCGGTTACGGAAGATTGTTTTGTTCTTTGAAAGGATACGGCGAATGTCATAATACAGAAGAAGTGATCGGGCAGATCGGATACGATGCGGATGCAGATGTAGAAAATACTGCAGATTCGGTATTTTGCTCTCATGGGGCGGGAACGATCGTTCCGTGGTATGAGGCGGACGCCCATATGCATGTAGAAGGCGAGGCGGCAGAAAAATCGGAAGAAGATACACAGATGTCTGCAGCATTTCGTCCACAGAGAAGAACGATCGAGCTGACACAGGAAGAGCTGGATGCAATCTATGTCAGAACGCCCGATCCGGTGAAGAAAACGAAAAGGAGCGCGCCTGTTACTGTGACGGCAGGAAAGGCGGCAGCTTTTTGCAACGGCGACCGCTTACAATCCCGAAATGTACCTTTTGACATTTCCGGTGATTATACAAAAACGAAAAAAAAGAAAGCAGACCGGAAAGAATATTTGCTTGTAGATGGGTATAATATTATTTTTGCGTGGGATTCACTGAAAGAATTGGCGAAAATCGATCTGGCCGCCGCAAGAGGGAAGCTTGCGGATATTTTGTGTAATTATCAGGGATACAAACAATGTGAACTGATCCTCGTATTTGACGCGTATAAAGTAGAAGGAAATCCGGGAGAGATCATGAAATATCATAATATTCATGTCGTTTACACGAGGGAGGCGGAAACCGCGGATCATTATATAGAGAAGACTGTGCGAAGAATCGCAAAGGAGCATGATGTTATCGTGGCAACATCGGATGCGCTTGAACAGGTGATCATTATGGGGCAGGGAGCGCATCGGATGTCGGCGGCAGGACTGAAAGAGGAGATCGAATCGGTTATTGAACAGATGAAAGACGATTATCCGAAACAGGAGGAGCTGATCCGGAATTACTTGTTTGATTATCTTGAAAAGGATATTGCCGAAGAGATGGAGCGAGTCCGACTTGGTTCTCATAAGAAAAAGTGGACTGTATAAAAATGGGATAACTGGATGTTTCAATACGACCAGTCTGATGCTAATATACCTGTATTAAATAATGTTGAACAAAAAAGTAACAGTTCAGGAAAGCAGGTAAGTATATGACGAAAAAAAATGAAACTGTAGTTAAGATTGCCCAGACAGCTCTTATGGCTGCGCTTTGTTTTGTATCATTTCAATTTTTGCAGTTTAAAATTGTTCTTCCCGGGGGCGACGCAACGTCTTTTCATGTAGGAAATGCATTTTGCGTACTGGCGGCTCTGATCTTGGGCGGATGGTACGGCGGACTTGCGGGAGCTATCGGAATGGGATTCGCAGATATTCTCGATCCGGTCTATATTACAGGAGCGCCGAAGACGTTTGTACTGAAATTATGTATCGGACTTATCGTCGGTCTTGTGGCTCATAGAATTGCGAAGATCAATGAAAGTACAGATAAGAAATACATTTTCCGCTGGAGCATGATCGCATCTGTCGCAGGGCTTGGATTTAACGTCATTGCCGATCCGATTGTAGGATACTTCTACAAACAGTATATTATGGGGCAGCCGCAGCAGATGGCGGAAGTTCTTGCAAAGTGGAGTGCGGCTACAACTTTTGTAAATGCAGTGATTTCGGTGATCCTCGCAGGCGTTTTGTATAACGCGCTTCGCCCGGTTCTTCTGAAAACAGGGATCATTCGGCAGAAAAGGGAAGAAGCGGTGACAGCCAAGAGTATATGAAAATGTAAAAAAAGCAAAAAAATGTATTTTTTTGGTGACTTTTTTGCTCTGACAGTGGTATTATTATTGAAATGAAATAATATACAAATACTATGAGAGCGAGGTAGGAAAATGAATTGTATTAAGTGTTATCAAGAAATTCCTGACGGCGCAAAGTTTTGTCCGTATTGCGGAGCGCAGCAGTCTGATACGTCAGCGACAGTCCCGGTTCGAGCAGGAGAAACAGTGACGGAGCCGGTACAGGCGGCGCAGACAGAAGAAGTTCCGACAGAGCCGGTACAGGCGGCACAGACAGAAGAAGCTTTGACAGAGCCGGTACAGCCGACCCAGACAGAAGAAGCTCCGACAGAACCGATTCAGCCGGAAGCTGCTTCAACGGATCACGTATATCAGGAAGCTCCGGCACAGGAGACATATACATCCGCACAGAACAATCCTTATTACGGAACAGGTCAGACTTATTCTGATCAGACGTCAGATCAGCAGTATGGAGGAAATCAAGGTCAGACATCTTACCAGAACCAGATGCCTTATCAGAATCAGGTGCCGCAGACGCCGATCAACTGGGTACCGTACCTTGTATTATCTATTATTTGTACGTTGTGCTGTTGTCTTCCGTTCGGTATCGTAGGTATCGTATATGCGGCAAAGATCAATTCATCTATGGCGGCAGGCAATTATGAGGAAGCGAAAAATGCGGCAAAATCCGCGAAGATCTGGATCATTGCATCTGCAGTCGTAGGTCTTATTGTAGAAGTCATCTATATCATCTTTGCTTTTATCGGCGGCGTAGGCGGATACTATTATTACTAAGATGCTATAGCAGAGGAAATACATGTTAGAATTATTGCGTAAAAAGAAAAGTTTGCGGATCTTGATCGTAGCAGGAGCCGCTATAGCGGCGCTGGCGGGAGCGGTTTACTTGTATTTTCATAATCCGCACAGCTATCCGCTGCCGTGTGTTTTTTATTCTCTGACAGGGTTTTACTGTCCGGGATGCGGCGCGGGACGCGCCAGTTATTCTCTTTTGCATGGACGGTTTTTGGATGCGTTTTGCTATAATCCGGTTATGACGGTATTGCTCCCGCTATTAGCGCTTTATGTGGCGGCAAGAGCAATCGATTGGGCGATTACGGGCGGAGATCATATCGATCAGAAGATCAGTGTAAAATTTGTCGCAGGAATATTGATTTTCGTGCTTTTGTTCGGAATCGTAAGAAATATTCCGGTATATCCGTTTAATCTGCTCGTGCCGGGCGGCCTGTTTGAACTGTTTTAAATTTGCGGCTCACAGGAAGGCCGGAAAACAAGAGGCGAAAAAAGCTATTATGTAAGCCGGATAAAGCGGAAGAACGAAAGATAAATGAGAAATGATTAAAAATATATAAGCGGATACTTAAGGAATTTCCGAGAGTGTCCGCTTATATTTTTACGGCGGCGACAGGATAAAGTCCGGATCTGCCAGGAATCTTGGCGATCATTTGCAATCTCGGAATCTTCCTTTTGGCATTTCAGGGATGAGGCAGGCAAGATTTTGGTATAGAAGTCAGTCGGATATTGTGATAAAATATAAAAGATAAAAAAGTTCTGAAAATGTGTGAGGCATCTGCTTTACACAAAAGCAAGGCAGATTTTCAGGAAAACGGAGGGTACTTGTATGATTAACAAATTAGTAGAAAAGATTAAAAAGACAAAAGCGCCGATCGTAGTAGGTCTTGATCCGATGCTTAGCTATATTCCTCAGCATGTTCAGGAAAAAGCGTTTGCAGAGTATGGGGAAACTTTGGAAGGGGCTGCAGAGGCAATCTGGCAGTTTAATAAAGAAATCGTAGATAAGACGTATGATCTGATCCCTGCAGTAAAACCACAGATCGCGATGTATGAACAATTCGGTCTTCCGGGACTTGCGGCATTTAAGAAGACGGTAGATTACTGTAAGGAAAAAGGACTGGTTGTCATCGGAGATATAAAAAGAGGAGATATTGGTTCTACATCTGCAGCTT
>ERZ779852.3495-NODE-3495-length-11197-cov-2.682642_pt1 | contig 11197 bp, 8 predicted proteins | sample MGYA00511559_ERZ779852 | MGnify/ENA primary metagenome ERZ779852 (study PRJEB29588, sample SAMEA2157977) | human gut metagenome | biome: human gut; feature: human-associated habitat; material: faeces | place: Denmark | collected 2008/2010 ...
GCAGCAGGACTTTGTATTTACCGTCAGCGATCAGGGGCACGGCAGCTATCCTGAGGAGCGCATCATTGAGCATCCGCACCTGATGGCAGGCGGTCTGGAATCGGAGGAAAAGAACTGCCAGTGGGAATACTATGTCAATCAGGTATACGAAATGGATCAGTTTGCAGCGGATTTGGTGGACATGATGGACAAGCGCGGCGAGCCTGCGGTAGTCGTATTCTATGGTGACCATCTGCCGACCATGGGGCTGACCGAAGCGGATATGAAGAGCGGCAGCCTGTTCAATACGAATTATGTTATCTGGGACAACATCGGGCTGAAAAAAGAGGATGGCACGATTCCCAGCTATCAGCTGATGTCCGTTGTGATGGATCGTATCGGTCTGCATACGGGCACGGTGTTCAATTATCATCAGGAAAGAATGAATTCCGCAGATCAGGCGGAATACCTGATGGATCTGGAGCTGCTGCAGTATGATTTGCTTTACGGCGAGCAGTATGTCTATAACGGCAATCCCGTCATTACGGAGGGACACATGACAATGGGCATACGCGATGCCGAGATTCTGTATTCGAGTGAAACGGTGGACGGGCATTATACCCTTGTGGGCGAAAACTTCACGAAGTGGAGTCAGGTTTATGTCAACGGAGAAAAACAGTCGCGGAAGTTTATCAATGATAATATTCTCAAGCTGAAAAAGAGTACGCTTAAGGATTGGGATGTCATTACCATCAGTCAGGTTGGCTCAAGCAATACGATATTCCGCACATCGCCTGAGTATGTTTATCTGGAGGGGCGCGTTGTGCCGTATACGGATGAGCTGAAGGAGGAAAAGCTGCTCTTAGATGCAGCGGATGACCCCGAAAAGCTGGCACAGCTGCGGCAGGAGCAGAGAGCCGAAAAGCGCGCGGAGAGAAGAAGTGAAGCCTATCGACAGGCAGAAGCGGCAAAGGCAGCTGAATAAAAAACGAGAACGCATATAAAAAGTATGCGTTCTTTTTTTGTGGAAATATGGAAGTTTGTGGAAACCATTGACATAGTTTGGAAAACCATGTAATATTATTCGTGATAACCGAATGAGTGGCAATGGAAAGGAAAAAAAGATGAAGCAGATTGTTCTTGTTGCAGAAACCGGCTCTGATATCAATCCCGTCTTAGCGGCGGAATATAACATAAAAATTGTACCCATGCATGTTTCATTTGACCATGAAACCATGGAGGACGGCGCATTTCCCGTCGAGAAAATTGTAGATTACTATGAGGAAACAGGCAAACTGCCGAAAACCAGCGGCAGTACGCCCGGTGACTTTGAGACTGCCTTTGACCGCATCCATGCGGAATACCCCGATGCACAGCTGCTGTATCTGGCATATTCTGCGGTGACAACCTGCTCCATGCAGAGTGCGGTTCTGGCGGCAGAGGAGCGGGACTATGTCACGATTCTGGATACGAAGCAGGTTTCCGCAGGGCAGTGCAATGTGGTGATTGCCGTGGCGGAGCTTTTGCAGCAGCACCCCGATTGGACGATGGCAGAAGCAGTCCGTGCGGCGGAGGATTTGATTGCAAGGGCGAAGATGTGCTTCATGCCGGAAAATCTGGAATTTCTGCGTGCCGGCGGTCGTGTCAGCAATGTGGCATTTCTGGGGGCAAAGCTTTTAAATCTGCATCCTGTGATTGAAATTCTGGATGGCAAGCTGGTTGCAACGAAAAAATACCGCGGAAAAATGAAGAAGGTTGCCGTGCAGATGGTGACGGAATACGCGGAGAAATATAATCTGGAACGGGATTGCCTGTGGTTTGTCTGGGTGGTCGGCTTTCCGGATGCGGTGCGGCAGGCAGTGGAGGAAGCGGCGAATGCGCTTGGCTTCAAGAAAACCAGATGGATTCAGGCGGGCGGCGTGATTACGACGCATGGCGGCCCGGCGGCGTTTGGCTTGGCAGGGTTTACGAGGAAATAAGCCGAAATCGGGCAATAAAAGTAAAAAAAGTATGAGGAGGATTTGAAAAAAATCCTCTTTTTTTATGCTTTAATAGGATTTACAGGGAAAGGGAAAAAAGCTATAATATAAAGATAAGAAAATATCGAAAAACGGGAAAAGGAAGAACGTAAAGAAAAAAGGAGGTATCTCTATGAAAAAACGAATTGCAAGCATCGCGCTTTCGCTCGCAATGTGCCTGACATTGCTGCCGACAGCGGCGTATGCTGATGATGTATTCGAGGGGGGGGGCATTTGGCAGCCAGCCAAGCACAGGTAACGGTGCGGCTACTGTTGCAGGCTCGAATGAAGCTGTTGGTACAACTAAGAATACGGTTGTCCCTACAAATGAGGATGTAGAAGATTCTTCGAATGAAGGGGAATCTGGAAATAATACAGTGGATGCTTGGGATGGCACTGCGGATACAAGCTGGTATGTAGGGCATGAAGATGCTACGAAATATCATATTACGACTGCGGAACAGCTTGCAGGTTTGGCACAGCTTGTAAATGCAGACCCCGGAACCACAAATTTTGCAGGGAAAACTTTCTATTTGGATAATGACATTGATTTATCCAGGCATGAATGGATCTCGATTGGTACTATCATCGGCGGAGACTGCCCTGAATACAGTTTTTGTGGCGTGTTTGATGGACAGGGCCATGTGATTTCGAATCTGTATTCTCACGATTCTGATACTGGTGATTACGAAGAATCAAATAATTTAGGTCGAAATGCACTATTTGGAAACGTGTACAATGGTGAGATTAAAAACCTTGGTATTGCAAACGCTGAAATCTGGATTGACCCTAAAGATGACAGTGCCGCAGGTAAAGGTATTTTAGTCGATTGGATGGGTAAGTCCAAAATCACCAACTGCTGGACATCCGGCAGCATTTACAGCGGCACCAAAACGGAAAAGAATATTGGCGGCATCGTTGGTGTTACCGTGCAGGGCTGCACCATTTCCGGTTGCTATTCAACTGCAACACTTACAGGAAATTTCAAGAATTCCGAGGGATTTTATAAGGATCCAAATAATTTGCCACCTGATACCATTGGCGGTATTGTTGGTGCACAATTTGATGGCGATTTAACGGTTACGGATTGTTGGTTTGATGGTAAAATTGTTGTCAACTCCATTAAGGCCGCTGTTGGCGGAATCGTTGGATGTATTGCAACTGTCAATAACTCTGTTGGCGGAATCGTTGGAAATGCCGATATTGCAACCAAGAACTGTATGGTTACGACGACCGACATGGGCGCAGATAAAGATGGAAATACTTGTTGGGTTGGTTATCTTTGGGACGGCACAGTAGCAAACAACTACTGGTATGATGATGATAAATATGCGGCAACGCCTGTGGATGAAATAAATGCCAATGCAGGCACAGCTGTTTCTGATTTCAAATCTGAAGATGTGCTTACAGGGCTTCAAACACATCAAGGAACAGGCATTGAATGGGTTGCAGGCATCAAGCACCCTACCTTTGCATGGGACAAGAGAAATATTTCTGCGGACTACACAAAGGTTGATGAAGCAATCGCGGCTGCTGAGAAAATCGATGGAAGCCGTTACACCAATTATGGTGCGGTAGAAGCGGCAATCAGTGCGGTTGACAGAAATAAGAGCAAACTGGAACAGGCAGATGTAGACCAGATGGCGAAGAATATTCGGGATGCGATTGCGGCACTGGTTGAGAAAAGCAACAGTTCTTCTTCCTCCGGCGGCGGCGGCAGCAGCACCCCCAGATATGCTGTCACAGTGCCCGACAAGACAGAAAACGGTTCTTTGAGCGTAACGCCCAAAAATGCGAAAAAGGGCAGTGACGTAACCATCACCGCTACCCCCGACAAGGGCTATGAGGTGGATGACATCGTTGCGAAGGATGCAAAGGGCAACAAATTGACCCTCAAGGACAACGGCGACGGCACATATACCTTCACCATGCCTGCCTCCAAGGTAACGGTTACAGCAGCCTTTGCGGAGAAAAAGGCAGAACCCATTGCACCTGAGAAGCTTTTTGCGGATGTTTCTGCCGAGGAGTATTATTACGAAGCGGTGAAATGGGCAAGCGAAAACGGCGTGACAGGCGGCATTGGCGAGAACCTTTTCGGCGCAAATCTGCCCTGCACCAGAGCGCAGATTGTCACCTTCCTGTGGCGTGCGGCAGGCTCCCCCGAACCGAAGGGCGTGAGCGGCTTTGTTGATGTTTCCGCAGATGCGTATTATGCGAAGGCGGTTGCATGGGCTGTGGAAGAAGGGATTGTCAGCGGCACCTCCGCAACAACCTTTAGCCCCGATGCAGTCTGCACCAGAGCGCAGAGCGTTGCCTTCCTCTATCGCGCCTTTGGCGAAAAGGTGAATAAAGCGGCAGGCTTCAGCGATGTTTCCGCGGATGCGTATTATGCGGATGCGGTTGCGTGGGCTGTGGAAAACGGCGTTGCAAGCGGCATCGGCGGCGGTCTTTTTGCCCCCGATCAGGACTGCGCACGCGGTCAGATTGTGGCGTTCCTTTACCGCGCATATCAGAATAAATAAATTTGACAAAAGGGCAGGGTGAGCAATCACTCTGCCTTATTTACATATTTTTTATGGCGGAGGTTATTTATTTCTTCTCTCTTTTATGGTACAATACCCACGGACCTATCCGTGGGTTAGCCGCTTACAGCGTCTATCTGCTGTTTTCACAGCAAATTCTACGATTCGCAGGCATAGCCTGCTCATACCATGCCTTGCGGAAGAAAATATCTGCTTCGCAGCTGCTTTCTTCCCCTGCAAACATGGTAAAATACCTCTTGGAAACCATCAGAGAAAAGACGAAGGGAGTTTGTATGGAAATTATCCTGCCAAAGGTGCTATATATCATTTTACTGCTGCTTGCGTGGATTGCGGCGTTGTTTTCGGGCATTGCCTTCGTTTACGGCATACAGCTTCGGAAAAGGGCGCGGGGCATCCTCGGCTGGTGCCTTGTGTTTGTCTGCTGTCTGTTTCTGATTTTCCTTCTGATGAAGGGACATATCACAGCAGGATGATAGGCTTGCAAATAAGACCGTTTTTGCGGTCTTTTTTTATTACAAAAATTTGCTTGACAGAATTGGACTATACTTGTAGTATAAAAGAAAAGGACTACAGCTGTAGGCTGGAAGGGGGGACTGGATATGGATTACAAAATTTCCGACAGCGAATGGAAGGTGATGGAAATTCTCTGGGAGAAGGGCACAGCCACGCAAAGCGAGGTGATGGATGCCCTGACGGAGGGGTGGAACAAAAACACGGTGTATACCTTTCTGAGTCGACTGGAGCATAAGGGACTGGTGGTGGCAGAGGGCAGTCCGAAGCGGTATGCGGCAGTCATCGGGCGCGAGGAATGTGTGAGACAGGAGGAGGAAAGCTTTCTGAACAAGGTCTATCATGGCTCGGCAGGAAAACTGGTGGCGGCGTTCGTGGAGGAGGGCAGGCTGACGGAGAAGGAGAAGGCAATGCTGAAGCAGCTTCTGGAGGGGATGGACGTATGACGAATCTATGGACAGTTCTGTATTTTACCCTCGGCATTACGCTGACGGGACTGATGCTTGTGCTTTTCAAGCGGCTGTTTCGGGATAAGCTTTCCGCAAGATGGCATTATCTGGTGTGGCTGGTGCTTCTGGTGCGCGCCATTCTGCCCGAAAATCTGCGGCTTTTTTCGACAGGCTTTGCGCTGAATACGCTTTGGGTCTCATGGATGAAGCGTCTGCGTGCGGCGGTGGAGCTGGGGCGGAATTCGCTGTTATCCACGCCCTTTGGGATGGGCGGCGGCGAAATCTCCCTGCTGAAAAAAATGCCGTTTTCCGCATGGTCGCTGACGGATAGGCTATTTGCGGTCTATTTGGCAGGGGTGGCGGCAGTTTTGCTGTATGATGCACTGCTGTATGCAAGGCTGCGGCTCGAAATTCGCAAGGGGGCGGCGGCAACGCCCTCCTTACGGGAGAAAATCAGAAAAACGGCGGAAAAATATGACCTTCCCACACAGAAAAGCGTGCGTATCTGCAAGGGAATCGAAACGCCGTTTCTCTGCGGCATGGTGCGCCCGATTCTGGTTGTGCCGGAAAGCATGGCGGAAACGATTGATGAAAAGGTACTTCTGCATGAAATGCTACATTTGAAGCATCATGATGTATTGGTGAATTTCCTGCTGCATCTGTTGCAGGCACTCAACTGGTTCAATCCGTTTGTTTATTGGCTGTGCCGCATCATCCGCAACGACAGCGAGGCTCTTTGCGACCAGCGTGCATTGGAAAAGCTGCGCGGTGAGGAAAAACGGGAATACGGGATGCTTCTGCTTGATATGGCGGACAGCCGCTGTGCGAGCCGCATCGGGACAACTTCTATGGCGAACGGCGCGAGGAATATCAAAACGCGCATCGGGCGAATTGCGGATTTCGGGCGTGTGCCAAAGGGGGCAGCCTTTGCAACGGCGTGTATTACGGTGGTGCTTTGCCTTGCTTCGGTCAGCTTTGCCTATCAGCCCCAATATTTCGATACCTCCAAGGTGGAAACGGCGGAGGACTTGCGGCTGACACTGGAGGATGCGCGCCTGTTCGAGATTCCCTCGGCGGAAATGGCAATTTCGATTTTTTATGAGGCGTTTGAGGAACGGGATTTGGCGAAGCTTGCGCTGACCGTGCCGGAGGAGGAATTTGACACCTATCGGGATTGGGCGCTTGCGGAATACAAAGCGGCGGAGGACACCTATCATGCCCGTCTGGATTCCGGGACAAAGGCGGACTATACATATCGCTTCTATGATTCCATGGAGATGGAGGATTTTTATCTGCTGGATGAGCAGGCGGACGGCTCGATGGACGGGATTATGCAGGTCAATGAGCTTTCGGCGGAGAAATCGGTCACCCAGCATTTCCTGCACTTCCGTATTTTTGAGGAGACGAAGGGGAACTGGTCGATTGCGCTTCTGAAAGACGAAAGCAGGGCTTTTGATATCTACGGCACTGTGAACTATGGGATATATAAGCTGGAGGAGGAAATGGCGCAGGGCAGTTATCGGCAGGTCGGCGACTGGAGGGTCGCGGATGCGGCGTATTGTCGGCAGTGGGGCTTCCTTTTCGGCAGCAACGATGTGATGAATAGTCTGCTTGGCATAAATCAGGAGATGCAGTTCAATGAAACGCTTGCGCCATCTGCGACTCATGCCGCCTATCTGGAATACACAGGCACGGCGTTAAGAGAAAAACAGAGCGTACTGCTTGCGGTGCTTTGTCCGCAGGAGATGAGTGAGGACGAATATTGGGAGAGCATCGACAGTTTACAGGTTGGCAGCGGCGGCAGCAGTTCCGCAGGCGTGGCATGGGAGATTATCAGCACAGACGAGGATTGGGACGGCAGGATTGACCTTGGGAATGACGAAAACAGCGACAATCTGGCGGATGCCTTTGCCCGTCTGGAAACGCCCTACGAGGTGCGGCTGTATACGAATCATAAGGAATTACTGGAAACGATTCCGTTGAAGGGGGGTGCATTGGATGCAGGAAACAATCCTACAAAAGGAAATAACACAGGAAAAAGAAGTACAGGAAACAACAACGCAGGAGCGGAAAACAAGTGAAGCCCTCGGCAATATCCGTACGGCAATGCTGCTGTTTCTGATTGATATTTATATCTTTGGCTTCGATATTGCCCCCAATTTTGTCGGCTGGATGAGCATGCTCGGCGCGGTGGAGCTGCTGACGGGTAAGGTGAAGGGGATAGAGCGCATCCGTACCTTCGGACGCATCATGCTTGGGTATGAGCTGGCAATGGTTGTGCTTAATTATGTCGGCGGCATGCTGCCGTTTTATGACCTCATCATGGGTTATGTCGGGATTTTCATTCTCTGCATCCGCATGTATTTTATGTATATCATACTGACTGCGGCGGCGGAGGTCGGCATGGTCGAGGGCGGCGAGGAAAAGACGATACAGGGCATTTGCCGCAGCCGAAGCCTTGTGCTTCTGGCAGAGCTGACGCTTCATCTTTACGCCGCGGTGCAGGGGACGGAGAGCCTTGGCGGCTGGGGAATTCTGCTCTTTGTCGGTCATGTGGTGTTTTATCTTGCGTGCATCATGTATCTCTCCTTTTTGAAGGAGGAGGTGCAGAAGCAGGAGAAAAAGCGGACAGAAATAACAGAAACGGCATAAATAAAAGCCTCCATTACGGAGGCTTGAGGGTGTCGACTTTGTCGACACCCTATACCACCAGTTTACTGGTGGTTATGATTTGTAGGTTTTGTTAAAAAAACAAAATCATTTGCCCTCGATTGACAGAGACTATCTTTTTTGCTATACTCGTAAAAATGGTTTTTAATACCATATAAAATAGTGAGAGATACGGTTCAAATGCAAGAGAAAAATGAGGAGGAGCTGTGATGGAAGTAAAAGCATTGAAATTTGGCGGATTAACCGCAAAACGTCCGATTGTGCAGGGCGGAATGGGGGTGGGGGTATCCCTTTCCTCTCTGGCGGGAAATGTGGCGAAATGCGGCGGTATCGGCACGATTTCCGGCGTGCATCCCGGCTACAAAGAGGCGGATTTCAAGGAAAATCCCTTTCGCGCTAATCTGAGAGCCATCGGGAACGAACTGGAAAAAGCCAAGGAGATTGCCAATGGCGGTATCATTGGTTTTAATTTCATGACAGTGATGAATCATTATGAGGAATATGTGAAGGAAGCGATTGCCGCAGGGGCGGATTTTATCGTTTCGGGGGCAGGTCTGCCTGTAAATCTGGCGAAATATGCGGCAGGCACAAGGGCAGCAATTCTGCCGATTGTTTCCTCTGCGAGAGCCTTGAAGCTGATTGTAAAGCAGTGGCAGAGAGCAGACAGACTGCCTGATGCAGTGGTGGTAGAGGGACCGCTTGCGGGTGGACACCTTGGATACCCCTATGGACACCTTGTGGACGGCACTTTTGACACCTTAGAGGACAGTCTTGTGGACGTAGTGGATTATGTGCGGGAATTAGAGGAGAAAAACGGCGTTATAATTCCTGTGATTGCCGGCGGCGGTGTGCGCAGCCATGCGGACATGGAACGGCTGATGGCACTTGGCGCGAGCGGTGTGCAGGTCGGCACAAAATTCGTTGCGACAGAGGAATGTGATGCCGCTCCGGCATTTAAGCAGGCGTATTTGCGGAGCCGAAAGGAGGATGTGCAGCTGATTGAAAGCCCTGTCGGCTTGGCAGCGCGCGCCATTCGGAATTCCTTTTTGGAGAAGGTAGAGAAGCAGGGGCGGATTCCTGTGCAGAGATGCTATCAGTGCATGAACCACTGCAAGCAGGCGGAAACGAAATACTGCATCTCGCAGGCATTGATTGATGCGGTGCAGGGGAGAGAGGGACTTGTTTTCTGCGGCGCAAATGCTTATGAAATCGAGAAACTTTCAACAGTGGAAAAAGTGATGCAGGAGCTCTGCGGAGAATAAAAAAAGAACCATATTCGTGAGAATATGGTTCTTTTTAGGTTAATCTTATTCTTTATCGGTGATGGTGCTGTGCAGCTCCTGCAGGGATCTGACAACGCCGCAGCCGGGCTTATTCATGGATTCGATACCGGAGGCAGTTGCCTTTGCGGCAGCCATGGTTGTGATGTAAGGGATTTTCTTACGGATGGCTGCTTTACGCAGGTAGCTGTCATCCAGTGTGCCGTCTGCACCTCTGGGGGTATTGATAATCAGGTCGATTTTGCCGTTTGTAATCAGGTCGGAGATGTTGGGTCTGCCTTCGCTCAGCTTATAGACGAACTCGGAAACAATGCCTGCATCTGCCAGAACCTTCTGGGTGCCTTTTGTTGCGAGGATATGGAAGCCTGCATCTGCAAAGCCCTTTGCCACCTCCGGCAGCTCTGCCTTATCCTTATCGCAGACGGAAATCAGCACGGTGCCGCTCATGGGCAGCTTTGTCTGTGTTGCCTCCTGTGCCTTGAAGAAGGCTTCGCCGTAGAATTCGGAAAGCCCAAGCACCTCGCCTGTGGAGCGCATTTCGGGTCCCAGAACAGGGTCAACCTCCTGGAACATATTGAAGGGGAATACGGATTCCTTCACGCCGTAGTAAGGAATATTCTTTTCCTTCAGACCGGGTACGGGAGAGGGTCTGCCTGTCAGCTCGCTTGTGACGATATCGATTGCCAGAGGAACCATGCGGATGTTGCAGACCTTGGAAACCAGAGGAACGGTACGGGATGCTCTGGGGTTCGCCTCCAGCACATATACCTTATCGTTTTCGATGGCATACTGCATATTCATCAGACCCTTAACGCCCATTTCCTCTGCGATTTTTCGGGTGTATTCCTTGATGGTTTTGACATTCTTTTCAGAAATATGTCTGGAAGGAATGATACATGCGGAGTCACCGGAGTGTACGCCTGCAAGCTCGATATGCTCCATAACGGCAGGAACGAAGGCATGTGTGCCGTCACTGATAGCATCTGCTTCACATTCCATTGCGTGATTCAGGAAACGGTCAATCAGAATGGGTCTGTCGGGGGTTACGCCAACAGCGGCATCCATGTATTTTGTCAGATTTTCGGGGTCATACACGACTTCCATACCGCGGCCGCCCAGAACATAGGAGGGGCGAACCATAACGGGATAGCCGATTTTTTCTGCGATATGAAGGGCATCCGCAACCGTAACTGCCATGCCGGATTCGGGCATGGGAATACCCAGCTTATCCATCATTGCACGGAAGTGGTCTCTGTCTTCTGCCAGGTCGATCACAGCAGGAGGAGTCCCCAGAATTTTTACGCCGTTCTTTTCCAAATCAGCCGCCAGATTCAGAGGAGTCTGACCGCCGAACTGCGCGATAACGCCAACGGGCTTTTCTTTTTTATAAATGCTCAGCACATCTTCCAGTGTCAGAGGTTCAAAGTAAAGCTTATCGGAGGTATCATAGTCTGTGGAAACGGTTTCGGGGTTGCAGTTTACGATAATTGTTTCAAAACCAAGCTGCTTCAACGCCAGAGAAGCATGTACGCAGCAGTAGTCAAATTCAATACCTTGCCCGATTCTGTTGGGGCCGCCGCCCAGAATCATAACCTTGGGTTTTTCTGTGCTGACGGGGTTTTTGTCTTCTGCATTATAGGTGGAGTAGTAATACGCCTTATCCTGTGTGCCGCTGACATGAACGGGCTCCCAAGCCTCCTCCAGACCCAACGCGATGCGCTTGTTTCTGATTTCTGCTTCATCGATTT
>ERZ779852.3499-NODE-3499-length-11192-cov-5.506869_pt1 | contig 11192 bp, 7 predicted proteins | sample MGYA00511559_ERZ779852 | MGnify/ENA primary metagenome ERZ779852 (study PRJEB29588, sample SAMEA2157977) | human gut metagenome | biome: human gut; feature: human-associated habitat; material: faeces | place: Denmark | collected 2008/2010 ...
TTTAGGCTTTAGGCTTTAGGCTTTAGGCTTTAGGCTTTAGGCTTTAGGTTTTAGGCCATAGGGACCATCCGGGGGAGGGAGGGCGCCGGCAGTGGGGGGAGGACGCCGGGCCGGAAGGAAGGACGCCGGCAAGCCGGCTGAACAGTAACAAAAAAAATTAAGAGCCGCGATGAATATAGGACACTATCTACGCAATATGTTGCAGCTCGTCTTCGCACCGTCGCGGGGATGGGAGGACCTGGAAGCCGAGGAGACCGGCATGGACGGGGAGGAAGCCCGGCGCCGTGCGCTGGGGATCTTCCATCGCTGCTTTCTGCCGATAGCGGGAGTGTGCGCGGCCTCGCGGTTTGTGCGTCTGCTCTACGGCGACGGCGGGGGAGTGCTTGGGGCCGTGCAGGGCGCGATTGTGGCGTTTGTGTCGCTGTTTCTGGCGGCACAGTTTGCCCGCTGGGCCATGCAGATAGCCATGCCTCAAATCATGGAGACCCGCACGGAGCCGGGGTCGGGCGAGGCCGGCCGCAGCCTGTGGAACCGTGCCCGTGTGCTGGAACTGATATGCTACAGCCTCACATTCCTGGGGTTTGTGGAGCTGCTCGACAATGTGGTGAAGGTGCACATAGCGCTGCTGGCGTTTCTGCCTATCTATGTGGTGTTTATCATATGGAAAGGGGGCGCCTATCTGAAAGTGCCGCCGCAAAATGTGCTTATGTATGTGATCATAGCCACCACGGCGATTGCGGGCAGCGCCTATTTCATATCGTTCCTGCTCCAGGCAGTGATTTAATAGACAATGGATTGACAGACAAGGGATAACGATAGCAGTATTATGGAAAAGAAGATGAAATTTAAGGAGGTCAATATAAAGAACCGTCGAGCTACATTCGACTACGCCATAGGGGATACCTTTACCGCCGGACTGGTGCTGACAGGCACCGAGATCAAGTCGATCAGGCAGGGAAAGGCCTCTCTGGCCGATACATTCTGCTATGTCAACAATGGGGAGGTGTGGGTGAAAAACATGTACATCGCCGAGTATTTTTACGGCACTTACAACAATCACACCGAGCGTCGCGACCGCAAACTGCTGCTCAACCGCAAGGAGATCGATAGGCTGGAGAAGGACGGCAAGGAGTCGGGCTTCACCATAGTGCCGCTGCGTCTGTTTATCAGCAGCCGCGGGTATGCCAAGCTGGTGATAGGGATAGGCCGCGGCAAAAAGGAGTATGATAAGCGTGAAAGCATACGCGAGCGCGATGATAAGAGGGCGATGGCGAGGGCTTTCATGAAGTAGAGGGCGCTTTGAGGGCGCGCCATAGCGGCACGTCCGGTTCGTCGCCGAAGCGACTCGGGGTCGGTCACGTACTTTAGTACGCTCCCTCCCCACTCGCCCTCCGGCTCCTGCCATACGCACCACTCTGGCATCGCCCTCAGCCATCAGGATACGTCTCATGCTTATTTGGAGAGGAGAAGGAGGAGGCTGGTGCTATCGGCGGCGGTGGCGCCGAGGAGGCGATGGGTGGAGGAGGGGACGATGGAGAGGCGATGGGCGAGGTCGGCGGCGGAGAGGGGGAAGTTGCGTACGGCGACATCGGCCTGTAGGCGCCGGCGCTTGAAGGCGCGGGCCTCGGATGAGGTGAAGGGGATGACCTCTTCGATACGGTAGAAGCGGCCGGGCAGGCCTACGACAGACGCATCGGCGACGTAGAGGTGGGTGTTGGGATGCAGTTTGCTGAGATAGTGACGGGCCGAGAGGGTGGCGAATGGCGCGCCTTTCATGGCGGCCGCCGAGGGCTCGAAGAGCCATTGGCCGGCCTGCGGCATGGCATAAGTGGCTTTTAACCGGGCCTCCTCGCGGCGTGTGAAAGTAAGAGAAACTTCAGGGAGGGAGTTGCCCGGAAGGTGGTTGCCTTGGAGGTGGCTGTCTTGGAGGAAGTTGCCCTGGAGGTGGTTGCCCTGGGGGTGGTTGCCCTGGAGGGAATGGATGACGACGGGCACATCGTCGGGTTCGGGTGCCGGGCGGGTGAAATCGAGCACGGCGAGGAGTTCGCGACAATCGCCCCCTTCGTCGACGATGTGAAGCTCCGAGCAGGGGAGGTCGCGCAGTGTCTGCGCCACATCGAGCATGGGGGAGAGTTTGACCATGAGGCGGTCGGCGCGCGAGCGGATGAGCGGAAGAATCTCGGCTACATCGGGGGTGCAATCATGGATATTGTAGACGCGCCGTCCGGCGGCATCGCGCCGTGCGGGGTCGATGAAGACGAGGTCGAAGCGGGTGTCGCCATCATCGGCGAGCCACTTCACCGAGTCGGCACACTCGATGGTCACATTGCTGTCGTTGCGGAAATTGTAGCGGCCCACCTCGGCGAGGTCGGGCTGCATTTCTATTGCCGTGAGCGAGGCTTGGGGCAGAGCGAGCGCGAGGGCACGGGCATCGATGCCCATGCCGCAGGTCATGTCGAGAAGCGCGGGCTTGGCGACCGACTGCAGGAGGCGCTGCGCTATCTGCCCGTGGAGCAGGGCGACGGCAGAGGAGGTGGCTTGCTCCACGCTAAGCGGAGTGGCGATGAGCTCGGGCTGCAGAGGGCCAAACTTGCGGCCGCACTTGCGGAGCGCCTCGAGATGATTGAGCGCGAGCGGCATCCAGGGGATGTCGCTGCCGTGGTATTTGAGCCGGAGCCGCGTGGGGTCGGCGTCTTGGTTGGACTTGATAAACTGAAACAGCTCCGAGCTGATCATAGCAATTCTTAATTTAGGTTTTAGGTTTTAGGGGTTAGGATTTAGGAATGCGGCTTGAGCGAAAGGCAATTAGAGAATTTAGCATTTTGCTGACTTCTTCTATGAGACACTTCGCATGGTCAGCTTCCGATAATGAAATGTATGATATACGACAACAAATTGCAATCTGAGTTTCTAATTCATGAAGTGAACCTCTTGCGATAGAAAGAAACTTGATGAAATCCTTATCAGAATTTCTACCATGTCCTTCTGCGATATTTGAAGGAATAGAGACAACGGCTCTTCGTATTTGATCTGATAGAGCGTAAGTTTCCTCCTTTGGCAATAGTTTTACCAATGAATAAACTTCAACGGTAAGATCCATTGCCTTTTGCCAAACTTTTAAATCCTGATAATTACTAGTTTTCATTTTTTACTTCCATCTACCAACTCCCCCCTAATCCCCCATATAAAAGCTAATCCTCCCTAACCCCTACCTTCCCCCCTACGACCTACCACCTAATACCTACCACCTAATTAATAATGCGCAATTCGTAATGCGTAATTAGGGTGGCTTTAGGGTTGGCGGTCGGGAATCAAGGAAAAAGCGGCAACCGGAGGTGATTTCTGCCGGTTGCCGCTTTATATGAGATTATTGAGATGTCAGAGGTGGATTATTTGCCCTGAACAGCTGCTACGCCGGGGAGCACTTTGCCCTCGATGGCCTCGAGAAGAGCACCACCACCGGTGGATACGTAGCTAACCTGATCGGCCAGACCGAACTTGTTGACGCAAGCTACGGAGTCGCCGCCGCCAACGAGCGAGAAAGCGCCCTTGTTGGTGGCCTCTACGATAGCCTCGGCGATGGCACGCGAGCCGGCAGTGAAGTTGTCGAACTCAAATACGCCGGCAGGACCGTTCCAGAGGATGGTCTTGGCGTCGCGGATCACGTCGGCGAAAGCCTTGCGTGTCTCGGGACCTGCGTCGAGACCTTCCCAGCCTTCGGGAATGTCCATTACGGAGCAGATCTGGGTGTGGGCGTCGTTGCTGAAGGCGTCGGCTGCCACGCAGTCGCTGCCGAGCACGAGGTTGACACCTTTCTCTTTGGCTTTCTTCATGATGTCGCAGGCGAGATCAAGCTTGTCGAGCTCGCAGATGGAGTTGCCAACGTTGCCGCCCATAGCCTTGGCGAAGGTATAGGTCATACCGCCGCAGAGGATGAGGTTGTCGACCTTGTCCATGAGGTTCTCGATGATGCCGATCTTGGTGGAAACCTTGGAGCCGCCCATGATAGCGGTGAAGGGGCGCTGGATGTCGCTGAGGATCTTGTCGACAGCCTTCACTTCCTTCTCCATGAGGTAGCCGAGCATCTTGTCTTCGGGCTTGAAGTAGTCGGCGATGACGGCTGTGGAAGCGTGTTTGCGGTGAGCAGTGCCGAAAGCGTCGTTTACGTATACGTCGGCGTAGCCGGCGAGAGTCTGAGCGAATTTCTTCTGACGCTCTTTCATCTCCTTCTTGGCGGCCTCGTAGCCGGGATCTTCTTTGTCGATGCCCACGGGCTTGCCCTCCTCCTCGGGATAGAAGCGGAGGTTCTCGAGCAGGAGCACTTCGCCGGGCTTGAGGTTAGCGGCAGCCTCGGCAGCGTTGGCGCAGTCGGGAGCGAACTTCACGTCGCGACCGAGAGCCTTTGCAACGTCGTCCTTGATCTGGGCGAGGGAGAACTTGGGGTTCACTTTCCCTTTGGGTTTGCCCATATGCGACATGATGATGAGGCTACCACCGTCGTTGAGGATTTTTTTGAGAGTGGGGAGCGCACCGCGGATGCGGGTGTCGTCGGTGATGTGGCCGTTCTCGTCGAGGGGCACATTGAAGTCCACGCGCACGATGGCCTTCTTGCCGGCGAAGTTGTAGTTGTCGATTGTCATATCTGTAAAGTTATAACGAATGTAATTTTAGATAGTCTTGCATGGTGTCGTGGCCGGCCGCGGAGCGTGAGTGAGAAAAGCACGAGGCTCCGAATGGCTTAAGCCGCTGACAAATATAGCTTGTTTTTGCGAGAATGAGAAGGAATGGAGCGTTAAATTTTGCTATATTCCTTCAGAAGTGTATCCATCTCGGCAGCAAGGGTGCGGGCTGCGCGGGCGGCAGCCTCGGCGTAGTCGGCTTCGCGGGATGCGAAGATGATGCCGCGCGAGGAGTTGACCAGCAGACCGCACTGCTCGGTCATGCCGAAGCGGCACACCGTGGCAAGGTCGCCTCCCTGGGCTCCCACACCCGGGACAAGGAGGAAATTGGAGGGTGCGCAGCGGCGGATGTCGGCAAACATCTCGCCCTGGGTGGCACCGACCACAAACATGATCTCCTCGTCGGTGGCCCACTCCTGTGCCTTGGTGAGCACATCCTCGAAGAGGCGGGTGCCGGAGACGGACTCGGTGAACTGGAAGTCGCGCGAGCCGGGGTTGGAGGTCAGCGCCAGCAGGATGACCCATTTGCCCTCATGGCCGAGGAAAGGCTTCACGCTGTCCGAACCCATGTAGGGAGCCACGGTGAGGGCATCGACACCGAGATTGTCGAAGAAGGCGCGGGCGTAGAGCGCCGAGGTGTTGCCGATGTCGCCACGCTTCGCGTCGGCGATGATCAGCTGATCGGGATATTTCTTGCGGATATAGGCTACGGTCTGTGCGAGCACCTCCCAACCCTCGGCTCCGAGAGCCTCGTAGAAGGCGGTGTTGGGCTTGTAGGCCACGCAGTAGGGGGCAGTGGCGTCGATGATGGCCTTATTGAAGGTGAGCATTGCCTCGGCCTTGCTGAGGCAGCTGTCGGTGACGCATGCGGGGAGTTTCAGCGGGTCGCTGTCGAGTCCGACACAGAGAAACGAGCGCTTGCGGGCGATGTTGGCGATAAGTTCCTGCTTTTTCATATCTTTTTAGGCTTTATGGGAAGACGCCGGCAAGCCGGCTGAACAGTTACAAAAAACTAATGTAAAAGAATGATTTTATTACAGCTCGGCGGCTTTGAGTTTCTCGGCGTTTTCGGCCACTATGAGGTGGTCGATGCAATCCTGGATGTCGCCGTCGAGAAAAGCCTGGAGATTATATATGGTGTAGTTGATGCGGTGGTCGGTGATACGCCCCTGCGGGAAATTGTAGGTGCGGATCTTGGCCGAGCGGTCGCCGGTGCTGACGAGGGTCTTGCGTCGCGAGGCTATGTCGTCGACATATTTCTGATGCTCCTTGTCGTATATGAAGGTGCGCAGACGGCTGAGGGCGCGCTCCTTGTTTTTGGGCTGGTCGCGGGTCTCGGTACACTCGATGAGAATCTCGTCGGTGACACCCGTGACGGGATTTTTCCACATGTAGCGCAGGCGCACGCCCGACTCCACCTTATTTACATTCTGTCCGCCGGCACCGCCGCTGCGGAAAGTTTCCCATTTTATCTCCCCCTCGTTGATCTCCACGTCGAAGGCCTCGGCCTCGGGGAGCACCGCCACAGTGGCGGCTGAGGTGTGCACACGGCCCTGAGTCTCGGTGGCCGGTACACGCTGCACACGGTGCACGCCGCTCTCATATTTGAGCGTGCCGTAGACATTGTCGCCGGTGACGGCGAACACTATCTCCTTGAAGCCACCCACGGCGCCCTCGCTGCAGCTGGTGACAGCCACCTGCCACCCCTTCTGCTCGCAATATTTGGAGTACATCTTGAAGAGGTCGCCGGCGAAGAGGGCAGCCTCGTCGCCCCCTGTGCCGCCGCGTATCTCCACGATGGCATTCTTGCTGTCTTCAGGGTCGGCGGGGATGAGGAGCAGTTTGATCTCCTCCTCCAGGGCCGGGAGCTGAGCGTTGGCCTCGTCGATCTGGTCGTGGGCCATCTGGCGCATCTCGGGGTCGGTCTCGGTGTCGAGGAGCATGCGGGCCTCATCGAGGTTGCCAAGGAGCGTGCGGTAGCGGCGCGTGGCGGCCGTGAGGCGCTCCAGCTCTTTGTATTCCTTGTTGAGGCGCACGTATCGCTTCATGTCGGCTATGACAGCCGGGTCGGTGATGAGGGTGGAGACCTCCTCAAATCGCGATTCAATGCCGTCGAGGCGTGTAAGGAGAGTGGTATTCAATGCGAAAGGGCAGATTAGGTGGGTATTAGTGTGAAAAAAAATCGCGTCAGGCTTCGGCCGCGAGGAGGGAGAAATTGATGGCCTCGAGCGCCGTGTCGACGTAGTGGAACGAGAGTCCGTTGAGATAACGCTCGTTGATATCCTCCACGTCGCGGCGGTTGTCGGCGCTGAGCACGATGTCGGTGATACCGGCACGTTTTGCTGCAAGAATCTTCTCTTTGATGCCTCCCACGGGGAGCACCTTGCCGCGGAGGGTGATCTCGCCGGTCATGGCCAGGCGCTCGCGCACCTTGCGGCCGGTGAGGGCCGAGACGATGGAGGTGGCCATGGTGATGCCTGCCGAGGGGCCGTCCTTGGGGATGGCGCCTTCGGGCACATGGATATGGAGGTTTGACGACTCGAACCGCTCGGCCGGGATGCCGAAGGCGTCGGCATGGGCGCGGACATACTGGAGGGCGATTACCGCCGACTCCTTCATGACGTCGCCAAGATTGCCGGTGAGATTGAGTTTTTCCCCCTTACCCTTGGCGAGCGACGACTCGATGAAGAGGATCTCGCCTCCGGCGGCGGTCCAGGCCAGTCCGGTGACCACCCCGGGGAAGTCGTTGCCCTCATAGCGGTCAGACTGATGGCTGGGAAGCCCGAGGAAGTCGTAGAGATGCTCCGGGCGGATGACCTCGGGCACCTCTTTGCCCTGCAGACGCAGGAGGAGCGCCTTGCGGAGCACCTTGGCGAGCGCCTTTTCGAGCTGGCGCACACCGCTTTCGGATGTATATTGCTCCACGATGGCGCTGAGCGCCTCGTCGGAGAAGCTGATCGACTGCGGATCGATCGTGAGGTCCTTCATGAGGCGCGGCAGCAGGTGGCGGCGGGCTATCTCCACCTTTTCCTCGGTGATGTAGCCCGAGATTTCGATGATCTCCATACGGTCGAGCAGCGGCTGCGAGAGTGTGGAGAGGGTGTTGGCCGTGGCGATGAAGAGCACCTTCGAGAGGTCGAAGTCCACATCTATATAATTGTCGTGAAAACGGCAGTTTTGCTCCGGATCGAGCACCTCGAGGAGCGCTGCCGAGGGATCGCCCTTGAAGTCGGAGCCGATCTTGTCGACCTCGTCGAGGAGGATGACCGGATTGTTGGATCCGGCGCGCTTCACCGAGTCGATGATGCGTCCGGGCATGGCTCCGATGTAGGTGCGGCGGTGTCCGCGGATTTCGGCCTCATCGTGCATGCCGCCGAGCGACACGCGGCTGTATTTTCGGCCCAGCGCCTTGGCGATGGACTGTCCGAGCGAAGTTTTGCCCACCCCGGGAGCGCCTACGAGGCAAAGGATGGGCGATTTGCCCTTAGGATTGTTGATCATCACCGCCAGCTGCTCGAGGATGCGGTCTTTGACCTTCTCGAGGCCGTAGTGATCGGAGTTGAGCACCTGCTCGGCGGCGGTGAAGTCGGTGTTGAGTTCGGTGGAGATATTCCAGGGGAGCTCGGTGACGGTCTCTATATAAGAGTAGAGTATGGCATAGTCGGGCATGGAGGGATTGAGGTGCGCCAGGCGCGCCAGTTCCTTCTCCATGGTCTGAGCCACATTTGCGGGGAGTGCAGCTTTCTGCACCTTCTCGCGGAGAGTGTCGATCTCGTCGGTGTCGGTGCCGTAGAGCTCTTCGCGGATGGCATTCATCTGCTGCTGGAGGAAAGCGTTGCGGGTCTGCTGACTCATCTCCACCTGGGCTTTCTCCTTGATGGAGTTGGCGATCTCCACCTTCGAGATCACATCGAGCATAGCCTGATAGAGGAGGATGCCTCTCTGCTTGACCCTCTGCTTGGAGAGCATTTCCATCTTGTCGAAAGTGTCGAGAGGGAGATTGGTGGCGATGGTGTTGATGATTTCGGCACCGTCGGTGATATTGTCGATGGTCATGAGTATTGCCTGGCCCACCTCGTTGGACTTGGCAATGGTTTTCATGGCATCGGTGATGCTCTTGACCAGCACGGGAAACTCCTTGTCGGTAGGCGCCGGCATGCGGTCGGTGAGCGGGAAGGGGAGCACATTGACTTCAGAGCCGGGGATGGTGGTGCCTTGTCCCTTGCCCTTGATTTTGAAGCGCTGGCGGGCACGCACCAGGGCGGTGTGGCCTCCGTCGGGGAGCTCGATGACCTGGATGATGTCGGCGATCACACCGTAGTGGAACACCTGCGAAGGCTGGTCGACATGCTCGCGTTTGGGGTCGAGCTGGCAGCAGATGCCTACGGCGAGATTGTGTTCGGACGCATAGCGGGCCACCTTCAGTGCGTTTTCGCGTACGAGGGCTATGGGGATGGTGACATTTGGGAAAAGTACGAGATTGCGGGTGGCGATGACCGGGAGGTCGACGGGATTGATCTCTCCCTCTTTCGATTTGTCACCTATCTCGAACCTACCGAAAGAAAATATCTGGCAGTTGTCGTCCATGCGATTAAAACCGGTTTAAAATCAATTGATTGAAAACGAATCGGGGCCTTTACCCCTAAATTGACTGCAAAGTTACGAAAATTCCGTGAAATAACTGATGCGAAAGGGACGAAAAGGGGGCCGGGAGGGGCGGAGGATGTCGCCGATTAACATTGTTTGCAAAGTATGTTGTGTAACATATGAAAACGTTATTGCAGTTAGCGGAATAATGACTAAATTGCGTTCCGAAATCTTTCTCCTACGACAATACCGCACATCGCCCGGTAGAGGGATGTGTGTGCGGAAACAGCCACTTTTAAAATTTCTAATAACATGAAGGTTTACCAGACAGACGAAATCAAAAACATAGCCTTGCTCGGAAGCAAAGGCTCGGGTAAAACCACACTCGCCGAAGCAATGCTTTACGAGTGTGGAGTTATAAAACGTCGCGGTACAGTAGAGGCAAAAAATACTGTTTCCGACTACTTCCCTGTGGAAAAGGAGTATGGTTACTCGGTGTTTTCCACGGTTTTTTATGCCGAGTTCCTCAATAAGAAACTCAATGTGATCGACTGCCCGGGAGCCGACGACTTCGTGGGCAATGCCATTACGGCTCTGAGTGTTACCGACACCGGTGTGATCCTGGTCGACGCCCAGTATGGCGTGGAGGTAGGCACACAGAACATCTTCCGCACCACCGCTCAGCTGAAAAAGCCTGTGATCTTCGCTGTGAACCAGCTCGACGGCGAGAAGGCCGACTACGACAACACTCTGGAGCAGATGCGCGAGATCTTCGGCAACAAAGTGGTGCCTATCCAGTACCCGATCCAGTCGGGCCCCGGCTTCAACTCCATGATCGACGTGCTGCTGATGAAGAAATACTCGTGGGGTCCCGAGGGTGGCGTGCCCACTATCGAGGAGATCCCCGCTGAGGAGATGGACCGCGCCGACGAGCTGCACAAGGCCCTTGTAGAGGCCGCAGCCGAGAACGATGAGGCACTGATGGAGAAATTTTTCGACCAGGGCCACCTCACCGAAGACGAGATGCGCGAAGGTATCCGCAAGGGCCTCGTGGACCGCTCGATCTACCCGGTATTCTGCGTGAGCGCTCTGAAGGATATGGGCGTGCGCCGCATGATGGAGTTCCTTGGCAACGTAGTGCCCTTCGTGAAGGATATGCCCGCGCCTGTCGACGACGAAGGTCGCGAAGTGAAGCCCGATAGCGACGGCCCGCTGAGCATCTTCATGTTCAAGACCACCGTAGAGCCGCACATCGGCGAGGTGCAGTATTTCAAGGTGATGAGCGGCACGCTGACAGCGGGCGCCGACCTTGACAATGTGACCCGCGGCGGCAAAGAGCGTCTGGCTCAGATCTTCTGCGTATGCGGCCAGATCAAGACACAGGTCGACAAGCTCTGCGCAGGCGACATCGGCGCCACAGTGAAACTGAAAGACGTGCGCACCGGCAACACCCTCGACGAGAAGGGATGCGACTACCACTTCAGCGAATTTATCAAATATCCGGCACCCAAGTATCAGCGTGCCATCCGTCCCGTCACCGAGAGCGACGCCGAGAAGCTCGCCGGCATCCTCACCCGCATGCACGAGGAGGATCCCACATGGGAGATAGAGCAGAGCAAGGAGCTGAAACAGACCATATTGAGCGGTCAGGGCGAATTCCATTTGCGCACTCTGAAATGGCGCGTGGAGAACAACGACAAGCTGCCCATCATCTTCGAGGAGCCGAAGATCCCCTATCGCGAGACCATCACCAAGGCAGCGCGTGCCGATTACCGCCACAAGAAACAGTCGGGCGGCAGCGGCCAGTTCGGCGAAGTGCATCTCATCATCGAGCCGTACACCGAAGGAATGCCGGAACCCGACAGTTATAAATTCGGCAGCCAGGAATTCAAACTCAACGTGCGCGACCAACAGGAACTTCCGCTG
>ERZ779852.3504-NODE-3504-length-11184-cov-10.527720_pt1 | contig 11184 bp, 7 predicted proteins | sample MGYA00511559_ERZ779852 | MGnify/ENA primary metagenome ERZ779852 (study PRJEB29588, sample SAMEA2157977) | human gut metagenome | biome: human gut; feature: human-associated habitat; material: faeces | place: Denmark | collected 2008/2010 ...
GTCGGAAAACCCCGACTGCGGCGCCGAGGCTGCGCTCTACAACGCGCGCCAGGGCTGTGCCCACGCGTTCCGCACGGAAACGCCCTGCGCGTTCAGCACGCGCGGCATGATCGACGAGAGCGAGCAGCTCGAGCGTCTGCGCGGCAGCATGAGCAAGGCGGTGGAAAAGGGCGAATTTGAGCCGTACCTCCAGTTCGTCGTCGATCGCGCCGGCACGGTCGTCGGCGCGGAGGCCGTCTCGCGCTGGCAAAACCCGGAGGAGGGACTGCTCAAGCCCTCAAAATACATCGACCTGATGATCCGCGCCGGCACGATCACCGAGCTGGATCTCTATATGCTCCGCTGCGCGTGCGTGCAGCTCCAGACGTGGAAGCGGGAGGGGCGCGGGACGCTGTGGCTCTCGTGCAACTTCACGCGCCAGTCCATCGCAGACGAAAAGATCCTCGCGCGCGTGCGCGAGATCGTCGAGCAGTACGACTTTACGCGCGACCGCCTTGCGGTGGAGCTGACGGAGGACTCCTACGCGCACGACCGCGAGACGGCGCTGCGGACGATCGAGGGGCTGCACGCGATGGGGCTTCGCATCGTGCTGGACGATATCGGCGCGGGCTATTCCTCGCTCTCCGACCTGAGCACCTACCCAATCGACGGCGTGAAGATCGACCGCAGCATCGTGATCGAGTCCGCCTTGCCGCGTGCCCGCGCGCTGCTGGAGGGCATGATCCGTCTTTCGCACGACATGGGCATCCGCGTGCTGTGCGAGGGCGTGGAGGACAAGGCAACTTGCGACGCCGTGCTTGCGGCGGGCTGCGACTTCATTCAGGGCTTTTATTTCTCGCGCGTCCTGCCTGGGCGCGAAGCGGAATCCTTCCTGCGCAGCCTGGCGGCGCGCGACAGGGGGGAAGGATAAAGGAGAAATGAACATGGTCAACAAAAAACGAGTAGGCATGATGGTGGCGGTCACGCTCCTGACCGGCGTGCTGCTCTTCTGTTCGGTCTTTTTCCTCGTCCGGCGGGCGAATCGTGAGATCACACAGCGCTCCTTTGACGAATTGGCTACCGCGACGCGCCAGATCGCAAAGGATCTTGTCGACGCGGCGAACGCGGATCAGACCATCCTCTCCGCCATGGCGGAGCTGATCGCGGGGCATGACGAGCGTGACAATGACGCGGTGCTGCGCATCATGAAATCCTTCAGCCTCAGTGAGACCTTTGTCTCCACCGTCGCGCTGCTGCGGCCCGACGGCACGCTGCTGCTGACCGACGGCACCCGCTACGACGTTTCCGACACATTCGATTTTGAAACAGAGGCGGCGCGGGGCGCGTACATCTCAGACCGCGTGACAAGCTACTTTGCGCCGGAAAAGCTGGTGGTGCGCAACGTCGTGCCGGTGGTGCGCGACGGCGAGACCATCGCCATCCTCTACGGCGTCGTCCTCCTGCAGGAGCTTTCCCGAAACTATCAGATCGACCTCTACAACGGCAATGCCTTCCTCCTTCTTGTGGACGGCAACAACGGCGACATCCTGCTGGATACCTGGCACGACTCGCTCGGCAACCTCTCGGAGCTGCGTGGCCGCAAAATGCTCAAGGGCTACACCTACGAGGAGGCGATGGAAAAAATCCCCAACGGCATCGGCGGCGATATGTGCACCGTATCCCGCTCCACGGGGCTGACGCTCTACCTGCACTACGAGCCGGTCGGCATCAACAACTGGAGCGTCGTGCTCGGCGTGAGCGAGGCGGAGGCGCTGGCGGGCACGAGCAGCGTGGTGCAGACACTTTCGATGATGGCGATCATTGTCACCGCGCTGCTGCTGAGCTATCTTGGCTTTATGGTCTGGTATCTCGCCTCGGCGCGGCGCGGCGTTTACCGTATGAGCATTACGGACCAGGGCACGGGCCTGATGAACCGTGTCGCCTATGAGAAGTGTCTGCGCAAGAGCGACCAGCGCGTCATCGCTCCGGCCGCCTGCATTTATATCGACGCGAACGGCCTGCACGAGATCAACAACGAGCGCGGTCACGAGGCGGGCGATCAGCTGCTGCGTGCGGTCGCAGAGCGTCTGCGGGAGCAGTTTCCGAGGGACGATCTCTACCGCGTCGGCGGCGACGAGTTCGTCGTGTTTCCCGCGCCGGCGTCAGAGGCGGAATACGAGGCGCGGATGTGGGCGGTTTCTGAAAGCCTTGCCGCGCAGGGCTACAGCATCTCCTACGGCATCGCCGTCTGCGAGGCGGCAAACGGGCTAAGAGAGCTGGTCCGCGAGGCGGACGAGAAGATGCTCGGGAGCAAGCGCGCCTACTACGCCGAGCACGATCGCAGAAGGCCGAGATAACGCCAAGACGATAAAATGACCGCCGGACGATACCGGCGGTCATTTTGCCGTCCAACCAACAAAACCGCTTTAGAATATCGTTCATGATAAATCCCCCTCTCCGCATGATCTCAACCCGTATTTTCTTAGAGATGAGCAAAACAAACCCTAAAACAAAAGGGCGAATGGTCATCTTATTTTTTATACACATTGAGGCTTAAAGTAACTGTGGTATTGGTGATTGGAAAAGAGTGTTCATTTGCAATTCTAAGGGGTGCTCACGGTATTTGCCGCGAAAACCTGTGGAAAGTGATAGGGGTGAAATTTTCAACGACTGGCAAAGGCATTTTAAGGGAAAATAGTCAATAACCAAGGCACCGTTTCTGCAAGAATTTTGAGCAAAAAAAGGCTTGCAATTCAAGAAAATCTCGTGTACGATGCCATCCCAATTTTGAAAGCGGAGGTATGGTTTATGTGCAAAGAGAAGAAAATCACTGTGCTCAAGGTCAGCCCTCATAAGAAACCTGAAGTAGTCACCCTGAAAAATGAGTTGTCGGCTCTGCAAGAAGCCGTGAGCAGTGGAGTGAAGGACTACCATCACCTGATCCAGTTGGTCGGCGTGGAAGAAGGCGTAGACCTGCTCCTGAACGATGAAGGTAAGCTCATTGACTTTGAGCCTGATCGTCGGTTCGGACAGGACGTGCTGGTTGGCGATTTCTATGTCGTAGGAACTGACGGTGAGAACTTGGCGTCACTACCGCAAGACAAGATGGAGAAGTACGCGGCTCTATCTCGCGCTGGTCAAATGCGCGGTGCGAGACAGCGGGCGCAACTGCCTCTATTTTTACCCGGACGCGTATCTCGACGAGGCGCAGAAGCGCGGCATCGCCGACAAGACTGAGGAGCTGCGCAAGGGCAAGCGCTTTATGACGTTCTTCTACCTTGTGATCTTCGTCGTGCTGATCGCGGTCATCGCCGGATGGAACGGCGTGAAGGACCTTAAGACCGCGAGTTTTGAAACCTACCTCTTCCTTGTGGTCGTGAACTGGTTCGACGGCTTTGTCATCGACCTGCTGTGGGTCGGCCACAGCAAGATCTGGCGTATCGAGGGCATGGAGGGCGCCCCCTATGGGAAGCCGTGGCGGACGGTCTACACCAAGCGCAGTGCGGCCACAGCGCTGTACCTTCTTGTCGCGGCCGCGGTCGGCGGGATCGTTGTGCTGATCGGCAAAATTTGACAGCGGAAGAAAAAAGGTTCCCAAGCCATCGGCTTGGGAACCTTTTTCGCATCGCCGCGCGATGCAGAGGATCAAAGGAGAGGTTCATAAAGAAGTTTGGAAGAGATCGTTTCAGATACGGCTGCGGATCTCCGCACCCATGGCCTTGCAGCCGACGAGTTGGCAGTTTTCCTGCATGATGTCGCCGCAGCGGAAGCCCGAGCGCAGCGTTTCATCCACCGCGCGCTCGATGGCGTCGGCCTCGGCGGCCATGTCGAAGCTGTAGCGCAGCATCATTGCGGCGGCCAGGATCGTGCCGATGGGGTTCGCCTTGTCCTGTCCCGCAATGTCCGGCGCGGAGCCGTGGATGGGCTCGTAGAGTCCGTTCGTGCCGTCGCCCATGCTGGAGGACGGGATCATGCCGATCGAGCCCGTGATCTGGCTCGCCTCGTCGGAGAGAATGTCGCCAAAGAGATTTTCGGTCACGATGACGTCGAACTGGCTCGGGTCACGCACGAGCTGCATCGCCGCGTTGTCGACATACATGTGGCGAAGCTCGATATCGGGGTAGTCCTTCGCGACCTCTGTGACCGTCTTGCGCCAGAGACGCGAGGTGTCGAGCACGTTGGCCTTGTCGATGGAGGTGACGCGCTTGCGGCGCTTGCGCGCGGTCTCGAACGCGACGCGCGCGACACGCTTGATCTCGTGCTCAGAGTAGGCCATGATGTCGGTGGCCTTCTGTTCGCCGTTCGCCTCTTCCGTGCGGTGCTCGCCGAAGTACACGCCGCCGATGAGCTCGCGCACGACGACGAAGTCAATGCCGCCTTCCGCGATGTCAGCGCGCAGCGGGCAGGCGGCGGAGAGCTCGGGGAACATCTTCGCAGGGCGCACATTTGTATAGAGACCCATGCCCTCGCGCAGCTTGAGAAGGCCGCGCTCGGGACGGTTGGCGGCGGGCTGATTGTCCCACTTCGGGCCGCCGACCGCACCGAGCAGCACGCTGTCCGCGTTGCGGCAGGTCGCTAAACTCGAATCCGGCAGCGGCACGCCGAATTTATCGATGGCGTTGCCGCCCATCGGCGCGTCGACGTAGGTGAAGGTGTGGCCAAACTTCGCGGCCACGGCGTCTAAAACGCCCATGGCCTCGGTGACGATCTCGGGGCCGATGCCGTCGCCCTTGATGATGGCAATGGTCTTGTTCATTTCGCCGCCTCCTTTGCCTTGAGCGAGGCCATCAGGCCGCCGCGCGCGATCATGTCCTTGATAAACGGCGGGAAGGGCTCGGCCTGATACGTCGTGCCCTTTGTCACGTCTGTGATGACGCCGGTGTCGAAGTCGACCGTTACCTCGTCGCCGTTTTCAATCTCCGCGCTCGCGGCGGGGCACTCCAAAATGGCGAGGCCGATGTTGATAGCGTTGCGGTAGAAGATGCGGGCGAAATTCGCCGCGATGACGCAGGAGATGCCGCTCGCCTTGATGGCGACGGGCGCGTGCTCGCGCGATGAGCCGCAGCCGAAGTTTACGCCTGCGACCATGATGTCGCCGTCTTTGACGCGGTGGATGAAGTCCTTGTCGATGTCCTCCATGCAGTGGGAGGCGAGCTCCTTGTGGCTCTGGGTGTTCAGATAGCGCGCGGGGATGATGACGTCCGTATCGACGTGATCCCCATACTTATGGACAATGCCGTGTGCATTCATTTGTTCATGACCTCCTCCGGATGAGAAATGTGGCCGGTAATACCAGACGCCGCGGCGACAGCCGGAGAGGCGAGGTAGACCTCGCTGTCGACGTGGCCCATGCGGCCGACAAAGTTGCGGTTGGTGGTGGAAACGCAGCGCTCGCCGGCGGCGAGGATGCCCATATAGCCGCCGAGGCACGGCCCGCATGTGGGCGTGGAGACGATGCAGCCCGCGTCGAGAAAAATATCGGTGTAGCCCTCGTGCATGCAGGCGCGGTAAACTTCCTGCGTGGCGGGGATGATGATGCCGCGGACGTTCGGGGCCAGGTGATGCCCCTTTAAGATCGCGGCGGCAGCGGCCATGTCGGGGAGTTGGCCGTTCGTGCACGAGCCGATGACGATCTGGTCGATGGCGATGTCGCTGCCCTCGCGCGCGCTGTGCGCGTTTTCGGGCAGGTGCGGCCAGGCGACCGTGCAGTCGACCTTGCCAAGGTCGATGTCGATGACGCGCTCGTATTCTGCATCGGGGTCGGCCTCGAACGCTGTCCAGGGGCGGTCCACGCGGCCCTCAACATAGGCGCGCGTCACGTCGTCGACGGGGAAGATGCCGTTTTTGCCGCCCGCCTCGATGGCCATGTTGCAGATCGTCAGGCGGTCGTAAATCGTGAGGTTCTTGACGCCCTCGCCGGAAAATTCGATGGACTGGTAGCGTGCGCCGTCCACGCCGATCATGCCGATGAGCGTCAGGATGACGTCCTTGCCGGAGACAAACGGGCGGAGCTTGCCGGTGAGATTCACCTTGATGGCGGACGGGACCTTGAACCACGTCTCGCCCGCGGCCATGGCCGCGCCCATGTCGGTCGAGCCGACGCCAGTGGAGAACGCGCCGAGCGCGCCGTAGGTGCAGGTGTGAGAGTCCGCACCGATGACGGCCTCGCCCGGGGCGACAAGCCCCTGCTCGGGCAGCAGCGCGTGCTCGATGCCCATCGTGCCGACATCGTAGAAGTGGTCGATGTCGAAGCGGCGGGCAAAGGGGCGGCACTGCTTGCACTGCGTGGCGGACTTGATGTCCTTGTTCGGTGCGAAGTGGTCCATCACCATCGCGATGCGGCTCTTGTCGAAGACCTTTTCAAAGCCCGCGGACTCAAACTCGTTGATGGCCACGGGGGTCGTGATGTCGTTGCCGAGGACGAGGTCGAGCTTTGCCTGGATGAGCTGGCCCGCGCGCACGCTCTCAAGTCCTGCGTGCTTGGCGAGAATTTTCTGCGTCATTGTCATGCCCATGTCGCGTTTCTCCTTTCAGTTGCCGGATTCCATGATCTTGTTGATGCCGTTGACGTAGGCGCGGATCGACGATTCGATGATATCGGTCGAGAGGCCCGAGCCGGTGTACGAGCGCCCGTCGGGGCCGGAGACCTTGACCACGGCCTCGCCGATGGCGTCCTCGCCGTCCGTGACGGCGTTGAGGCTGAAGCTCTCGAGCTTCACGTCCATTTGGAGCATGCGGTTGATGGCCTTGAACGAGGCGTCCAGCGGGCCCGTGCCGATGGCGACGTCTTCGATCTGCTCGTCGCCGCGCTGGAGCTTGATGCACGAGATGTTCGGCACGCCGTGGCCCGTGTTGACCACATGACTCACGAGCTGGCAGCTGCCCTGCACCGCGGCCTGACGGTGGAGCACGAGCGCCTCAATGTCGCTGCTCGTGATGTTCTTTTTCTTGTCGGCGAGATCCTTGAAGCGGGTGAACACGCTTTCAAGCTCCTCGTCGCTCAATTCGTAGCCCATGGATTCGAGCTTTTCACGCAGCGCGTGCTTGCCGGAGTGCTTGCCGAGCACCATCGTGTTCTGCGGGATGCCGACGTCGGTGGAGTTCATGATCTCGTACGTTCTTGCATTGGCAATGACGCCGTGCTGATGGATGCCCGACTCGTGCGCGAAGGCGTTCGCGCCGACGATGGCCTTGCTCGGCGGGATGGGCACGCCCGTGATGTTGCTCAGCAGCTTGCTCGAGCGGTAGATCTGCTTGGTGTTCACGCCGGTCTCGGCGTCGTAGAAGTCCTTTCTCGTGCGCAGCGCCATGACGATCTCCTCGAGGCTCGCGTTGCCCGCGCGCTCGCCGATGCCGTTGACCGTGCATTCGACCTGCGTCGCGCCCGCGCGGACGCATTCGAGCGAATTCGCGACCGCCATGCCGAGGTCGTTGTGGCAGTGGACGGAGATGTCGACATGCTCGACGCCCTCGATGTTTTCACGCAGGTAGGTGATGAGGTCATACATCTCCTGCGGCGTGGAGTAGCCGACGGTGTCGGGCACATTCAGCGTCGTCGCGCCCGCGGCGACGGCAGTGGAGTAGCAATGGGCCAGAAATGCCCAGTCGGAGCGGGAGGCGTCCTCGGCGGAAAACTCGATGTCATCGCAATAGCTCTTGGCGTAGGCGACCATCTCGCGGATGCGGTCGATGACCTGCTCGCGCGTCATCTTGAGCTTGTACTCCATGTGGATGTCGCTCGTCGCAAGGAAGACATGGATGCGGGGGTGGTTCGCTTCCTTCACGGCGTCCCACGCCGCGTCGATATCGCCCTTGGCGCAGCGCGCGAGCGAGGCGACCGTGCAGTTCGTCACCGCGGCGGCGATGGCCTGCACGCTCTTGTGGTCCATCGGAGACGCGATGGCGAAGCCCGCCTCGATCACGTCGACGCCCAGCTTTTCAAGCTGGCGGGCCATTTCGATCTTTTCCGTCAGATTCATGCTGCAGCCGGGGGACTGCTCGCCATCTCTCAGGGTCGTGTCAAAAATTTTAATGCGTTTCATGGTGTGTTCCTCCTGCTCTTTTTTCTCTCGCATAGCAACAAAAAAAGCCTCCGTCTCTTCCCTTGAAGAGACGAAAGCTCAAAACTTCCGCGGTACCACTCTTGTTGGCATAAAATATGCCCGCTTTCTGCATCGGCTTAAAATCAAGCGAATGCGCCTCGTTGGTAACGGTGAGGAGATCCGGCTGCGCCTAAACGAAAATCGTCTCAGCGGAGCTACTCAGGGGCCAGTGACATCATCCCGCTCTGCATTGCCTCGCAGCGACCGGCAACTCTCTGAAGCGTCTGTAGGACGAATTTTTCCCCGTCATGGTATTTGTGAACTATGAGATTGAATGATGCTACTATAATCGCCCGCCCCCGCTTTGTCAAGCAGGGAAAAAGAAATTTGCGCTTTTGACAAAAAAACGCGCGGCGGAAAAACATATTTTGCGTACTTTGAACGGAGAAAAAAGGCGGGAGAGCAAAAGAAAAGGGAACGCGCAAGCGTTCCCTTTTTTGCCAAAATTTCTTACCTGCCGCCGAAGATCAGGCTGCCGAGCCCCGTGGAGGTCAAAAACAGAATGAGCATGACAACGGGCACGACATACTTCATCATTACGCTGTAGAGCTTGGCGCGGCCAAAGTGCTCGCCGTTTTTCTCGACCTCGGCAATGATCCATTTCGGACCCACGACCCAGCCGACCAAAATGCTCGTGAGCAGGCTGATGAACGGCATCAGGAAGCTGTTGCTGATGTAGTCCATCACGTCGAGCAGCTGCGCGGTCGAGCCGTTGGGCAGCGGGAGCTCGAAGTAGAGCGCGTTGTAGCCAAGGCAGATGAGCACAGCCGTCACGAGCGAATAGACGCCCACGGCGGCGCACATCTCCTTGCGCGACTTGTGGAAAATCTCCATGCAGTTGGCGACGAGCGTCTCCATGACGGACACGCAGCTCGTCAGCGCGGCGAAGCCGAGCGCGAGGAAGAACACCGCACCGATGACGCGGCCCACGCCGCCCATCGCGGCGAAGACCTTCGGCAGGCTGATGAACGTCAGGCTCGGGCCGCTGGCCATGCCGTCAGTGCCGAGAAAGACATAGACGGCGGGGATGATCATGAGGCCCGCGAGGAACGCGACGCCCGTGTCGAAAATTTCGATCTGGTTGTTGGCCTCGTTGAGGTCGACGTCGTCCTTGACGTAGCTGCCGTAGGTGATCATGATGCCCATGCTGACACTGAGCGAGAAGAAGAGCTGACTCATTGCGTCGAGCGCGATGTTCAAAAAGCGCTGGACGGTCAGGCCCGTGAAGTCGGGCTTAATGTAGACGAGCAATCCTTCGATACCCGTGCGCGTCATGCCGCTCTCGTCGGTGTAAGAGAGCGTGAGCGAGAAGATGGCGATGCCGATGATGAGAAGGAGCAGACCCGGCATAATGTAGCGGGAGTATTTTTCAATGCCCTTTTCAACGCCGCAGTACACGACCCACGCCGTCAGCGCCAAAAAGATCAGCATGAAGACGATGGGCGAGACGGGGGAGGTGATGAACGAGGTGAAGAACCCGTCCTGCGCGGCGGCATCGCCGCTTGAGACGAGGTAGAGGGTAAAATACTTCGTGATCCAGCCGCCGATGACGGAGTAATACGTCATGATGAGCGTGGGGACGAGGAAGGTGAGGTAACCCAAAAACTTCCACTTCTTGTTGAGCGTTGCAAAGGCATTGAGGGCGTTCTGCTTCGTGCGGCGGCCGATGGCTACGTCAGTCGTCAGCAGGGTGAAGCCGAATGTCAGCACCAGCACCAGATAGACGAGCAGGAACAGTCCACCGCCGTCCTTGGCACAGAGATAGGGGAAGCGCCAGATATTGCCGACGCCCACCGCGCTGCCCGCCGCGGCCAGCACAAAGCCGAGCGAGCCGCTGAAACTACTGCTTTTTTTCATGTACGATTCTCTCTTTTCTTTCATGTAAATGGAATGATTAATGCCCCATTATAGCAGAAGAAACCGAATTGGCAAGGGGAAAAGCACTGAAAATGCAGGAATTCTTGCGAAAATGTGAAAAAATATCTCACCAGCGGCTTGCTGATGAGATATTTTATTCATAGCAGGATTAGATTTTGTCATGGCCGGCGGCTTCGTCGGTGAAGACGGCCTCGAATTCCTCAGCGCTCATCGTCTCGTGCGCAAGCAGGAATTCCGCCACGGCGATGAGGTGCTTCTGATCGCGCGAGAGGATGTCCTCGCAGCGCTCGTAGGCCGCGTCGACGATGGACTTGACCTCCTCGTCGATCTGTGCGGCGACCTGCTCGGAATACGGCTTGGCCTGCGCCATCGAGCGGCCGATGAAAATTTCATCGTGGCCGGATTCAAACGAGATCGAGCCAAGCCTGTCGCTCATGCCGTACACCGAGACCATCTTGCGCGCGATCTGCGAGGCGCGCTGGATATCGTTCGACGCGCCGGTCGAAATGTCGCCGAGCATCAGCTTTTCCGCCACGCGCCCGCCAAGCAGCGAGACGATCTGCTCTTCCATATAGCGCTTGGACTGGTACGAGCGGTCCTCCGTGGGCAGCGAGATCGTCATGCCGCCCGCGCCGCCGCGCGGAACGATCGTGATCTGGTGCACGGGGTCGTGCGTCGGCAGTGCGTGCATCACGATGGCGTGACCGGCCTCGTGATAGGCGGTCAGCTTGCGCTCGTGCTCGCTGACGACGCGGCTCTTCTTCTCGGGACCTGCGATGACCTTGATCTCCGCCTCGGAGAAGTCGGACATCGTGATGAGCTTGCTGCCGCGGCGCGCGGCGAGCAGCGCCGCCTCGTTCGAGAGGTTCTCGAGGTCCGCGCCCGTGAAGCCGGGCGTTCCCTTGGCGACGGTGGAGAGGTCCACATCCTCGGCAAGGGGCTTATTCTTGACGTGGATCTTCAGGATCTCCTCGCGGCCGCGGATGTCGGGAAGCCCCACGTAGACCTGACGGTCGAAGCGGCCCGGGCGCAGCAGCGCGGGGTCGAGAACATCCGCACGGTTGGTTGCAGCGAGAACAATCACGCCCTCCTGCGTTTCGAGACCGTCCATTTCAACTAGCATGGCGTTGAGGGTCTGTTCGCGCTCGTCGTGCCCGCCGCCGATTCCGGTAAAACGGGAACGGCCGACCGCATCGATTTCATCAATGACGATCAGACAGGGCGC
>ERZ779852.3507-NODE-3507-length-11173-cov-2.205882_pt1 | contig 11173 bp, 6 predicted proteins | sample MGYA00511559_ERZ779852 | MGnify/ENA primary metagenome ERZ779852 (study PRJEB29588, sample SAMEA2157977) | human gut metagenome | biome: human gut; feature: human-associated habitat; material: faeces | place: Denmark | collected 2008/2010 ...
AAATCGTTCAACGAGTCGAGTATTGGAAGAATAAGGGATATACCGAAGAACAAGCCGTTGCAATTCTTGAACTCGGTCAGACCGCAACGGATGCTGCCACAAAGGTTCGCACATTTACTCAGCTATTCGATACTCTGAAAGAAGCCATGCAGTCCGGATGGACTATGAGTTGGAGATACATTATCGGCGATTTTGATGAGGCGACGAATCTTCTTACTGCTGTAAATGACGAATTTAGTAATATCATCTCATCTGCCGCTGAAACCAGAAATGCTATTTTGGAAGTCTGGCATGATAATGGCGGCCGCGACCTACTTATTGCATCACTTCAAAATATTTATGCGATTTTTAAACAAATCGGGAGCATTGCTCATCAAGTATGGACCGCTATTTTTCCGCCAATTACGGGAGAAACACTGACTAGTGTCACAGCCGGATTCTATACGCTTACTGATGTGATTCGTGAAGCGATGGGGATATCCGTTGACTATAGCGAAACTATGGCCAAGGCAATCACCGAAACGAGTGATACACTGGATTCATCAGCCAGCGCGATTAACGGATCTATCTCTGAAGGCTTAACCAAAAATGAAGAAAAAGCCAAAGAGCTGTATGCAAAAATGCCAAAATGGATGCAGCATTGGGTTGATGTAAGTGGTTCGTCAGAATTAGCCAGAATAACAAATTGGCGGAAGTCAAATCAAGATGCATGGTACGAATACTGGGAAGCGGTGACCGGCCAAGACCAATCGTCCGAAAAACAGGCCTTGTCGATATATTCGCAAATGCCGGATTGGATGAAACAGTGGGTCGATAAAACCGGGTCTCGAGATCTCGATCGCATTGCTAATTGGCGGCCTAAGAATCAGGCACTATGGAATGCCTATTGGGATTCGATCGCCAGTAAAAGCGAGGAAGCTAAGCAAAGTGCTGAAGAGTATTTTGAAATCGACGCCGTGTCCGGAGCCGACGGAACAGTATTCTCAGATGATGCCGTATCAAACGTTTCACTCCTGAGTAAATTACTGCTGTCAGTTTCTGCTGTAGCTAATGTCGTTAAAAGTGCATTGTCCGCACTTGCCACTGGCGGTATAAAACTAGTCACGGTCACGCTATCACCGCTGATCACCATTCTGTCTTCAATCACTGGGGCATTCTTAGACTGGATAACCGTTGTCGCGACGTCCATTCAAAAATCCAATCTTTTTGAAAAAGCTGTCGATTCGATTGTGGAATTGTTGTCTCCACTGGGAGCCATACTCGCCAATATAATTGAGTATCTCGAAGATTTCTGGTCTAAACTTTGGAACGGTGGCCTTGGTAAAGCCATTTCTAGAATCTTTACTGGAATATTCAATGGGTTTATGCTTTTGGTTGGCGGCATCGGGCTTCTTGCATCCGAAATTGGATCGTACATATCCTCGTCACAGATTATTAAGAGTGGGCTGTCCGAACTTAAAAATGTGGCGCAGAATGTAGGCGAGTTTGTTGCGGGCGTCGTGTCAACGTTTAAGGATTTCGGAGCTTCGATTGTTAACAGTTTAAAAGGATCTGAACTACTTACCGAGTTTGGTAATGATATAAAGAAAGCATTTGACCGAATTCTTGAAAAACTGTCTGGTGTATATGGGAAAATAAAGAACACTCTTATCCGGATTCGCGATACACTTTTTGGGGATTCCGGGATTAATGACATTTCGGAGTCAAACGCTCAGGTTCCTCTTACATTCCCTGAAAAGATAAAGCAGATAGTCGACCAAATCACGCCAATTGTCGATAAAATCAAATCGTTTATCAAGAGTCTTGTTCCTGAAGATATTCGAGTAAGTATTTCAAATTTCTTTAATAGCCTACTTCCCGTGAAGGTAATTAAAGATTTTCTTTCGAAATTCGAAGGACTTAGTGCTGTTGAGATTTATAGAAAGATTAAAGCTTTCTTTAAAAATCTAGACCCATCAAGCCTTATTTCCGATTTTGTTGACAAAATCAAAAATGTTGACTATAAAGGCATTTGGAATAAGTTCAAAGATTTTGCCAGAGATTTGAACCCAGTCGAGAATATCAAGAAAATCCTTTCTAGTTTTAGTGTCGACGGTATTAAGAAGACTATCTCCAATTCCAAGTTGATTGCTAAAATCAAGAATTTCTTTTCGACATTCATCTCCGGAATTGTGGGTGCTTTCCCGGATTTTAAGGAAAAATTCGTTGCTAAAGTTTCCCCTCTGATTGATAAAGCAAAACAAGCATTTGGATGGTTTGGAGAACGATTAAAAGCGTTGTTCGAATACATATTCGGCGGTGGATTTTTCGGTGTTATTAAATCCCTGTGGCACGGCCTGATATTTCTAAAGGTCATAAAAATGATTAATAACATCACGAAGATTTTTACTTCTCCATTGGATGCACTTGATGATTTAGCTGATGGATTCAACAACATGGCAGAGGCCTTCAAATCGAAAATTAAGAATATCGGATCGACGGTTCTTAAAATTTCGATTGGTGTCGGTATTCTCGTTGCTGCACTATGGGCATTGTCAAAGCTTGATCCGGACGCATTCCGTTCGGCCATGTTCGGTCTTGTTGCCATTCTTGTCGTTATTACAGGATTCATGAGAGAACTTGGTAAGGTTTCTAAAAATGGAGAAAGCGCCGATAAAGTAGGAACTGCAATTCTAAAGATGTCTATCGCCGTAGCTCTGCTGGTTCGTTCCATTAAAAAGATTGCTCAAATGGATATGGCTTCGTTGGGCAAAGGCCTTGTCGGAATGTATGCCATGATTCGACTGATCAGTTCTGGAATGAAACAAAAAGTTGGAACTCAGAGTATGGAGGCCTCCGCTGGAACGCTCATCGGCATGGCAATTGCTGTTCGAATTCTAGTAAAAGCAGTATCCAAGCTCAGCTCCATGAATATCGAAGATCTCGGAAAAGGCCTCGTATCTATGTGGGCAATTATCCGAATGATATCGACCAGCATATCTCAGAATACATCCGTGCTTAACAGAGGACAGAAGTACAGAGGTGCTGGCTTACTATCCTATGTCGGGTTGGCCGCATCGGTATGGGCGCTTTCGCAAACGCTTAAACGCCTAGGCGAAATGGACTTAGGTGTCCTTCTTCAGGGGCTAACTGCAATTCGCGTACTTTTGACAGGCATGTCTAAGCTTATGCGCAGCAGCAAGGGCGTCAAGTTTGCGAGCGGTGTTTCCATGATTATGATGGGCTTGGCAGTCGAGATCTTTGTGCACGCTGCGTCCAAGCTTGGCGAAATAGATGCTTGGAGTATAACAAAGGGTTTGATTGGAATTCGTGTCCTCATTAAGGGCATGTCTGAACTAAGCAAGAACATCAATGGCGGATTGAAAATAGGGCAAACATTTCTCATGCTCATTACCATGGCGGGAATGATGTACATATTCTTCAAAGCCATGAAAAAGATGGAAGGACTCGACGGCGGAAACACATTAGCTATCAGCGCATCGATCTCGCTTCTTGTGTCGTCACTATCTTACTCGATCAGTGCGCTATCCCGAGTGAGTTTCGGCGCTGCCGCAAAAGCATCTGCCATCATTCTTGCTGTTATCGGTGTTATCGGCCTGATCGCTTGGGGACTTGGATCACTGTTGGGCACCAATGGAGCTTCCAGTGTTGCCAAATCTATCGATGACGCATCAAAGGTCATGCGCTCGATTGGAAATTTCTTAGGATCTTTCTTCCGAGGACTTTTGGGAATAACCGATAAAGCACCGACGGGAAGTATGACTTCAATCGGAACCGCCCTGTCTACTTTCATGACCGATTTGGAACCTTTCCTCGAGAAAGTTCAAAAGGTCGATGGAAGTTCTCTGTCCGGGATTCGGAATCTCGGTGCTGCCGCTCTAGCCATAACCGGTGCTGGTGTTGCAGAAGCCTTTGGATCTTTGCTGACCGGATGGCTACAAGACGGTAAAACGTCAGCGCAAGTCGTGATGGACAGTCTGAATACTCTTGCTGATGGTTTAGCGACATATCAGACAAAAGCCAACGGAATAGACCAAGCAAAGATCGATGTCGTGAACACTGCAATTACGAGTGTCGGCGATATGGTTGAAGAGCACGTTCCCGCAAAAACATTCTGGGACGCGCTCACATACGCCATTACCGGAGTATCGGATCTGACTATGTTCGCGAGGGGACTTGGCTCTCTTGGTACAGCCGTGAGTACATATTCTGCACAAATTCAGAATGTTGACAGCGCGAAAATATCTGAGACGACGCCTTTGATTCAGGGGCTCGTTGATATATCGAACTCAATCCCTAAGAAGGGTGTTATAGCATTGATGCTCGAGAAGGTCGCAAGGATTAGCAGCCTTCAGTCATTCTGCGATAGTTTGATTCCGCTTGCTACGGCACTGAATTCGTATTCTAATGCGATCGGATATCGGACGAATTGGGATAACGTGACCAACTCGTCTTCCGCTATTCAGGCTATCGTGGATGTTGCTAACACCGTTCCGGAAGAAGGCTTCCTCGATAAGTTGTTTAATAAAACCAATATGCAGATGTTCGTTTCGGGAATGTCCTCTCTTGGAGAAGGTATTCGGAGTTACGTAACTGCTTCTGGTAACCTAACGGAAAGCGATGTGGCAAAGATTGGAACATCGGTCAGTGTCCTTCGAGCATTCGTAACTGAAATGCAGGGGGCGACATCTTCCACAGATAGTGAATCGGTTTTCTGGAATATCACGCATATGTGGGATGGTCTGGATGGATTTGATGTGGCTTCCTATGGCAGTAAGTTGGCTCAATTCGGTCGAGATATCGGCGTATTCGCCTATTATCTGGGAAATAGAGCATCGAATAGCGTAAGTGAGGCTGTGGCAAATGCAGAAAGCATGTTCCCGCGAATTACAGCTCTTTTCACCAATAAAGACGTGTCCGGGGATTACGACATATTTGGAAGTCTTCTGCTCAACATGACAAATGCACTCACTCTCTCGATGCCGTCTTTCTACGATGCGGGTGGCAGCGTCATCGCTGAAGTAATTCGTGGAATGAACGAGGCAAATCCGAGTATTTCGTCGACATTATCTGACTTGGTTGATGGTGCGGCTCAATCTGTTAATGCTTCTTGCATATCTCAGTTCTACGATATCGGTAAGAATATTGCAATTGGATTGGCCAACGGAATATTCGAGTATAGCTATTTGGCACGAAACGCTGCAAGAACGATGGCAGGTAGTGTGTCAGCGGCATCCAAGAGCAGCCTCTTAATCTATTCTCCGTCTCGAGTGTTCTTTGATATGGGTATGTACTGTGCCAAAGGTCTGGCCAATGGCATAACGGAGAATTCGAATATGGCAGAATCCTCCGCAATCAGTATGGCTGAAAAGCTCGCGTTCGCCACGGAATATGCACTGCAAGGGATCAACGACGCTCTTAATTCGGATAATCATCTCGTCATTACACCTGTCTTGGATCTTTCCAGCGTACAGACTGGAATTACTTCCATGGATAACATGTTGGCATCTCGTCGAAATATTGCAATGTCAAATGCATCCGGTATCGCAGGTATCACTGCGCGTAATGCTAGTGCCATATCCAGCCAAATCAATCAAAATGGAAGTGATCTCTCTGGAATTATTGGAGCTATCTCTTCTGTTAATGATCGAATTGACGCTCTGGGTGAAAAGATGGCTAGTATGCAGATCGTGCTTAATAGTGGCGCACTTGTCGGACAGATCGCAGGTGATATGGATCGAAATCTTGGACAGCGAACAATTATGCGCGGGAGGGGAAATTAAATGTACGTAACCGAGTACAATGGAGAACATTCTGTCGTTTTCGGGAACAAGGACAGTTGGAAAGACTGGCATTTAATCCCTTCTTCCCGACCTGTTTTTGCCACGCCAGAGGTTAAGACAAATTTTATCGACATACCCGGTGCAGATGGCGGTATCGATTTATCAGAAGCGCTTTCGGGATACCCAGTATACAAAAATCGAAATGGATCTTTTAAGTTTCTCGTTGATCCGAATCATATGTCGTGGAACGTCAAACTGGCTGAGATCACGGAATATCTTCACGGAAAGACTCTTCGAGCAATTCTCTCTGACGAGCCCTCATATTTTTATGAAGGAAGATTCTGGGTCAGCTCTTGGGAATCTGGCTCAAATATTTCCAGCGTAACAATCGGATATGACGTCGAGCCATATAAGCGAAACGTTGTCGGAACACTCGATGAATGGATCTGGGATACGTTTAATTTCGAAACCGACGTCATTCAGAACTACAAGCTTGTGGACGTAAATGGATCGTTGACTTTGACGATCATCGGGGATACTCAGCGGGTATCTCCGATTTTTACGTCTACAGCAGATATGACGATAACGTATAATGGGTCAACGTATCCAATTAAAAAGGGAACTTCGAAAATTTATGGCGTCACCTTTGGAAACGGTAATAATATCGTTACAATCAACGGAACCGGAAGGATCAGTATTGACTATCGAAGGGGGCGCTTATAATGGTTTATCAGATTTACGCCAATAATGAGCTACTATTTGCCAGTGATTGGAACGAACCGGAGTATCAACTGATTTCGCCAACTCTAAAGCAAGAAATAAACAAAAGTGGTACCCTCGAATTTACTATATTTCCGCAGCATCCACTCTATAATAAACTAAATCCCATGTCGACTAAGATCAAGGTTGCTCGCGACGGAACAACTATATTTTATGGCAGAGTTCTTAGAAACGATACTGACATATTTTGGCAGCGAAAAGTATATTGTGAAGGATGCCTTTCGTATTTGATCGACTCTGTTTTTCCTCCAAGCAAAGGAAAACGTACGGCGGAAGAACATTTTAGAAAACTTATTTCCGATCACAATGCGCAAGTTGAACCTGAAAAGCAATTCATTGCCGGTCAGATCACAATTGATGAAAAAGGGAATAACGAAGAATTCGGAGAGGATAGCTATCGAGAAACATTTAATGCTTTCGAGAACGATTTAATCGATGACTTTGGCGGTTTTATTCGAATCCGATACGACAGTACTAATCGATATATTGATTATCTGAAAGAGTATCCTGATACGAATACGCAGACAATCGAATACGGTCAGAACCTAATCGAAATGACAAACAAGGATTCTGGCGAAGATTTGTTTACTATTCTTCTTCCAGTCGGAAAAGATAAGCTAACTATTGAAAACGCTGGAAATCCAAGTTCGAGTAAATATGCCAAGAATGGAAAATATCTAGAAATCAAATCTGCCGTAGCCAAGTATGGGCGGATCATAAAAATTCAGTACTTCGGTAGTGTCGATGATGCTAATACTCTTTTGCAGAAAGCAGAAAAATACATCAAAGACAACTATAAGGGAATTCCTCCCGAAATAACGGTAAGAGCAATCGATCTACATATTTTCTATCCAATGGTAACCCCCTTCAATCTCGGTGACAAACTTCGGATTAAGTCTACTCCGCATGGTATCGACATATTTCTAATGTGCTCTGCCATTGAGTATGATTTAAAATCTCCAGAAAATGTTCAGTATACGTTGGAAGATCCGAATCAAATCATTTTAAAAAAGGATAAGACCCTGAGCGGTTCTGCCAGTAGTACATCTGACACGGCTTCAAAAGCAAAACGAAGTGGTGCAGGTGGTGCTGCGGCGGCAAGTCTGCTTAAGCAATTCATTACTGAGGTAGACGGTGTTCTCACAATCAAGGATCGAAAGATTCATCTCGAGAGTATGCCCGGCGGAACTCTTGGTCAAATCGCGGCGGCTCTCGACGTTGGCGATGGACAGATTATCGGCAATGTTAAAAATGATCTCGAAGGACTTAGCACTAAGATCACCCAAACGGATAGCAGCATTCGGGCTGACGTAACGGATTCGATCAATAAAGTTCAGGGTAGTCTTGAGTTGACAATCAAAGACGTTGATGGTTTGAAGCGGAGCGTCTTGTCAATCGATACGGATATTACCGATATTAACAGTAAAATTACCAATATCAAAAATCTGTACGCCAAAAAATCGACCATCGAAGAACTTTATGCGACGAAAGCTTACGTTGCGGATCTTACATCAGCTACGACGGTTGTCGGCTTACTAAAAGGCCAGCGCATCTCCGTTGGCGATCTTGATGCTCACGACACGTCAACCAATATGCTTACTGTCAATGGGCCACTACGATATAAAGGGGCCACTGTTAATCCAGCCTCAGTCAAAGTCGTAACCGATTTTACGCAGGCGTCAACTTACGGAATTCATCTTGAAGGTGACAAGTATGTTACATTTCTTCGAACGAGTGAGGCATTTGTCCCGACGACATACACGCCAGCCTACGGAGACACAATCACCTTCTCTTAAATTCTAGGCGCGGACCTGTTGAATTGCGGGGAACTCCTTAGAGCCTTGTCAGCTACAGCATGAGGATGAAATAAGCCTGAGTGCGAATGCTCTAAAAATCGATAAGGATTGGACAATCAGCGCAGCTAAGACCCGAACAGGGTAATGTTCAGAGACTATCCCCGGCGGGGGAGTAGGCTTCGGCCAAAGCGGCAGGCCTGAGAAAATTCAAAATGGAAGTATTTTCTTGGTGAGATAGTCCTCGTTATACTGAAAGGTATAGCACATAGAGCAATTGAAGGTTACGACAGTTTGCCGACCCTATATGCCAATTACGTCGCATCATCCATCACAGATATGAACGGCACAGGCTATACGCCGTCTCAGGTATGGATGGATTACAGCGGGTCGAGTCTCACGGATTCGGACGGAAACAATGCAGCGAACAGCAACATCTATCTGGCGGGAACGTCGGAGAAGAAAATCGGTGTGGCACATTGGCCGGATACGCTTTACAAGGGCAATGGTACGAGCGTTACAAAGCAAGGTGCATATGAGACAATAACATACTGGGACACCGCTTCGGGCGGGACATATCAGCGAACAAAGCAGCATCGTATGGGATATTATACCGCAAGTTCGACGACAGTTCGTCCTCGAGGAGAATCCGTATCGGCAATCGAATATGATGATGTTTTGTATCAAGAGGGAAGCTCTGTGAGGACTGTTGGAAAGCAGGTCGTCTATACGCCATCGAGTGCAAACCCGAGATTCTATAATGCCTCCAAAGTAACCCGAGTAAGCCTGAAAAAAGCAGCGCTTACGACGGCGACGGCTACCGTATTAAAGATTTGATAGGAGAAGTGCTATGAAAGTCTATATTTCTCAGCCCATGGCTGGTCTAACCAAAGAGCAAATCAAGATCGACCGAGAAAACGGCATCAAAGTCGCTCGAATATATTATCCGGATTGTGAAATTCTTCCGACGTATTTTGAAGACTATGACACTTCGAAATTTACGCCTTTGGAGTACATGGCTAAGTGTACGGAAATCATGAGTCAGGCGGACGTATGCTTCTTCCTGCCATGCTATTATGAATCAGCCGGATGCCGCCTCGAAGACCACATGGCACAAGTCTATGGCGTTAAACGAATGTATCTGGACTTTGGCGTAGACGCGGATAATCTTCACGAATTTGTCTACGAACCTATTGCGATCGTAAGGGAGAACTAATATGGAAGTCAACGAAAAAGATATTCTGCGTGTTATCAAGACGCTGAATAGTATTGAGGTTAAGGGTTATCAGAATTTGAGCATGCTCTATGCTGCGATTGATTTTCTCACGAATCTCGTAACAAAGAAATCTGCGACAGAAGACACTTCCAGCGCAGAGTGATTTAGATGTGGAATCCAAGCCTAGAAATAGACCGTGACAGCCGGTTTCGTTCTCATACCCGTAACTACAGCAAATGTCAAGAAAAGTCTATTTCGGAGGTTGACATGAGCGATACGAAAATGTACACTAAGGATGAGGTTCAGCAAACGATCTTGCTATCCCTCGCGCTCCTTGACAGCGGAATATTCGATGCGGGACAAGGAGAAGATGATATGGCTAAACGATTAAAACAGTACGTCACAGTTCGAGGAAAGGGACATTGGGTAACAGGTCAAACCACGGCCGATCTACTCGAGAATTATAGAAAGCTCATTGAAAGCTCAGTTGACGAAAATCAAAATGGAAGTAAAAATTCAGTAAAATTCGGCGACTATCTTCGGGATTATATCCGAACCTATAAGTCCTCGCAAAGCACTTCTACGATGGTTAATCGCGAAAGAATCCTTAAGAATCACATTATTCCAAGGTTTGGCGATACTCCAATAGACGATATTACCACTGGGGATATTCAGGAATGGTTCAACGAATTATCGAAGACGTATTCTAAAGAAACAATCCTGAAGATCAAAAACATCATGTCTCCGGTTTTTGACGGTGCAGTAGAAGATGGCTACATAAAACGAAACCCACTTCATTCTTCCAGATTGAAAATTGAAGGTCGACCAACGGTTCATCATAGAGCACTACCGCCTGATAAGATCGCGACTGTGCGAAATACGATTCCCGTCATGGATGTTCGAGAACGTCGTATGACGGCTTTATTATGCTCTACGGGAATGCGTATCGAAGAAATTCTCGGATTGCGCTGGGAAGATATTGACACAGAACGTGATTGTATCCACATTCGACGAGCCGTTGTGCATCCGGGAAGATCAGCTCCGGAAGTAAAGACGACGAAGAACGGTAAAGAACGAGTAATACCTATTCCTCAAGGGTTGCTTGCCCAACTTAGTCCGAGGGAACGAACTGGGTTCATACTGAATAGCTATTGCGATCTGAAACGAGAGCGTCCCTTGAGCTATACGGAATATCGTAGATCATTCGACCGAATCCGCAAGCTATGCGGAATAGAGGATTATTCAGCACATGACTTTAGAGACACCTGTGCAACTGAGTGGAGAGAATCCGGCATTTCCATCGACATGATCGCTCGTCTTTTGGGGCATCAAAAAACGGACGTAACGGAACAGAGATACGTCAAGTATAGACCTGAATTATATAAGCAGGCACAAGAAAAAATGAGCGTGTATGGAACATCGAATAGAACAAAAAGGGAAAGATGAGGTCTGGCGTCTTCCGGAGTATAAAAGAAAACCCTCAAGTTTTCTAAGAAACTCAAGGATTTTTCGTGGAGCTGATGGCCGGATTCGAACCGGCGACCTCATCCTTACCAAGGATGCGCTCTACCGACTGAGCTACATCAGCATCGGCAACGAAA
>ERZ779852.3520-NODE-3520-length-11123-cov-2.670311_pt1 | contig 11123 bp, 9 predicted proteins | sample MGYA00511559_ERZ779852 | MGnify/ENA primary metagenome ERZ779852 (study PRJEB29588, sample SAMEA2157977) | human gut metagenome | biome: human gut; feature: human-associated habitat; material: faeces | place: Denmark | collected 2008/2010 ...
CAATAATTTCTGCCGAATTTCCGATTTTGAACACCTGACCGCCTGCTTCGGCGGCGACACGGACGGAGACGGAAACATTTCCGTTGCGGACGCCGTTCTTATCGCCCGCAATGCAATCGGCGTGAATTCGCTCAGCTGTGACTTCAACATGGCGGATATCGATGCGGACGGAAACATCAGCATTTCCGATGCGATAAGCGTTATGCGCTTTGCAATGCAGGTAAGATAAATTCTCTCCCATCCTGCATCAACGGGCCGGACGGTTTGCAGCAACGCTGCGGCTGTTCGGCTTTGTTTTGTTTGAATTCTGCGCTTGATCGGACAATGATTATATATTTATTTAAAAAGCATTTAATTTTGCCTTCAAATGGAGTATAATTGCAGTTGAAAAGGAAAACTGAGGCAGAGGAGGATTTTTTTTCATGCTTCTTTATGAAAAAGCCGGCAATATCGGCATTCTCACCATCAACCGTCCCGAGGCACTCAATGCGCTGAATTCCGCGCTTCTTGACTGCCTTTATGAAAAAGTGACCGAAATCGCACATGATACGGAGCTTCGCTGCCTTATCGTTACCGGCGCGGGCAAAGCTTTCGTTGCGGGCGCGGATATTTCCGAAATGAAGGATCTTTCCCGTCCCGAAGCGTTCGCTTTCGGTATGCACGGTCACAAAGCATTTTGCGCACTTGAAAACCTTGCTGTTCCCGTCATTGCGGCAGTCAACGGCTATGCACTCGGCGGCGGCTGCGAGCTTTCGCTCTGTGCGGATATTCGCATTGCCTCCGAAAAGGCGAAGTTCGGGCAGCCCGAAGTCGGTCTCGGTATCATTCCCGGTTTCGGCGGAACGCAGAGATTGACCCGCACGGTTAACCGTGCATATGCGGCCGACCTCATCCTTTCCGCACGCACCGTCAGCGCGGCGGAAGCTCTTCAAATGGGGCTTGTGAGCCGAGTTGTTCCCCCCGAGGAGCTGATGAACGAAGCAATGAAGCTTGCCGAAATGATCGCTGCAAATGCACCCATTGCCGTTCGTGCCGCAAAGAAGGCAATGCGCATTCGTTACATGAATTCGCTTGACAACGACCTTGCCGCCGAAGCAGAGCTTTTCGGAAGCTGCTTTGAAACGCAGGATCAGCAAATGGCAATGACGGCATTCGTTTCCAAAACAAAAAAAGACGAATTCACCGGCAAATAACATCAGGGCTTCGGCCCGAAGTTTACCAAACAACTATTTCACCGAAAGGAACTAAGCATTATGAAAAACGTATTCGTTATCGGCGCAGGCACAATGGGCCTTGACATCGCACAGGTTTTCGCAACCGCGGGCTACAACGTTACCGCATACGGCAGAACCGATGCAAGCATCGGCAAATCCTCCGCAAAACTCACAAAGAGCCTTACAAAGCGCGTTGATCGCGGCAAGATGACGCAGGAAGCAGCGGATGCGATTCTTGCACACATCACCTTTGTTACCGACTATGAGAACCTCAAAACCGCAGATCTCGTGATTGAAGCAATCGTTGAGAATATGGAAATCAAGCATAATCTCTATGCTGCAATCGATGAAATCTGCCCCGAGCACACCATTTTTGCAACCAACACAAGCTCCCTTTCCATCACGGAGCTTGCCGCCTGCACCAAGCGCGCGGACAAGTTCATCGGAATGCACTTCTTCAACCCCGCAACGGTCATGAAGCTTGTTGAGATCATTCGCGGTATGCACACTTCCGACGAAACCTTCGAAACAATCAAAGCTCTCTGCACCGAAATCGGCAAGGAACCCGTTGAAGTGGCTGAAGCTCCCGGTTTTGTTGTTAACCGCATTCTTATCCCCATGATCAACGAGGCTGTCACCATCGTTCAGGAAGGCGTTGCGTCCCCCGCAGACGTTGACACCGCAATGAAGCTCGGTGCAAATCACCCCATGGGACCGCTCGCATTGGGCGACCTTATCGGCCTTGACGTTTGCCTCGCAATCATGGACACCATGTATAACGAAACCCATGATTCCAAATACCGCGCCTGCACCCTGCTGCGCAAAATGGTTCGCGCAGGTCTGCTCGGCAGAAAAACCGGCAAAGGCTTCTTTGAGTATTAATCATTGTTGACCCGAAGCTCAGTCGGATTTTGCCCGGACATGAATCCGAGCATCTTCCCGAATGGGCCTTGCAAACGGCTCCGAGAGTTAACGCTGCATCCTGCCGCCTGACTTTTTCGGAAACATTATAACATAAATTCAGGGCATTGCAGCCGCTCGGCGTTTGCAATGCCCTTTTTGTGATTCAATGCTCTTCTTCGGGGTTGACAAATAAAAATTAATCATTCCCCGACAGTCATATTCTCAAGTATCAGCTCCAATTTGCGGCTCTGCTCCGGGGAAAGGCTGCTGCGGCGCGCCTTCAGTGCTTCCGCAAATTGTTTTTCGTTTCGCCCTTCCTCAAACTCAACGGAGGGAAAGCGTTTCAAAAGCAAACCGAATGCCGGCAGCGGAAGCATTTCGACAAGCGCGTTCATTTCAGCACTGTCAAGCAAATCATCGCACACAATATCGATTATGTCCGCTGCGGAATGCACGTTTTCCGTGATAAGCGCGAGCTTTTCGCCTGCGGTTTGAGCCGCAAGCAGATTTTCGCGAAGCCCTCTGTATTCTGCATCGCTGAGCCTTTCACCGTCCCGAACATTGACTTCACCCATCCGGAACGCTTCCGATACCCGCGGGAAGACGCTTCGTCCGATACTTACATTGTTATGAACCGTTCTTGCAAGAATCGGCATACAGCGAACGATATACAGCCCGACACTTTTCGGCAGTTTCAAAACGGCGTCCAATTTATCCAGCGCATCGATAAGAAATGCAGCAGTTTGCTTCAAGTCGAGTGAAACGAGTTCCGCTTCAAGTGTTTCCGCTTCCTTTGCTGATAGGTCCAGCCGCTGCGGTTCGCGCCCGAAATGTGCAAGCGCAAGTGCACAAAGCAGAATCGGTTCAAACAGGTTCACCGGGCTGTCGGCATAATCCTTTGCAAGCTCCCGAAGCAGCCCATCGCATTTATCCGACGGAAATAAAAGCAAAAAGGCATTTTCAGCGTCAATATAACGCAAATACCGCTCAACAAATTCAATTCCGCAAAGTTTCGGCCTGCCCGCAAGCGGCGGATAGTCCGCAGTTATGTGAATCTCCCGCGCCGAAAACACGGGCGAATACAGTTTAAAGAACCCGTTTATACCGTCCGAAACCGTTGAAAACCAGAATCTGTTGGGGTTTTTGAAAAAGTTTCGCAAAATGCGTTTTTGAAGCCCTCTTGCGCGGTTCATACGAAGGTTTGCTTCCGCCATGCCGTCATTATAAAGCTGCACAAGCGCAGTGTTCACAAGCGCTTCCGCCGCCTCTTCCGCACTCGGATACCTTTTCAGGTTCAAACCGATTATATATGTTGCGGAAAGAAGCAGCTTTCTTCCCTCTTCAATGGGCAATGAACTGCTTCTGCCCCCCGTTCGCTTATCCGCCAACGTTTTAAGCAGATCCGCAAGCTGCGCCTGCAAGCTTGAAACATCCGTTTCCGAAAGCAGTCCCGCAGCGTTTGCAGCCTGCACAAGTGACGCAAAATAATCCGTCGGATCGGGACGGAAGCCGTCAAGCGCATGTGCCCCGTGCTTCTCCAAGCTGTCGCCCGCCGATGCTGCAAATCCGTCGGATGCCTTCACCGATTCCGTTTCATGGATTTTAACTCCGTGTTCTTCCATTGCTCCCGTCGTTCTCCTTTCAGTCGGCTGTTTATCTCTCAGCTTCTTTTCGGCTGCAAAACACCGCCGCCGTTTTCAGCTCTGTTCATACTGTTCCGCACGGTAAATGAAGCTTTCCAACGGTTCCCCGCTGCGAACATGTTCCGCAAGCATCGGCAGCGCACGTCCCGCAAGCAATTCGAGAGAACCCTTGCAGAACCCATTGAAAGCTTCCTTCATGAAATCAATCAGTTCATCGTCTGAAACGATGTCCATCGTTTCATTTTTAAATTCATAAAACAGTCCGGTGACCTCATGCAGGGTCTGTTCATAATCCTCCTGCGAAATCCACGGCGAATCACAGAATGCTTCCGCAATCCTGCCGAGAATGCCTGCACCGAATTCCATCCTTCCCGTGCGCTGCAATGCAGCATTTTGTGTTGCGATAATCGCTGCCGCCTGCTCCCGGGAAAGAACAAGCCCGTATTTTTGAGCTTTTTCGTTGCTTTTCAGCAGCAGCCCCGTTTCATTTTTCTGCGCCGCGCCGCCCGAAAGCAATGAAAGTGAAAAGACGGCCTCAGCATTTTTGCTGTTGTTTAATTCCATTTGCACCTCCGCAATGCTGTTTGCAAGAATAAATCGTATGTTTCCTGAGTATTTCAATATTTTACGCATCATCCCGGAATTGCTCATTATATCCCTATAAATACTCGCCGTCAAGCTTTCTTTGTGATAATTGCTGATTAATTGTTTTTAACGAAAAAGTTTCCGACCGCAATGCTCCTCTGCCCGGAATCCGAACAATTCACCCCCGGTAAAGTGTTCATGTTTTTTCGGAAACAAAAAATATGGAAATTTTTGCGGCATCGGACGGCAAATTTACGGCTGCCGCATATATTGTTTCAAACCATATTGACAACGACTTTCAACAAAGCTATACTGAAAACCGATATTGCGCAATTGCAGTTATCAAATATTTTTCCGTTCACACCGTGAATCCCCCTGTTTCGGGAGCGGCACGGAGTGCGGTTTTCCCGTGATGGGAATTTTTCCGTATCTACGGCAAAAATCGTCTCAGTTGCGCATATCGCAGCCACGGGTTGACAAATTGCCCGCCTCCCTTTATTGCCCGCAACGGCAAAAAAGCGTATCATTACGGCAGTAAACCCGCCCGCGAACAGGCGGCGGAAAAAGTTAAGCAGAAGGGAACGGTCACAGCAATGATACTTGCAGACAAAATCATCAATCTTCGTAAAAAGGCGGGCTGGTCACAGGAGGCCCTTGCGGAAAAGCTTGGAGTTTCGCGCCAATCCGTTTCAAAATGGGAGGGCGCACAGTCCGTGCCCGATATGGACAAAATCCTTCGGCTGAGCCGAATTTTCGGTGTTTCAACCGATTACCTTCTTAAAGATGAAATCGAGGAATGCGCACCTTCCTTTCAATCCTCCGACGACAGTGCCGAGCCTCCGCTTCGCACCGTCACAATGGAACAGGCCTCTGCCTATCTTGAACTTCGCCGTGTTTCCGCGCCGCGAATTGCGCTTGCAACTTTTCTTTGCGTTATTTCGCCCGCAACTTTGATTTTTCTTGCCGCAATGAGCGACAGTCGTGTTATTAATATCAGCGAAAACCTTGCCTGCGGCATCGGTCTTTGTGCCTTGATTCTGCTTGCCGCAATCGGTGTCCTGCTTTTTATTTCAGCCGGCGCAAAGGCAAGGGAATATGAATTTCTTGCAAAAGAACCGTTTGAAACGGAATACGGCGTGGCCGGTATGCTGCGCGAACGCAAAGCTGCATTTGCGCACACCTCCTCAAGGCTCAATATCATCGGAACAATGCTCTGCATACTTTCGGTGATTCCGATTTTTGTTTCCGTCTGCTTTGAAAATGCGGATTTTGCTCCCGCTGCGGCGGTAAGTCTTACGCTTGTTATTGCGGGTATCGGCAGTGCCGCATTCGTGCTCGGGGGAACATATAATTCTGCCGTTGACAAACTTCTCGAAGAGGGCGACTACACCCGCGTAAAGAAGGAAAAAAGCGGACTCGTAAGCCGCATATCTTCCTGCTATTGGCTGATTGTGACCGCGGTTTATCTGCTTATAAGATTCGGCATCAAGGGCGGCAATCCCAAAACATCATGGGTCATCTGGCCCGTTGCGGGCGTTATTTTTGCCGCACTTTCGGCTTTTTTGAATGCGCTTCCCGCTGCATCTTCAAAACACGGCAAGAAGTAAAACGGAGGAAATGTTAATGAGTAACACACAATATGACAACCTGTGCGGTGAACACTTCGCTTCGACCGAGCGCGAGATCATCCGCATTGACGGACTGAATAAAGCTTTCGGAGAGATAAAGGCCGTTCGAGACCTTTCGTTCCGTGTATGCCGAGGTGAACTTTTTGCCTTTCTCGGTGTTAACGGAGCGGGCAAATCCACAACCATCTCCATAATCTCGGGGCAGCTTCGACGGGACGGCGGCAGCGTCACGATTTTGGGCATGGATGCGGAGCGGGATTTTGAGCACGTTTCCCGAAAACTCGGCGTTGTTTTTCAAAATTCCGTGCTGGATCAGGCATTGACCGTTCGGGAAAACCTCCGCAGTCGAGCCGCACTGTACGGCATCAACGGAAAAGCGTTCAAAAAAAGACTTTCGGAGCTGTCGGAACTTCTCGATTTCGGTGATCTTCTGAACCGAACCGTCGGCAAGCTCTCCGGCGGGCAGCGGCGGCGAATTGACATTGCGCGTGCGCTTTTGCACGAACCCGAAATTCTTATTCTTGACGAGCCCACGACCGGACTGGACCCGCAGACGCGCCTCCTTCTTTGGAGCGTTGTTATGCAGCTTCGTGCCGAACACGGGCTTACGGTGTTTCTGACCACTCACTATATGGAAGAAGCCGCCGATGCAGACTACGTTGTAATATTGGATTCCGGCAGCATTGCTGCTGAAGGCACACCGCTGGAGCTGAAAAACAGGTTCACAGGTGATTTCATAACGCTTTACGGCGTCACGCCCGAAAAAGCCGCCGCTCTCGGCGAATACAGAGTTGAATCCACACGCGACGGCATTCGCATTGCCGTAAAAAACACGGCGGAAGCAACGCAGTTGATTTTGAAACATCCCGAACTGTTCATCGATTACGAAATCAAAAAAGGCGGAATGGACGATGTGTTCCTTGCCGCAACGGGCAAAAAGCTTTCCGGAGGTGCCGAATCATGACAGGTTGTTACAATCTTTTTATTCGCAATTGCAAACTTTTTTTCAAGGATAAAGGCATGTTCTTTGCCTCGCTGATAACGCCTGTTATCCTTTTGGTGCTTTATGCCGCATTTCTTGCAAATGTGTATCGCGACAGCTTTATTTCCGCTCTTCCGGAGGGTTTCCCCGCTGCGGAAAAGCTCATCGGCGGCATTGTCGGCGGGCAGTTGGTTTCATCCCTGCTTGCGGTAAGCTGCATAACGGTATCATTTTGCTGCAACATGACCATGGTTTTGGACAAGGTCACGGGTGCAAGACGGGATCTCACCGTTTCCCCCGTCAAAAAGTCCACGCTTGCGCTGAGCTATTATCTTGCAACTTTTGCTTCAACGCTGCTTGTCTGCCTTATTGCGGCAGGTGCGGGATTTATCTATCTTGCAAAGGTCGGCTGGTATCTTTCCTTTGCCGACGTGATGCTGCTGTTTGCGGACATTGTTCTGCTTGTGCTTTTCGGCACTGCACTTTCAAGCATTGTGAACCGTTTTCTGACGACTCAGGGGCAGGTTTCCGCTGTCGGCACGATCGTCAGCTCGGGTTACGGTTTTATCTGCGGCGCATATATGCCGATCGCACAATTCAGCACCGGCTTGCAGCACATCCTTATGTTTCTGCCCGGAACATACGGAACAAGCCTTATTCGCAATCATGCCCTCCGCGGTGCGTTCTCCGCGGCAGCGGATGCGGGTCTTGCTCCCGAGGTTATTGACGTGATAAAGAAATCCATCGATTGCAGGCTCAGCTTTTTCGGAACGGATGTTAGCCTTCCGGCAATGTTCGCCGTCCTTTGCGGGGGAACGGTTCTGCTCGTCGCGCTGTTTGTTCTGCTGAATATATTATGCGGTGTGAACCGGCGAAAAAAATATTCGCAATGAGCAAGCACCGGTTATTGCACTGAAATTATAAAACAGATTTTTTCGAATTTTTCATCCAACCTCCGGCGCGATGCGCACGGATAATGCAGCGGCGGTCATCGCGAACGGTGAGCAACAAACGGAAACGCCCCGACCGAACAGCTTTTGCGGAACCGGTTATCTTTAAACTGTGTTATCCTAAAAAACCGACACAATATTTCATGTGCCATTTCATGTGTTTTTATAAGGAAGGAAAATATGCTTAATATCAAACACTTAACAAAAACTTACGGCAGCAAAAAGGCGGTTGACGACCTTTCTCTGCACATTGCACCGGGTGAGATTTACGGCTTTATCGGCCATAACGGCGCAGGCAAAACAACAACACTCAAAAGCTGCGTCGGAATCCTTCAGTTTGATGCAGGCGAAATACTTGTGAACGGCACTTCCGTTCGGAAGGACCCCCTGACCTGCAAAAAACTCATCGCCTATATTCCGGACAATCCCGACATGTATGAGTTTATGACAGGCATCAAATATCTCAACTTCATCGCGGATATTTTCGGCATCGGAGCGGAGGAGCGGGTACAGCGCATCAATAAATATGCGGACATGTTTGAGCTCACCGCCTCGCTTGCGCAGCCTGTTTCATCCTATTCCCACGGCATGAAACAAAAACTTGCCGTTATCGCAGCTTGGATTCACTCTCCGAAGCTTATCATTATGGACGAGCCTTTTGTCGGGCTCGATCCCAAAGCAGCGCATACTTTGAAAGGACTGATGCGGGAAGTCTGCAATGACGGCGGCGCGATCTTCTTTTCGACCCATGTGCTTGAAGTTGCGGAAAAGCTTTGTGATAAGGTTGCGATCATCAAAGGCGGCAGGCTCATCCGTTCCGGAACCATGGACGAGGTCAAAGGCGATGAAAGTCTTGAATCCGTTTTTCTCGAGCTTGAAGCCGAATAAACTTCGGAGGCGCACTTATGCTTAAAATTCTTCTTAAACGGCAGCTCTATGAACTCAACCGAAGCTTTTTCTATGACCCCAAAAAGGGCAAAAGCCGTTCAAAGTTCGCATCCGCCGCGTTCATCGTGCTGTATGCCCTTCTTATGGTCTGCGTGCTGGGCGGAATGTTCGCATTTTGTGCTTATCAGCTTGCAAATCCGCTCCGTGCCGCCGGGTTCGACTGGCTCTATTTTGCATTGTTCGGCATAATCGGGCTGATGTTCGGCGTTTTCGGCAGTGTGTTCAACACCTATGCCGCGCTCTACAAAGCAAACGACAACGACCTTTTGCTCTCCCTTCCCGTGCCCGTCGGAAGCATTCTGCTTTCTCGGCTGCTGGGCGTCTACCTTATGGGACTGATGTTCTCGGCGGTTGTGTTCGTTCCGGCAGCGATAGTTTACCTCTGCATTGATTTCTCCGTCGGCACGCTTTTGGGCTGCATTCTCGGAATGCTGTCAATCTCCGTCTTCGTTTTTGTTCTGTCCTGCGCATTGGGTTGGGTGGTTGCAAAAATCGCCTCCAAGCTGAAACGGAAAAGCTTCCTCACGGTCATAATATCGCTTGTGTTTATCGGCGGGTATTATTATGTTGTAAACAATATCACGACCCTTTTAATGCAGTTTACGCAATATGCCGGCGCAATAGGGGCAGGCGTCAAAAACTTTGCTTACCCTGTTTACCTTTTCGGGCGGATGTCGGCGGGAAACCTTGTTTCCGCTCCGCTGCCCGTATTCGGCACAGCCGTGCTTGCATTGCTTACATTTTATGTTATGTCGAAGAGTTTTTTAAAGCTTGCAACCGCTTCTTCCGATACCGTAACCGCAAAGTATAATCGTAATGCACGGCAAAAGGCAAGCGGCGTTTTTTCCGCTTTGCTCAATCGTGAGTTTAGCCGATTCACCGCAAGCCCTGCATATATGCTCAATTGCGGTTTTGGCGTTATAATCATGCCCATTGCAGGCATTCTGCTTCTCATCAGGGGTGCAGCTCTTCGTTCAATGCTGTTTGAGCTTTTCGACAGCAACACGGGAACGATTGCGATACTTGCTGCCGCTGTCGTCTGCCTTGTGTCCACAATGAACGATATGACTGCGCCGTCCGTCTCTTTGGAAGGAAAAACGCTTTGGATTCTGCGTTCAATGCCCGTAACCACGCAGCAGATCCTCCGTGCAAAGCTTGCAATGCAGCTCCTGCTGTCCGGAATTTCGGTGCTTTTCGCCGCGATCTGCATATGCATCGCATTTGCCGTGCCGATAGGATCAACGATTGCGGTAATCCTTGCATGTCTTTCCCTCGTTGTCCTTCTTGCCGAATTCGGGTTGTTCCTTGATCTCAAAAAGCCGAATTTGAATTGGACGACCGAAATCACGCCCATAAAACAGAGTTCAAGCGTGATGTTCGCTCTTTTCGGCGGGTGGCTGTACGTATTGCTGTTCGGGGCCGGTTGGTTTCTCAGCGCACATGCACTCGGAGCGGAGCTTTACCTCATGCTGTTTTTTGCACTGAACATGATTCTTTCTGCGGTACTGCGTTCGTGGCTGATGCGCAGCGGAACCGATATTTTTGAGAGTTTGTAAATTTATTATTCAACTTCATATTGAATTATTTCAAAAGGGCATTTCCAAACCTGTCAGAGATGCCCTTCATCATTTCATAAACCGACGTAAACGGAATCAATTTCCCGGGAAATAATTATTCCGTCCGACCCGATCGGCTCAATTTCCCGGGAAATAAAGTCAAAAATTCTTCGGGTCCTTGGTGAATATTTCGACTTAATCCGAATATTTCTGTTCGAGGTGTTTATTAAACAGATAGGATTCATAGTCATCGATGGAAAATGCACGTTCCGAGGCTGCATCGCCGTACCGTTCCGCAAGCTCCGCAAACGTGATTTTCCTTGCTTCGCGCTGTGCAAAAGTGTCTTCTTCGTTAATTCGGCGCATTATTTCCTCGATACCGTCAATTTTCAGGTTTCCGATTCTCCATTCAGGAGACATATGCGTGTAATTATACCAAATATCAAAATTATTCGTAATATTGAGAACAATGAAATCTCCGTTGGAATAATCCGGATTCTTGCTGCACTTCAGCAGACTTTCAACACATTCCGCTTCGGTGCGCAATTCTTCATACTGCCAATAGTACGGCACAAGGCATTGCGGGATGTCACTCTTGATGATGCGAATCGGATAGAGCTTGCGATTTTCTCCGTCGCAGCTTCCCGCATGAACAAAGAATTTAAAATTCTGCCCGATCTGCCGGCAGCGTTCGACAAGTTTCAGCTTTTCGGC